>Ga0070698_100009126_pt1 | contig 10648 bp, 6 predicted proteins | sample KBSK1502metaG_FD_65477 | JGI IMG/M metagenome (GOLD analysis project Ga0070698, IMG submission 65477) | Corn, switchgrass and miscanthus rhizosphere microbial communities from Kellogg Biological Station, Michigan, USA - KBS K1-50-2 metaG | ecosystem: Host-associated > Plants > Roots >... | reverse complement strand
CAGAGTTTGTGGACGGCGCGCCCCGTGCTCGACCTGTTCCCGCACTGGAACTGGCCCGGCCGGGAAGGGCAGGTGATCCCCGTGCTCGCGTACAGCAACTGCAATCGCGTCGAGCTGTTCCTGAATGGACGGTCTCTTGGGGAAAAGCGGCTGGAGTTCCCGGCGCAGGGTACCTCGGGCGGATGGAACACATACGCGCTCCCATTGGTGAACCCGACGACCAGCGACCTGCACCTGACTTGGGATGTCCCGTATCAGCCTGGGGTGTTGCGTGCCGTTGGACGCACCCGCGACGGACGTGCTGCATGTGAAGCCGAGGTGCGGACTGCGGGCCCGCCGGCGGCGGTTCGCCTGTTGGTGGATCGCGACACGGTCACCGCAACGCCCGGCGACGTGGCGCATGTGACGTTCGAGGTCGTGGATTCCGCTGGAACGGTCGTTCCCACTGCCGACCCCCTCGTGCGCTTCTCAATCACGGGAGGCACCATTGTCGCAGTCGACAACGCCAACCTGCAGGACCTCGAGCCGTATCAGGCGGACCGGCGTCGTGCCTTCAATGGTCGTGGCCTGGCGTACGTGAGGCCTGGTCAGTCAGGACGCCTAACGGTTACTGCTGCAGCGGACGGTTTGGCCGGCGCCAGCATAACCATTGTTGTACGGGAGGGCCGGTCCGTGAGCGCGGTTCCTCCGGCCCGGCATTGAGCTATTACACGTGGGAAAACCGCATGAACGCGGAGGCGCGCCGAGGAAGCACGGAGTATTGCCGAGGTTTGTTGGCGCACTGACGGCAATGCACTACACTCTCACATCTCAGACTCAGCTGACGGACGGTGGGAGTACGAATCAACTTCCACGTCGGCAACTGGGGCACGAAATAAAACGAATGGTGAACAACTACAAAGGCGTCAGAATTGAAGACCAACAATGACTTCCTCTGTTCGCCTCGGCGCTGCCTCGGCGACCCTCCGCGCTCAAAGTGTCTTGACCTATCAGCATAATCGCCCTGCCTTCAGCGACGGACTTTCCTCAGAAGTAGTTACGCCTTCAAAACCCTAACGTGATATTCTCGGCAACCGACATCCTGAGTGAGTTTGAGCTCTCGTTGGCTCCGCGCCTCCGCGTGAGACGAACCCTGTTCATCCTGCTCGCGTGCATCGGGCTCACCAACGCGCACGCCCAGCGCCCCGCCAACCGCGACGTGTTCCTCGACAGCGCCGGCGTGGTCCGCTGGCGCGATGACCGCCAGGAGGTCGCGCTCTTCGGCGCGAATTACGTCCTGCCAACTGCCTCCGACTACCGCGCGGCGGGATATGTGAAGGGCGATCGGAAGAAGATGATCGACGAGGACATGGCTCACTTCGCGCGGATGGGTTGGGATGCCCTGCGACTCACGTTCTGGGGTGACTGGGAAGCATCCGACAGCGCGGGGAACCTCCTCCAGAACGACCATCTCGACCTTCAGGACTATCTCATCGCCCGCGCGCGCGAACGCGGGATCTACATGCTGTTCAGTCCCATCCAGCTGTACGACTCGAATTGGCCGGACGCATTGCAGGCTTCAGCACCAGGGTTTGGAAAGACGTTCGGCAAAGGACCGATGGGTACCGATCCGCGCGCGCTGGCGGCGCAGGTCAATTACCTGCGACAGATCCTCAATCACGTCAATCCATATACGGGTGTGGCGCTCAAGGATGAACCGGCGATCTCGTTCATCGAGCTGGTGAACGAACCGTGGCACCACCCCGAGGACCTCGAAGGATCGATCAAGTATATCAACGCCTTGACCGACGCCGTTCGGAGCACGGGATGCACGAAGCTGATCTTCTACAACGTCAGCCAGGATTTCCGGATTGGAGAGGCGATCCGCCGATCTCGCGTTCAGGGCGTGACGTTCGGTTGGTATCCCACTGGACTCAACAGCGGACGCGAACTCGAAGGCAATCATCTGCGATCGACTGACGTGTTTCCGGACATGTTGCGACCTGAGCTCGCCCGACTGCCGCGGATCGTCTATGAGTTCGACAGCCCTGACCTGCGAAACGGGACGATGTATCCGGCGATGACCCGCACCATGCGCACCGTCGGCGCGCAATTCGCGGCGATGTTCGCATACGACATGCTCGGCACCGCCTCGCGCAACCTGGGCTGGCAGACACACCACCTGAACCTGGTCTACACGCCGCGCAAGACGATGAGCGCGATTATCGCCGCCGAGGCGATGCGCCGGCTGCCGCGGATGCGGGCGTACGGTTCGTATCCGGAGAATACCCGGTTCGGCGACTTCCGCATCTCGCACGACGGGGACCTGAGCGAGCTGGTCGCGCGTGACGCCTTCCTGTACGCCGGGACCACGACGTCGTCGCCGGTGGATCTCAATGCGTTGACGCGCATCGCGGGATACGGCTCCTCGACGGTGGTGAAATACGAGGGGGAAGGGATCTACTTCCTGGACCGCGTGCGTGCCGGCGTCTGGCGACTCGAGGTCTACCCTGATGCGGTACCGGTCCGCGATCCGTTCGAGCTGCCTAACGTGACCAAGATCGTCACGCGGGCCATCAGCCGCCCGTGGGCGATGACCGTTTCGCTGCCCGACCTGGGCAGGTCATTCAGGGCGCGGCCCGTAACCCAGGGCAACACCGGGCCGGTCGCGGCGGTGGACGGCCGAGTGACCATCACCCCGGGCGTTTATGTACTCACTGCGGATGAAGGCACGGCGGCGGCGCTGCCGACGGCAATCGGCGCGTTAGGCTTCGCCGAATACCATGGGCCGCCGGCGGACACCCTGCCACCATCGGTTCAGCCGTTGGCGGCGACGGAATACCTGGCCGGTCGTGTCCTCGAGATCGCGGCGCGGGTGGTGGATGCGTCGCCACCTGATTCAGTCCATCTCTTCATCCGGCCCGCCGTCGGTGGGTTCTACCGCAGCTTCCCGATGCGCTCGGCCGGCGGTTACACGTACGCCGCTACCATTCCTGCGACGGGCGTGCTGCGCGAAGGTCCACACGAATACGTGATCTCGACATTCAGGGGCGTCTCAGTGACGACGTACCCGTCGGGCATAACGCGGCGGCCGTTTGACTGGGACTATTACGGCGGCGCGACGTGGACCCTGAACATCGTCACTCCCCGTACACCGGTCGTCCTGTTCGAGCCGGGAACCGACGCCACACGCCTCGCGTTCACCCGCATTGGTGATGCCGGGCGGCGCGGCCTGTTCCGGCTCGCCATCTCCAGTGAAACGGGACGGCCGATATTCCACCTGGCATTGCCGGTCGACTCGAGCGGCTGGAGTCCACCGGACTACACCGCGGCGATGGTCGTCAGGGACAGGATACGGACACGAGGCGAAACCATCACCAGCGCTGACTCGCTGCACCTTCGTGTGCGCGGTCTCGGCGCCCGGCAGACATTGCACGTGACACTGATGGAGGACGACGGCACCAGTTGGACTTCCGCTGTCCCGTTGGACAGCACCTGGCGCAACGTGTCATTGCCAATCTCGTCGTTCACGATTGGCCGCGGTGTGCTGCTTCCGCAGGGATTTCCGGGCCAATGGAGCTACTGGGTGGGTCCCGCTACCGGGCGCGGCGGGGGCGCGGACCGGATCCGGCTGGAACGCGTCGAACGGATTCAGTTCTCGTTGCGTCCAGAGACCGGGGTCACGGTTGTCGCGGACCGATACGGTGTGGAGGTCGAGTCGGTGAGGCTGCGTTTCGACAGATAGAACGGATTACGCGGCAAAACGCTCACGCGGTGACGCGGAGAAAGAGAGAGAAGCCGCCCCGATAGCCCAGTGTCGCCTAACGCCTCACCGTCGCGCTGCTGCTGTAGATCGGCCGCGAGATGATGAAGTCCACAATATGCCCAGGTAAGAGCACGAAGCTGCCAGATCGGGCGGACTGATCGAAGTCCACCGTAGCCAGGAACTCCACCGGACCACTGCCGATCATGCCGCGGGGCAGCTCAAAGTCCCCGACCATCCCTGGCAGCACCTTTCCCAGTCGGATCGTGCGGCCCCCGCCGATGGCGTAGATCTCTGCCGGGAAGCCATACTGGTTCTTCACGGTCAGGTGGACGCCGTCCGCCGGCGGGACCGTCTCCGTTTTCCGTTCAGTGCCGCGGCCCGCGCACGCGAAGATGCCGAGCATGATCCCCGTGAGCGCCAGCCACCAACGGTGATTTCGACATGTCGTCATCGGACACTCTCCGTGTCTCCGCGGCTCCGAGTGATAGGTCTTTCTCCGGAATCACTCCGTCGTGTTCTCCGGCACCGCACGTCGCCTTCGCTCGGCTCGGGTCGCAAGGGCAAGCATAGACACTCCAAACGCCAGGAGTACCAATCCCCACCACAGATTCACGTTGATGCCGAGTGACCGCTCGTAAATCGCGCGGTCGGACACCAGCCCGAAGCCGGTCAACGCCACACCGATGATGGTAAACATCAGGCCGATCGGAAGTCGCACGTCGAGGTTCATTGCGGGCTCACCAGAAGATGACGTTGAGCGCAAGTGTCAGGCCGAGCACCACGACGCCTAACGTTGCCGGGCGCTTGTACCAGGCCAGCTGCGCATCAGGCTGGCGCGGCGTGAGGCTGTAGACCAGGCCCTTGAGTTCCTCATCGGATTTCTGGCGCGTGGTGATCATCGAGATGACGATCGTCGCCAGGAAACAGGACGTCCAGGCGAAAATGGCGGTCCAGAAGTTCTGGGCCATTTCGCTTGGATACGTGTGGAGAATCGGTCCGAGGAAGCCGCCCTTGATTCCCGCCAACGAGCCGCGAGGGATCGTCAGCCCGTGGTGAATCATGGCGGCGACCGTTCCCGTCAACAGACCGAAAAACGCCCCGTGTCCCGTCGTGCGGCGCCAGAACATCCCGAGCAGGAACGTCGCGAACAACGGCGCATTGACGAATGCGAACACCAGCTGGAGCATGTCCATGATGTTGTTGAACCGCGTCGTCGCGTAGGCAGCGAGCACACTCAACGCGATGCCGACGACGGTGGCAACGTGACCCATCCGCAGGTAATGCCGGTCGGTCTGTCCGGGGCGGATGTAGGACTGATAGATGTCGTACGTCCAGACGGTGTTGAACGCCGTAACGTTGCCGGCCATGCCGGACATGAACGACGCCATGAGGGCCGTGAGCCCCAGACCCAGAAGCCCCGACGGGAGGTAGTGCGCCAGCATCGCGGGCACGGCCAGGTTGTAGTTAGGCACGCCGTCGGCCCCAACCGGCAACAGCGTTCCACCGCTGTTCGTGTGCACCGCGATGGCGATCATTCCCGGCAGGATCACTAGCACCGGAAACAGCATCTTGGGGAACGCCGCCAGGAGAGGCGTTCGGCGTGCCGCCGTCATCGAATTGGCGGCCATCGCCCGCTGGACGACGAGGAAGTCCGTGCACCAGTAGCCGAAGGACAGCACGAACCCGAGCCCCATGGCCATACCGAACCACTCGACACCCATGGGGTTGGAAGCGGATGAGTCGAGATGTTGCCACGAGCTCGACCACGCGCTGGCCTCGTAACCCGCGTTGGTCGCGACCGGGATGAGCTTCTCCTTCAGGCCTGCCCAGCCGCCCACGTCCTTGAGCCCCAGGAGCACCAGCGGCAGGAACCCCAGCACAATCAGGAAGAACTGCAGGACTTCGTTGTAGATCGCCGAGGTCAGGCCGCCCATGAAGATGTAGGCGAGCACGATGATGGCCGACACTAAGATGCTGGCGTGAAAACTCCATCCGATCAGCAGCTCGAGCAGCTTGGCCAGCGCGTACATCGAAATGCCCGACGAGAAGACGGTCATCACCGCGAAGCTGATCGCGTTGAATCCCCGGGTTTTTTCGTCGAAGCGAAGCTTCAAGTATTCCGGTACCGATCGCGCACGCGAGCCGTAGTAGAACGGCATCATGAACACACCGACGAAGACCATGGCGGGGATCGCGCCGACCCAGTAGAAATGGCTCGTCATCATCCCGTACTTGGCGCCGGACGCGCCCATGCCGATGACTTCCTGTGCGCCGAGGTTGGCTGAGATGAATGCCAGGCTGGCGATCCAGGCGGGGATGGAGCGCCCCGAAAGGAAAAAGTCCTCGCTACTCTTGACGTAGCGTCGCAGCGCCCAGCCTATGCCAATGACAAACGCGAAGTAGACGACCAGGATGGCGTAGTCGATCGCGCCGAGATTGATGAGTTGCACAGACTCGGGGGAACGGGGGGACAAGGGAATCGATAAACTGGCGCCGGCGGCACTTCGGGCTTCCGCCGGGTGAAGCTCGGCGAGCAACATTAGCGCGGTCGCGGGAGTGGCGCCAATCCTGGTCGCCAATTTCCGCATCCCGAATCGGAGTGCTCATGCAGCCGCTGTCCCGAACCGTTCCACTCCTCCCCGGTCTGCTGGCCGTGTTCCTGATCGCGCATTCGGTTCCGCAGGCGTTTCCGGATGCGATGCGGGTTACGTCACCGGATGGACGGAGCAGGGTGACGGTCGAAGTACGCGAGGGGAAGCTCTATTGGAGTCTCACCCGCGACGGGCGCAATCTCATCCTCCCCTCACGGCTCGGCTTCGAGTTCCGCGGGGCGCCCGCGCTCGATAGCGGTTTCGCGATTGTCGACACCGTACGCGCCACGCACGACACGACGTGGATGCAGCCGTGGGGTGAAGTATTGCGCGTGCGCGAACACTACAACGAGTTGGCAGTCACGGTCGCCCAGAACTCGGGCGCTCGTCGCCGGATGACGATGCGTGTCCGGGCGTTCGACGACGGGATCGGGTTTCGATACGAGGTCGCGCAGCAGGCCGGGCTCGGTGAATACGAGATTACGCGCGAACTCACCGAGTTCGCGATGGCCGATAACGCGATGGCCTGGTGGATCCCCTCCAACCGGCCGCGCATGGATCGCTCGGAAGAACTCTACTCGGCGGCACCGGTGAGCACGCTGGACAGCGTCCAGACGCCGCTGACCATGCAGTCGACTGACGGCCGCACCTTCCTGGTGATTCATGAGGCGAATCTCGTCGACTATGCGCGGATGTTCCTGGCGGGGCCGCGAATGGAAGGCAGGACCCTCCGCGCCGCCCTGGCGCCATGGGCCGACGGGATTGCCGTTCGCGGCCGAACGCCGTTGGTGACGCCGTGGCGCACGATCCAGCTCGCGGACCGGGCCACGCAGCTCGCCCCGTCCGTGCTGGGCCTCAAGCTCAACCCGCCTAACGCACTGCCCACCACCGACTGGATCCGGCCCATGAAATACGTCGGGATCTGGTGGGGGATGCACATCAACACCATGACCTGGAGTTCGGGGCCGAATCACGGCGCCACGACGGTGAATGCCAAACGGTACATCGACTTCGCCGCGAAGAACGAGTTCGGCGGAGTGCTCGTCGAGGGGTGGAACACCGGCTGGGACGGTGACTGGATCGCCAACCGCGACGCCTTTTCGTTCACCCGCTCGTACCCTGATTACGACCTGGCAGAGGTCGCCCGATACGCGAAGGAGCGCGGCATCCGCCTCATCGTGCATAACGAGACGTCAGGCGGTATTGAGAACTACGAGCGCCAACTGGACAGCGCATTCACCTTGTATCACTCGCTGGGCCTCGACGCCATCAAGACAGGGTACGTCACCGATCTCGTGGGCGGAGGACACTCGCATTACTCGCAGTACATGGTGCGCCACTACCGCAAAGTGATCGAGGCGGCCGCGCGCGCCGGCATCATGGTGAACGTGCACGAGCCCATGCACGACACGGGCGAACGGCGCACGTGGCCCAACATGATGAGTCGCGAGGGTGCGCGCGGTCAGGAATACAACGCGTGGAGCGGGGACGGCGGCAATCCACCGGAACACGAGACGATCCTGTTCTTCACGCGACTGCTCAGTGGGCCGATGGACTTCACGCCAGGAATCTTCGACTTGCTTATCGAGCGGGGGACGGGCCGGCCACGACGCCCCGACGAGTCCCGCGTGCGAACCACGCTCGCCAAGCAGCTCGCGCTGTACGTCGTGCTCTATTCGCCAATGCAGATGGCCGCGGACCTTCCCGAGAACTACGAGGGGAAGCCCGCGTTCCAGTTCATCCGGGATGTCGCGGTGGACTGGGATACAACCCGCGTCATCGACGCGCGCATCGGAGACTACGTCGTGGTCGCGCGGAGGCAGCGTGGCGGACAGAACTGGTTCGTGGGCGCGATCACTGACGAGCAGGGCCGCTCGCTCGACGTACCGCTCACCTTCCTGCGGCCGGGCCTGAGTTACGTCGCCGAGATCTATGCGGATGGGCCGAGGGCGAACTGGCTCGACAATCCGCTTCCGGTGACGATCACTCAGCGAACGGTGACGTCGCAGACGACGTTACGGATGGTTCTGGCGCCCGGTGGTGGACAGGCCATCCGCATCCGTCCCGCGCTCACGCGGAGCCGCGGAGAGACTGAGAGAAACCCGGAGTGATCACGCGCTCAGCCAAGTCGTCAGGCAAGGCAGTGGCACGTGAGCTGCGGTCCCTTCAGGCGCTCGCTGCGTCTTTGGGCGTGCACACACGGTACACCGATGGACTGCGACGCCGCGTCACGGTGGCACCGGAGACGCTAGTGCGTGTCTGTGCCGCCCTGGGTGCCGCAGTGGCAAGACCCAGCGACGCGACCGGCGCGCTGAGAGATCGGGGATCGAGCCCGAAAGCCGGCGTGCTGCCGCCCGTGGTGGTGGCATGGGACGGAGTTCTGCCGTCGCTCGAGATCTCCGCTGCCCAGGCGCGTTCAGCGGAGCTACGCCTGGAAGATGGCACGACGATTTCGCTGAAGCGCTCAGATCACTCGAAACGACGCGATCCTCTTCCGTGGGGATACCATCGCCTGACTATCGAGGCGCGTGGTCGTGTGGAGTCGTGCACCGTGATCGCCGCGCCGGTGCGAGCGTGGCGTCGTGAAGCGTCGCCCCGGAGTTGGGGTGTAGGCGCCCAACTCGCCGCGTGTCGCTCGAAACGAAGCCGTTCGGTGGGCGACATCCGTGACCTGGAATCGTTATGCAGCTGGGTGCGGTCCTCCGGGGGCGATGTGGTCACGGTGCTACCACTGCTGCCAACGTTCAACTCGGAACCGGCGGAGCCCAGTCCGTACTCGCCGGTAAGCCGGTTGTTCTGGTCGGAGCTGGTGCTCGATCTTGGTGACGCGCACCGTCCGACGCCCGGACCGCGAACGCTCGACGTGACGAAGGCGGACGCCGAAGTGCGTGCCGCGTTGGCGAAGCAGTCCCTTCCCGAGTCGGCTTCGCTGGACGCAGACCTTATTCGTTATGCGCGCTTTCGGGGGGCGCAACTCAAGTTGGGTCGGAACTGGCGGGCGTGGCCGGCGTCCGCGCGCTCTGGTTCATTCGAGCCGGGCCAGGTCGATCAGAACGAGGAGCGCTTTCACCTCGTTGCACAAACCATGGCGCGTAGCCAGTTGCGCGACGTCAGGCAGCGCCTCGAACGTGGCGGCATGCGGCTCGGTCTCGACCTGGCGGTGGGCGTTCACCCCGACGGATACGATCCCTGGTCTCGTCAGGCGCTTTTCGGGGACGGGATGTCGGTTGGTGCGCCGCCGGACTACGGTTTCCCCAGCGGCCAGGACTGGGGCTTCTCACCCGTCTTGCCCGACGCGTCGCGCGCCGAGGGGCACCGCTACATCGCCAGTTCAATTGCGCATCAGGCGGAGCTTGCAGGCGTACTTCGGATCGACCACATCATGGCCTGGACCCGCCTCTATTGGATTCCCCACGGATTCGGCCTGCACGAGGGGACCTATGTTTCGTATCCAGCTGAGGAGCTGTTCGCCGTGTTGACCCTGGAATCTCATCGCCACCGCTGTGAGATCGTGGGTGAGAACCTGGGAACCGTTCCGCGCGAGATCGACAAGGCGCTTCCGCGACATGGGATCAGGGGGATGTACCTGGCCGAATTCGCAGCAGGCAACCCGCGAAAGATCTCCGCGCCACCAGCGACCGCTGTGGCGATGATCGGCACGCATGACACGCCGACGTTCGCCGGCTGGCTTGCGGGCAGTGACATCGACGACCGCGTCGAGCACAAGCTGCTGGCTGCCTCCGCGGCTCCGCATGCCAGAAAGGAACGCGCGGCAGCGACGCGCGCACTAGCCAAGCGCCTGCATTGCAACGATGCCAAACAAGAAAGATTCCTGGCTCTGCTATTGGACTGGCTCGGACAATCCGACAGCTCGCTGGTGATCCCGTGGCTCGAGGATCTCTGGCTCGAGGATCGCGGCGTCAACCTGCCCGGCACGCGTTCGTCGGAGCGCCTCAACTGGCAGCGTCCCATGCGACGCCTGCTCGACGACATCAAGACCGATCCCGACATTGAACGTTTCGTTCAACGCCTGAACCGCGCGCGGCACGGTAAACGCACCGCGCTCAAACATTCCTGAGTCCCGAGTCCTACATGGCCTCCGCTGCCGCCGTCCTCCGCCCGAAGCCCCGTCTCGCGTTCTGGGATATCTGGAACATGAGCTTCGGTTTTCTCGGGATCCAATTCGGCTTCGCGCTCCAGAACGCGAATGTGAGCCGGATCTTCGAGACGTTAGGCGCAAAGGTCGAGGACATCCCCCTGCTGTGGATTGCCGCGCCGGTGACAGGGCTCCTGGTGCAGCCCCTCGTCGGGT
>Ga0070698_100009125_pt1 | contig 10649 bp, 10 predicted proteins | sample KBSK1502metaG_FD_65477 | JGI IMG/M metagenome (GOLD analysis project Ga0070698, IMG submission 65477) | Corn, switchgrass and miscanthus rhizosphere microbial communities from Kellogg Biological Station, Michigan, USA - KBS K1-50-2 metaG | ecosystem: Host-associated > Plants > Roots >... | reverse complement strand
AAGCGCTGTTCATTGATATGCGACGGTACAGAAAAAGCGACCAGATCAAACCGTCTCGAAGGAGAGAACGCGTGCAGCGAGTGCTCAAGCGGTGGCAAGCAGATCAAAGCCGAAGGAGGAAGCAAAGGTGGCCGGCAATCCGTGAAGCGTGACGACCAGGCGGGGAGCGTCCGCTGGACGGGCATTGCGCGCCAAGCGCTGGTCCCAGGAGAGCCGCCAATGGGTGCGCTCAGCCCGGGTGAATCTCTTCTCCGTGGACTCTGTGGTGCGTAACGGTGAAAACGGTGAGGGGCTTTCCACGGAGATGGTTTGGCTGCGAACGACCTTGAGCCAGGTTCGCCGGATGCTGCACCGTGGCCAGTCGCGCCAGAGCACAGGAGCAAGAGGTAGTGGAGGTCCATCTGAGCACATGGAAGAGCAGGTGGGCGGTGAGGAGTCGATTGGCCACAACACGGCACTGACCCGGCGTGGTTTCAGCGTCGTACTCCTCTCTTGACACTGTACACGCAACGGACAGGAACGACAATGACCAATGCGCGCGGCATACAAGAGCCGCAGAGAACCATCGCGCTCGGGACGTCGTTCCTGGAGATAGAGCGGGTGATTGGCTGGGCAACGCAGCGTTCCATCTGGTTTCGGTGTAAATGCAGAACCAGGGAAGCCATGGGTAAAAGAGGGACGGGCCCATTGGGGAGGACCGTAGATGACCGACGACGCGGACGAATCTTCCGGCGTAGGCTTTTCTTTCACAGCAGGTTCAGCAGTCTGAACAGGAGCGAATTCGGTCGTGCGCAACTCGGCCTGAGAGAGCTGTTGCCCTAATTCCAATCGAAGGTTCCAAACACACTGACCGATAATCTGGGCAAACTCCTGGCCACAGGGGGTGTGAGAATACCATCGGTCGGCGTTCTGCTCCTCGTCTTCATCAGAAAGATGTGTCTCAAACGAACCACGGTGCAGATAGAGATCCAGCACATCTGAAGCTGTAAACGCGGCCGTCGTTTGGGTGCTGACCCGTTGCTGATCGAGCACATACGTCCAACTGCTGGGGGTCAGTGGCAAAACGACCGCCGTCGAGAATTGCCAGCCAAAGGTGATCGGCTTCTTGCATTCGGGCAGATTATGCACATACAACGCACTGCGATCCGCAGAGGTGCGTGCGCGTGGACGAGCGATGCCGCTCACATCAATGCCGACCCACACCAGTTCCTGCGCATGGCCCTGGAGCAGAAAGCGTGCAAACACCTTTTGCAGGCGTTTCTGATCAATCTTTCCGTCTTCCAAGCCTTCATACAAGCTGGGCCAGCGACGCTCAAAATGCGGCGACAACGACAGTTCCGGGAACGACCTGGCTCGATCTTCGGTGAGCAGCGCGTCTACGGTATTGAACAAGGCATCTTTGGCTTGCCCAAAGCAGCCATAGACCTCCTGACGATATTCTTTCAATGTGTTAAGGTTCATAGGGAGAATGCTCCTGCTTGTTTTGTTTGTTGGAACATTACTCCCTCAGGCGCTTCTCTGCAAGAGACAAGCGCCTGAGCTTACTTTCGAGAGTATACCCTTACGACATGTAATGAATTCTAAAGCCATAACTTAACGACTGTGGTACAATGCGCCTAAATGACAAACTCAGTCTGGAAACAAAAAAACTTCATGCTACTGTGGAGCGGTCAGCTCGTCTCATGGATGGGCACAGAGGTATCGGGCATCGCGTTACCCCTAGTCGTCCTGGCATTAACCGGTTCACCAGCGAAAGCCGGTATGGTGGCTGCCATTCGTGGCCTTACCTATGTTATATGGTCTCTCCCTGCCGGTGCATTGGTTGATCGTTGGGATAGACGATTGGTGATGGTAGTATCTAATGCGGGGAGCGGTGTCGCCATAGGCAGCATCGCTTTATTGCTCAAGTTTCACCACTTATCGCTCTCCGAGCTGTATATTCTGTGCGCCGTTGAGGGCTCATGCTTTGTGTTTGCTAATCTCTCACGTTTTGCCGCCTTACCGAAAGTAGTCTCTAAGGAGCAATTCCCGACGGCTTCGGCGCAAATGGGTACGGGCAATCAGGCTGCTATATTAGTTGGTCCTGCGCTCGGTGGTTTTTTGTTTCAGACGATTGGTAGTTTTGCGACGTTTTTAGCTGATTCAGTATCCTACTTTGTTAATGCGATCTCAATATTCTTTATAACCGTTCCCTTGAAAACGGAAACCGTCTCTGAGAGACGGGCGATGCACATTGAAGTGAAAGAAGCATTTGACTGGTACAGAAAGCAGCCGGTCATACGATTTCTCAATCGTATGACCGCTGGCCGTATAGGGGTCGAAGCAGCGTTATACTTACTTATCGTAGTGCTGGCAAAACATCAACACGCATCGTCACTTGCGATTGGCCTAATCTTTGCCATTGCGGCAGTGGGCGGCATGGTCGGTTCGAGCCTCGCGCCTAAAATACATAGCAACTATAAGCTCAAACAGTTACTGCTAGGAGTTAGCATAGTAAGCACGACTGCATTCTGTCTATACGGCTTCGCTAACAGTGTTGCGGTGATAGCCGTGGTTACGGCACTCTATTACGCCGTTGACCCATTATTCCACGTAACTACTTCTTCGTATTCTGCCAAAGTTATCCCCGATAACATCAGAGGTCGCGTCGTAAGCTTAACTCGATTGCAGGTATTAGCGGCAAATTCACTTGGTTTTTTCTTAGTAGGTCAAGCTCTTGAGCATCTAAGTACAGCCACTACTACTTATTTATTAGCTGCATTCCTTTTCCTACTCTCTATCGCTATTGCTGCTAACCCTCGTCTTTCACATATAAAATATTCTATATAGAGTAAGAGGAGAAAAAAGAAGAAAGAAAACAGAGGAAAACAACAGTGAAAATACCCTATACGGGCATAGGGTAAAATTGCCGGATTTTATCTTCCGGGTCTTACCAAGCGATATAATAGGTGGATGACCAAACAACCACTCAATGACGACCAGCGCCAGCAATTCTTAGATAACCTGCCAGAAGGTCAGGTTAACCCAGACGCCGAGCAGACATTCAATGACGCTATTGCACGCGCCGCGCAGCCGAAGCGATCAAAACCGGAAACACCTGAACAGTCCGATGGTTATACCGATACACAAACTCATTCAGGTACAACTGAAGATACTTCCGGCCCACACAGTGATACATCCCATCAATAGAGCGTTTTAGCTGACCCCAGAAGCCTTCAATGGTGTTGGTATGCACACGGCCACGACCGTATTCACCAAGGCTGTGGTTGACACTGTCGTGGTAGTAACTAATGCGGTGCAGCGTACTATAGACCTTTGCATGGTCGCTATATACCGTTGCACCAGGAGTAACACCTGCTTGTAGCCGGGGAACTAAAACACGAGCACCAGCACTACGAACGTGTTCGGCTTTGACATTGCCGCCGCGCTCAACCATACCGAAGACAACGGCTTTGTCTTGTACGGTAACGTCTTTACCGCGTTGCTTGCCACCGATGTATGTTTCGTCGGCTTCAACAATACCTGATAGCGGATTGCCGCCTTGAGACATAAGGGTACGAACTTGTCTGGTGATACACCACGCCGTCTTGTAAGTTACGCCCAAGTGCCGTTCAACCTCTTTAGCACTTACGCCATTCTTGGCGACTGAAAACAGAAAGATAACATAGAACCAATCCCGTAAAGGCGTGGAGGACTATGGAAAATAGTATTAGCCAGCGGATGAATCTGATTGCCGCAGTCTTTACACTCGTAGCACTTCCTGCCGCGCACACGGTAGTAGCCCGGATCGGGTAGTGGGCAAAAAGAGAATGCTGTGATAGAGTAAAAGCAGAAATCTTGGAAGAAGTAGAAGGTCTGATGATCACGATCACCGTGCAGTGCCCTCACTGCGGAAGCGAAGATATCGTCCGCAATGGTCGAGCCCCGAATGGAAAACAGAAGTATCGCTGCCGAGCCTGCAAAAGGCAAAGCCGAGAACATCCAACGCCCCATGCTTATCCAGAGGAACGCCGAGAAGAAATCTTACGTGCCTATGAAGAACGCAGCAGTTTGCGTGGACTTGAGCGTACTTTTGGGGTCTCACGCCATACGGTGATCGGCTGGATAAAAAAAAGCCCAGGAGTTGCCAGCGTTGAGCGATACGCTCATCGAGCCTGATGCCGCCGATGCCAAGGCCACAGTGCTGGAATTGGATGAACTGTGGTCCTTCGTGCTGAAGAAGACGAACCAAGCATGGATCTGGATTGCTCTGTGCCGTAAGATACGGCAAGTCGTGGCATATGCGGTAGGAGATCGTAGTGAGCAGACGTGCCATCGCTTGTGGGAGGCTATTCCAGCAGCCTACCGTATCGGGCAGTGTTACACCGATTTCTGGGTGGCCTATCGGGCGGTGATCCCAGAAGAGCAGCATACCGCAGTCGGAAAGGAAAGCGGTGAAACGGCTCATATAGAACGATGGAATAATACGCTCCGACAACGTCTGGCTCGCTTTGTTCGTAAAACACTCTCTTTCTCCAAATCGATGGTGATGCATACTATCTGCCTGAACCTCTTTCTCCATCGATACAACCTTGAGCGGGTCACCATGCTTTCCTGAACCGCTCCCCCTGCTCTCGTCTTTCTGGCGAAGTGGAATGATGACGCAAACGCGAGGCGGAGCGAAGAGAGAAAGGTTGTCACAAACGCAAAGCGTATTTCGTCTCGTGTACGAATCTTGAACAGAAATCTTATCCATATCGGTGAGAAAGGAAACGTCCATTTTGGGAAGAAGCGGTGAATTTCTTGTCCCTTCTCCTGGGAGTTCTCGCTTCCCGTTCTGAGCTAGGATGAGGTCCGCGAGAACGGTTTCACAGGCGAAAGAAGGGGAGATGCTTTCAACAGAAGAAGTGCCAGGAAATCAGCCGCTTCCCCCCAAAATTCACACATCACCGCGATAACCTGTGATTCACAACAGGCGAGAGTAAGGAGGAAACTATGACAGTCGAAGCAAACAAGAAAAACGATGAAGCCGAAATCCAAAGGGCAATAGAGGGTTACGTCGAGGCGTTGCGCGCCAGGGACATCGATGGGGTGATGTCCATCTACGCGCCCGAACTGGTGTCGTTCGACCTCGTGCCCCCGCTGCAATACGTGGGAGCCGAGGCATACAGGAACCATTGGCTAGAGGGATGGTCGTTGCTCCAGGGTCCGATGGGCTATGAAGTTCACGACCTTTCCATCACGGTGGGCGATGACGTGGCCTTCACCCGCAGCCTCAACCGGTCGAGCGCAACCTTGAACACTGGGCAGAAGATCGATTTCTGGCTGCGTTGGACCACGTGCTTCCGCAAGATCAACGGCAAGTGGCTGATCGTGCACATGCACGTTTCGGTGCCGTTCGATTTTGAGACAGGCCGCGCGGTGCTCTCTCTCAAACCCTAGCCATTCGCACTCCGGGAGGATTCGCTTCTTTGGAGAAGCGAATCCTCCCGGAGTGCGAATGGGGCGAGCGGAGTGTGTGCATAACCACGCCGCTTTCGGGCTTGGCGCACATCGACTCCTACTCATAGGAGTCGATGTTCTCGGCGCCCCCGCGAGCTAAGGCGGCAGCATCGGAGCCGCGCGATTCCTCGTCTTCGCCGAAAGCAAGACGGTGAGCCTGGCTTCCCCTTTCCCACAGAAAAGCGTGGGGTGAGGTCGCTGCTCTCCAGCCGGCTGAATGGTACATCCCAACAGTTTTCTCATCAGAAGGAGAAGAAGCCATGACTCTTGCGCTTTGGATGGTCCAAATCTTGCTGGCCCTGGGCTTCGCACTGTCCGGCTTTGGGAAAATCTCCCAGCCAGTCGCAAAGCTACGTGCAAGGTGGAACTGGACCAAGCACGTCGCTCCTGGAGTCATCCGCCTGATCGGCAGCCTGGAGATCTGCGGGGCGCTCGGACTCATTGTCCCGAAAGCCACTGGCTATCTGCCCTGGCTCACCCCGGTCGCAGCGGTTGGCCTGGTGCTCACGATGATGGGAGCTATTCTCACGCATGTGCGCCTGCACGAGGCCAAAGCCGTGGGCGTTCCCGTCGTCCTGCTGCTTCTGGCCCTGTTTATCGCTGTGGGCTACTTCGTTTTCGTTCCGGTTGGTTGAACATGCTCTTCGCTCATCTGAGCTGGGACGACACACCATTGACAGCTTCACCTTCCCACGCGATGCGCAACGCGATGCAGAATCATGGCGACGAGGGTCTCGAAGTCTGAGGGGTATGTCGTGTGGTAGACTGGGTGGAAGATCTCAAAGGAACAAGACCATGCAGCAGAAAGACGTTTTTCAAGCGTATAAACCGTTACTCTTTTCCATTGCGTATCACATGCTGGGGAGCGTTATGGATGCCGAGGATTGCGTGCAGGAGGCCTTTCTGCGCTGGTATCAAGCCAGCAACAACGGTGAGACCGAGGCCGTGCACTCTCCCAAATCCTACCTCAGTACGATTGTGACGCGTCTCTCGATTGACCACCTGCGCTCAGCACGTGTGCGGCGCGAACAGTATGTCGGAGTCTGGCTCCCCGACCCTCTGATCACCACCGATGAGACCAGTGTGACTGGGATGGCAGAACTCTCGGAGGCGCTCTCCGTGGCTTTTTTGCATCTGTTGGAGCAGTTGTCTCCCCTGGAGCGTGCCGTCTTCCTGCTACGCCAGGTCTTTGACTATGACTATGGAGAAATCGCTACGATGGTGCAGAAGAGCGAGGGCAATTGTCGCCAGATCGTGCGCCGAGCGCGTCAGCACCTGGGAGCGCGTCACTCTCTGTATCATGCTTCCAAGGAGCAACAGGAGGCCATTCTGCACCAGTTTCTCCGCGCTTGTCTGGATGGCGATATGGATGGCCTCCTGGGCCTGCTTGCCAACGATATCGTGATCTATGCTGATAGCGGTGGGAAGGCTCCTGCGGCTCGCCATCCGATCTCTGGTGCGGACAGAGTGGCGCGCTATCTGCTGGGCCTTGTGCGAAAAGCGCCGGAGGACTCCCGTTTCCGCGTAGCCCTCATCAATGGGCAGCCTGGAATTATCTTGTATCGCACTGGTGTGCCTTCTGTTATTCTGACACTGGAGATGCTCGATGGACAGATCTGGGAGATTGATCTGATCGCTAACCCGGACAAATTGCAAGGAGTCCCAGCACTCAACTAGTACAGATACGTCCACAACTTGGCAAGGCTCGTTCGTTCCTGTAAAACACTGCACTACCTGTGGAGGACGTTCATCGGTTTGGGCACCCTCCACTTCTCAACATCTTGATACTCTTCTCGAACGAGATATCATTCTCTTTTTCACCACTACCCCCGGATCGATGACCCAACACTTTGGGCAGGCTGACATGTCACCGTATGCAAGCTCAAGCATATAGTCCAGGCAGGCATTATCGTCCGGAAAGTGTTCGTTGAAATGCTTGACCGTAAATCTCATATATATACAGTGTAATCCAGAGTTTACATGTTGTAAAGGGATAATCAGCCTTACTTTAGTCTAAACGTGAAATATCTTCAGTGTGGCTTCTTATAGCTCTGATAGTCACGAACCCTAACCGGGCTCACATCCTCCGATTGCTGCCAGTACATCATATACTGATGCCATAACGAATGTTGTGTAGTGCGCCCTTTAACGGGTGAATGTGTAGTGTATGGATTAGTGTTACTGGAAATAATTGCTGACCGCATCATCCGCCTTTCGACGCAAATCTTGCCCTACTTGTTTCCTGAAATACTTCTTTGGTAGGCAAATACACGACGTATAATCCGCCTCAAAGTGCATGCATACCCGCTTCCTGCATGCGGCTCACTGTTGTACACTCATTGCCAGTGTCCTCGGTCATGATATCAGTCACAATGGACGCTTTTTGGGCTCATGGACCCGTTTGGTGATGCGGATTGTGCATTGGAGAAAGTCTCTGGCTCTTGGATCACCCTCGAGAGCATTTGCTATGACCAGAGCCACTGTCTCTCGTTCCTAGGCTGATCCGGTCCTCTTTCTTCTCACCAAACGGGTCCGAGAACCACAAGTATTGTGTCAAATCACAAGTGTCTCTTCTCGCGCTTGCATTTTATCGATGGAATCCCTATGATTCAGATGAAAAGCAGAGGGCCGAGGACATGTTTCTCTGAAGATCGCTTGGAAGAGTTGCGTTCGCATGTGCCCTGGTCCAGGCGAGGAGATGTCACCATTCTATGGCTTTATCGAACCACAACCCTGATCAAGAAGACAAACCCCAACTCTCCCCTGGAGAGACCACAACTGACCCTCGTTTTCAGGCCGTCATGCAAGAAAGCGCGGATATTTTTTGCATTCTCACTCCCAGGGGCGAGATGCAAGAAGTCTCCCCCAATTGGCAAAACTTTACCGGGCAAGAGGAGAACGAGTATCGAGGGAGAGGCTGGCTGGGGACCTTCCATCCTGCTGATCAGCCGCAGATCGAAGAAATGCTAATCCAAACGGTCGCCTCTGGGCGGAGCAGTGAACACACGTGCCTGATGCGCAGATATGATGAGAGCTACCGCCAGATGCGCTGGCGTCTGATCCCGGTACGCGAGCCTTCGGGGGCTATTTCTGAGCTTGTGGCCTCTGGCACCGATGTCACCGAGCAGGAACTGGCGAAGCAGATGAGTGAAGCACAGATGCAGCTCGCCGTGAACGTGTCCGGTGTGGGCTTGTGGGATTGGGATCTCCTTACCATGCAAGTAGTATACACGGATCAGATGGCAGTCTATCTTGGCCTCTCCCCTGCTACTTCAGCGAGTGAGGAACGGTTCCTGGCTTGCGTGCACCCTGATGACCGTGAGCGAGTAGATCGCGCGCACCAACGTGCCCTGGCTGAGAAGACAGAATATCGTATCGAGTACCGCACGATCTGGCCTGATGGGAGCATGCACTGGTTGCTAACCAGAGGACGAGGCATCTATGATGCCCACGGCAAGCCGACCCATCTGCTTGGAGCCAGCATGGATATTACGGAGCTGAAACAGGCGGAAGAGGCCTTGCGGGAGAGTGAGGCCCGGTTTCGCCGGTTCGTGGGCTCCAACATCATTGGGATCGCGCTGGTTGACCTGGAGGGAAACATTCGTGAAGCCAACGATGCCTTGCTCGAGCCTTTGGGGTATACCCGGGAAGACCTGGCAGCGGGACGGATGCAGTGGACGACGATGACTCCCCTGGAATATCGGGCACAAGACGCTCAAGCGATCGAGGAACTGCAAACAAGCGGGGTTGTTCAGCCGTTTGAAAAAGAGTATGTGGCGAAAGACGGCAGGCGCGTGCCGGTCCTGACCGGGGGAACACGTTTGCGCCAGGCAGGCTCCACACCGCTGGCCATCATTTTCGTCTTAGATCTGACCGCCCGCAAAGAAGTGGAACGGCAAAAAGACCTCTTTCTCGGCATGACCGGCCATGAGCTGAAAACACCGCTGGCCGTGCTCAGGGGGACACTTCAATTGGTCCAACGGCGCCTGAAACGGATCACCACGACGGAGCAGGTCTCCCCAGAGTGGAAGAGGTTCGCCCAGGATCTCACGAAGGAGCTGGAGGATTTGGTGCGCCAGATTGATGTACAAACCCGCTTGATTAATGATCTGCTCGATGTTTCGCTCATCACGACCAATACGTTGAAGCTGGAACTGCGAAGGTGCGAGTTGGGGAGCATCGTGCGCGAAACCATCAAGGATTGGCGGGTCATAGCACCTGAGCGCTCGCTCCTACTTGAAGTACCGGAACACCCCGCAGTCGTTGTGCTGGCTGATCGGGAGCGCATCAGCCAGGTCGTGTCCAACTATGTGACCAATGCGCTGCGCTATTCGAGGCCAGATCAGCCAGTCCACATTGGGCTGACCATCGAGGAGGGCGTTGCTCGTGTCTGGGTGCGAGACCAGGGACCAGGTCTCTCGGTGGAAGCGCAGAAGGAGATCTGGCAGCGCTTTCACCAGGTCAGGGAGGTGCCCGTACTCAGCGGTTCCGAGAAAGGGCTCGGTCTGGGCTTATATATCTGCCAGATGCTTATCGCGCAACACCAAGGAGAAGTCGGGGTGGAAAGTACGCCTGGGGAAGGTTCCACCTTCTGGTTCACCCTTCCCCTCGTCCAATGAGAGGATTCATGGTCCAGGGCAATCGAATCTCATTGGGAGCCTCTCAGACTCGCAGAAGCTACTTCGTATCCCAAGCGGCTTTGAGACACTTGACTCTGTGTCCAGTCCCCGGTTTACTGAACACTAAAACAGGGTAATTTTAGGGACACTGTTCAGTTGCTGCTCCTGAGCTGAGGATTTGAGCAGGATACGAGAAGTTTTTTTCTTTCTCTGCCAGTAGAATAGAGGCATGTCATGAATACCAGATGTTGGAGGAACATGGTCATGAGAAAAGTTATTGTACTCAACTTCGTCTCCCTTGATGGTGTCATACAATCCCCAGGCGGGCCCGAGGAAGATACCAGTGGTGGCTTCGCGTATGGCGGGTGGACAGGGCCATATGCCGACGATGTTGGAGGAACAGTCATACGTGGGCAGATGAACCTGCCGTTTGATCTGTTGGTAGGGCGCAAAACCTTTGAAATTTGGGCATCATACTGGCCGCAACATGCGGACGCATGGCCGGGCGTCAATGCAGCGACCAAGTACGTCGCCTCGAACACCATGACT
>Ga0070698_100009121_pt1 | contig 10651 bp, 11 predicted proteins | sample KBSK1502metaG_FD_65477 | JGI IMG/M metagenome (GOLD analysis project Ga0070698, IMG submission 65477) | Corn, switchgrass and miscanthus rhizosphere microbial communities from Kellogg Biological Station, Michigan, USA - KBS K1-50-2 metaG | ecosystem: Host-associated > Plants > Roots >... | reverse complement strand
TCCGATGCCGATCTTGAGCATCTGCGAATGGCCCTCATTCAGCGCGTGGTCCGTTTTCGTTCCCGGGCGGTCATTGTTGACGTGACGGCGATGGATGTGATGGATTCGTTTGCTTCGCGTACACTGAAAGAGATTGCCCAGATGATTCGCCTTCGCGGTGCGGAAACCGTGATCGTAGGCATCCAGCCTGAAGTCGCCTTTGCCATGGTCCAGCTCGGCATCACTCTTGAAACCGTCGCTACTGCTTTAGATCTCGAAGAGGGGCTGGCCTACTTGAGTCAGAAATTCAAGAATCTCAACTAAGAGAGATGCCCAGTGGCGGCTGAGGAGTCTCGTGTGCCGATCAACTCAGACCAAGACATCGTTCTCGCCCGTCAAAAGGGAAGAGCGCTGGCTGCCGAATCCGGTTTCTCGTCCGTCGACGCTACGCTCATCGCGACCGCTATTTCCGAACTGGCGCGCAACATCGTGACGTATGCGAAACATGGCGAGATCACGCTCCGCGCTTTGGCCGACTCCGGCCGCCGCGGGATCATGATCACGGCTGCCGATGAAGGTCCAGGAATTGCCGACCTTCGGCAAGCGCTCCGCGATGGATTCTCGACCTCCGGCAGTTTCGGCCTCGGCCTGCCTGGGGTCCGCCGTTTAGTGGATGAATTCGAAATTTCCTCTGCTCCCGGCCAGGGGACAAGGGTGATGGTAAAAAAGTGGCGACAAGAGCGACCGGAAAAGTGAGCTTCATGGAGTTTGGAATCGCCGCGGCCGCTGTCAAAGGACATCGCGAGTCCGGAGATATTCATGTCATGCAATATGTGCCGGATTGCCTGCTGCTCGCGGTCATCGACGGTATTGGCCATGGCTACAGCGCCGCCGCAGCCGCATTTGCCGCCTCATCCGTCTTGGAATGTAACCCTTCTGAGACCTTGGAAACCCTGACCCAGATGTGTCACGATGTGCTTCGCTCAACCCGCGGCGCCGTCATGAGTCTTGCCTCGATTTTTCCGCGCCTCGGCCAGATGCGCTGGCTGGGGGTCGGAAATGTGCAGGGCATGGTGCAGCGTGCAGGCGCCGCAAAAGGTACGGTCCAGGAAGTGCTCTTGCTCAGAGCTGGTGTGCTTGGCGCGCAAATGCCTTCCCTTCAGGCCTCGACCGTTCCCCTCGAGACCGGCGACACGATCGTTTTCGCCACAGACGGCATTCGCAGCGGATTCGTTGCCGACCTCTCTTCTCTCGACACCCCGCAGCGCTCGGCCGACAGGATCCTTCAACAACACTGCCGCGGCAATGACGATGCTCTTGTGCTCGTCGCGCGGTATCTGGGGAATACGCCATGACTCCTGCCACCAGATCCCGGCTCAAGTCCGACCAGACTCGCCAGGAGCTCTATCGCATTGCTCTCGGCCAATACCTCTCCGATGGGTCGGAAGCCACGCGCGGCGTCGCTTACGATCTCGGCCGCACCTTTCTGAAGGACGGCGTCAGCCTTGTCGAACTGGCAGCCATGCACCACTCCGCCCTCGCCGAAGCATTAGGTTCGGGTTCCGGTAAGGCGTCGAATGATGTTCTTTCCCGCGCAGCCGAGTTTCTCTCGGAGAGCCTTTCTTCCTATGAGATGGCTCATCGCGGTTTTCAGGAGGCCGTTGGCGCATTGCGCCGAATGAATGAGGTTCTCGAAGAGGAAATCAAACGCATCGCCTATGCCGTTCACGACGAAGCCGGTCAGCTTCTTGTTGCTGTCCATCTTGCTCTTGCCGACGTGGCGCGCGAAGCTCCTGACTCAAGACCACGCATTGAGGACATTACCGAACTGCTGAAAAAAGTCGAAGCCCAGCTTCGCCAGATCTCCCACGAACTTCGTCCTACGGTCCTTGACGACTTGGGCTTAGTTCCCGCCATCCGCCATCTTGCCGGCGCAGTTTCAAAGCGCTCGAATCTGCCCATTCGCGTCTCCGCGGAACTTCCGGATCGACTCTCACCCTCCGCTGAAGTTGCCGTGTATCGTGTCGTTCAGGAAGCCTTGACCAATGCCGTAAAGCACGCTCAGGCCAGCTCTGTCTCCATCGAAATCTTCTCGAAAGACTCCACTCTTCGCTGCATCATTCAAGACGACGGCGTCGGTTTTTCACCGGAGTCCGTCGAGCAAGCGGGCAAGCGCAAGGGACTTGGGCTCGTGGCCATGCAGGAAAGGCTGCATGCCGTTGGGGGAATCATTCAGTTTGAATCGGCAAGAGCGCGCGGTACCACCATTCGGTTGTCGCTCCCGGACGCTCGATAGGAACGAGATAGGAAGAAGATGCCCATTTGCATAGTGCTGGCGGACGATCACGTGCTCGTCCGCCAGGGCCTGCGGTCTTTGCTCGAGCGCGAGGGTTTGCAGGTGGTCGGTGAAGCCGCCGACGGCCGCCAGGCCGTCGAACAGGTCCGAGCTCTTAAGCCGGACATTGTCATCATGGATATCAGCATGCCCACGCTCAATGGCCTTGACGCCGCCCGTGAAATCTCGAAATCCTTTCCCAAGACCAAGTCCATCCTTCTCACGCAACATGAGGAAGATGTTTACGTTTCGGGCGCTCTCGAGGCTGGCGTTCAGGGCTACGTCCTCAAAAGTCAGGTAGCCAGTGATCTCCTCCATGCCGTCGAGCGCGTCTCGTCGGGCCAGGTCTATCTGAGCCCCGGCGTATCACAAGCGGTCGTCTCCGCCTACCGATCGCGTTCGGAAAAACCCGCCGACCCTCTCACTCTGCGCGAACGCCAGGTTCTCCAACTCATCGCAGAAGGCAAATCCACGAAGGACATTGCATCGATCCTGTATATCAGCGTAAAAACCGCCGAGTCCCACCGCTCCCGCCTGATGCAAAAGCTCGATATTCACGAGACTGCCACACTCGTGCGCTACGCCATCCGTCACGGTCTCGTTCGCCCCTGACTTCTGCTTACAGGGTCTCCGTTAGGGCAAATCCCTGATCACCGAACACGGCATCAACCTGATTTTTCCTTTTTCCCGATTTTCGTATTCTGTCGCTGGGCAGCTCCGGAGATCCCTTCTCACCTAATCTGTTGGGCGTTTTCACTCGATTCTCCTACGAAGCCAGCCCTTCAGCTTAGCGGATTCCGGCGCTGCCCAAAGAGGACTCGACATGAAGGCATCGTCCGCTAAGCACAATTCGGAGCTCCCTGATCTCTCTTTCCCCGACGCACTTCACCCGGACATTTTCTGGTCCTCCCGCGGCGAGATGGTCACGGATCCTCCCATGAACCCTATCGACCATAATCCTTATGAAGCCGAAGACTTCGAACTCGAGCACCTGATTTCGCAACTCGCTTTTTGTGCCCCCGCTCCCCATGCCAGTTTTGAGGAACTCGAGGGCTTTCGCAAAATCCTCCTCGAAGGAGCGCGCGCCGTATCGATGCGCTTCCGTTTCCTCGATCAGCTGCGTTCCTTCGCACTGACCGACGATCTGACCGGCCTATATAACCGCCGCGGTTTTCTGATCCTGGGTCTGCAACATCTCAAACTCGCCAGCCGCACCGGCAAATCCCTGCTACTTTTTTTCGTGGACATTGATCAGTTCAAGCGCGTCAACGATTCTCTCGGCCACCTTGAGGGCGACGCATTCTTGATCTGTTGCGCCGAAGTTCTCAGGAGTACTTTCCGCGCGTCGGACATCATCGCGCGGATAGGTGGCGACGAATTCGTAATTCTCGCTCAGGAAGGAGCCGGGAACGGCAGCGGAGCTATCTTCGACAGGCTCGAATCGGCCTTGCGCTCGCTGAACGACAAAGTGGATTCCCCTCACAAGCTGTCTCTCAGCGTTGGGGCGGCGCGGTTTGACCCGCAAAATCCCATTTCGCTCGGTGAACTTCTGGCTCTTGCGGATCGTGAGATGTTCGAGCGCAAGCGCGCCCGCGCTTGCGCGAGAATGGCGACCGTAGTTCGTGACGAGAATCGGCGAAGGTAAACACAGGTCCACGGCCCGGGCAGGAGCCCTCGCCCCAATTCCCTATGCGGTGCCGATTAAAACGAGATTCCCCTCGCTGTCCTTCAGAATTGCATGCTCTCCCCAGCTTTCCTTCTTTGGCGGTTGCGTGAACTCGACTCCCTTGGCCTTCAGTTCTTCATACGTCGCACGGACGTTATCGGCTACGAATACGACACCCGGCGATGGTTCGGGAGAGTGATTGGGCTGCTTGAACAAGACGAGCATTGTTTCGGCACCGTTCACCTTCAACTCGATCCAGCGTGAGTCTCCCATCGGCTGATCGGTGAATACCTTCAACCCGAGTTTCTTGGTGTAGAACTCGAGCGCTCGATTCTGATCTTCGACGGGAACCGTCGTAAACTTGAGGCGTTTTAGCATGTCCGTACCCCTTTCGTTTGGGCATCGTGCGCGAGCGCGTTTTACCTGTCAAGGCGCTTGAATACTGCTATATTCTTAAGAACTATAGCCATGGGAACCTTCCGGCTCGACAACTACGTTGTGGATGTGCTGCTGCAGGACCTGGTAGGCCATGACCACAGTCCCGCGGCCTTTGTCGTGTACTTGCTGTTGTGGCGCCGCACGATCGGCGAACGGAAGAAGACGGTAAAGCTGAGTCACCGCGAGATCTCCCAGGAAACGGGCCTCTCGAAGAGCGCTGTGCAGCAAGCGCTGCGAATCTTGCACCGGCGCGTCCTCGTACGGTCTCACCGGGGACATCAGACCGACACACCTGAGCACAGAGTGGAGCGACCATGGTCCGCGCGTCGTTCGAGCGGCACCGCTGCTTCGTTCTAGCCATATTCATCCCGACAACATCAAGCTTCTAGCCAAGAGTTTCCTCTTTACTGCGATTCAGCCCTGCGGGCGATGGCCCGTAGCCACATGCGGCGGATCAAGCCGCTTCCTGGATAGATGACCCGCCAATAGAGAGCAAAGCGGCGGCGCGTTGATGCGTCGGTGGCATAGACGCGAGTCTCGGTCGTGAGCGTACAGGCAGCGGGACCCGCGTCATCGATACGGAAGTTCATCGCAGCAGGAGCGAAGCCGGGGTGATTTGTAGTCACAAAGAATGCCCTGAAGCCGTCGGCAGTTGGTTTGCCGCTGGGGCGCCATTCAGGTGGCGCAGCGACCAGCGTTCCCAGAACAATTTCGCGGTCCGGTTCCTCGGCCAGAACAAGAAATGATGTTCTGATGGCGACAGTAAGGAGCGGCACATGCGGGGGCGGGTTAAGGATGCTTTCCGGTCCAGGGCGGCCAAAGCGCCGAAGCCACGTCAGCGTGCGGAACAAGGCAATCTCCTCAGCCGTCACTGACTTCAGGGCTCGATACACCTGCTCTTTTGGGGCTGTGATCCGGATGGAGTGGAACTCACTGAACTGGTACACGGGCGCAAACTGGTCTAGCTCCGTCTGCGGCGTAGCGACGCGCACCACCCTGGCCGGTAGAGATCCGCCCATCACCACTACCATGAGACCCAGCGCCAGGACCAGCGCCGCTTGTCTGCGGGTGCGAATCGCAAGAAAAGACAGCGGCCGGATAAAGGACACGCCACCCAGGAAGGCAGCAATTAGACCGAGATAGACAAACACGACGCCGAGCACGACTCTATCCTAAACAAGCAGTCTTCAGACTAAAGCCAAGGGGTATCGCCTTCACTCAGGTGGCGCCGATATTACATATTGTGATTGCTGCGTACCAGGAACTTATCCGTCAGCCGATCTCAACTTCCGGATTGCCTACAAGCATTCGTCGAGAACTTCATCCTTCGCTTCCCACAATGCCGGGATGGCAGCTAGACATACCCTGATTGCCACTGAATTTGCATTCTGACGTAGGGGACGAACTTCTTCTGGCATTCGATGCCAGTCTGACGTTCTACTTTGAATTCAGACAAGTCTCGGATTTTTTCGAGTAATGGATGGAAAGCAACCTAAATTGGCAATCTGCTTCTCACACAGCCGGAATCGCGCTGAGCGGTTAGTTGGGCGACTTCTTCTGGTGGCTGACCTGGTAGTGCTGCTCGAGCAGGTCCTGGCCGAAGTCGCCGCTGAAGTCGCGCCACACGGAATGGATGTGGTTGGCGTCGTCCTGCGTGTCGTCTAACTCAATGAGGAAGGAGGGAGTCTGAACGCGGTAATAATGCGCTTCGCCACGGCTAATGCCGCCTGACCAGGCGAAGTAGATATTCCGGCCGGCTTTGTTTATCTGCACTTTCCGGCCTTCGGCCAGTTCATCAGACACGTTGTGCGCGTATTCTTCCATAAGGGCCATCAGCGCGTCGAATTGGTCGGTGTTCATCTTGGAAGCAGACAGACCGGATGGCTGGCCATGAAGCGCCGCCTTCCGACTGGCCGCGGTCAGGATGTCGTTGTAGGCTCTTGGGTCCACGATCGCGACCTTCTGCTGTTGTTCGTCGAGGGCGTGGATCAGCTCGATGCCAAGGTCGTCTTCTCCAACTAAAGTGCGCAGGCCCTTGCGCGGTCCTTGCCGCACTTCGGCGGGGTTCGAACCGAAGAAGCTCGGTCCATCGATGACTTTGCCATTCACCACTGTGTAGTTCTGGCTAAGATGGTGGCCCTCGACGCGGTAGCCCCACGTGCGGCCATCGGAGGGAGTGCCGAAGACTGAGAAATAATATTTCTCGGGGTCGCGACGCTCGCCGCTGTCGTTCTCTATGATTTTGAGCACGTCTTCGAGGCTCATGATCGTCACGGCTTTGATGTAGCCCGTCTGGCTCAACCCCGCCGCTAGAAGCGCGCTCGCGAGGAGTTTCTGATAGGGCGTCATATCGCGCAGCGGCAGGCCCTTGCGCTCCTTCGGGATGAAGTGCCAGTTCATGCGCTCGTCGGTATCGAACGGGAAGGTCGCTTTGCCGCGCTGATTGGCATCCAGTGCGGCGAGAAAGCGGTTGGCGCACTCGGTCATGAGCGACGCGGCACGGACGCGGTGCGGATGGATCTCGTCCGCGTGGCCATCATCAGAGGCAAGGATACCGGCTCCTACGAACGCGGCCGACGAACAGAGAAACGATCGGCGTTTCATGCACATGAATTTCCCTCCCTTGTGCCTGGTTTTGCCAATGAGAGTACAGAAATGCAGTTGAGTCAACCACGTCCCTCTCGGAATGACCGGCAAACAGGTCCGCAGAGCGATGCGGGATTTCGTAGGCCTTTCGGGAATGGCGCGTCTAGCTGGAAGGATTGCATCAGGAACGACGAGAACGGGCTGGTCGACCTCTTCACAGCCACTTCGCTTACGGGCGCTAGTGCGTCGAACCCGGATACTTTACCGAACAGCCGTAAGGACGCGTCGCAGGCATTTCCACCTGCTTGCCGGCCATGGCCTGCTCGAGGGCGAGATTAACGTAGTTAGTCGCTCCAGTAATGTCGCTCAGGTCGGTTGTCGGCTTGTCGTCAATTGCACCATCGTAGATCACGATACCTTGGGGATTGATGACGACCATCTGCGGAGATGTCTTCGCGTCGTAAAGATGGCCGATACCGCCTGTTGGGTCGAGCAGTGCGGCCGTCGGCGCGGCCTGCATCTTCAGAAGGTACTCGTTTTCTTCGCTCGCGGTCACGTACCCTTGTTTGCCAGGCGCCGAAGAAATAATCGTGAACCAGACAACGTTCCGGCCGGTCCACTGTTTTTGCAGGCGTTGCATGTTGCCGCTTTTGTAGTGCTTGCCCACGTAGGGGCACCCGTTGTTGTGCCACTCAAGCACCACATATTTGCCGCGATAGTCGTAGAGGCGAATTGTTTTTCCGTTGCTGGCCGTTGCCGTGAAATCCGGTGCTGCCTGGCCGACTTTCGCAGCCGCGACGAGCAGCGGAGCTGTGCAGATCAGCACCGCAACGAGCATTGAGTATAGGGTAGAGCGGTTCATTTCTGTGGTCCCCCCTTGAAGATTGTATCTCGTGGATTCCGCTCGCGGAGTTGTTCTTCTGCTCGCCGCGCTTGCTGACGGGCACATCAATCAAATAGGCGTGATTGCCGGAGAGCACGAGCACCCCCTTCAAGCGCTCGATCGGCTTGAGAAGTCGATCCGATTTTCGAAGCGTCAGCCGAAATCCAGTGGCCAGAGGCTGTAGCGTCTGCGGCGCTGAATTGTCAATCTGCGCCTCCGTAAGGGGGAAGAAGATCGCCCGCGTAGTTCGAGGAGCGACGTTTGCGGCGAGGACAAAGGAGTCTTTCGCGTCGTCCACGCTGAATCTGCAGTTCTGCGGCGCAGGCCGCGGCAGGTTTTTACGCGCGGCGGCGAACAATTCTCGGGTTCGCACATCCGGCGCGGGCCGCCGCGATTTGATGGGAAGAGTAAGCGAGACTTGTGTCCGACCCGGGATACACGTTTCGCGGCAGACCAGCACTTTTATTTCAGCGCCGAGGCGCGCTAACGGCTGCGCCGCTAAGCCGCTCTCGGCACGCATGGGCACGATCAGCGTCACCGCGTCCTCATAACCGAAATCCACAATGCTCGATGTCCCTAGACGCCGCGGTGCAGGCCACTCGATCACTCCGGAGCTGAGACCCGGTGGCAACTGCCACGTTACGCGCGGCGGCTCGCCGGAGTCGCCCGGATTGACCCAGTAGATATGCCAACCCCTCTCAAGTTGGAAATGCAACCCGAGATAGAAGGGGTGTCCAATTGCGATCCATTGACTCTCGGCGATGAGTTCCAGAGTGCCGTGGGGAATGGGTGAGCCTGAGGCCTGTGCGTCGGCGGCGGCGCACGGCAGCAGAGCGGCCAGAAATGCAAGAACCGCGGAAAAACGGCGACCTGATTTGCACCCTCTCATTTCTCTTCTGGGTCGGCTTTTTAGCGCAAACCCTAACGATTTGCAGGAACCTACCCATGTTGCCAGACAGCGCCATATTTAGCTGCGATTATATTCAGGAAGAAATTCCTTCAGTACGTTGGGCCTCTAGCCGATTCACTAGAAGCTGCTTGAACTATGAAGGTAAATCCATTCGACGCAGCAGGTTCGGGAAACGCGGATCCTGGCGCAGCGAATCGAATCGCGGATCTACTTTAAGCAGGGTGATCAAAGGCGCGCGGAGATCAACAGCTTTCTCCAATGAGCGGAATGCTTCATCTTTTTCTCCAAGGCCGGTGTAGACGAGGCCGGCACCGAAAGTCTTCCACGGAACATTCTGCACTTGCCCTAGCATCTTGAGTGCCTCCTCTCGTTTACCGGCCGCGGCCAGCGCGTTGACCAGCTCCGTTGCTGTGTGCTCATAGATCGTCGAGGACTTGAGCGCCTGACGATTGGGGAGTTGGCCAGTTTGGTAACACGATGCCGTCAGGCACGAGTAACGGCGTGGAGTGGGGCGGATAGCGTAGGCAGCGCCCAGCCAATACTCCTGACCCTCCTCGCGCTGAGGCTTTGCGGTATGATGTTTCCCTTCGGAAAGCTGGTTGCGGAACCCAGCTCTGACGCGATCTAGGCGAGGTAAGCCATGGCGCAGTGGGACGCTCCATCCCCGACGTTATTCCCGCTGATTCTACGCAACAGTTTTGCAGTTGTCCGCGATCGCAACCGCTTTGACCCGTTTTCCACGATGAAGTTCGGGAGGTAACCGCCATGGCCACCGAGATGCGGAAGACCGGAGTTGACGTCGTCGGCGACATGCCTTGGGGGACACACTTTTGTCTCTTCTACGAGACAAGAGCGGATCTCCTCGAAACACTGGTCCCCTACTGCAAAGCTGGATTGGAGAACCAGGAGTTCTGCTTGTGGGTGGTTGCTGAACCCCTCACGGAGGAAGACGCAAGGCATGCGTTAAAACGAGCTGTTCCTGACCTCGATCAACACCTCGCTGACCACAGCATAGAGATTGTCGCGGCTCGCAACTGGTATCTCCAGGATGGTACGTTTGATCTCAACAAAGTGATTAGCGGTTGGAACGAGAAACTCGCGCGCGCATCGGCCAGAGGTTACGCTGGCGTAAGGGTGACCGGAGATACCGCCTGGCTCGAAAAGAAGGACTGGAAGGACTTCTGTGAATACGAAGAGTCACTCAATCAGGCTATCGCCGGTCAGCGTCTGGCGGTGCTATGCACTTATCCGCTCGCTGCATGCGGAGCTGGTGAAATCCTGGATGTGGTGCGAACCCATCAGTTTGCGGTAACAAGGCGGCGCGGGAGTTGGGATGTTCTCGAAACCGCGGGGCACAAACAAGCCAAGGCTGAAATTAAGCGCCTGAATGAGGAACTTGAACAACGGGTCCTAGAACGGACCAGCCAACTGACAGCCGTCAACACAGAGCTGACAAACGAAGTACTTCAACGTCAGCGCGCGGAAGAGGCCCTGCAGAGGAGCGAAGCTTATTTGGCGGAAGCGCAGAGGATTAGCCATACGGGCAGTTTCGGCTGGGATGTTTCCAGCGGGAAAATCTTCTGGTCAGAGGAAGCGTTTCGAATTGTTGAATACGATCAGACAGTGCAACCTACAGTGGAACTGGTTCTCCGCCGCACGCACCCGGAGGACCGAGCGCTGGTCCAGCAAAGGATTGATCGCGCAATACAGGAGAGGATGTGTTTTGATTTCGAACATCGATTGCTAATGTCTGACGGTTCAATCAAGTACGTGCGGGTTGTGGGCCATCCCGCAATGATAGCGGGATCGGGCGATCTTAGATTCGTTGGGGCGATCACGGACGTCACTGATCGC
>Ga0070698_100009120_pt1 | contig 10652 bp, 6 predicted proteins | sample KBSK1502metaG_FD_65477 | JGI IMG/M metagenome (GOLD analysis project Ga0070698, IMG submission 65477) | Corn, switchgrass and miscanthus rhizosphere microbial communities from Kellogg Biological Station, Michigan, USA - KBS K1-50-2 metaG | ecosystem: Host-associated > Plants > Roots >... | reverse complement strand
TGATGTCGAGGAAGAAGGGCGGGGTCCCCTTCGGGTCGCCGGGTCCTTTGATCGAGTGGCAATAGACGCAGGCGACGCCTTCCTTCGACACTTCGCGGATCCCTTCGAAGTCCTGGTTCACGAACGAGGTGGTCTCGTGGCAGGGACCGCACGCGATCATCGTGGCGCCGCGCGTCTGCTTCAGGGAATAGAAGTACATGCGCCCGAATAGCTCGTTCTTGGAACGGTCCGCCTTCGAATGCGCCGAGCGCTCCCACTGTTCCGTGATGTCCAGGTGACAGGACTTGCACGTGCCCGCCGCCTGGAGATTCAAATCCATGCGAATCAAGGGCGGCGGCGTATACGCGAATGCCGCCCCCGCAAACAGGGTCGCGGCGGCGGCGAGGAGGAGGGACGAGAGGTGGCGGCGGATCGATCGCAAGGTGACGTGATGGTAGCCCGGCCGGGGCGAGCCGGTCAAGGCGCGGCGATCCGAGATCGCATCGGGCCGTGACGGAGCAAGTCGGCGGCGATCGTCGCCAGGATTTTCGCCCCCGCGCGAACGGAGCCCGAGAACGTTCCCGAGATCTTCGAGCGTCCGATCCGCCTCCGGTAGCGCACGGGAACCTCGACGCCGCGCAGTCCGGCGCGGGCCGCCTTCACCTGCATCTCGACGGTCCATCCGAAGTCCAGGTCCCGCATGCGAAGTGAGACATATGCGTCCCACCGGATCGCCCGAAACGGACCGAGGTCGGTCCACCGGGCGCCGTAGAAGCGATGGAGAAGTCGAGTCGCGAGCCAGTTTCCGAAACGGGCCTGCGGCGTGAGGGCTCCCGGTTCGGCGGCGCCGAGGGAGCGCGATCCGATCACGAGGTCGGCATTTCCCGCGGCGAGCGGCGCCACGATGTCGGCCGCCTGCGCCGGATCGTCGCTCAAGTCCGCGTCGAGGAAGAGGACCGCGTCGGGAGGGTCCAGGGCCACCGCCTCGAGCGCCTTCAGGCACGCGGCGCCGTATCCGCGCCGCGCTTCCCGCACGACGAACGCGCCGGCGGCCTCCGCCGCTTCGGGCGTGCCGTCGCTCGATCCGTTGTCGCAGACGACGACGCGGCGAATGAGTCCCGGCGGAAGCGCTCGGAGCACGAGGCCGATCGATGCCGCTTCGTTCAGGGCAGGGATGACCGCATCGACGGTCACGCCCGCTTGAGCGCGGCGCGCGCGGCCGCGAGCCGAGCGAGCGGCACGCGGAACGGACTGCACGACACGTAATCGAGCCCCGTCTGCTCGAAGAAGGCGATCGACGCGGCGTCGCCACCGTGCTCGCCGCAGATCCCGATCTTGAGCCCCGGGCGAGCGCGCCGTCCGGCGAAGCAGGCCCGCTGGATCAGCACGCCGACGCCCTTGACGTCGAGCGAGACGAACGGATCTTGATCGAGGATGCCGGCGCTCACGTACTCGGGCAGGAACCGCCCCGAGTCGTCCCGCGAGTAGCCGAACGTCATCTGGGTGAGGTCGTTGGTTCCGAACGAGAAGAAGTCGGCGTGCTTGGCGATCTCGTCGGCCAGGACGGCTGCGCGCGGCACCTCGATCATCGTGCCGATCGTGTACGCGATCGTGACCCCGAGCCGGCGCATCACGTCCGCGGCCACGGCGTCCACCTCGGCGCGCTGGCGCCGCAATTCTTCGGGGTCGCCCACCAGGGGGATCATGATCTCGGGCTCGATCGCCTTGCCCGCCTTTCCGGCCTGCGCCGCCGCCTCGAAGATCGCGCGCGCCTGCATCCGCGTGATCTCGGGATGGAGGATGCCGAGCCGGCAGCCTCGAAAGCCGAGCATCGGGTTGAATTCATGCAGTTCCTCGGCGCGGGCGAGCGTCCGCTCGAGTTGCCGGCGCCGGGGGTCGTCCTTGGGCGCGCGCGACCGCGCCGCGATCTCCGCGAGCAGATGATCTCGCTTCGGAAGGAACTCGTGGAGCGGCGGATCGAGCGTCCGGATCGTGACCGGCGCCCCCTCCATCGCGAGGAAGAGCCCTTTGAAGTCGGCGCGTTGGAGCGGCAGGAGTTTGGCGAGCGCGCCCTCGAAGGCGCGGATCGAGTCGCGCCCCTCGCGCTTGACGCGCGCCAGTTCCTTCGCCAGGCGCGGGCGCTCGGAACGGGCCGCCGCCTTCAATTCCTCCGCGACCCGATCGATCTCGAGGCGGGCCGTGCGGGCCTCCTGGGCGTTCAGGATCATCGTCACGACGTGCGGAATCCGCTTCTCGGCGAAGAACATGTGCTCCGTGCGGCAGAGGCCGATCCCCTCGGCCCCGAGCGCGCGGGCGATCTTCGCGTCCCGCGGCACGTCGGCGTTGGCGCGCACGCGAAGCCGCCGGACCTCGTCGCACCAGGACATGAGCCGCGTGAACCGGGCGTAGAGCGGCGCCTCCGCCGGCTTCAGGCGGCCGGTCAGGACCCGGACCACCTCGGAGTCGGACGTCGGCACGTCCCCCTCGAGGACCTCGCCGGTCGAACCGTCGAGGGAGAGGAACGATCCTTCCGCGAACGTTCGCCCGCCGAAGCGGAGCGTTCGCTTCCCCTCGTCGATGGTCGCCGCCGTGCAACCGACGACGCAGCACTTGCCCATCCCCCGGGCCACGACCGCCGCGTGCGAGGTCATGCCGCCGGTCGCGGTCAGGATCCCCTGCGCGGCGTGCATCCCCGCGATGTCGTCGGGAGACGTTTCCGCGCGCACGAGGAGGACGCGCTCCTTGGCGCCGCGGCGAACGGCCTCCTGCGACGTGAAGACGATCGCTCCGGCGGCCGCGCCGGGAGAAGCGGGGAGCCCCTTCGCGAGCCGCGCGTGACGCCTCCGCGCCGATGGATCCAAGACCGGGTGGAGCACCTGATCCAGGTGATCCGGCTCCACGCGTTCGATCCCCTCCCGCCGGGAGAGGAGGCCTTCGTCCACCATGTCCACCGCGATGCGAAGTGCCGCCATGCCGGTCCGCTGGCCGCGTCGCGTCTGCAACATGAAGAGGCGCCCCTCTTCGATCGTGAACTCGAAGTCCTGCACGTCCCGGTAGTGGCGCTCGAGCCGCGTCGTGATCTCGCGGAGTTCCGCGTAGGCTTCGGGCAGCTCCCGCTCCATCTCCTCGATCGGCCGCGGCGTCCGGATCCCGGCCACGACGTCCTCTCCCTGGGCGTTGAGCAGGTATTCGCCGTAGAAGCGCGGCTCGCCGGTCGCCGGGTCGCGCGTGAAGCCGACGCCCGTCGCCGACGTGGAACCCAGGTTGCCGAACACCATCGCCTGGACGTTCACCGCGGTCCCGAGCGTGTCGGAAATGCCGTTCAGTTTTCGGTAGTGCGTGGCGCGCTCGGTATTCCAGGAGCGGAAGACCGCGTCCCGCGCTTCGGCGAGTTGGGCCCGCGCGTCCTGGGGAAAGTCGCGGCCGGTCTCGTGTCGCACCGCCTGCTTCAGACGCACGACGAGCGCCTGAAGCCGTTCGGCGCTCAGGTCGACGTCGCTTACGACCCGCGCGCTTCGCTTGGCCCGCGTCAACTCGGCCTCGAGGATCGACCGCGGAAGGCCCAGCACGACGTCCGAGAACATTTGAATGAAGCGCCGGTAGGAGTCGAACGCGAAGCGCGAATTCCCGCTCTTCCGCGCGAGCCCTTCGACGGTCACGTCGTTCAATCCCAGGTTCAGAACCGTGTCCATCATGCCCGGCATGGAAACGGGCGAGCCCGAGCGGACGGAGACGAGAAGCGGATTCTCGGGATCGCCGAGCCGGCGTCCCAGAAGGCGTTCCAGGCGCCGGAGCGCCCGCTCCTCCTCGGCCACCACGGAGTCGAGAAGGCGGCCCCCCGCCTCGAAGAACTGCCGGCAGGCCTCGGTCGTGATCGTGTAGCCCGGCGGAACGGGAATGCCCGCGCTCGACATTTCGGCCAAGCCGGCGCCCTTCCCGCCCAGAACGTCGCGCATGCGAACGTTCCCCTCGGCCGATCCGTCGCCGAAGAAGTAGACGAATTTTCGGCTCTCCTCGCTCACGCTCCCTCCCACGTCAAGCGAACGGTCCCGCGTATGGCACCGACGTCGAGGCCGGCGTTGTTCTGAAGGCGTTGCTCCGCCTGCTCCGCGAGTGCGGCCGAGACGGCGGCGCCGAGCGCGCCGACCTCCGCGAGCGCTCCCACCGCGGCGGGCCCCAGAGCGCGCCGGGAGCCGTCCTCGACCTTCACCGCGATCCCGATGCCGCGATCGAGGAGACCGGCGGCGTGGACGGCCTCGGCCCCGGCCTTGCACACGACGTTCGCCACCGTCCGCATGACGATGGTGTCGAGCCGGCCCTCGCCGGCCACCATCTCCGGATGCGCGCGCATCGCGTCGCGAATGCGCGCGAGGGCCGCGATCGGCCGGCCGGCGCGATCGGCGCCGCGCGCCAGAAGCGCGAAAGCATGGGCCAGCGTGGTCAGGGGGATTCGCGGGGTCGGAGCGCTGCACCCGTCGATCGCGGGAACCGGGTCGACGAACGGCTCGCCGAGGAGTTCTTGGAACCGATCGAATATCTCCCGCTGGACGGGGTGGGCGGGATCGACGTAGTCGTGGAGCGACGCGCCGGTCAGGTGGGCGTAGAGCAACATCCCGGCGTGTTTCCCGCTGCAGTTGTGGCGAAGCGGCCCCGGCTTCTCGCGCCGGTCGCGGAGTGCCGCTGCCGTCGCCTCGTCGTAGGGGGTGTGCGTGCCGCACCGAAGCGCGCGTTCGTCCACGCCGGCGCGGGTCAAGATCTCGCGCGCGAGCGACGCGTGCGCGTCGGTTCCGCCGTGCGACCCGGAGATCAAGGCCAGCGCGTCGTCGCCGAGCCCGGAGCGCGCGAACGCGCCCGAGGCGACGAATGGGAATGCCTGGAAGTGCTTGAACGCCGAGCGAGGGAACACGAGGACGCGGGGCTCGCCCGCGGAGGCGAGGAGACGGCCCTCCGCGTCCACGACGGCGACGTGGCCGCGATGGATGCTCTCGACGAAGCCGGCCCGGAGGACGTGCGCCAGCGGGTCCGAGCGGGTCGCGCGGGTCTGGGGATCCACTGCCGAGGCCTGACGCTCCGTCCCGTGCACGGTTCGTGGCGGCGCCGAGGCGCCTCGCCGTTACCGGTCGATCTGCGCCTTCTGCAGCTTGCCGCTATAGTCGATGTAGACCGACTTCCACTCGGTGAATGCGTCGATCACGGTCGGCCCGCCCTCGCGATGGCCGTTCCCCGTCTCCTTCACGCCTCCGAACGGCAGCTGCACCTCGGCGCCGATCGTCGGGCCGTTCACGTACGTGATGCCCGCCTCGATGTCGCGAACCGCGCGCATGGCCTGGTTCACGTCCCGGGTGTAGATGGAGGACGAGAGGCCGTACGGCGTGTCGTTCAGCACGCGGACCGCTTCGTCGAGCGAATCGATGGTCAGGACCGAAAGCACGGGCCCAAAGATCTCCTCCCGCGCGATGCGCATCGAGGGGGTCACGCCGTCGAAGATGGTCGGCCGGTAGAAGGCGCCGCCCTTGAGCGCGCCCTCCTCGGCGGCGGCGCCACCCACGAGAAGCTTGGCGCCCTCTTTCTTCCCGATCTCGACGTAGCCGTGGATCTTCTCGCGGGCTCCGGTATTGATCACCGGTCCCACCTCGGAATCGGCCTCGAGGCCGTCGCCCAGACGGAGACGCCCGGCGCGCTCCGCGAGGCGGGAGACGAGCGCGTCATGAACCGCACGATGAACGATCAACCGGCTCGTCGCCGTGCAGCGCTGCCCCGTCGTCCCGAAGGCGCCCCAGAGGGCGCCCTCGAGCGCCAAGTCGAGGTCGGCGTCGTCCATCACGATTTGCGCGTTCTTGCCGCCCAGCTCGAGCGAGAGCCGCTTGAGACTCGGCGCGCACTTGAGCGAGATCGCCTTCCCCACGTCCGAGGAGCCGGTGAAGGAAATCATCTTCACGTCGGGATGTTCCGTGAGGGGGACGCCCACCGCCGTTCCGCCCCCGTGGACGATGTTGAGCACGCCGTCCGGGAGACCGGCTTCCATCAGGATTTCCACGAGGTGGTGCGCCGAGGCCGGCGTGTCGGTGGCCGGCTTGATCACGACCGTGTTTCCGGCGACCAGCGCCGGGAAGATCTTCCAGGAGGGAATCGCCATGGGGAAATTCCACGGCGTGATGAGGCCGCAGACCCCGAGCGGCTGGCGCACGGAGAGCGCGAACTTCTCCGGCAGCTCCGACGGCACCGTCACCCCGAAGAGGCGGCGTCCCTCGGCCCCGATGTAGTAGGCCATGTCGATGGCCTCCTGCACGTCGCCGCGGGTCTCCGCCAGAACCTTGCCCATCTCGCGCGTCATCGCGCGCGCCAATTCTTCCTTCCGCTCGCGGAGGATCTCCGCGGCGCGAAGCACGAACTCCGCTCGGCGCGGCGCCGGGACGAGCCGCCACGTGGCGAAGGCCTTCGAGGCCGCCGCGACCGCGGCTAAGACTTCCTCCGGCCCCGACTGCGGGAATGTCCCGACCAGGTCCGAAGGGCGGGCGGGATTTCGGTTCTCGAAGGTCTTCCCCGACTTCGCGGCGGACCACACGCCGCCGATGAGGTTGAGGTAAACGCGAGGCGAAGCATCCGTGGCGCGGCCTCGTTCGGCCGGCATCGCGGACGGCGTAGCGGTCTGGGGAATCATGGGGGATTTCCTCCGCACGGCCCGCGCGCTCGGCGCGGCCGGCTTACTTGATGATGACGAAGTGGCCCTTGCGGGTCCGACCCTCCGGGGTTTCCACCTGGTAGATATAGATGCCCGAGACCACTTTGCGCCCCTCTCCATTCCGGATGTCCCAGAACAGTTCGCCGGTCTGGCCGCCGGGGCTCGAATTGGAGTCCATCTTCAGTTCTCGGACCAATTCGGCGTTGCTCGTAAAGATCCGGACCGTGGATCCGGCCGGGATGTGGATGAAATGGATGCGCCCCTCGCTGGCCGCGGGATCCCACTCGGCGCTCCCACGATACGGGTTCGGAACGACGGCGACCCGCTCCAGGTTGCTCGGCGGCGCTGTCGCGGGGGTGACTCCGACGACGACGCTCTCGGAGGCCGGGCTCTCGATGTAGTCCCCCTCTTCGAAAGGCCCGATGGTGGAGACTGCGTACTCCGTGCGAAAACCTGCCAGGGTGGCCAGATCGGCGAAGACCCAACAGTTGTCGCATCGGTCCACCGGGGCGCCCGGCGGGTAGTCGATCACGTAGCGGCCGTTTCCGAGCGAGTTGTTCCGGAACCCACGGAAGAAGATCCCGGTCCCGTTGAAGACGAAGCTATCGGGAATGCACGGCTCGGACTGGGCGAAACAGATGGGAGAGACCGGCTGATGTCCGCCGTGTTCCCCAAATTGGAAGTATACGTACTGGCCCGCGACCGCCATCGGTTCGGAGCCGGCGCCGTGAATCGTCCGCCGCACGCGGTACCCATTCCAGGCAATGGGGTCCGACTCCACCGCGGATCCGTCCCACACCACGAAGGAGAGGACGCCCGTCCCGTTCGAGATCGGCACGTTGCCGGGAGCGGAAACGTAGTACGCCTGAACGCCCGCCGGGGGAAAGAGGTCATGGATCGTCAGGGTGGTCGTGACGTTCAGCGTGCCGGCCGGAATGGAATCGTTTTCGAGCTTCCACTGGATCGAATAGACGCCGGCCTGCGAGAAGGACGGCCTCCCGAGCAGGGAGATCGTCGGCCCAAAGGCGGGGCCCGAGCTATCGGGACCGGCCAGAAATGGAGCATTGTTGGTCTGGGTGAGGGTCAGGAGCCGGTCGGGGAACAAATCGGATCGAACCCCGAAACCGATGACGCTCGTCAACTGCCCCTCGACCGTATGGACGCTCACGGGCGCCCTCAACCCGTCGGCCAGGCTATCCTGCGGCGCGGATGGCGTGGCGGCCGCCCCCGCGGGGACCAGGACGGAGAGGACAAAAAGAGCAGCCCGGAACGCGTAAGTTCTAGTCAAAAAAGACATTAACATCCCCTCACGGTATCAGACAGCCCCGGCACGACGTCGAATGTGCTACAATGTATTCGTTGGGGGGGTACCAAGGCCGAGCCAAATTGGAAGATCGTCCGGGCGAGGTCTTCGAAACGCGTTCCCGACCCGTGCTCGTCAAGGCCGGACACTAGGCTCCAAGTGCTGATGTGTCAAGGCATTTTTGAACCGTAGAACGCCCTCGAAGTTCCAAAAATCGCTTGACACTCCACCGCCATCTCCAGTATACTCCTTTGAGTAAAAACAGGGGCCAAGCCGTCCCGATTGCGAAACAACACATCATCTTAGCTGGACTCAAAATGAAAATTCTAAGGAGGTGATTGGGCTCGGAGTGTCGTTTACCTTATCCTCTTGAGGTGTCTTCTCGCTTTTACCCGCGTTAGAAGAGGAGATGAAGGAATGAAGAAATTACTAGGCCTCGTCGCGTTGCTGGCGCTGGCTGCCGCCCTTCCCGCCGACGAGGCGACGGCGGGTCTCCGGGGGTCGTTCGATCCTCTGACCAACGGCAGCGATTTCTTGAATGGTCTCGCCAACGGGTGTCAGACGCCCGCGCTTCGCCCTGTTCCGTTCGGTGCGAACGGAGGGGTCGCGAAGATCGAGCGCTGGTACTGCTTCACGACTCGGAGCCAGACGCCCGGGCAGGAAAGCTCGCGCGAAATCTGGTTGGCACGGAATCAGTCGCAGGTCGGCCCGAACATCGTCAATGGCGCGTTTGATATCCCGGATAACCCGGATACACCTCAGGACGAGACGTATATTGCTCATATCAATCCCGACGGGCGGCAGCCGTTGAAGAAGGATCCGAGCGGCCTCATTTCGTACACCGATCCGGCGTGGAGCCCGAACGGCAAGTACCTCATGTGGGTCCAGACGGACAACAACCTGTCGCAGACGGCGATCTATTATCAGGAGTATTACGTCACGACCGTCCCGGCCCTCGCTGATTCGACGCTTGGCCCGCCGGTGCTCGTGTTGGGCCCCACGGCTGGCGTGAAGTATCGTCACCCGGACTGGAGCCCGAACGGGAACTCGATCGTGTTCGACTCCGACGCCACGGGCCTCTCGGTCGATCTCTACACGATGACGATCTTCCCGGCGGTGAGCGCACCCGTCCGTCGCACGTTCGTGGACACCCGCGCCGAGCAGAATCCGACGTGGGCGCCGGACGGCATTCGGATTGCGTACGACACGAACCGGTTTGGACCGAACGTGATCGAGATTCTCAACACGTCGACCAACGCGATTTCGTTGGCCGAGACGAACTTCGCCACGATCAGCCACAGCAATCCTGACTGGGATGCGGCCAGCAACATCTATTACGACGCGCCGCAGGCGGAAGACAGCCAGCAGAATCAGGACATCTGGCGGATCAATCCGACCACCCAGGCGAAGTGTCCGATTATCTTCGACGGACGTGGCGACGTGTCCGTCGCTGTGTCGGCGCTCGACAACGTGACCGTTGACGGCGTCCACTACAGCACGTACCTCTTCGAGTCGCAGGCGGCTGGCTTCGGTCTCGGCGTCTGGCGAGGCAATCCGGTGAATTCGTGCGTCGCGCCGCTCCCGATTGGCGCTTCCGCCTCGCCTGCGACCATCAACCTTGACGCCCCGGCGAACGGGAATCCGACGATCTCCGTGGAGCTCTCCATGCCGGCCGAGTCCCAGGCCGCCGGCTACCAAGCATTGTCGTTTAACGGTCCCAAAGAGGGCCTCCGCATGCGGACCAACATCTTCGTGAGCCCGACGCTGCTCGGCACCGCCGGCTACGACCCCACCGGCTCCGCCTTGCCGGAGTTCACCGACCATCCCAGCCAGAACAATATGACGGTTGGCTTTGGGCGGCGCGCGATCATCGGCCGCATGGTCACGCTGGGTCTCGTGAATCAGAACGTCCTGGCGATCGTGAATGCCTACTCGAACGTCACGGGCCGCGCCTTCCAGGGCTTCGCGAACATCCACCTCTCCAGCAACAGCCTTGCGGCGGGCGTGGTGAGCCTACGGCAAAACTCGCCGAACCCGTTCAATCCCGTGACCTCGATCAAGTACGCGACGAGCAAGGCGGGACGCGTCACCCTCCGCATCTACAACGTGCAGGGCGCGCTCGTGAAGACGCTTGCCGACAAGCACGTCGACGCGGGCCAGCACGAAGTCTCGTGGGATGGACGGAACTCCAGTGGCAAGCCGGTCACCTCTGGCGTCTATTACGCGAAGGTCTCCAGTGCCGGCGGCAACAGCGACGTCATCAAGATGGTGATGGCCAAGTAACACCGGCTCTCATCGAGCATACGGAAAGGCCGCGGGGCTTACGCTCCGCGGCCTTCTTCGTTTCCACCTCGCGATTCAGCCTGGCGCTGAATTCGGGTTGGGGGCGCGGGTAGTTCCCTCCGGTCGCTGGTCCTCGCCCGCGCCACCCGCATTCGAACGCCTGTGCGTAGATCAGCGCGCGGGCTGCGGAGGCTCCCTCCGGGAACTACCCGCGCCCCGATCCGGGAATGCAGCGCCCGGCGCCATGCGAGAGCGCTACCGGTTGGCAGGCGGGGATGGTTGCGGCGGTCTCAGCGCCGGCTACCGGCTCGCCAGGAACAGGGACGCACCGGACCAGCGCGGGGGTGCATCACGGTCTGCCCGGAGTGACGTGTCTCCCGGCGCCGTGTCCCGCATCGGGGCGCG
>Ga0070698_100009117_pt1 | contig 10653 bp, 6 predicted proteins | sample KBSK1502metaG_FD_65477 | JGI IMG/M metagenome (GOLD analysis project Ga0070698, IMG submission 65477) | Corn, switchgrass and miscanthus rhizosphere microbial communities from Kellogg Biological Station, Michigan, USA - KBS K1-50-2 metaG | ecosystem: Host-associated > Plants > Roots >... | reverse complement strand
GCGCCGCCCGCGGTCCAGCCGTATTCGGCCGGCGACTGGCTGAGCATCACCTTGAATTCCTGGATCGCCGCCACCGGGAAGTCCTGGCGCGGCTCGCCGGTGTTTCCTTCCTTGTTCCACACGCCGTCCACGAGCAGCGCCGATCCGTTCGTGAACGCGCCGGCGCCGATGTTGGAATTTGCCTTGCGCGCCCGCACGGCATCCTGGCTCGTCCCCGGCATCAGCAGCGCGAGGTCCATCGGCTGCCGCGTCGCCAGCGGCAGCATCTGCATCTGATCCTGCGTGATGACGCCCGACACCTCGGTCTTGGTCACCTCGACGATCGGCGCTTCACCGGTGACGGTGACGGACTCGTTGAGCCCCTGCACCTGCATCGTGATGTTGCGCGTGATCTCGGTTCCGGTGGTCAACGTCATCGCCGGCACGTCGGCCGATCCGAACCCTGCGAGCTCCGCTTTCAGCTCGTAGCGTCCGGGCGGGAGCGCCGCGAGGCGGAAGCGCCCGTCACTCTCGGTCACGACCGTTCGTGCGAGGCCGGTGTCCGCGTTCCGGGCGGTGACGGTGACGCCGGGCAGCACGCCGCCCTGCGCGTCGGTGATGATGCCGGAAATGACGCCGTTGGTGGTCTGGGCGGTCGCGGACACGGCGACCGAGATGAACCCGAATATCAGGACCGCGATGGGTACCCGTCGCAACATAACGCCTCCATGATGCCCGCCGGGTGCGCCGGCTCGCCGGGTCCACCGTCGCGTGGCCCCGTCGCTCCGGTGGGACCCGGCCTACGTCCGTTTCAACCTGGGGAATAACTCGAGCGCGTTGTCGCGTTCGATTGCGCGCAGGCTCGCCGGCGTGAAGCCGGACTCGGCGAGCCCTTTCGCCACGGTGCCTGCCTGGGCGAATGGATAGTCAGTGCCGAAGAGGATGTGGGAGTTCGGCACGACCTTGGTGAACGTCGCAACCGTGTAGGGATTGAACGCCTGCGCGGTGTCGTAATAGAACTTCTGCAGCGCGGCCAGGTTCGCGTTCGGTTTTCCGTCAGGGCCGACGGCCGCGCCGAGCCGGCTCGTGATGTACGGCGCGGTGCCGCCGCCGTGCGACCAGATGAACCGGATGTCGGGGCACCGCGTCGCGGTGTTCGTGTAGAGGATGCTCTGGATGGTGACGGTCGTCTCGGTCGAGAGCGTGATGCCCAGGTTCCGGCCTTCCGGCAGCATATTGGCCATCGCGCCGCGGAACGGGTGCGTGTAGGCGACCGCCTTCCGCCGGTTCAGCTCGTCCATCACCGGCGCGAACGCCGGGTCGCCGAGGTACTTCCCCTCGTAGCTGCTCATGAAGCAGACGCCGTCGGCCTTCAGCGTGTCGTACGCGTATTCGATCTCCTTGAGCGCGCCGTCCACGTCGGGCAGCGGGAGCGTCGCGAACATGCCGAAGCGCGTCGGATGGTCCGACACGAGCCTGGCGAAGTAGTCGTTGCACTCGCGCGCGAGCGCGCGGGCGGCCGCCGCGTCGCCGAAATAGACGCTCGGCTCGCTCGTGGACATGATGGAGGTGGCGACGCCGTCGCGATCCATGTCCTCGAGCGCCTTGGCGGGCGTCCAGTTCATGAGCGCCGTCTGGCCCGTGTTGCGCGCCTTGATGGCCGCGATGAAGCCGGGCGAGTTGCCGTGATAGTGGACGTCGATGAGGAACGGTGATGCGGATGGGGAGGGACGCGTCTGCGCGCCCTCGAGAACATCCGGAACGAGGGCGCTCGCGCCGATTGCCGCAAGACCCGCGATGAATTCGCGCCGCTGCATGAAGAATCCTCCTACGAATGCGCTACGTCCGGATTGCGCGCAGCACGCGCGGCGGCGTGAAGGGCGCTTGACGCAGGCGTGCGCCGACCGCGTCGAAGATCGCGTTGCCGATCGCGGCGGCCGTCGCGGTGGATGACGCCTCGCCGCCGCCGAGCGGCTGCATCGTCCGCTGATCGATCAACACGATGTCGACCTCCGGGACGTCGCGGAAGCGGACGATCGGATACGTGCTCCAGTTCAGATTCTTCACGCCCGCCGCATCGAAGATCACCTCCTCCAGCAGCGCGCGGCTCACGCCCTGGATCACGTTGCCCTCGATCTGATTCTTCAGGCCGTCGGGATTGACGATGAGCCCGCAGTCGTGCGCGACGGTCACCTTCTTCACGGTGACCTTGCCCGTCGATCGCTCGACCTCGACGTCGGCGATCTGGGCGACGACGGTGCCGGCCATCCCGGAGATCGCCAGCCCGCGCCCCATTGCGATGGCGCGGCCCCGGGCGTTTGTGGACCTCGCCGGATCCGAGCTGCGCGGACGCGGCTGCCATCCGGCTTTCATCGCCGCCGCGCGCAGGACCGCCGCAACACGCTGGTTGTTGGCGCCCGTGAGGTAGCGCAGGCGGAACTCCACGGGATCGACGCCGGCGGCCGCTGCCATGTCGTCCATCTGCGACTCCGCGGCAAAACAGCGCGCCTGCGAGTACGGTGCGCGCAGGTTCGCCGTGCGCAGCGGGTTCGGCGTCATCACCCACGGAATGGTTGCCGCCGCCGACTTGCGGTTCGTGAAGACGTAGGGCGCGCCGTCGCCGCCGCCGAGCGCGATGCCGTTCTCGTCGGGCTTGATGCCGGTCTGCCGCGACGCGAGCATCGGCGTCAGGCGAGCGTCGGTCCACGGGAGCGTCTGCTCGACGTAGTCCCACGTCGTGACGTGGCCCTGCGCGTCGAGCCCGGATCGAATCGTGATGAGCTGCGGAGGACCCTTCGGCTCCCAGCCGTGCTCGTCCTCGCGCATCCACTGCACGCGTACCGGCTTGCCGACCGCCTGCGACATCAGCGCCGCATCCTCCGGCGCATCGTCCGGCTCGAGGCGGCCGAAGCAGCCCGATCCCTCGCAGTAGATGAAGTGCACGTCCTGCTCGCGCAGGCCGAGCAGGCGCGCGATGCCGTTCCGCGTGATGAACGGCGCCTGCGAGCCCGACCAGATGGTCGCCTTGCTCCCCTGGACGTCGGCGACCGCGCACGACGGACCGATCATCCCGTGCATCTGGAACGGCCACCGGTACGTCGACTCGAATGTCTTCGATGCCTGGGTGAACGCCGAGGCCACGTTGCCGATATTGGCCCCGACGCGCTCGGCCACCGGCTTCGTCGACCGCAGGTAGTCGTAGATGGCATCGGGACCGGTCGGATACTGCATCGGCGGATCGGACCACGTCACCTTCAGCGCGCGGGCGGCGCGAATCGCCGCCCATTCCGTCTGCGCGACCACGCCGACGAAGTTTCCCTTCTGCACCACCCGGACGAGGCCGGGGATGTCCCTGATCGACGACTGGTCGATGGACGCCGGCGGGGAATTGACGACAGGCGGACGCACCACGCGGCCGTGCAGCATGCCGGGGACGCGCACGTCGTGCGCGTACACGAATCGGCCGGTGAACTTCGGCGGCAGATCGAATCGCGGGACCGACGTGCCGACGACCTTGTAGTCCTTCGGGTCCTTCGGCTTGACGTCGGACGCCAGGTTCAGGTCCCACTGCTCGCCGCTCGCCTGGATCTTCGTGTCGAACCGCTTGCCGCCGACGAGCGCCGCGTACGAGACGCTCTTCACAGAATTGCCCGGCACGCTCACGACGCCGTCGGTGACCGTCAGCTGGTTGGCGGGCGCTCCAAGCTGCGCCGATGCACGCTTCAGCAGCTCCTGCCGCGCGGCCGCGGCGGCCTGGCGCAGCTGAGGGCCGGCGCGCTCGAGCGTGCGGCTGGCCGACGTTCGTCCCTGATCGACGCTCCGGGTCGTGTCGCCGATCTCCATCCGGATCCTGAGCACGGGAACATCGAGCTCCTCGGCGACGATCTGTCCGAGCGAGGTCCCGATGCCGGTTCCGAGATCGACCTTGCTGGTGAACACGCTCACGGTACCGTCGGGAGCGATGGCGAGCCACGAATCGAGCTGGTCGGGCGGGAGCCCGCCGGCGTTCGACAGCGGTGTTCCACCTTGGAGCCCTTGCGCGAACAGGCGCGCGACCGGCTCGAACAGGTTGAACCCGATCACGAGAGCGCCCGATTTGAGCAGGTCTCTGCGGGAAAGAAGGTGTGCTGGCATCGCGAACGGGCGCATTATGCTCCCGCTGACGCCGCTCGTGTTCAGCGATTCACCGTGCAGGGATTTATCGTCGACCCTATATCAAAAGGAGGGTGGCGGCACCCGCATGCCGCAGTCGTTGTCGTAAGTTGTCTGCTGAAGTCGTAATCGGTCGCTGGCTTGTGTGCTGTCTTCACAAACGCGTGTTCCGTTTCGGAACTGCGCCAGTAACCTGCCGCCAACCAATATCTTAAGCTCAATTTTTGCCGATAAGCCTTCCAGCACCGGGCCTTGAACGTGTTCCGGGACGGCGCATGTGCGCTGCGAGCACAGACCCGGGTTTCATAACGTAAGCAGCTGAAACAGAACGACTTAGCAAGAAAGCCGCTACTGTCGAGGTTCTGGATCCGATGTTGCTGAACCGTTGACCGCCTATGAGTTTACCTAAAGTCCGTACTTGGGCCGTGGTCGCCATGCTGGTGACCTCCCAGGCCCCAGTGATGTTCGCCGGTAAAGGCGGACCACCGAAGAAGGCCCGGGTCGACCGGCAGATCGAGCAGATCGAGCAGTCTCTCGTGTCGACGGGGACCGTCAGTGTGATCGTGCGCACCGACGGGACCACCGACTGGGGCTCACTGATCAAGACATTACGCAGCAGGGGCATCTACGTCGGCCGACAGGCGCGCCGGTCCAACGCGATTTCGTTGAAGCTCTCGCGCACCGATCTCGCCTGGCTCGAAACCCTGCCCGGCGTCGGATCGATTTCCGTTGACGCCGCGGTGCACTCCGCGCCGCTGGCCGGCGTCATGGCGGAATCGCTGGCCGATGCCACCAACGGCAACCTGAACGCCGCAGCCCGGAAGGCGAGCGAGCTGCGCGCGCAGCTCGGGCTGAGCGACACGGATCCGATGGGCGACGGCATCGGCATCGCCATCATCGATTCGGGCATCGCGCCCGTGCCGGACCTCGTGAGCCGCATCACCGCCTTCTATGACTTCACCAACGGTCAGAACGCGGTTGCGACGGCGCCCCTCGACGGCTACGGTCACGGGACGCACGTCGCGGGCCTCGCGGCCGGCGACGGCACGCTGTCCAACGGCCAGTACGCGGGCGTCGCGCAGCATGCGCACCTGATCGGCCTGCGCGTGCTCGACAACTCGGGCGGCGGATCGACGAGCGACGTCATCGCGGCCGTCGAGTTTGCGACCGCGAACAAGGACGCGCTCGGCATCAACGTGATCAACATGTCGCTGGGACATCCGCCGTTCCAGCCCGCGGCCGACGACCCGATGGTGCAGGCGGTGGAAGCCGCGTCGCGCGCCGGGATCATCGTCGTGGTGTCCGCCGGCAATGCTGGCGTCAATCCGTCGACGGGCCTGGTCGGCTACGGCGGCATCCTCGTGCCGGGCAACGCGCCGTCGGCGTTCACCATCGCGTCGGCCAAGACGCTGGGCACGGTCGATCCCAACGACGACCTGATCGCGAACTACAGCTCGCGCGGCCCGTCGTGGATCGACGCCTTCGCGAAGCCCGATTTCGCGGTGCCGGGGCACAACCTCGTGGCGCCGTACGCGCCGGGCAGCTTCCTTGGCGTCGCGTATCCGTCGCTGCTCGTCAACGATGCGAGCGGCCACAAGACCTACATCTCGCTCACCGGCACGAGCATGGCCGCTGGTGTCGAGAGCGGTCTGGTCGCGGTGCTGCTGCAGGCAAGCCGTGAGACGTCGGCGCTGCTCGGGATCACGCAGACGCTGAGCGGCAACGCGATCAAGGCGTTCTCGGAATACAGCGCCTTCACGATGCACAACGCGCAGGGCGTCGTCTACGACCAGCTGTCGCAGGGCGCGGGCCGCGTCAACGGCGCCGGGCTCCTGAACCTGGTGCGCTCGGTCGATCCCAGCGCACCGGCGGGTTCGACGTGGGTCATCGACGAGATCATCCCCTACAGCATCTACGACGGCCAGACGATTCCGTGGTCGCAGCACCTGGTCTGGGGCGAGCACCTGGTCTGGGGCGAGAACATCATCAGCGCGAACAACGCCGCGTGGGAGGCGGGCACCGTCTGGGGCGAGAACCTGGGCGGGTCGGTCTGGGGCGAGAACACGGTCTGGGGCGAGAACATCGTGTGGGGCGAGAACATCGTGTGGGGCGAGAACATCGTGTGGGGCGAGAACATCGTCTGGGGCGAGAACATCGTCTGGGGCGAAAACATCGTCTGGGGCGAGAGCATCCTCGGTACTCCGCCGCCGGCGACGTCGAAGAAAGGGGGCCTCAAGTGAACAGCCCGAACAACCCCCTTCACCTGAATCCCGGACAGATGGTGACCAACGTGATGCAGAATCTCGAGCCGATTCGCTTCGACGCCGCCCCGATCGTGAACGCCGACCTCAACACCGGCGCCGACTGGACGACGGGACTCCCGGTGCTCAAGGGCCGCAAGATGATGCTGCGCGAGCTGGTGAAGAGCGACGCGCTCGCGCTGCTCTCGATGCTCTCGTCGGAGGAAGTCGCGAAGTTCATCTCGCCGCCGCCGACGACCCCCGAGGGGTTCGAGCGGTTCATCGCGTGGGCGCAGCGTGAACGCCAGGCGGGCAACCAGTTCACGTTCGGGATGGTTCCCGAAGGCTGCGATCAAGCGGTAGGTCTTGTGCAGGTCCGTGCAGTCGCCCCGAGATTCTCCGTCGCGGAGTGGGGATTTGCTGTAGGCTCATCGTTCTGGGGTACGGGGATGTTCCTCGCTAGCGCGAGAATGACCCTGGACTTCGCCTTCCAGCACACCTCCGTCAACCGGTTGGAAGCCCGCGCGGTCGTGCAGAACGCCCGCGGCAATGGCGCGCTGCGCAAGCTCGGCGCGATCCAGGAGGGTGTCCTGCGCGGATCGCTGCTGAAGGACGGGAAGTACGTCGATCAGATCATGTGGTCGATTCTTTCGCAGGACTGGTTCCAGGCGAAAGCGGTGTGGAGCGCGGTTCTCCAATAGACGGCACATCCTGATACGGCGGGACGGAGGCGTCCCGGCGTATGGTTCGACATGGGCGTTACCAAGGACACCAGAACAGCGGCGCCGCCGCACACCGGCACCCGCCAAGAGGCACACCTGCCCCTTCTGGCACGGGTCTATGTAGCCGCCGTCATCGCCGCCGGCGCCCTCGTCCTCGTCTACTGCGCCACCCACGTCCACGTCACCCAGTGGGCGCTCTTCATTTCCCTCGTCGTCCTGTCGTGCCTCGCGTCCGCGCTGAAGGTCCGGCTGCCGCTCACGCGCAGCGCGTCGACGATGTCGGTCTCCTACGTCGTGGACTTCACCGCGCTGCTCCTCCTCGGACCGGAGCAGACGGTGTTTGTGGCCGCGGCGAGCGCGGTTGCGCAGTCGACGTTGAACGTCCGCAAGGGGAATCCCTTCTACCGGACGCTCTTCAACATCGCGGCGATCGTCCTGACGATTGAATTCGCCGGGCTCGTGTTCGGATGGAGCGGCGGCGGCGCGGGCCACCTCGGATGGCCGCAGATTGCGACGCCGCTGCTGGCCGCGGCAACCGCCTACTACGTCGCCAACACCACGTCGGTGTCGGTGGCCGTCGCGCTGACGTCGGGCCAGCGGCTGATGCGCGTCTGGAACGACAACTTCCTCTGGTGCGCGCCGAGCTACTTCGTCGGCGCCACCGTCGCCATGGTGGCCGCCACGATCGTCAACGGCGCCAGCCAGTGGCTGCTCCCGATCCTCATCCCGCCCGTCTACCTGACGTTCCGCAGCTACAAGGTGTACCTGGGCCGCCTCGAGGACGAGCAGCGGCACACGCAGCAGGTTACTGAGCTGCACGACCAGGCGCAGCAGGCACTGAAGTTCGCCCAGCAGTCGGAAGGCAAGCTGCGCGAGACGCTGCAGCTCCTCAAGCAGAGCGAGGAGCGCTACGCGCTGGCCGCCGCCGGCTCGAACGACGGACTGTGGGACTGGGACGTCGTTCGCAATCGCGTCTACTTCTCGCCGCGGTGGAAGACGATGCTCGGCCTCAGCGACGACGAGGTCGGCAACACGCTGCTCGACTGGCTCAATCGCGTGCACCCCGACGATGTCGAGGGGCTGCGGGCGGCGCTGGGCGCGCACCTGGCCGGCGAGACGCCGCACCTCGAGCACGAACACCGGATTCAGACCGCCGCCGGCGCGTACCGCTGGATGCTGTGCCGCGGCATCGCGGTCCGCGACGCCGACGGCACCGCGACGCGCGTGGCCGGGTCGCAGACCGACGTCACCGACCGCCACGAGGCGCAGGCGCGTCTCGAGCACGCGGCGCGTCACGACTCGCTGACGAACCTCCCGAACCGCTCCGCGTTCATGCAGGAGCTTGCCCGCGTGCTCGGCCGCTCGAAGCGCATGGGCGACTACCGCTACTCCGTGCTCTTCGTCGACGTCGATCGCTTCAAGCTGGTGAACGACAGCCTCGGCCACCTCGTGGGCGACCAGCTGCTGAAGGCGGTGGCCTACAAGCTGGCGACGTGCCTCCGCACGGGTGACGTGCTGGCGCGCCTGGGCGGCGACGAGTTCACCATCCTGCTCGACGGCGTCAACGGGCCCGGCGACGTGGAGTTCGTGGCCGAGCGCATCCAGTCGCTCTTCCGCGAGCCGATGAAGATCGACAGCGGCCGCGACATCTTCGTGACGACCAGCATCGGCATCACGATGGGTGGGGTGCACTACGAGCACCCCGAGGAGCTGCTGCGCGACGCCGATACCGCGATGTACCGCGCGAAGGCGCTCGGCAAGGCGTGCCATGTCGTCTTCGAGCAGCGGATGCGCGATCACGCGGTCGTCCGCCTGAACCTGGAGACCGAGCTGCGCCGCGCCATCGAGAACGACGAGCTCAAGCTGGTCTACCAGCCGGTAATTTGTCTGAAGAACGGCGCCCTGTCAGGCTTCGAAGCGCTGCTCCGCTGGGAACGGGCGGGCGGCGAGATGATTCCCCCGTCCGAGTTCATTCCGCTCGCGGAAGAGACCGGCGTGATCGTTCCGCTCGGCATCTGGGTCCTCGGCGAGGCGTGCCGCCAGGCCGCGCTGTGGCAGCGGCAGTACCGCTTCGACGAGCCGCTCACGATGAGCGTCAACATCTCGCCGCGCCAGCTGATGCAGCCGGGCATCGTCGAGGCCGTCGGCCAGATGCTCCGCAAGCACTCGCTCGCGCACGGCACCCTCGCGCTCGAAATCACCGAGAGCGCCCTGGCCGAGGATGCGGCGACCGCGATGCGCGTCATCAAGGAGCTGAAGATGCTGCCCGTGCAGCTGCTGCTCGATGACTTCGGCACCGGCTACTCGTCGCTCGGCCACCTGCACCGCTTCCCGGTGGACACGGTGAAGATCGACCGCTCGTTCCTCGCCAAGGATCCGCTGGATCCGAGCGGCTCGAACGTCCTCGCCGCGGTCGTCTCGCTCGCGCAGAACCTGGGCAAGGGCGTCATCGTCGAAGGCATCGAGACCGCCGAGCAGGTCGAGCGGCTGCGCAAGCTGCGCTGCCCGCACGCCCAGGGCTTCTACTTCTCCAAGCCCGTGGACGCGATGGAAGCGGGCGCGCTCATCGCGCTCGCCATGGCGACCGCCTCGGAACGGCGTCCGCTGATCGGGGGCTCCGATGAGCAGGCGGCGGAGTCGGCGCCGCGGATTCATTAACGTTCCACGTACCGGCGCAACCCCCGAAAAGCCTTCAGCATCTCTCCGTACGAGAAGTTCGCGTTGCGGCCGCTCGTATTCGGCAGCACGAACACGGCGGCGCCGCCGAGGGTCTGCGCCTGCCGGCCCAGCCTGACCAGCCCCTTGTGCTCGGGAAACATCGCGCGAAACACCGTGACGCCGACGAGCGCGACGACACGCGGCTGGAACTTCCGGACCTTCGCCAGCAGGCGCTTCCGCCCGCCGATGTATTCGTGCGGCAGCAGCGTGTCGATGCCGGGCGTTGCGCGCGGCACGATGTTGGTGATGCCGAAGCCCCACTGCGGCAGCCTGTCGTCGTCTCGGAACGTGATGGGCTCCGGCACCAGGCGCGACTCGTACAGCAGCTTCCAGAAGCGATTCGAGAACCCGGCGAAGTGATGTCCCGTCAGGGCGGACCTGACGCCGGGGTTGATGCCGACAAACAGCACGTCGACGCCCGGCTTGATGCGATCGCGCAGCGGAGGGAGGATAATTCGCGGCATGGCGCAGTGGCTCGTCAAGGAAGAACCTGAGCACTACAGCTACGATCAGCTCGAGAAGGACCGCAAGACCGTGTGGGCCGGGGTCAAGAACCCGCTCGCGCAGAAGCACCTGCGCACGATCCGCAAAGGCGATCGCATCTTCTACTACCACACCGGGAAAGAGAAAGCGGTGGTCGCGACGGCGCGCGCGGCGGGCGACGCGTATCCGGACCCGAAGGATCCCTCCGGCAAGCTCTACGTCGTGGACGTCGTGGCCGACAAGAAGCTGACGCGGCCGGTGACGCTGGCCGAGATCAAGGCGGACCGGGCGTTCGCGTCGTTTGCGCTCGTGCGGATGTCGCGCCTGTCGGTGATGCCGGTCACCGACGCGGAATGGGC
>Ga0070698_100009115_pt1 | contig 10655 bp, 6 predicted proteins | sample KBSK1502metaG_FD_65477 | JGI IMG/M metagenome (GOLD analysis project Ga0070698, IMG submission 65477) | Corn, switchgrass and miscanthus rhizosphere microbial communities from Kellogg Biological Station, Michigan, USA - KBS K1-50-2 metaG | ecosystem: Host-associated > Plants > Roots >... | reverse complement strand
CCGATGCTCCGCGAGAAGGACCTCGACGTCGTGCTCATCGCCACCCCCGACCACTGGCACGCCCTGCCGATGATCGCCGCCGTCGAGGCCGGGGCCGACGTCTACGTGCAGAAGCCCACCGCCGTCGACGTGGTCGAGAGCCAGGCCATGCTGGCCGCGGCCCGTAAGCACCGGCGCGTCGTCCAGGTGGGGACCCAGCGCCGCAGCACGCCCCATCTCATCGAGGCGCGGGACACGATCCTCAAGGAAGGGCGGCTCGGGAGGATCGCCTTCGTCGACGTCTACTGCTACTACCACATGCGCGCGCGCGAGAACCCGCCCGACACGGCTCCGCCGGACTATCTCGACTACGAGATGTGGACGGGGCCGGCGCCGATGCGGCCGTACAACGCGCTCGTCCATCCGCGCAGCTGGCGCGCGTTCATGGAGTACGGCAACGGCATCGTCGGCGACATGTGCGTGCACATGCTCGACATGGTGCGGTGGATGCTCGACCTCGGCTGGCCGAAGAGCGTCAGCTCGTCGGGCGGGATCCTGGTCGACAAGCAGAGCAAGGCGAACATCACGGACACGCAGACCGCGACGTTCGACTTCGGCGACCTGAAGATCGTCTGGAACCACCGGACCTGGGGCCGCTCGCCCGACCCGGACTATCCGTGGGGCGCCACGTTCTACGGCGACAAGGGCACGCTCCGCGCCAGCGTGATGGGCTACGACTTCCTCCCCGAAGGCGGAGGCGCCGCCATCCACAAGGACGTCACCTACGAGCTGGAGCAGTATCCCGAGGACAAGACCGAGAAGGACCTCGAGAAGCACGTGGCCCCCGCGATCCGCGTGCACATGAAGGATCTTCTTTCCGCGATCGCCAGCCGCGGGCGGCCGGTGGCCGACATCGAGCAGGGCCACATCTCCAGCGCGTCGTGCATCCTCGCCAACCTGTCGATGCGTCTCGGCCGCACCCTCGTCTGGGATGCCGACCGGGGCCAGGTCGCGGGCGATGCCGAGGCGAACGCGTTGCTCCGCCGCCCGTATCGCGCGCCGTGGGTGCATCCCGACCCGGCGACGGTCTAGCCCTTCACGGGACGCGGCGATACGGTTGCGATCAGGACGTCCCAATGAACGTGGCGGCCCGAGGGGGCGGGGCGCGGCCCCGGAAAGCCATCGGGAAGGATCTTCAGTTCTGAGATCCGCGGCAGCAGGCCCCATCGCCACCCGATAGGACGCCCGGATCGGCTCGCGCCACCGATCTGGTAGAAGAAGAGCCGAGCCACGCCATCGATGACGCCGTAGTCGTGCGGCTCCGCGATCCGCCGGAATCCGTCCAGAACGAAAGTGACAAGCCGCCGCTCGGCGATGGCCGTGCGCAGGAGCGGATCGGCGCCCGCCGGCGGTGGAGACATCGTCGATTGCGCCGCGCTACCGGACTACGAGAGACCCCGTGGGATCGCCGTAGTGCTGATAGGCGGCCCACAGCGACTCGTACACGCCGGCCGCGGCCAGCGTCCGGCGCGCCTTCAGCATCGCCGGCCCGTACGTGACGTCGGCCGGCGGCAGGCCGGGAGCGGGGAGCACGCCGTCGTAGAAGGTCTCCGCGAACAGGATCGCGCCCTCGTCGTTCACCTCCCACGCCGTGCCGACGTAGTCGCGCACGCCGCGGCGGAAGAACTCGTCGGCGAGGCCCGGAAGCAGGTCCGTCTCGCCGCGGACGGCGACGGCGGCGCCGGAGCCGGTGACGGTGGACGTCAGGCCGCTGAGGCACGCGTTGGCGACCACGAGGCGCGGCGCGAGGGCCATCCCTTCCAGCTCGCGCGAGGTCAGCAGCCCGCCCTTGAAGACCCATCCCGCCCGGTCGGGCTCGGCGGGGTCGAAATCGCCGTGACCGCAGTAGTGGAGCAGGTCGAAGCCGCCCGTGAGCAGGTGGTGGAGGACGTCGATGCGGCTGGCCGGCGCGATGCCCGGCAGCGGGCCGGCGCCGGCGGCGTCGGGCGCTCCGACGAGCTCCACGACGTCCACGCCCCGGGACCGGAGCAGGTCCGCGACGCGCTGAGCCTCGCGACGCGCGCCCGGAAGCGAGTGGCCCTTCCCCGGGTCGCCGGGATCCCCGACCACGAGCGCGCGCAGACGGGAAGCCGGCCGCGGCGCGGGAGCCGGCGGCGGGCTGTAGGCGGTGCGGAGCTGCCGGGCCAGCGCCGCCCGCAGGCCGAGGGCCCGCGGCTCGGGGCCGGCGGTTTCATCGCCGGCCATCATCTCCCAGTGCACGCGCGCCATCGCCCGGTCCACCTCGAAGACCAGGGGCGGTCCCTCCCGCACCTTGTCGCCGAAGTCCGCGGGCAGGAGCAGCCGGCGCAGCAGGTCGCCGAGGTCGTCGAGCCGGGCGGCGAGCGGGTCCGTCATCCGGGCCACGAGCTCGTCCACGAGGGCGAAGTCGACGCCGAGGTCGCGCTCGGCCACCGTGGCGGTCTCGGTGATGGCCGCGACCCGGATGCGGTCGCCCGCGCGCACGAACGAGACGCGGGTGGCGATGGCACCCGAGGGAGCCCGCGCCGGGCCCAGGCGGACGCGCAGCGAGCTGGCCACGCGTCCCAGGTCCGACCTGCGGTCTCGCCCCAGCGCGTCGAGCGTCTTCACCAGGCGCGCGGGCAGGTCGTCCTGGCGCGGCAACGCCCGCAGCAGCGTGCCGACCGCCTTGCGCGCCGGGGAACGCGCGGGCGAGCCCGAGGCCCTCGCGGCGGCCGCCAGCAGCAGCGCGAGGCCGCTCTCCGCGCTGATCGCGCCTCCGCGCGCGGGCCGGATCTTCGGCGCCGGCGCGAGCGCGATCGGGCCCGCCCCCGCGTCGTCGCGCCGGATCTGCTCCACCGTGTCGCGGATGCGGTGCGCGCGGGCGAGCTCCTTCTCGACGATGCGGACCAGGCGGACGGGGCTCTCGACCTCGGCCCCGGCCAGCGCATCACCGAGGCCGAGGAAGAGCGCGCGGACCGCCTGCTCGACCTCGAGCGTTCCCTCCCCGGATCCGATGAGGACCGTGCAGATCGTGCGGACGGCGGGCAGGCCGGCGACGGCCCACGTGAGGTTGCGGGCCAGCCGGCGCAGCTCCGACTCGCCGAAGGTGCCCGCGTGTCCCATGCCCGCGACCGCGACCACCCGCCGCCCCCACGGAAAGAAGGCGACGTCCCCCAGGCCGCCCCGCAGGATGCCGCGCCGCGTCTGGTCGGTGATGACGAGGTGCCGGCGCTTGCTCGGGCCCGAGACCGCCTCGTCGAGGGCCCGTTCGGCGCGCTGGGGCAGGACGCCCTCGTAGTGCCCCACGGCGTAGACGTCTCCGGCCGCCTTCGTGATGTCGCCCCAGACCACCTCGACCCGGAGTCGCGGGCGCCGGGCGGCCCGCGGCCGAGGACGGCGCGCACCGCCCCGCTTGCCGCGCGCCGGCGGGGGCGTGGTCGCGGCGACGAGGGGCCCTCCCGTGTCGAGGGGCGTGCCCGTGTAGTCGCGGAGCATCATCGCTTCCAGGCGCGCCGCCTCCACCTCGCTGAGCGCGGGAGCGCCGCGGCGCCGGCCGGCGGCGGCGACCCGGCTCCGGAGCTCCTCGACGACCGCAGGCTCGACCTCGAACCTCCGCGGCGGCAAGTACGGCGCGGCGGCGGGCAGGCTGCGGCTCGGAGGCTTCTGGTTCTGGAGCGTGGTCGTGGCGCCGGCCTGCAGCAGGTCGTGCACCGCGGCCAGGACGTTCGGGTTCTTGGGCAGGTCGCCGTGCGCCTCTCGCACCCAGAACGTCTTCACTCCCTCGAGCAGCCCCAGGGTGTGGGGCACGCGGCCGTCGCCGTCGGTGGTGATCTTGTACGCGAAGCGGCCGGGAGCCTCGATCCGCACGGCGACGGGCGTGTCCTGGTCGTAGCCGGCGACGTAGACCAGGCGGTCGGGGTCGATGACCGGGTAGACGGCCTCCTGAAACGCGCGACCGCGCGCGATCAGCGCGGGCGCCACGGGCAGCGTGCCCCAGCTCGCGGCGTCGAAGAGGCGCACGTGGTCGTCGCCGAGGTCGACCCGGGGCGAGGGCAGGTGCTGGTAGGAGGCGTGGAAGCTGTCGAGGATGCGGAGCAGGGCCACGCCGTCGTGGAACTGGTCGATCTTGTCGAGCGTCTTGACGATCTTCTCCTCGCCGGAAAGGGCGAGGACGATCGCGAACGACCCGCGGTTGGGCGTGCCCAGCATCACCAGCCGGCCCCCGCGGCCCTGGCCGGTGGGGTCCTGCATGGAGCGCCACACTTCGGGATGGAGCTGGATGAAGCGCCGCGCGACCAGCCCTCCCATCGAATGGGCGAGCAGGTGCACGGGCTCGCCTCCCGCCCAGCTCCGCACCAGTTCGGCGAGGGCCGAGGCGCTCTGGTCGATGTCGAGCCGCCACTCGAAGGGGAACGGCCGCGTCTGCCAGCGGGTCTGCAGCTCGAGGAGCAGCTGCGCGTAGTCCGGGAAGATGCTGGCGGTGCGCACGGAGTGCGGGGGCGGGAGGGGCCCACCGTCGAGCGAGAGCCGCAGCTCGTCGAGGCGGCCCGAGAAGATCCGGAACATGTTGACCCAGACGCGGTCTCCGTCGCCGTCCGGATCCACCGAGTCGAGCTGGGTGCCCATGAGGCCGGGGAGCACGATGACGCGACCCTGGGTCGGGCCGCGCCGTCCGCGGCGCGCCGACTGGTAGAGGCGCGCCAGGCCTTCGTCACCGAGTTGCGCGGCCAGGATCTCGCGCTCTTCCGGAGCGAGGGCGAAGAGCGCGGACCGCGCCGCCTCGACGTCGCCCGCGGCGAGCGCGCGGTCGAAGGCCGCGAGGCCCGGACGGCTTCGAAGGCTCGGCACCGCCGGAGGCTACTGCCCGCGCGCGACGGCTGTCAATTGCGGATCCGTTTTCCGGCTAAGGGACGAGGCTCTTGAACGCAGACCCCAATGAGCCGTGGGCTCACCACGGTGCGTGTTAAAGGGAACGTCTCGCCAGGCCTTGCAGCAGCGTCGAGAGCACCTGGCGCGCGGCCTGGGTCGCGTGGACCGAGGTCGGCTGGCCGGTGATCCGGACGCAGAACGAGATCACGGGACGGGGCAGCGGGCCGATGCCGACGTAGTTGACGTGATAGCCGACGCCGGGGGCGCTCGCGGTTCCCGTCTTCATCGCGACCGGGAAGCCGTTCGGCGCCATCCCCTCGGCGGTCCCTCCCGGCTGCGTCACCGCCTCCATCGCGTGGCGGATCACCTCGGCCGCGCCCGCGTCGAGGATCCTCCGCGGGGCGGGACGAGATAGCGTCCGCGGCGTGAGGCCGAGGGCACCGTCGATGGCGGCGATGAGCTGCGGCGGCGGCATCTCGCCCCTCGCCGCCACCGCGGCGAGGCGGGCCGCATGCAGGGGCGTGATGTCGGTGGCGTCGAGGCCCACCGCCATCTTGGCGAGCGGCAGCGCGCCCTGCGGCGGGTGCACGATGCGGCCGTCGCCGGGCTCACGCCCGTCGAAGCCCCAGCGCCGGAACTCCTCGACGAGGGCCGGCCCGCCCACCCTCAGGCCGAGGTTGGCGAACGCGACGTTGCAGCTGATGGCGAGGGCGTGGCCGAGGCCGCGCAGCGGCCCGCCGGGCCGCGCGCACCACAGCGTCCCGTTCCCGAAGCGCGCGAAGCCCTCGCAGGTCATGCGTGCGATCTCCGCGTCGGGATCGATCCCCGCGCGCAGGGCGGCGGCCGTGGTCACGATCTTCGCGATCGACGCGGGCTCGCGCCGCTGCTCGAATGCGGGCGTGCCGCCCTCGGCCGCGGTCCTCGGGTCGCTCACGGCGGCGAGCACGTCTCCGCTCGCGAGATCGAGGAGCACGATCGAGCCGCGGTAGCTTCCGAGCGCCTCCTGCGCGAAGCGGCTCAGCGCGAGATCCGTGGCGAGGCGAAGGCTCGGCGCCCTCCCGGCGGCGGCCAGGGCGGTCGCCGCCACGGCCGGAACGAGCCCGGCCGCTTCGGGCACGGCCTCGAAGTGACCCGATGCATCGAGCGTTCCGGCCAGACGGCGGCCGCGGTCCCGCACGATGCAGGCCGCGCCGCGCCCGTGCAGCTCGAGCACGCGCGCGGCCTCACGCCCCAGACCCGCGAGCCGCTCCGGCTCGGGCACCGCGGCCAGGGCGGCCCGGGCCTCGTCGTCGCGGCCGGCTTCGACGAGGGCCGCGGCGAGCGTCACGCCCAGGGCGGGGCCGCCGGCCTGACGGGCCAGGCGAGCCACCCTCAGAGCGCCTTCGCGCTCTCCCCGGCGGATCGCTCCTTCCACGACGAGGTCGGGATGGAAAAAGGCCAGCTCCCCGGCCGCGCACCCGCAGCTCTCGGGCCCCGCGCCACTCAGCGCATCGGCGAGCGCCCGGCCCGCCCGCGTCCGCCCATCGCCGTGCGGCGGGAGAATGCGGGCGGCTTCGGCGCCGGCCCCGGCCGCGAGGCGTTCCGCGGCCGCGGCGAGAGCGGCCTCATCGCGCGCCCGCCGGACCAGGGCGAACGCCGTGAGCGCGAGGACGGCAACCAGGACCACGGCCGCCGAGCGCTCCCCGATCAACCGGCGATGCGCGCGAGGAATACGCGTTTCCATCGCGTTCAGTGTAGCCGTTGCGGCCATAATCGAGAGTCGTGCCTCGCGCTTCCGACGGCCGTCGGGTCTGGTGGCTCGCCGGCCTTCTGCTCGTCGTCGCCGCGCTGCTCCTCCTCCGCGGGTGCGAGGCGCTGCGGCCGTTGCGCCGGCTGCTGACGAGACGGGTGCTGAACCCGGTCACGTCTTCACCGGCCGCGACCGCGCCGTCCGTCGAAGTGGCCACGCTCGAACGACAGGTCCAGGGCCTGACCGCCCTCGTGGCCGAGGCGGAGGCGGGCGCGCTCTTCCCCGACGCTCCCGATCGCGTCCTCGTCCTCGTGGACCAGGGCCTGATCCAGCGCCTGCTCACCGCGCTCACGCCCTCGGAGCACGTCATCGCCGACCGCTATCACGTCACCGTCACCGGTGCCCGCGTCGTCTTCGAGGACGGCTTCGCCCTCGTCCGGCTGGACGGGAGGGCGAGCCTGGCCGGCATCGCGGAGTCGGATGTGTTCGCCGACCTCGCCGTCGTCGGCGACCTGGAGCTACCGGCCGAGCAGCCGAAGCGGGACGTGCTGAACGCCCGCATCCACGTCCTGGCGGTGAATGCGCGGCAGGTCACGGTCGGGGCGCGCAGCGAAAAAGCGGAGGAGCTCGTCGAGGAGCTGGGCCGCACGAAGCTGGAGGCCTTCGCGGCCCTCGCTTCCTCCCTCGAGATCCCGGTTCGCCAGGAGCACGAGATCACCATCCCGGCCGTCGGTCCCGGGGGCCCCGTGCGCATCGCCGCCGCTTCCCTGCCCTTCCGTCTCACGCTGCTGAGCGTGCGCGCCTTCCACGGCAAGCTGTGGATCGCGATGAGAGCCTCCATCGGCGCCTCTCCCCCGCCCTCGTCGCCGCCGCCGCCCGCCGCGGCTCCGGCGACATCGGCTCCGGACCTCCGCGGCCTCTCCCCCGACGAGCACCTGCTGCGCCTCCACGAGGAGCACCGGCGGCTGCACGAGCGGCTCGAGCCGCTGCTCGCCCGCGAGCCGCTCATCCGGGAAGCGGACCGCGTCCGGGGGGACATGGTCGCCGCGGTGCCCGCCGGCCTCGTGAAGGAGGTGGCGCAGGAGGCGGCCCGGCGTTACTTCGACCGCGTGGCCCTCGACCTGTCGGGCATCGAGGTGACGGAGTCGGGAGAGATCCACGCCGACACCCCCGTGGGCCAGGTGAGCGCGGGAGAGTGGACGGTCCACGTGAACCTCCATCACGTCCGGGGGACCCTGAAGGCCAAGGTGCCGCGGATCGAGCTCGAGGCGGGCAACGAAGTGGAGCTCGACCTGCCCGTTCTCCTCGAGGAGGGCGAAGGAACCGCCGCCTTGCGCTTCGCCTGGAAGTCGCACGGTCTGGCAAAGATCGTGTGCCGGGACTTCGAGACGGAGCAGGAGATCTCCGGCCGCGTGAAACCCGAGGAGTATCCGGTTCGGGGCGGCTTTCTCGTCACCGCGGCGAAGGACTTCCTCACCGCCACGCCGCGCTTCGAGCCCGCGTTCCGCGTGAGGGTGGAGCTGAGCCGCGAGTCGTGGGACAAGGTCCGCGCCGCCCTCGAGGCCCAGGACAACATCACTCGCTGCGGCCTCGCCCTCGATCCCGACAAGGTCTTCGCGCAGCTCCAGGAGCTGGTGGGCAAGGGATTCGTGATCCATCTTCCCCGCAAGCTGCTTCGGCCGGTGGCGCTGCCCCCAGGCGTCACGGAATCAGTGGAGGTGGAGGGCCGGCGCGTGGGGCTGGCGGTGACGAACAACGCGCTGCGGATCACGCCCGCGGGCCTATGGTTCGGCATCGGCGTCCGGGCGGACATTCCGGGCGCCCCTCGTCCCGGCGCGCTGGATTCGCCGCGCCCTTGACCCGACCGGGCCCGCGGGAAAATGATGGAGCATGCTGCGGAGGCTCCTGCTCGGCCTGGTCGTCCTCGGGGCGGTCGCGTGCGAAGCCTCGCGGGTGGTCCCCGACACCGTCCCGAACGGGACCTGGGGCGGCGACGACGGCGGCCTGATCGTCACCGCCGAAGGGGCTCATGCCCACATCGGGTGCACGGTCGGCGACGTGACCGGGCCGATCGCCCTCGACGCCGAGGGCCGCTTCGACCTGGAGGTGCAGTGGAACGTCGACGCGTTCCCCGTCGATCGCGGGATCCGCCACCCCGCCCGCCTCTCCGGGCGCACCGACGGCCACACGCTCACGCTCGCCGTGCGCCTGTCGGACACCGGCCAGGCCTTCGGTCCCGTGATCCTGACCCTCGGGAAGGAGCCCCGGATGCAGAATTGCCCCATCTGCCGGCGCTGAATTTGATAGGCTTCGGGTGGGCCTGTAGTTCAGCGGGTTAGAACGGCCGGCTCATAACCGGTTCGTCGAAGGTTCGAGTCCTTCCAGGCCCATGAACAACCCCTTCGCCATCCACCCGCGGAACCACCGGTAGAGCTGCGTCGGGCCGGCGCCGGATCCCGGGCGGCGCGCGGCCGCCGCCACCGCCGGGCCCAGGGGTGCCCCGGCCACCAGCTCCGAGAGCAGGCGGTAGGCGGGAAGCGACAGCTCCAGGCGACGAACGCTGTAGTTGCGGCGATAGACGGCGAGCCAGCCGTCCTTGCGGCGCGGACGCGGGTGCCGATGGCCTCTTCCCCGGATCGACTGCACGTAGGCGTTGGCCGGGTACCGCAGGGCGAGCAGGCGGAAGGCGGCGATCGGGCGCAGCCGGGCCGCGGCCCAGGCCTCCGCCGGCACCGCGGCGACGGCCTCGGCGGAAAGGGACGGCGTCTCCGTCTCGTCGAACACCTCAGTCATGGCCAGCTCGAGGCGGGCGAGGTCGTGGCAGAAGCCGCGGTGGCGCAGGCCGCCCGCCGTGAGGACGAAGGCGGGAAGATGGTCGCCCAGGCGGTTCAGCGTGTAGGAGCGCGAGGGAAACGACGCCACGTAGTCGCGCACCAGGTCGCGGAACCCGCGCGGGCCCAGGAAGCGCGCCAGAGCAGGGTAGTCGATCCCCAGCGCCTCCTCCATCCGCAGCAGATACATGCGCTGGTAGATCTCGACGCGCTGGGCCGGCGCGAGGGTCCGCGAGGGAAGCACGACGTCGCCCAGCCGCTCGGGCGGGACCTCGGCGCGGGCGGCCTTCGACGCGAGCGCCTCGTCGATCGAGCCCGGGTGGACGACCACCTCCTGCATCCAGCGCTGGACGCGGGAGAGCGGGGGCTCAAGCGCCACGGGCCACTCGCGCGGGCGGCCGGGCGGGCTCCTCCCGGTAGGCGCGGGCCTTCAGCGCCTCGGCGTGGAGCACGTCGAAGTCCGGGATGTCTTCGTCCCACTCGTAGAGGGTCGACACGTTGCCGGTCCGGCGGCAGGACCGCCGGAACAGCTCCCACACCTCCGCCACGGCGTGGTCGGAGTGGCTGTCGAGAATGTGCGTGCCCTTGTTCGTGTGGCCGGCGACGTGGCACTGCACCACCCGGTCGGCGGGCACGCTGTCGACGTACACCCGCGGATCGAAGCCGTGGTTGAACGAGCTGACGTAGACGTTGTTGACGTCGAGGAGCAGCCCGCAGTCGGCCTCCTGCCCCAGGCGGGAGAGGAACTCCCACTCCGTCAAGGTGGAGGAGGCGAACTCGACGTACGAAGACGGGTTCTCGAGGACGAGCGGCCGCTCCAGGATCTCGCTGACCTGCCGCACGCGCGCGGCCGTGTGGCGCAGGGCCTCTTCGTTGTACGGCATCGGCAGCAGGTCGTGGACGTTCCGGCCGGCCACCCCCGTCCAGCAGAGGTGATCGGAGACCCAGTGCGCCCGGGTACGGCCGGCGAGCGCCTTCAGCTTCCGGAGGTACTCGCGGTCGAGGGGATCGGTGCCGCCGATCGACATCGAGACGCCGTGGAGCGCGATCGGGTAGCGCTCGGCCACCTGGTCCAGGACCCACAGGGGATGCCCCCCGGTGTCCATGAAGTTCTCGGAGAGGACCTCGAACCAGTCCACGGCCGGGCGCCGCGAGAGGATGTGGCCGAAGTGGACGGTCCGCAGGCCCACTCCAATGCCGAGATCGGGGAGATTCCAACGGTTCAT
>Ga0070698_100009110_pt1 | contig 10660 bp, 10 predicted proteins | sample KBSK1502metaG_FD_65477 | JGI IMG/M metagenome (GOLD analysis project Ga0070698, IMG submission 65477) | Corn, switchgrass and miscanthus rhizosphere microbial communities from Kellogg Biological Station, Michigan, USA - KBS K1-50-2 metaG | ecosystem: Host-associated > Plants > Roots >... | reverse complement strand
CGCCGCTGGTCGAGCGCGGCGTTGCGCTCGCCAACGGCCCGACCAACACGATCGTCACCAACGTGCCCGGGCCGCGCTTCCCGCTCTACGTGGTGGGCTCGCGGCTGCTCGGGATGTATCCGGTCGTACCGCTATTGCCCGGCGTCGGGCTCGGGATCGCGCTGTTCAGCTACGACGGCAAGCTGTGCTGGGGGTTCAACGCCGACTACGAGCTGGTGCCGGATCTGCGCGCCTTCCACGACGACGTGTGCGCGGCGTTCGAAGCGCTGCGCGCCGCGGCGGTCGCGCGCTACATGCAGAAGCGGACCGGCAAGGCGGAAGTCGAGATCGAGGTCGAGATCGCGGCGCCCGAGGCGAAGCCGAAGGCGCGGCGGACGCGGAGCCGCGGCGGGAGCGCGAGCGGCGGCGAAGCCCTCGCCGCTGCCGGAGAATCGAGTTAGCTAGTCCGCCTCGATGAAGCGGTAGCCGACGCCCTGCTCGTTGGCGATGAAGCGGGGTTGGCTCGGATCGTCGCCGAGCTTCGCGCGCAGCTGCGCGACGTACACGCGCAGATACTGCACGTCGTTCTCGTGCACGCGCCCCCAGATCTCGTTCAGCAGCTGCTTGTGCGTCACCACGCGCCCCACGTGCATCATCAGCAGGCGCAGCAGCTCGAACTCCTTGCGCGACACCCGCAGCGGCGCGCCCGCCAGCGTCACGCGGTGGCGCGCGATGTCGAGCTCGACCGGGCCGACGCGGTGCACCGGCGCGTCTTCGCTCGCGCGCGGGCGGTCGCGCAGCAGCACGCGCACGCGCGCGAGCAGCTCCGGCATGCTGAACGGCTTCACGACGTAGTCGCTGCCACCCACGTCGAGCACGGCGACCTTCTCCGACGCCGCGCAGCGGCCGGACAGCACGAGGATCGGCACGCGGCTCCAGGCGCGCACCTCCGCGATCAGCTCGCGGCCGTCGCGGTCGGGCAGGCCGAGGTCGAGGATCACCACGTCGGGATTGCCCTCGGCGCACTGCGCGATGCCGGAGGCCGCGTTCGCGGCCTCGACGACGGCATACCCGTGCGCCTCGAGCCCGCGCCGCAGTAGCTGGCGGATCGGGGCCTCGTCCTCGACGACGAGCACCCTCGGCCCGACGGCACTCGGAGCCCTCCGGCGGCGTCGAATCGTCGTTCGCGCGAGGGGACTCCGACCCGGATCAGCAGACGGCGCGGACATCGTGAGCGCCAGCCTAACTTTATGAGAACTTTACGGCAAGCGGTGTTTGAGGGTCTAAATCCGAATAGAACCTTTATGCCCGCGGGTCATAAGGTTCGCGCCCGGACTCGGGGAAAGTCCCGTGGCTCCGGGCAAAAGAGCGTGGGCACATAATCTTGTCGGCTTTCCGGCTACCCATCTCGTTCGTCCTGGCGCTTTCGTCCACGGTCGCACTGTTCTGGTTCATGGGGTTCCTGATCTCCGCCCGCTCGACCCCAGAATCGCTGCTCGCGATCCCGCGGATCGACTTCAGCCGCCTGGTCCGCGACAGCGACGTCCAGGAGATCGCGCGCGTCAAGCCCGAGATCAAGAAGATCGAGCCGCCGCCGAGCCCCCAGAACGTCTCCACCAACACCAAGGCCAGCGTCGCAGCGGGTCTGGACCAGAGCAGCCTCGCCCCGGCCGGCGTCGACTTCGGCGGCACCGGCGAAGGCGGCCTGCGCCAGGGCGGCGCGCAGCAGCTCGCGATGGCCAGCGGCAACGACCGCGGAGTGGTCTGCCAGGTCTGCCTGAACCCCGAGTACCCGCCTCAGGCAAAGGATCGCGGCATCGAGGGCTGGGTCATCGTCCAGTTCACCGTCACCCGGGAAGGGCGGGCCAAGGACGTCGTGATCCTCGACGCCCAGCCCAAGGGCCTCTGGGACCGCGAGACGACCCGCGGCGTCTCCAACTGGCGCCTGCAACCCGCGCTCAAGGACGGCAAGCCGATCGAGACCACCGGTGTGAAGCGGAAGATCATCTTCGAGCTGGAGCACTGATGCGGCGTCTGGCGGACGGACGATGGCTGCTCGCGCTCGCGCTTACCGCGTGGCTGGTCGCACCCGCGGGCGCGGGCCGCGCGGCGGATGCCGCTGCGCCCGAAGCCGCCAAGCCCGCTGCGGAACAGGCGAAGCCTGCCGCCCAAGAGGCGAACCCCGCCGCCGAGGAGCCCGAGAACGAGGCCGAGGAAGAGAAGAAGGACGCCGAGGACGACAAGAAGCGCGAGAAGGAGGAGAAGGCCGGGAAGAAGTGGCGCGCCAAGACGCCGAAGGACGCCAAGGAGATGGAAGAGCAACAGCAGCGCACGATGTCGCGCCGCACGACTCGCTTCGTCACCAAGGCGAGCCAGCTCTTCTCGGACAAGAAGTACGAAGATTCGGACGCCGTCCTCGCGCGGCTCACGCCGAAGCGCCTCAATCCCTACGAGCGCGCGATCGTCTACAAGTACCAGGCCTACAACGCGTACGGGAAGGAGCAGGTCCCGGTCGCGATCGAGCTGCTGCGCAAGGCGCTCGCCGAGAAGATCCTCACCAAGCAGGACTCGCAGGACATCCTGTTCCAGATCGCCCAGATGCAGATGGGCAAGGACGACTTCGAGGCGGCGATCGCGACGCTGAAGGAATGGTTCGCGGGAGCGGAGAAGCCCGGCGCGCCGGCCTACTTCGCGCTGGCGATCTGCTACTACCAGCTGCGCAATCTCGACGAAGCGGTCGAGCCCGCGAAGAAGGCGATCGAGCTCGCCGAGACCCCGCAGCAGGGCTGGTACCAGCTCCTGCTCGCGATCTACCTCACCAAAGAGGACTACGCGTCGGCCACGCCCGTGCTGGTCGGCCTGCTCGAGCACTATCCAGGGGTCGGCAAGGCCTACTGGGTTCAGCTCGCCACGCTCTACGGCGTGCAGAAGGACATCCCGCACGCGCTCGCGATCATGCAGCTCGCCCACCGCCAGAAGCTGCTCGACGAGGACACCAGCGTCCGCAAGCTCGCCTCGCTGCTCCAGTCCGAGGACATTCCGATCCGCTCGGTGCACGTACTCGAGCAGGGCTTCGAGGCGAAGATCCTCAAAGAGGACGAGACCGCCTACGAGCTGCTCGGCAACAGCTGGATCCTCGCGCGCGAGGCCGACAAGGCCGAGCCCGCGCTGCTCAAGGCCGCGGAGCTGTCGAGCAAGGGCACGCTGTTCGTGCGGCTCGGCCAGGTGCGGCTGCTGAAGGAAGACTACGACGGCGCGAAGGTGGCGCTCAAGAACGCGCTGGAGAAGGGCGGACTCGACGATCCGGGCTCGGTCGAGCTGCTGCTCGGCATCACCTACTACAACGCCGGACAGGCCGGCGAGGCGCGCAGCTGGTTCGCGAAGTCGCGCCGTTCGGAGAAATCGCGCCCGACGGCGGACGCGTGGCTCAAGCACATCGACGAGGAGCTCCAGAAGCAGAGCGGCGAGTCGGGTGCGGTGGGCATGTGAATTTTCGCAAGCGGAAGGAAACCGAGATGACACTATTCAGACGCGGAAGGATCACGACCCTCGTGGCGCTGGCCGGCGCCGTACTCACGTGGGCGGCGTGGCCCGCCGCGGCCGGGGAGAAGAAGGGCGGCGTGCCGCTCGAGACGATCGTGCAGGCGCAGATCGCCGCGGACAAGGACGCGGTCGAATCGCAGAAGCGCATCAACGATCTCGACGACCAGGCCAAGTCGATGCTGACGAAGTACAACCTGCTCGTCGCGGAAGCCGAGAGCATGAACCAGTACAGCGATCAGCTCGCGCTCCAGGTCAAGGACCAGAACCAGGCGATCGCGTCCTACAACCAGCAGCTCGTCGACATCGAGAACACCGCGCGCGAAGTGATGCCGATGATGGAGCGCATGCTCGACCAGATCGACCGCTTCGTCGAGCTCGACATCCCGTTCCTGCTCGAGAACCGCCGCGAGCGGATCCAGAAGCTCAAGGATACGATGGCCAAGGCCGACGTCGCGATCTCGGAGAAGTACCGCCGGATCGTCGAGGCCTACCAGATCGAGCTCGACTTCGGGCGCACGCTCGAGGCCTACGACGGCAAGCTCGACGGCGATTCCCAGGGCCGCACCGTGAAGTTCCTGCGCATCGGGCGCGTGACGCTGCTCTATCAGACGCTCGACGGCCTGGAGACCGGCTATTGGGACAGGGAGAAGAAGGGCTGGGTGGTGGACAACAGCTACCGCGCGGCGGTGAAGCAGGGCTTCGCAGTCGCGCTGAAGCAGGGCGCCCCCGAATTGATCCAGGCCCCGGTACCCGCACCCGTCGACGCCAAGCCCGCCTCGGAGACCCAGTCATGAACCGCAAGATCCTCTTCACCCTCTCCCTCTCGCTCGCGGCGCAGCTCGTGATCGCGTACTCCGCGGTCGCCGACACGCTCGACGACCTGCTCGCCGAGACGCAGAAGGCGCGCGCCGCCGAAGCGGAAGAGAACAAGAAGCGCGAGGCCGAGTTCATGTCGAGCCGCGACCGTCAGAAGGCGCTGCTCGACGAGGCGCAGTCCAAGTGGAACGCGGCCAAGGCGCGCAGCGACAATCTGTCGAAGCAGTTCGACGCCAACGAGGTGACGCTCGCCGACCTCGAGGGCAAGCTGAAGGCGAAAGAGGGCAACCTCGGCGAGCTGTTCGGCGTGACCCGCCAGGTGGCGGGCGACTCCTCGGCGATCGTCTACAACTCGCTCACCAGCGGGCAGTTCCCGAAGCGCGACGAGTTCTTCACCAAGCTCGCCAAGAGCAAGGTGCTGCCGACGATCCCCGAGTTCGAGAAGCTCGCGTTCGAGCTCCTGCGCGAGATCACCGAGAGCGGGCGCGTGGCGCGCTGGAAGACCGACATCGTGACGGCGGCCGGCGAGCGCGAGAACACCGACGTGGTGCGGATCGGCGGCTTCATCGCGATGGCCGGCGACCGCTACCTCGACTACAAGGCCGACCTCGGCACCTTCTCGGTGCTCGCGCGCCAGCCCGGCAGCGAGCTGCGCAGTGCCGCGAAGGAGGTCTCCGAGGCGAAGTCGGGCTATGCGCACGCGTTCGTCGACCCATCGCGCGGCGTGCTGCTGGCGCTGTACGTGCAGCGCCCGAACGTGATCGAGCGCATCCAGAAGGGCCAGGAGGTCGGCTATGTGATCATCCTGGTCGGCGTGATCGGTCTCGCGTGCTCGGCCTACCAGGCCTTCTTCCTGTTCGTCGTGCGCCGGCGCGTGGCGCACCAGCTCGAGCACCTCGACACGCCGATGCGCGACAACCCGCTCGGCCGCGTGCTCGCCACGTTCCGCGGCGACCCGGAGCAGATCGAGGAGGACGTCGAAGTCGTCGAGCTGCGGATCTCCGAGGCCGTGCTGAAGGAGGTGCCGAAGATCGAGCGCTTCCAGGCGTTCCTGCGCCTCGCGGTCGCGGCGGGTCCCTTGCTCGGCCTGATCGGCACCGTGATCGGTATGATCATCACCTTCCAGAGCATCACCGAATCGGGCTCGTCCGATCCGAAGCTGATGGCGGCCGGCATCGGCCAGGCGATGATCGCGACCGTGCTCGGCCTCGGCATCGCAATTCCGCTGCTGTTCATCAACGCCGGTCTCGCGACGATGTCGCGCTCGGTGGTGCAGGTGCTCGACGAGCAGAGCAACGGTCTGCTCGCGGAGCACATCGAGCGCAAGGCCGAGCAGCACGGAGGTCCGCGTGTCTAGCCCGCTCGACCTGTTCTCCGTGGCCTATCGGCACGTCGCCGACCTGATCGAGGGCGGCGGGCCGTTCGTGTTCTGGATCTTCGCCACGGGCGTCCTGCTCTGGACGCTCTCGATCGAGCGCTTCTGGTACTTCTCCCGCGTTCTGCCGCGCGAGGCCGAGCAGTACCTCGCGGCGTGGAAGGCGCGCACCGACCACCAGTCGTGGTGCGCGCGGGCGATCCGCCAGATGATGATCTCGAAGCTCAACGCCGGCATGTCGTCGAACCAGATCCTGATGAAGGTGCTGGTGCCGCTCTCGCCGCTGCTCGGCCTGATCGGCACCGTCTCCGGCATGCTCGAGGTGTTCGAATCGATGGCGCTGCGCGGCACCGCGGATGCGCGCACGATGGCGAGCGGTGTGTCGCACGCGATGATCTGCACGCTCACGGGCCTCGCCGTGAGCATCACCGGCCTCTATCCGGTCTACTACTTCAACCACCGCACGCGCCGCGAGACCGAGCTGCTCGCCGACCACTTCGAGTTCTGAGATGAAGACGCGCCGCGTATCGGGAGCCGAGAGCGGCCACTCCGGCATCGACCTCGCGCCGATGCTCGACTTCGTGATGAACCTGCTGGTCTTCTTCATCATCACCGCGGTGTTCGCGAAGGAGGTCGGGATCCAGGTGAGCCGGCCCGGAAGCGGCGCGGGCGAGGGCGGCAAGGAATCGAAGAGCATGATCGTGACGATCTACGGCACCGGCGACGTCGAGATCGAGCAGCGCATCGTCGATGTGCGTGCAGTGCGCGCGAACGTCGAGCGGATGCACGCGTCGAAGCCGGAGAACGGCGTGATGGTGATCGCCGACAAGAGCGTCGCGTCCGGTCTGCTCGTCCAGGTGCTCGATCAGATCCGCCTCGGAGGTGTCGAGGACATCTCCTTCGGCGCGACCAAGTAGGACAGCAAAATGTCACAGCAACACGCGCCCGAGGCGGAAGAGACCGGCATCGACCTCGCGCCGATGCTCGACTTCACGATGAATCTGTTGATCTTCTTCCTGATCACGACCTCGTTCGTGAAGGAGGCCGGGATCCAGGTCGACAAGCCGATCGCGCAGACGGCGATGCACGAGGAGTCCGGCAACATCCTGATCGCGATCCGGCAGAACGGCGAAGTGTGGATGGATCGCAAGATGGTGGACATGCGCGAGGTGCGGCCGATCATTGAACGGCTTCACATCGAGCGCCCCGAAGACTCGGTGGTGGTGATCGCCGACAAGTCGGCGGCCGCCGGCATGCTCGCGCAGGTGATGGACCAGGTGAAGGCGGCCGGGATCAAGGACGTCGCGATCGGCGCGACGAACCCGGCGGGTGGCGGATAGCCCGCGAGCGCCGCGAAGCGGGTCGCGCTCGTAGCTCGACTCGCTCGGCCAACCGGCCCGGGTGCGCCCGAGACTCACGCCGAGACTCGACGCGTGCGTGGCCTGCAACTGGCGGGGCCGGGCGCGATATTTGTCGCGGAGGCCCGGCGCAGGCAGACCATCGCTGCGAACGGCGTCGTGGACATAGCCTCGAATCCCGCGCGACTCTCCTGCACTGCCGAAGCCCGGGCCGCAGCGACAAACATCCGCCCGGCCAGGGCAACCAACCTCTGGACGACCGATTGTCTGGGCGATCGATTCGGCTAGTCGAACCGCACCGCACCGAGCTTGCGCGGCGCGAGCACCACCTGCACCTCGCGGATCAGCCCGTCGGCGGAAAGCTCGACGCGCAGGAGGCTGCGCGGCGCCTGTCGGCGCACCGGGGCGTGCAGCGCGGTGAGCAGGGCCGGCAGCCCGTTCACGATCCGGATCTCGGAGCGCGCGTCCGAGGTCTGCCGGTGCAGCGCCGCCATCTGGTAGAAGCGCGCGACGCGCGCGCGGCCCGACATCGGCTCCGCGAGCGCGGTGTACTCGCCGTTTGCGTCGGTGACCGTGCGCACCGACTCGGTGAACAGCGCCTCGAGCCCGCTCGTATCCTGCGCGAGCAGGCAGCGGTGCAGGCGCTCGATCACCTGCTGGTGGCGGGAGCGCAGCGCCGCGTCGGGGACGCAGCGGCCGCGGTCGTACTCGGCGAGCGCGCGCCGGCCGCGCAGGTGCAGCACGCGCACGTTCGCCTCGCTGGTCGCGAGCGCTGTCGCGGTCTCGCGCGCGGAGTAGCCGAGCACGTCGCGCAGCAGCAGCGCCGCGCGCGGGCGCGGCGCGAGCGCCTCGAGCGCGATCAGGAACGCGAACGTCGCGCTCTCGGACAGGCTGTAGCGGTGCTCCGGGTCGTGGGCCTCCCCCGTGCGCGGCGCGAGGTGGTCGAGCGCAGCGCCGTCGTCCTCGCACGGGCCGGGCAGCCACGGGCCCTCGTAGCGCCGGCGTTTGCGGCGCCGCAGCACGTCGATCGCGAGGTTGGTCACGACGCGCACGAGCCAGGGCGCGAGCGATTCCGCAACCGGCTCGGGCGGGGACGACGCAGCACGCGCGAACGCCTCCTGAACCACGTCGTCGGCGTCCGCCGCGGTGCCGGTGAGGCGATAGGCGATCCCCCAGAGCGAGCCGCGCTGGGCGCGGAACAGCGCTTCGAGGTCGGCTACGGGGGCTCGCGCCTCGCTGTGCATGAGTCTCCAGGACGCGCAGGGCCCCGGAGACGTTACATCCCGCCGCGGATCAGCGCGGGGGAATGCCCTGGACCAGGATCGCGAAGTGCTTCGAGGTCGCCTTCAGGCGCTTCCCGATGATCGCCTGGTAGGCGCCCGATTCGTAGAGCTCCTTCGCCTTCTCCTTCGAATCGAATTGGAGGATCACCGTCTGGCGGCCGGCGCCGTCGCCCTCGACGCGCTCGGTGGCGGGGTCGAGCGCGAGCAGCTGGCTGTCGGTGCCGATCCTCATCGCGTTCGACGTGGCGACGCCCTTGGCGTACTCGCCGTACATCGCGGGGTCTTCGACTTCGTAATTCACGATCAGATACGCGGGCATGGCTCCTCCGTCGCTTGGGAGCGCCAGGATACGCGCGCGTCGGCTGTTTCGCCGCGGGGCCGGGCGCACCTAGGCGCCGGCGCGCCGCCTTCGCCGCGCGAGCGCCGCGAGCAAGCCGGCACCGCCTGCGAGTCCGGCCGTAGCGCCGGGTTCGGGCAGATCGGTGCCGTCGTAGGTACCGGCCGCGCCGAACGCGAGCACGCGATAGCCCGAGACCGTGATCGTGGTCGGACCGTTGGTGACGATGTGGTAGTCGAGCGGCTGGTCGGGCCGGAGACACGCGCCGCCGATCGATCCGTCGAGCGCGAACGAGCTGACGTTCGCGAGCGTCGCCTCGATCCGGTTCGACTGCGCGATCGGCGTGGATCCGCTCACCGAGAAGCTCTGCGACTCCCACGGCACCGGGTCGCTGCCCGCGCCGGGCGGGTCAGCGGCGAAGGTGCGCTCCGCGCCGCCGCAGCCGTAGGTCTTCACGTCGACGTCGGCGTAGTCGCGCTCGCCGTAGGGCGGCGTGAAGCTGCTGACGATCTGCGAGACCCAGTAGGCGCGGTCGTGGCGGATGCCGAGCACCGGCGACTCGCCGTCCGCGTACGGCGCCGTGCGGAAGGTGACGCGCGGCGGCTGCATGCGGCGCACGAGGTTCGCCGTGTACGCGGCCTCCTTCATCCAGTCGTCGGCGATCGCGTAGGTCAGGTGCTCGGCAGTCGGGTGGTAGTAGAAGATGTTGGGATAGCCGAGCCCGGCCATGATCCCGCGCAGCCACAGGCCCTGCGCGCTGTTCACGAGCTCGTCTTCGCCCGAGTAGAGCATCGCGCCGTCGACCTCGCGCACGTTCATCATCCACTCGGCGGGGATGCCGACTTCGCCTGCCTGGCACTGCTGGACCGCGGGCTGCCCGCAGGCGTCGCCCGGATAGCCGACCCAGTCGATGTAGCCCGCGAAGCGGTCGGGGTAGGTCGTCGCGAAGCGCAGCGTCCCGTAGCCGCCCATCGAGTAGCCGCCGGAGAACTCGCGCTCGCGATCGACGGAGTAGTTGGACTCGACGTCGGTCATCACGTCGAGCACGTCGCGCTCGGAGATATCGGAGTACCAGCCCGAGGGCCCGCGGCCGAGCGGCACGATGACGATGCGATCGAGCGCCTCGCCGATGTTGGTCTGGAACCCCTGGTGCAGCGGATTGGCGCTGTCGATCAGGCTGGTGTGGTTCGCCGAGTAGCCGTGCAGCGCGAGCTGGAGTCCGTGCGGGCCGGAGCCGCTCGGCACGAAGATCCCGTACGGCTGATTGCGTCCGACGAAGTTGAATACCTGGGCGAACGCGCCGCCCGCGCCCGCAATGCCGCGACCGGGGATGCCGTCGTAGTTCACGCCCTCGGCGCCGGTGTCGTAGTGGAACGCGCCGCCGCCGTCGACGGCGATCGTGTAGTCGGAGGCGTAGACGCGCTCGTAGTAGCCCGGGCCGACCGCCGCGGACTCGGTGACTCCGCCGGTGAGCTTGGCGACCTCGACCGTGTAGCCGAACTGCGAGATGTCGCCCGACTGGAGCGCGGCGGCCTGCTGGTCCTCGAGCCAGAGGCCGGTTTCGCTCGTGCCGCGGAACGCGACGTTCATCACCACGCGCGAGCTCGCCACCGCGGCGACCGCCTGGAGCCGCCAGGTCGAGCCGGGCGGCATCGGGATCGCGCCCTCGATCCTGTTCGTGGCGGGATTGCCCGCCGTGAAGATGTGCATCTCGTCCCAGCCGGTGCTGTGGAGCGGCGTGGGCCCGAGCGGGTTGTCGGGGAACGCGATGTACGGGCACGCGAAACCGATGCCGCAATAGTCGTTCCAGTCTCCGCCCCCCGTCGCCGGGTTGTTGTCGGTGTCGATCGCGAGCACGACGGCCGTGCTGTCCGCAGCGAAGAGCGAGTTCATCTCGAACGAGACGAGCAGCTGGCCGCCCGACACGCGCAGCCGGATCGCCGCGATGTCGGCGTAGTTGTTCACGGTG
>Ga0070698_100009109_pt1 | contig 10662 bp, 9 predicted proteins | sample KBSK1502metaG_FD_65477 | JGI IMG/M metagenome (GOLD analysis project Ga0070698, IMG submission 65477) | Corn, switchgrass and miscanthus rhizosphere microbial communities from Kellogg Biological Station, Michigan, USA - KBS K1-50-2 metaG | ecosystem: Host-associated > Plants > Roots >... | reverse complement strand
CTGTCGGGCGTCTGTGTCGTCGCGGTCCCCGCGGGCCCCAGCGGCCCGTCGTTCTTCTTTCAGCCGGCCGTGTCCAGGAACGGGGCGTTCCATGTGCGGAGCCTCGCGGCAGACGGCTACCACGTGTTTTTCTTCCCGTGCCGACCGAATTCGCCTTACGCGCCCGTGTGGTGGAAGAATTCGGCCACGCAGCAGCATGCCCGGCTGATCCGGGTGCGAGCCGGCCAGCAGGTGTCAGGCATCAACCAGGTGCTCCGGATCGGCGGGAAGATCACCGGGGTCGTGACCGCGGGCACCCCCTCCGGGCCCAGGCTGGCCGGGATCTGCGTGCTCGTCCTGCCCACGGCCGTGGGGTCCCCGGCAGGCGAGGCGGCCACCTCCGCGAACGGCACCTATGTCGTGCCGGGGCTGGCCAGCGGGCTCTACCGGGTGCAGTTCTCGCCCGGCTGCGGCAACAACGGCAACTACCTGCCGGAGAACTACCCGGGCACCGTGGCGGTCACCGCCGGGCGGACGCATGCCGGCATCAACGGCGTGCTCGCCCTGGGCGCCCGGGTATCCGGCGTCGTGACCGACACGCGCGGCCATCCGATAGGCGGCATCTGCGTGACCGTGGAGGGCGGCCCTCGCGGCCTGACCCTCAACGGCACGCAGACCGCGGCCAACGGCTCCTACGCCGTCGGGCAGCTGAGGGCCGGCAACTACGTCGTCCAGTTCGCCGGCGGCTGCGGCAACCCGGGCAGCTACGCGCCGCAGGGCTATCACGGCACTAACGTGAACGCCCCGCAGCAGGTCGCGGTCGGCGCGGCCCAGCAGCTGACCGGCATCAACGCCACGATGCAGCCGGGCGCGACCATATCCGGCCGTGTGACCTCCGGCTCAGGAACAGGGCTCCGCAATGTCTGCGTATTCGTGACCACGCCCGGCCTCGCGGAGAATCCCGGGGTGATAATTATCGGGCCCGGGCCCTTCGTGGCCGGCGTCGACTTCGCGACGACCGGCAGCGGCGGCCGGTACCAGGTCAGCGACCTTCAACCCGGTCAGTACGAGCTCGCGTTCGCGGGCTGCGGGGCCAAGGGCAACCTGGTCACGCAGTGGTATTCCGGACGCCCAGGCGCTGGCCCGGCCGCGATCATCTCCGCGGGCGCCCGGCGCCCGACCGCGGGCCTCGACGTGGCAATGCAGCCGGGCGGTGCGATCTCGGGCACCGTGCGGTCGGCATCTGGAAGCAACGTCGTCGGCGTGTGCGTCCACGTCACCAACCTGAACCGGAACGTCCGGCTGCCCGTGGACGAGACCGCCGCGTTCGGCCGGAGCTACCAGCTAGGCGGCCTGCCGCCAGGGGCCTACCACGTCACGTTCATCCCCGCGTGCTTCGGGATCAACTACGCCACGCAGTGGTACTCCCGCAGGCCGAGCCCGGTCGGCGCGGCGCGGGTCATCATCCGGGCCGGCCGGACGACCGCGGGCATAGACGCCGCGCTGACCGTCGGCGGCTCCATCACCGGGCTGGTCACCTCGGCGGCCACGCACGCGCCGCTGGGGAACATCTGCGTGGTCGCCCAGAACGTGTCGCAGCCAGACGACTTCGGGATCGGCAGCACAAGTCGCCAGGGTCACTATGCGGTCTCCGGCCTGAACTCGGGCCGTTACGAGATCGAATTTTTCCCGTGCTCCGGGGGCAGCCTGGCCGGGCAGGTGCGGTCCTCCCTGGTGACGGTCGTGGCCTCGCGGCAGACGCGCGGGATCGACGCGGCGCTCGCAGCGGGCGGCTCGATCCAGGGACACGTGACCGCCGGGTCTGCGGCCGCGCCCGGCCAGGCGCTGTGCGTCGACGCGTTCAGCGTTACCAGCGGTTTCGCCAACTCAGCGGTCACCGATGCGGCCGGCTCGTTCAGCATCCCCAACCTGCCGGCGGGGCAGTACGTGGTGTTCGTCGGCGACCCGGCCTGCCCCGACGGGCCGTATAACGTCGTGCCGCAGTGGTTCTCGGGGAAGCGCAGCCGGGCCGGCGCCACCCGGGTGACCGTCACCGGCGGCGCGGTGACCAGCGGGATCGACCCGAACCTGGCCCTCGACGGGTCGGTCACCGGCTCGGTGAGGGGGCCGGGCGGCGCGCTGCTGACCGGCGTGTGCGTAACCGCGCTCCGCACTGGCGCCGCGCCGGTTATCGCGGTGACCGCCGGGGGCGGCTACACGCTGGGCGACCTGACCCCGGGCCGTTACCGGGTGGAGTTCTCCTCCGGCTGCGGCGCGGCCGGCTTCGCGACGCAGTGGTGGAAGAACGCCGGGTCGGCCGCTGCCGCGGCGGTCATCACGGTGAACGCCGGCGCGACGGTCACCGGGATCAGCGCCGTGCTGCGGAGGTGACGCCCGGATCCTCAGCCGAAGGTGAACGCGTAGGCCTGGGCGCCGGGATCGAGGAACGTGATCTCGAACGTGCGCTCGCTGACCGGGCCGCGCTGGCGGATGAGCTGGTGCAGCCGCTGCTCGGTCACCGTGCCGTCGCCCTGGTGGTCGATGTCGGTTCCGTGATCGTCGCCTGGCTGCTGCCCGTCGATGAGTACCCGGAACGGCACGGCGGTTCCTCGCGACGCCGGTCCCATGACGAGGTGAAGATCGCGGGCGTGAAAACGGCACGAGATCTGCCCGCCGGCCGTGTTCAGCGTGGCGGGCTGGCGCCCGACCGTCCAGTTCCCCGACAGCGCCCAGTAGTTGAGCGGCAATCGCGCGGGGGCCGCATAGTCGTGCGGAGTGCCCGGCACCAGGCCGCCGGGAGACGCGAAGTTCTCGGTGCGCTCGTAGCCGACATAGTTCTCCGGTGACCGGAGGTTGGCCCAGTCGGCGGGAGCCTCGATCCCGCCGCCCTCGACCGAGACCAGCTCATGATTGGTGCCGTCGGATCCCGTCTCGGACAGGAGTTGCTGGATGATCATCTCCGACTGCTCGTACTCGCCCTCGCCGAATTGATGATGGCGGATATGTCCCCGCGCATCGACAAAGTAGAGGGCGGGCCAGTAGTGGTTGTCGAAGGCGCCCCATACCGCGTAGTCGTTGTCGATCGCGACCGGATAGCTGACCCGCATGTCCTGCGCCGCCGTGCGGACGTTGCCGGCGTCGTGCTCGAACTCGAACTCGGGCGTGTGCACGCCGATGACGACCAGGCCCTGGCGGGCGTACCTGCCGGCCCAGGCGCGGACATACGGAAGCGTGCGTAGCCAGTTGATGCAGGTGTAGGTCCAGAAGTCGACGAGGACGACCTTCCCGCTCAGGTCGGCGGCTCCGAGCGGCGGCGAATTGAGCCACCCGCTCGCGCCGTCCAGCGCAGGCAGCTCACCCTCGACGGGCAGCTGGGCCGCGTCCGCGCTCGGGTGAATCCTGGCGAACCAGCGCCGGCTTGCTACCACGACGAGCCACCCCCATATCGGGACAGTTCCACCGTCGCATCGCCACCGAGGAGGCACAACACCTCGGCGGGGTGAATCGGGTTGCGCGATGGCGGCGGGTGGACCCCGGGCGCGCCGGGCACGGCAGAATGACGTGCCATGCAGGCACCCATGGCGGCTCCCCGCATCGATGTCGTGCTGGAGGGCTTCGGGATCGGCACCAGCGCCGGATCGGTCGCGATGTGCGAGGTCATCCTCATCGAGGGAGCAGGCGCGGACGGCAGGCCGGTGCGGATCCTGGTCGACCCGGCTCATGTGGGCCGGCGCGTGCTCCTGCTGGACGCGCTGGCCAGCCGGGAGCTGACGCCGGGCGACATCGACATGGTCGTGCTGACCCACGCGCACTGGGACCACGTTCAGAACATCGACGTGTTCGCTCACGCACCCGTGTACCTGCACCCGGACGAGCTGCGTTACTGCGAGCATCCGCACCCGAACGACTGGGCGACCCCGGCCTGGACCCGGGACATCCTCGAGCGCGTGCAGGTCCGCGAGATCGCCGAGGGCGACGAGCTCATCCCCGGCGTCGGGGTCGTGGACCTGGCCGGGCACTCGGCAGGCAGCATCGGCATCACCGTGCAGAACGAGCAGGGCCTGTCGCTGATCACCGGCGATGCCGTGCACTACGCGAGCGTCGCCCTGACCCGGCAGCCCCCGCTCGTCTTCTGGGACGCCGGCGCAGCGCTGGCCAGCATCGACCGGGCCGTGGGGCTGGCGGACATCGTCTACCCCGGGCATGACCAGGCGTTCCGGCTGACCGCCGGGCGGGAGATCGAGTATCTCCGCCCGTTCAACCTCACGATCACCGGCACGCTCCCCGACCGGCCCGGGCTCAGCTTCCAGCCGAGGACGCGAGACCCCTGGGTCATGCCCGGCATCGAGGACCAGCCCAGGTAACGACCAGCCTGGGGTGGCTGATGACGGTCGGTGAGCGCGGTGATTCCGCCTGCCCCGGCGGGTCTACATCTGTGGGCCCTCGATTCAAGCTCCCACAGATGCGAAGAAAGAAGCGATGAACACTCAGTCCGTACCCCAGATCCATCGCTGGCGCGCGTTCGCCGTGCTGGCCGTGGCGTTCTTCATGACGATCGTCGATCTCACGATCGTCAACGTCGCGCTGCCGACGATCGGCCGTGCGCTGCACTTCTCCGAATCGAACCTCCAGTGGATCGTGACCGCCTACGCGATCACGTTCGGCGGCGTCCTGCTCCTCGGCGGCCGGACCGCCGACCTGCTCGGCCGGCGGCGGATCTTCATGCTGGGCCTGGTCATCTTCACGGCCGCATCGCTCGGCGCCGGGCTGGCCAGAAACGACGGCCTGATGATCGCGCTGCGCGGGCTGCAGGGCTTGGGCGCGGCCGTTGTCCTGCCGGCGGCGCTGGGGATCGTGATGAACATGTTCCCCGAGGGCGCCGAGCGCAACAAGGCCCTGGGCCTGTGGGGCGGCATCGGCGCCTTCGGGGCGACGTTCGGGCTGATCACCGGCGGGCTGCTGACCCGGTACGTAGGCTGGGACTATATTTTCTTCCTTAACGTCCCGGTCGGGGCCGCGGCGCTGATGCTCGCCCCGCGCGTGGTCCCGGAAAGCCGGCTCGCCGGCGTGCGCCGCCGGTTCGACCCGCTGGGCGCGGTCTCCGTGACCGGAGCGCTGCTGCTGCTGGTCTACACGATCTCCAGCGCGCCGCAGGCCGGCTGGGGGTCGGCCCGCACGGTGGCGCTGCTGGCGGTCTCGGCCGCGCTGCTGGCCGCGTTCGTGGTGATCGAGGCACGCGCCGCGGCGCCGCTGATGCCGCTGCGGATCTTCCGGTTGCGGATGGTGGCCGTGTCCAACACCGTCGGCCTGCTGCTCGGCGGCTCGTTCTTCGCCTTCATCTTCATCGGGACCCTGTACATGCAGCAGGTGCTGCATTATTCGGCCCTGGAGGCCGGGATCGCCTGGCTCGCCGCCTCGGTCACCTCGATCGCGCTGGCCGGGGTGTCCCAGAAGCTAGTCACGATCATCTCGCCAGGCCCGGTGATGGCGCTGGGCATGGCCCTGATCGCCGGCGGCATCCTGTGGGCGACCCAGGTGCCGGCGGGTGGGCAGTTCTGGGGCGCGCTCGCTGGCCCGTTCTTCGTCGCCGGGGCCGGCACCGCGTTCGCGTTCATCCCGGTGTCGATCGGCGGCCTGGCCGGGATCAGGGAGCACGAGGCCGGGCTCGCCTCGGGCCTGCTGAACACGTCGCAGCAGCTCGGCGGTGCGATCGGCGTCGCGGTCGCCTCAACGGTCGCAGCCACCCATATGGGCACCCTGCTCGGCGAGGGTAAGCCGGCCAGCTCTGCGCTGACGGGCGGTTTCCAGTGGGCGTTCTGGGTCTGCGGAGCGATCGCCCTGCTCGCCTTCCCGGCGCTGGCCACCCTGCTGCGCCGGACCACGCGTCCCGCCGCCCCCGCCCCCGAGGCGGCGGGACCCGCCGAGCGGGTCACGGAACTGGTCAGATGAGATAGGTCATGGCCAGGCCCGGCTCCTGCCGCCTCCCGGCGGCAGGAGCCGGCTGCGTTCAGGCCGGGTCGAGCTCGCCGGCCTTGATCGCGGCCGTGAACACGCGCCAGGCGTCCGGCGGGAACGCCAGAACCGGCCCGCCGGGGTCCTTGGAGTCGCGCACGGCGACGACCCCGGGCAGGTTGCCGGCGACCTCGACGCAAGCGCCGCCGTTGCTGCCGCTGTGGCTGCTCTTGCGCCAGGTGATGGTGTCTACGGTGTGGCCCATCGTTCCTCAGCTACCTTTCCGATCAGGTCTCGTGAGGCTCCGCGGGGTAGCGCGTCGAACGTCCGCGAAAGCCGCCTGACCACGGACGGCGCCTCGGTGGTCTGCCCCTGGTCGGGTGACTCCATGTACACGCTACCCTGCGCGTTGCCGAAGCTGGCAATGGCGAATCCGCCGAGCAGTCCGGCGTGCGCGCCGATCTCTGCGGGGACGACCTGGACCGTTATGTTGCTGCGGCACGAGGTGTCGGCCAGGTGCAGTAGCTGGTCGTACATGACCTTGCGCGAGCCGATCAGCCGGTGCAGCACGGCCTCGTCTATTAACGCCCACAGGATCGGCGGCTCCGGTCGGTCGAAGATCGCCTGTCGTTCCAGCCGGGCGGCCACCAGCTCCTCCAGCTGATCGTCGTTGGTCTGCGGGTCGGCGGCGAGGATCGCTCGCGCGTAGTCGGCGGTCTGCAGCAGGCCGGGCATGATGAGCGGCTGCCAGGAGCACAGCGACGTTGCCCGCCGTTCGGAGTCGACCCATTCGGCGAACCAGGAGGGATAGCCGCCGTCCCAGCGCCGGGCGAGCTGGTAGATCCGCCCGAACAGCCCGCCCGTGTCCGGAAAAGTCTGGTCGCAGCCCTCGGCGAAGTCCGGCGAGGGCGCCCGCTCGCCCATCTCGACCTTGCCGACCAGGGCGCCGGAATAGCCCAGCCGCTGCCCTAACTGGTCCTGGCTCAGCCCGGCCGCGGTCCGGGCCCGGCGCAGCTCGGCGCCGAAGAACTGCAGCGGTCCCGCGCTCGGGTCGAGCTCGCGTATCAGCGGCACCCCGCCCCGCTTCCCGGACGGACTAAACGCCACCGGTGACGTTCGGACGCGTCCTGACGACAGCCTGTCCTGGCTAGCGATCCTAGAGCCACCCGATGAGGATGACTACCAGAAATCGGCCGTACCCATACTTCGGGAGAAATCATGCGCGAGGCCACGACCTCCCCATTGCTCGTGTGGTCTCGCGCGTTTCCCGCCGTTCCCGCTCAGGTGCGGGAGGCGCGCGAGTTCCTTTCCGCGATACTGGACGGCTGCGCCGCGGCCGACGACGCGGTCCTGTGCGTTTCCGAGCTGGCGGCCAACGCGATCGTGCACAGCCGGTCCCGCGCGCCGGGCGGCCAGTTCTTAGTCCGCGTCCGGCGGCAGCGCGACGATCTGCGCGTGGAGGTCACGGATCAGGGCGGCCCGTGGGCTCAGCCCGCGCACACCGATCCGCGGGGCGGCCGCGGCCTGCTCATCGTCGACCGGCTGACGCGCAGCTGGGGACGCGCCGGTGACGACCGGTCCGGGTGGACCGTCTGGTTCGAGATGGAGTGCGGGTGACCGCCGACGGGGCGGGGCCCGGCGCCCGGCGGCTCCCGCCGTTTACGTTCATACTCGATGGTCACCGGTTACGGCAGCTACGCCGCCAGCGCGGCCTGTCGCAGGCGGCGCTGGCCGGTCAGGCCGAGGTCAGCCTCAGCACCGTCGCCCGGCTGGAACGCCAGCGCCACGCCCCCTGCCGGGGCTGGACCCTCGGCCGCCTGGCCCGGGCGCTCGGCGAGCCTCCCGCGACCATGACCGTGCGACACCCCGGCGAGTAGGGACACGCCGGCCAGGCTGGTCATTGGTCGGTGGGGTTGAGCGCCAGGAACGCCACTCCCGCCGCCACGCCGGCGGCGAGCTCGACGACGATGTAGATCCACACCGTGGACCAGGCGAACAGGCCAGCGGTGGCGGCGCCGAGTGCGACGGCCGGGTTGAGCGCGCCACCGGAGATCCCGCCGATGGCGAACGCGGCGGCCACCAGGGTGAACCCGATCGCCAGCCCGAAGAACCCGTTGTTCCGCTGATCCTTGCTGGTGGCCACGTTCACCATCACGTAGCACAGAGCGAACGTGAACAGCACCTCCACCACCGCCGCGGCCGCCTCTGCGTGCCCGGACAGGGTCAGCGTCCGCACCGCCACCGGGTTGACCACCGCCCGGGCCACCACGCCGGCGACCACGCCGCCGATCACCTGCGCGATCCAGTAGCCGGCCGCGTCGCGAGTCCCGATCCGGCCGCGGGCCAGCACCGCCGCCGTCACCGCCGGGTTGTAATGGCCTCCGGAGATGTGCCCGCCGGCGTAGATCATCACCATCAGCATCCCGCCCGCCGCCAGCGGCACAAAGGGGCTGCCGGTAAGCGTGGCCATCCCGACGGCGGACATCAGGAAGAATGTACCAATGAACTCGACCACGTACTTGCGAGCCGCCACCGCCAGATCAGGAGCAGCCGTCTTTGACGGTCCTCTTTGAGTTGTCGTCACTCCAGCCATGAGATGACTCCTTCTCTTCGAGATGAATCCTTCTCTTCGGGTGGGTTGACGGCGTCAGGCATTAAGCGGTCGCATCCCCTTCGCCCTTTGTTAAGAGGTTTACTACGGTCTTGCTCGGGGTGACATCCTTGGAATTGACCATATTGGATCGGCTCTGCGACTATGCAGAGCAGCAAGGTGGTGTGTAGTTAGCCGTCATGCAAGGTGGAGTATCTCCTGACCGCGGTGCCTGCCGCGGCGTTGACGGCGAGACCCAGCGCCGCCCCGCCCGCGATGTCCAGCGGAAAATGGGCGCCGACGTAGACACGGGTCAGTCCCACCAAGGGGATGGCGGTCAGGGTGAGGGCGCGGCCGCGCGGGCCCAGACGGGGCAGGGCGGCCGTGCCGAGAGCGACTGCCACGCCCGCGTGCCCGGACAGGTATCCGAGCCCGCTGGCGTCGCGGCCGCGGCGGCGGATGGCCGGAAGCAGCGTCGCCGGCCGGGGCCGCCGCACGATCTGCTTGACCGCCTTGGCCAGCGCCCAGGTGCCAGTGCCGCCGACGAGAAGCCGACCCGCCAGCTCCCGGTCTCCGGCCAGCCAGGCCGCCGCGGCCGCCGCAGGGATGGCGCCGAACGCGCCCAGCTGCATGACGGCCCAGGCAGGCAGGTACGCCGAATCTGGCAGGTCGTTGACCGCCCGGAACGCCTGTAGTTCCCTGGGGCCCACGCGGTCGTGGCGCACCGCACCGGCGGTGGCCAGCAGGGCAGCCACGCCGACGCCAAGTTGCACCCGGGGCGTGGTCAGCGCAGCGGGGAGGGCACGCTCATGCCTGCGCATGGGCCCGATCATGAGTACCAAGCTACGTGCCTGTACGGCCTGGTATGCGGTTAGACGAGGTTGCGCCGCTGCAGCAGCTGGAAGGCGGCCCAGCCGGGCACGACCGGCAGCCAGTAGGTGGCCAGGCGGTAGGTGATGACGGCCGGCACCGCGGCGCCCGACCGGACACCGATGCCTATCAGGCCTCCGATCAGCGCGGTCTCGATGGCGCCCACCCCGCCGGGCGTCGGCGACGCGGCCGCGAGCGCCGCGGCGGCCAGGTAGACCGCGCCGAGCTCTACGAAGCCGAAGTGGCCCGCGAAGGCCTGCACCGCCGCGGCCAGGCCGCCGATGTAGGCGAGCGTGATCAGCGCCGAGCCGCCGGCCAGAAGCGAGATCTTCGCCGGGCGCCGGGCCACCTGGCGCAGGTTGGCCAGCGACGACCGGAGCCCGGGCAGGATCTTGCGGACCGCGAACCGGCGTCCCGGCCGGGTGGCGAGGACCAGGCCGACCACCGCCGCGAGCACCGCGAGGATCAGCAGCAGCTTGCTGCCCGACGGCAGGTGAAACGCCCCCGCCAGGCGGCGGCCGGCCAGGGTGAAGAAGATCGCCATCAGCGCCAGGTGGACCACCGCGCCGGCGAACGCGTTGACCCCGACCGCGGCGACCCCGGCCGCGGGCTCGACACCGGATTTCTGCAGGAAGCGCGCGTTCAGCGCCATGCCGGCGACGTTGCCGGGCGAGATCCGGTTGACGAACGACGAGGCGGCCTGGGTTGTCAGCGTGGGCCAGAACCGCAGCCGGACGGGCACGCTGCCGATCAGCGACAGCGCGCTGGCCACATAGGTGAGCGCGGACGCCGCGAGGACCACCAGCAGCCAGACCCAGTCCGCGTGCAGAACCGCCCGCCAGCTGTCGGCGGCCTTGGCGAGCTCGGGCAGCAGGATGTAGAACGCCGCGGACGCCGCGGTGATCGCCAGCAGGGTGCGCGGCCTGACCCGCTGGACGCTCGCGAGCTGCTCGTCGGGCCGGCCGGACTGGGCCGCGGCGGCGGAGCGGGTCCGGGCCAGCAGGCCCCGCTGACCGGCCGTCGCCCGCCGCGTCGCGGCGGACAAGGCCAGCGGCTGCAGCAGCGGCACGGCCGCCGCGACGCTCCCGGTGCCCAGGACCCGCACGGCGGCGGAGACGGCCCGGTCCGGGCCGACCAGCGTGGCCAGCGAGGCCAGCAGCTCCGCCACGTCCAGGTCGATCTGCCGCTGGTAGGCCGCTAGCTCGGCGAAGCCGAAGTCGACGAGCCACGGTCGGCCGGACCGCTCGACCATGACGTTGGCGACACGCAGC
>Ga0070698_100009108_pt1 | contig 10664 bp, 9 predicted proteins | sample KBSK1502metaG_FD_65477 | JGI IMG/M metagenome (GOLD analysis project Ga0070698, IMG submission 65477) | Corn, switchgrass and miscanthus rhizosphere microbial communities from Kellogg Biological Station, Michigan, USA - KBS K1-50-2 metaG | ecosystem: Host-associated > Plants > Roots >... | reverse complement strand
CTTATCAATGGAAAATGAAATAATGGATTGGGTGATCAAAATACAGGTGTATGAGAAAGAAAAAGACGATAAGGACCGGGGTCCTCAAATAGATGAATAGCAGACATAGTTCCGCGTTAACCTTCATTAACCTAATTTCAACTCTGCTTAACCGGATCTTTAGTTTTCTAAGAATATTTTCGTAGCGGAAAATCAACTTAGCTATGAAGAAAGTTTTACTGCTCGTTCTAACCGGATTTATTTGGCTTACTTCTTCTGCACAAAAAAGCGGAAGTGTTAAAGGAATAATTTTTGATACAATTGCCAAACAACCTGTATCAGCCGCTACTATTACTGTTTTGCAAAGAAGTGATTCTTCGCTGGTAACATTTACAATGACAAATAACAGGGGTGAGTTCTCATTGACCAATGTTCCTTATGGGGATTATCGAATATTGGTTACTCATGTTAACTATCATAACGTAAATAAATTTTTTACTGTAAACGACGCAAATAAGAACGTTGACCTGGCAAATGTGCAGGTAAGTGATAAAACCAAAGTATTGGAAGAAGTGGTAGTAATGGCTGAAGCTCCTCCGGTGACATTGATCGGTGATACTGTTCAGTACAATGCAGGTTCATTTAAAACAAAACCAAATTCGGTTGTTGAAGATCTTCTGAAAAAAATGCCGGGTATACAAGTAGAAAAAGACGGAACAGTAAAAGCGCAGGGGCAGGAAGTAAAAAAAGTGTTGGTAGATGGGAAAGAGTTTTTTGGAACTGATCCAAAAATTGCAACTAAAAATTTACCCGCAGATGCCGTAGATAAAGTACAGGTGTACGACAGGCAAAGCGATATGGCGCAATTAACCGGTTTTGATGATGGACAAAGTGAAAAGACGATCAATTTGAAATTAAAAAAAGATAAAAAGAAAGGAGTGTTTGGAAAAGTAAATGCAGGAGGTGGTACTGATGGTCGTTACCAGGGAAAATTCAATGTGAATTCTTTCAAAGGAGCAAGACAGATGTCAGTGATCGGAATGGGTAATAATACAAATGCAGAAGGTTTTTCTTTTATGGATATTCTCAGCTTTTCAGGAGGTATGAGCCAGTTAGGTGGCGGAGGTGGAGGAAATATCAACATTAATATGGGGTCTAATGATGCATTGTCGTCAGCAATGGGAGGTGGAAATAATAATGCTATTAATACTTCCTGGGCAGGTGGCGCTAACTATAATAATATTATAGGAACGAAGATGGAAGTACAAAGCAATTATTTCTTTAGTCGATATAACCCGGTTACAGATCAAAAGCTAAGACGTCAATATATTTTACCTGATTCTACTTATTTCTATAATCAAAATTCAAGAACAAATAATCTTACCTATTCCCATCGCTTTAATCTTACTTATGACTACCTGATCGACTCAATGCATTCGTTGAAATTTACACCAAGCCTAAGCTTGCAAAACAGGAAGAGTGGCTCACTCAGCGATTATGAAACATTATCAGAGCAATTGTTGCGCAGCAATAAAGGCTTTAGTAATAATTATTCTGAAAGCGATGGATATAATTTTACAGGAACCTTATTATTTAGAAAGAAATTCAAGAGAAAAGGAAGAACATTCTCAGTTAGTCTTGGAAGTACATTAAACAACAGTGATGGAACAGGAGAGCTTGAATCAGTGAACCAGTTTTATAACAGGAGCGGAGTATTAGTAAAAACTGATTCTATTGATCAGCGAAGCATTTCAGAAAGTGAAGTAAGGGGATATAATACAAGGGCTGTTTATACAGAGCCATTATTTAAAAGATCTTTGCTTGAATTGAGTGTTTCAAAAAATGAAAGCCGCTCTGTTTCTGATAAAATAACTTATGATTACAATCGCAATTCCGGAAAGCATGATATGATTAACCCTTTCCTCACAAATAATTATGAGAACGTTTATGGAACAACAATGGCAGGTATAAGACTTCGGACGCAAAAGAAAAAGTATAATTATTCATTTGGGGTTACCTGGCAGAATGCAGAACTCAAAGGAACTATAAAATCAGGGATAAAAGATTCCGTTATTACAAAATCATTTTATAACCTGTTGCCAAATGCAAGGTTTCAATACAATTTTACCAGGTTTAAAAATCTCCAGCTTGATTACAGGGCTTCAACAAATCAGCCATCAGTATCACAATTACAGCCGGTGCCTGATATCAGCAATCCTCTCAATATAAGGTTGGGTAATCCTGATCTGAAACAAGAATATTCCCATCGTATCAATGTTAACTATACAGGCATGAACCCATTTCGAAATAAAAGTTTTTTCTGGTTCAGCAGTTATTCATTTACCAATAACAGGATCGTGAATTTTGATATAATTGATTCTTTCGGAAGAAAGACAACAAAACCAGTGAATGTAGATGGGGTTTATAATTTAAATAATGATATAAGTGTTGGCTGGCCACTACGTTTTATAAAAGGAACTTTAAATTTCAATACTGGTGTTGGCTACAGCAAAACAATTCAGTTCATCAATACTGTTAGAAATAATATTTACAATATCAGCATTGACCCAAGCATTGAGATCTCGAAAAGCTTTAAAGATAAATTTGATCTTACCTTAAGTGGCGGAGTTGCCTATAACAAAGCAAAATACTCTTTGCAGTCTTCTCTTAATAACAATTATCTGACACAGGACTATGGAATCGATGCAGGCTGGCAATTACCAAAAAGCTTTTATCTCTCAACAGATTTCCGTTATACGATCAGTAGCCAACGCTCTGCAGGTTTCAATGCAAAAGTTCCTTTATGGAATGCATCATTCAGCAAACTGTTCCTGAAATATAATCGTGGCGAACTAAAATTAAGTGTGTACGATCTGCTGAATGAGAACCAGGCAATAGTTCGAAATACAAATTCAAATTATATCGAAGATCAGAATAACCGGGTGCTCAAGCGTTTCTTCTTACTTGGTTTCACTTATAGTCTGAATAAAATGAGTGCAAATGCAGGTGGTCCGGGTAGAAAAGGAAATATAATAATAAGAAGATAGCCTAAAAACAAGATCAGGTGAGTTGCGCAGATGAAAGCTCAACCTGCTTTTTCTTTTTTAATAGAAAGAAATTTATTAACAAAGCGCTAAGCATTGGGAAAAATGTAACGAAGTAAAAAATGAAATAAGAAACCTGTACTTGTGGAACCGGTTTTACCTGTACCAGCAACTGATCCCCAATCACCGTTTCTGAAAAAATGACGCTACGGGTTAAGTTCCATCCTAAATGAATGGCAATTGGAATATATAAGGAAAATGTTTTTGAATAACCATTAGCATAAATAATTCCCATTAAACCGGTAGTTAAAAATGTAATGATCATTTGCACCGGATTGCCAAAAGTTTCATGAGAGAACCAATGATAAACTCCAAAAGCTATAGATGAAATGATCATTCCCCACCACGGACCGAGCCTTTTAATTAGAATATAAAGCAACACTCCCCGAAAGATCAGCTCTTCGAACAAAACAGATTTTACATTCCACCAAACACCTTCAAGGATCAATTTAAATGAAAGATCAGGATTTAATTTCCATCGTTGCTCTGCAAACAACATCCTCATTATAAAATCTGATGAACAACATGCGGAAGTAATTAAAAAGAAAACTGCAAAATCAATCAACCGGATTTTTGTTGGAGAAAAACCCAACACCCCTAAGTTTCGTTTCTCAACTATCCAGATAATTAACCATGAAAGGGCCAACTGAACAACTAAACCAACCATTATTAAAAGTTAGATTAATGAAAGAAAAGATCAATCAAGCACTTCGTAGATCACTACAGGATTAGATTTATTTTTCAGGCTTACTTCGCCTACCTTATTGCAATTGAAAGATTCCTTTACTTTATGATAGGATGTTTCGTTTATAAGGATCTGGCCTTCTTTTGCGACCGTTTGCAAACGCTGAGCAGTATTAACGACATCACCAATTACAGTATAATCAAGGCGTTTCAAATTTGCTGAACCGATATTACCAGATATCATTTCACCGCTATTGATTCCAATGGCAACATTTGGTCTAAAAAAAATATTTCCTGATTCGTTTGGCAATTCGTTTACACTTTTTCTTACAGCCAAACAGGCATCAATAGCTCTGTCCAAATGATAATCCCCGCGGAAAACAGCCATTACCGCATCTCCCATGAACTTATCAATGTATCCGCCTTGTGCAATTATTTCTTTCACCATCACATCAAAATACTTGTTCAGCAATTTCACTACCGTATCAGGCAGTTCATTTTCACTGATGGTGGTAAAGCTGCAAATGTCGAGAAATACGACTGTAGCCTCCACTGTTTCATTTGCAGTCAAAGAATTTTCAAACTCACGGCTACCCATAAAGTTCAGTACAGTTTCATCAACATACATTTTAAGTATGTTATTCTCTTTAATGGCCTTCATTGTTTCCCGAAGTTGGTTCACATGTCTGATGGTTTTTTCCATCGTCAGTTCCAGGTCTTCAAAATTCACAGGCTTGGTAACAAAATCGAATGCACCACGGTTCATGGCAGTGCGGATATTTTCCATATCACCATAAGCAGAAACAATCACGGCTTTTAGTAAAGTGTTTTGTTCGTTGATCTTTGAAAGAAGAGTAAGCCCATCCATCTCGGGCATATTAATATCACTAAGAACAATGTCAACATCATCATTCTGCTCCAGTTGTTCCAAAGCATGCTTACCATTAGCGGCAAATACAAATTCGTATTTATGCTCACGGATCTTTTGCCTGAACTTTTGCTTGATCAGTATTTCCAGATCCGATTCATCATCTACCACTAATATTTTTGCCATTATTGAATTGCTTTTAATTTTTCTTTTAACAGGCTAAATTCAAGTGGTTTTGTAAGAAAATCATCGGCGCCTAATTTCATTGCCGTATTATAATTATCGGCATCGCCATAAGCAGTGATCATCATTACCACTGGTGGTGGCTCGTGATGTTTTTCTTTTATATGCCTGAGTAATTCAAGACCACTCATACCTGGCATATTGATATCGGAAAGTATCAGCACGGCTTCATGAAGCTCATTAAGATATTTCAACGCATCTTCGCCTGAGTAGGCAAAGGCAAACTCCATTTCCTTGTTCCTGATCTCTTTTCTGAATCGTTGTTCGAAAAGAACCTGGACATCTTTTTCGTCGTCGACTACTAAAATTTTCATTCGATGAATATATGATTTATACTAATAAAATAATGCTGAATTCGGTGTATTCTCCTTCCTTTGTTTCCACTTTTAATTCCCCCCCATGCCCCTTGGTAACAATGTCATAACTCAGGGATAATCCCAACCCCGTTCCTTGTCCTGTTGGCTTTGTTGTAAAAAAAGGCTGAAAGATCTTATCCAATGCTTTTTGAGAAATACCCGTTCCATTGTCTTTCACCCTGACTTCAACTTTATCATTCATTCTTTTTGTGCTTACTGTAATTGTTGGTTCATATCCATCCAGCATTAATTTGTTTTTTTCAGTAACTGCATAAAAAGCATTCGTAATTAAATTCAGGATTACACGTCCAATATCCTGTGAAATTATTTTTATCAAACCAATGCTTTCATCATAATCTGTTTTCATAGCCGAATTAAAAGATTTGTCTTTTGCCCGCATACCATGATAGGCCAGTCTTAGATATTCATCAGCCAAAGCATTAATATCTGTTGGTTCTTTTTTATTGGTGCTGGTTCTTGAATGTTGAAGCATGCTTTTCACAATGCCACCAGCTCGTTTACCGTGGAAATTGATCTTTTCCAAACTCATCTTTACTTCATTGGCAATTGCTTTTGCATCTTCTGTGTTCCCCTTTTCCAATTGCTCCGTCATTTCATCGATCAGCTCATTACTTACTTCAGAAAAATTATTTACAAAATTCAAAGGGTTTTGAATTTCGTGAGCAATCCCTGCGGTTAGTTGCCCGAGTGAAGCCATTTTTTCTGATTGGATCAATTGTGCTTGGGTGACTTTTAACTCTTCAAGTGTTTGAGTAAGTGTTTTATTAGCTTCTTCTATTGACTGAAGAAGTGAAGCCCTTTCAACCTCACTAAGGCCACTATTCTTTTTAATAAAATCAAATATTAATTGAAACCGTGGGTTCATTTTCCTAAAGTATCCTAAGTAGACAATTCACATTAGCAGACAAATTAATGATTTTAAAAATAATGTGACGAGATTCGATTTTCAATGATGGGAAGCGTCGATTTTTATACACAAGCACAATATTTGCCGGAGCGTCAAGTTAAGAAAGTAGCTCTTGCCATAACTAGCTGTTTTAATCAATAACTTAAAACATGTGTGTGTATGAAAGCGACAAATTCTGGCAACCATCTTCACCCCGCTCTTGAACAACTCCATCGTAATACTTGTCTTTGGATCAGTCACATGAACTCTGGCCCTGCTGATCATCTTGCAGGACAAACTTTTAAATGCCCTGAAGATGGATCCCTGAATAAGATAGAAGTATATTCTGTCGCGGTTTCGCATCCGGGGAAATTGATCCTCACTTTGCATGAGTTTGACAAAGAAAAAAAGAACTGGGGCAATGTCCTTTCCTCATCAGAAATAAATGTTGATGAAGCTGATCATGAGAACTGGATGCAATTTCCTTTACAAACAGTACAACTGCATAAAGACAATACTTATGGTTTCCGTCTTAAAAGCCCTGATACTTTAGTAGCGATTGGTGAGGCTGCCTGGCCAAGCAAATATCCTTTTGAATATGGTGAAGAATGGAATATTAATAATGTTGAGAACCGGGAACATTATTTTCGTTATTTCAGCCTTGCGTTTAAGGTAGAGTTAAGAGCTTAAAAAAAAGGAAGTGAAATAAAAAAGGCGGCATTCTCATGCCGCCGTTACATATTTTTATTCAATAATTAATTCCGGATATTAACTCTCATTCCCGGTCCACCACCACCATTCCTCATCATTTCCTGCATCATCTTTTCTCTTTCTTTTGCAAATTCCTCAGCCGTTGCTTTTTTCCCTTTTGATGGTTCCTTCACTTTTGCAACATCAATCTTTGGAGAGATCTCAACCGCTTTAAAGGAGCTTCTTCCATTGTTTACATCGATCTCAAGGATTGTTCCCGGCAACTGGCCCTGGTATATATCAGGGCCAAATGAACCTGGAATATCATTGGCAAACCATGCCACTATATTTAATGTGTCCATTACTTTTTCTCTTTTAGCTTCACCATTATCCATGGTCATCCTAAAACTTTCCTGCATTCGCTGACTTGTTGCTTTCATACAAGTATGACCAAGGATCACTTTTGTTTCCCCTGCAACCTTCCAGTTCAATTTCCTGATGCTGTCTGCAATGATATAATTTTTATCGGCAAGTTCTCTCTGTTCCACTTTTCTTCCTTCGCTGATATTATGAAAAATAATGTCATTACTTCCCGGCATCCTGATGAACATTCTTACACCACCGCCATCACCAAAAGCTGTTTCATCACTTTGTCCGTCATCTTCCACTGGCTGCCATAAACTTTTTCCTTCAGTAAACAACAATTCAAACTTATCTTTTCTTTCCTTAGGGATCATATTTTGCATAGCAGGATTATCATCATTGATCCTTATTTGCATTTGCATTGTTCTTTCATACAAGAGCTTTCCTTCTTTTACCTGGGCAGAAGATGAAATAGCTATTAACATAGCTGAAGCAATCAATAAGCGTTTCATAAATAAAAAATGTTTTTACAAAGTTAATTATGCAGCTCCCCGCCAGAGGTTAAACCACCTTTGTATAAGGTTAATAAACGTTAACAGCTATAAACAGGCTGCTATATTACGTTTAATTTTGATGCCTGAATGTTCAAAGGCCTTTCCATATTAATGCTTGTTGCTATCGCCGCAATTACCGGCTTCCAGGTATTTTGGCTGCGGGAAAGTTATTTTAAGGAAAAAAGGAATCTTGAGTTTCGCAGCAATGTTGTTTTCAAGGAAACTGTGCGAAGATTGCAAACAAAAAAACTCGATCTCAATGGAGTATTTAATGATTCGTCGGGCAAGATAAGAATTCAGGTTATGAATGGTGAACCTCCGCTTGGATTTCCCGGCCACCCTGGAGAAGAGCTAGCCAATGTGTTGAATGATGTTACTATTAATGTAACTGACTCGCTGCAAAAGATAAGTATGGATCAAGAAAAAAAGCCTGGTCTGGTTATAAAAAAAGGACAGTCTGCCAGCGACACTTTTATAAGTTTTACACCAAGAAGAGGGAGCATGATCATTTCAGGTGATGAAAAGTTTTCAAAACCGGTCGATTCTTTTGAAAGGGATTTTTTTGAACGAAGAGGTCCTAAAGGGGAAATTTTCAGATTTTTATACAGCGTTGATTCTTTACAGGATTCTTTACGGGTAAAAGAAGTTGATTCTGCCTGTCGCATTGCTTTTAATAAAGAAGGAATGAATATTCCCATCTCGATCTCCAGAAGTGAAACGCCGGCAACAAGGAATAGGATCCCATCCGAAGAATTAAGATCATCGAATAAAGTAACCATCGGTTTTGCTCACCCGGTCACTTATGAGATCATGCTTGGAAATACATTTGGTTACCTGGTAAAGAAACTTGCCTCACCGATCTTATTTTCTTTTTTCCTGGTAGGCGTTACGATAGTGTCATTTACCTTGCTCTATCGAAACCTGCAGCGCCAAAGAAAGCTTACAGAAATAAAAAATGAATTCATCAGCAATATCACACATGAATTAAAAACGCCTATTGCGACGGTTGGCGTAGCAATTGAAGCATTGAGAAATTTTAATGCGATCAATGACCCGCAACGTACCAAAGAATATCTTGATATATCGCAAAATGAATTACAGCGTCTTTCATTGCTGGTAGATAAAGTGCTCAAGCTTTCGATGTTTGAGAAAAAAGAAATTGAATTAAAATATGAAACCCTTGATCTTAAAGGGGTAGTGGATGAAGTGGTTTCATCAATGAAGCTGCAGATAGAGAAACACAATGCCACTGTTTCAATAAATGTTGAAGGAGACACTCATTTGCAAGGAGACCGGTTGCACTTATTAAGTGTTGTATTTAATTTATTAGACAATGCATTGAAATATGGTAACGGCAATATTGCTGTAAAATTTGATCTGAAAGAAAAAGAAAACGAAGTTGAGTTATCTGTCGCTGACAATGGCATTGGTATTTCGCCTGAATACAAAGACAAAGTATTTGAAAAATTTTTCCGTGTACCGATAGGTAACACACATAATACGAAGGGCTATGGGCTTGGATTGAGTTATGTGTCACATGTAGTACAAAGGCATAAAGGGAAAATCGAGCTGGAAAGCCAACCGGGGCTTGGTTCTAAATTTATTATTACATTGCTGAAGGCTATCTAATGCTATCGGTGCCACGGCTTGAAGCCGTGGCACCGATAATCAAAAACATATATGAGCAAGACAAAAGTTTTATACGTAGAGGATGAATTGTTTCTTGGCAAGATCGTAAAAGAAAGCCTGGAAAGCCGGGGCTTCGAAGTGGTGATGGAAAGTGATGGGGCAAAAGCAGCTGCTGCATATAAAAATTTACAACCCGACATCTGTGTTCTCGATGTGATGTTGCCAAATAAAGATGGATTTACCATTGCTGACGAGATTAGAAATACAAATGAAGAAGTTCCTATCATTTTTCTTACTGCAAAAACGCAAACTGAAGATGTAGTAAAAGGTTTTTCTCTCGGCGGCAACGATTATATCCGAAAACCTTTCAGTATGGAAGAACTGATCGTAAGAATCCAAAATGCTTTGCGGAATAAAACAGAAGCTCCAAAAAAGATCACAGGCGATAGTGTAACAATGGGCAAATACCATTTTCAATTGAACAGGCAGGTGTTAAATGATGGTAAAGAAGACCGCAAACTTTCTTACCGTGAAAGTGAATTGTTGAAACTGCTTTATGAGAACCGCGACAAGATCATTGATCGTAAAGACATTCTTAATCTTCTCTGGGGCAATGATAATTTCTTCAACAGCCGGAATCTTGATGTGTACATCACAAAACTTCGTGGATATTTAAAAGAAGATCCTTCACTGGAAATCATTACAATTAAAGGAATTGGATATCGTTTTGTAACAGGTTAATTTTCATTTTACACATTACTTATTTATTCTGCTCTGCAGTTTTCTGCAAAGACATCTGTTATTCACTGAAATCATTCACTGTAAAAAGTAAGTTATAATTCAACCTCACCGGATTAATTTGCTACCTTAAAGAAAACTATGCTGCCGCGGAAGGCCAAATTGCTGCAGACTCTGATATTATTTAATTATTCTGCAATCAAAATCTGTTGCATTCTCAAACGAAAGAAATTGACAGTTTAAAGCCAGCCCTTGTAGTTGCCAAAAAGGATACAACAAAATGATTTATTAAACCCCCGCTTGGGATATGAAAAAAACATTTCTGCTTTTGCTTGTCAGCCTGGCTTTTTTTTCTGTTCATGGGCAGACCTATCAATCACATTTAAGGGATAGTCTTAGACAGTCATTGCAAAAAGAAAAAACAGACACAGGTCGTGTATTGCTGCTTGGTGAATTGGGATTGACATATTTGGAATCAAAACCCGACAGCACCATGGCGCTGGTTTTGAAAGCCTTATTGCTTGCCCGCCAAATAGATTTTGATAAAGG
>Ga0070698_100009107_pt1 | contig 10664 bp, 9 predicted proteins | sample KBSK1502metaG_FD_65477 | JGI IMG/M metagenome (GOLD analysis project Ga0070698, IMG submission 65477) | Corn, switchgrass and miscanthus rhizosphere microbial communities from Kellogg Biological Station, Michigan, USA - KBS K1-50-2 metaG | ecosystem: Host-associated > Plants > Roots >... | reverse complement strand
ATTCGCACCAGGGCATAGGCCCGAGATGCCCTCTCCAGCCCCGTTTGTCCTACAGAGTCGGTAGTTTGTGCCTACGAAACGAGCAACAGGCTGTGCCGTTTCTGCACACGGCCTACCCGGAATTGCACATCCAATTCTTGACACCGCCTGCCGGCCCACCGAAGTAACCTCTCTCCTCATCGTCTCTTAGGGACATATCCTGGCGCGACAGGTGGGCACGGCAGAGCTTTTGCGAAACTGGATCCGCTTCCCTATGCCTACGCAACCACTCCCCCGATTGGTCGCCCAGGCGCTGCTCGCAGGCGCCGTGCTCATCGCCATTGGCTCCCCGCCCGCGTGGGGCGAGCCGACCACCGTCAACAAGCTCGATCCGCTGCTGCTGGTGCAGTCGCGGCAACTCTCGGGGCGCTCGCGCGTCATCGTTGAGTTCCGCGGCACGCCGGACCCGCGTGTGATTACGCGCTATCGCGGCATTGCTGGACGACAGCTCGGCGAGGGCCACGCCCAGGCGGCCGAGATCGACAACGCCGCGCTCGCGACCGTCGCCAGCGATCCGCAGGTGCAGTGGGTGGGCCCCGACCACGACGCCTTCGCGACCCTCGAGCGTACGGGCGCCGCCATCGCTTCCACGCTGGCGCGCCAGCAGTTCGAGCTCACCGGCAACGGCATCGGGGTCGTGGTCATCGACTCCGGCATCACCGCGTGGCACGACGACTTGAACCTCGCGGACTCGAAAACACCGCGCCTCGACCCGCGCGTCGTCCATTTCAGGGACTTCACGCACGAGACGAACCCCCGCGTGTGGGTATCGGAACAGCCCTTCGACGAATTCGGCCACGGGACGCATGTGGCCGGGATCATCGCCGGCAATGGCTTCGATTCCGACGGCAGGCGTACCGGCATGGCGCCGAAGGCGAGCCTGATCGGTCTCAAGGTGCTCGATGCCGAAGGACATGGCTACATCAGCGACGTGATCGCCGCCATCGACTACGCGATCGCGATCAAGGACCGCTTCAACATCCGCATCATCAACCTGTCGGTGGCGTCAGGCGTCTTCGAGTCGTACAACACCGATCCGCTCGCGCGCGCCGCGAAGCGCGCGGTTGACGCCGGCATCGTCGTCGTCGCCGCCGCCGGCAACATCGGCACCAACGAGGAAGGCGAGCTTCAGTGGGGCGGCATCACGTGCCCCGGGAACGCACCGTGGGTGCTGACGGTCGGCGCCGAGAGTCACCAGGGCACGGCAAAGCGAAGCGACGACGTCCTGGCGAGCTTCAGCTCCCGTGGTCCGACGTGGATCGACTTCGCGGCCAAGCCTGATGTCGTGGCGTTCGGCGTCGGCATCGAGTCGTTATCAGATCCCCACAGCACCCTGTATTCCCAGTTCTCCAACTACCTCCTGAGCGGCACGCGCCCGACGCCCTACATGCCGTACCTGAGCATGAGCGGCACGAGCATGGCTGCGCCGGTCGTCGCCGGAACGATCGCCTTGATGCTCGAGGAGAACCCCGACCTGACGCCGAACGCCGTCAAAGCGATCCTGCAGTACACGGCCGAAGCGCGCGACGGCGAATCCTTCCTCGCGCAGGGCGCCGGCGTCGTCAACGCGCTCGGCGCGGTGCGCATGGCCCGGTTCTTCGAAGCGCCGAAGGGCGGCATGCCCGAGCCGAGCGACATCATCGAGAGCGAGCGGATCGCCTGGAGCGAGCACTTCATCTGGGGCAACCAGCGCGTCGGCGGCGGCATCCCGCTGCCCGGAAGCAACGCGTGGGCGCTGACCACGACATGGGGCGCTGAAGCCACCAGGACCGGCACGCCCGTCATCTGGGGTATCAAGGCCACCAACATAGTCTGGAGCACGAACATCGTCTGGAGTACCCACGCGAAGAAGAACCTCGTCTGGGGTGCCAACATCGTCTGGAGCACGCAGGACGACGACAACATCGTCTGGAGCACCCAGGACGATGACAACATCGTGTGGAGTACCCAGGACGACGACAACATCGTCTGGAGCACGAACATCGTGTGGAGCACGCAGTGTGGTGGCGCCGACTGCAAGGGCGTCATCTGGCGCATGAACGACGACGACAACATCGTGTGGAGTACCCAGGACGACGACAACATCGTGTGGAGCACCAACGACGACGACAACATCGTATGGAGTACGGGGACGGTGGGCCAGGTGCTCTGGCCGCCTCCGCCCGTCGACAACCGGCGCCGGGACACCACCGGCACGAACTGAAGGGACAAATCACATGAACGCACGCGTCACGATCATCTGGCTGCCTGAACTCTCGAAGTAAGGGATCGGCATGAACCACGCTCTCGCCGCCCGCATCTATGTGGGCGGCGCGATTGCCGCTGCGTGCGCAGTCATGGCGGCGACGGCCCTGTCCGGGTCGTCGCTCTGGCTGCTTCCGCTGACGGCTGCGTCCCTGCTGCTCGCCAACAGCGCGTACAGGGTTTATCTCAGTCGCATCGAAGAAGAGCGCCGGAACGCGCAGCGAATGTCCGAGCTGCATCTGGCGACCACCGAGGCGCTCGCGCTCGCCATCGACGCCAAGGATCAGACGACACCCAATCACATCCGGCGTGTCCAGACCTACGCCACTGGACTGGCGCGCACGCTCGGGATGTCGGAGGACGAAATCCACGCCGTCAAGACGGCCGCGCTCCTCCACGACATCGGCAAGCTGGCGGTGCCCGAGCACATCCTCGCCAAGCCCGGGCCGCTCACCGCGGAAGAATTCCAGAAGGTCCGCATCCACCCTCAGGTCGGTGCAGACATCATCGCGGCGGTGCCCTTTCCCTATCCGGTCGCGCCGCTCATCCTCAGCCACCACGAGCGCTGGGACGGACGCGGGTACCCCGCCGGCCTCAAGGAAGACGCGATTCCGCTGGGCGCCCGCATCCTCTGCATCGTCGACTACTTCGATGCGCTGACCTCGGACCGGCCGTACCACAAGGCGATCAGCGTGGAGGCCGCGCTCGCGCTGATCCAGCAGGAATCGGGGAAGGCCCTCGACCCGCGCGTCGTCGATGCGTTCGTGAGGGTATTGCCGCAGCTCCGCGTCGAGGCCGAGCGCGTCGAGACGGCGCCGAAGCCTTCGCCCCAGCCTCAGACAGGCGAGGGGGTCCGTACGCTTGGCTCGCGGGTGGCGAGCGAACGGCCGAAGGCGACGGTATTCGAAGACATCGCCGTCGCCCACAAGGAGATCTACGCGCTCTACCAGATTGCGCAGACGATGGGGACCAGCCTTGGCGTGTCAGACACGATGGGGCTGATTTCGTCGAAGCTGGTCGACCTGGTGCCGTATTCGGCGTGCGCGCTGTTCCTGTACTCGGACTCCACCGACGCGCTGCAGTGCCGGTTCGCAATCGGCACCGACTCCGAGCTGATCCAGCAGCTCGCGCTTCGCAGCGGCCAGGGCCTGACCGGCTGGGTGGCGCGCAATCGCCGTCCGCTCGTCAACGCGCGTCCGAGCGCCGACTTGGAGGCGATGGGCTCGAAGGCGCCGACCGTGCTCGAATCAGCCCTGGTGTGCCCGTTGATTTTCGGCGAGCGGCTGATCGGCACGCTCGCGGTGTATCACACCGAGCCCGGATTCTATCGAGACGACCACCGCCGCCTGCTCGACCGCGTCTGTGAGCAGGCTGCCGCGGTGATCCACAACTCCATCGTTTTCGAGCAGACGCAGGTCGATTCGCTCACCGATCCGTTGACCGGCTTGCCGAATACGCGCTCCATGTTCCAGCACCTGACGCGCGAGCTCGCGCGCGCCGACCGCCTCAAGTCGGAAGTCTCGCTGCTGGTGATGGACCTGAACGGGTTCAAGGAAATCAACGACACCTACGGGCACCACATCGGCGACCGCGCACTCCGCGAGGTGGCGCGGGTGCTGCGCGCGACCATCCGCCCGTACGACATCTGCGTGCGCTACGCGGGAGACGAGTTCATCGTCGTCCTCTCCGGCTGCGGCCGCGACGAGGCCGAGAACAAGCGGCTCGAGCTTCAGCACGCGATCGATCGGGTGGTCTTCGAGCCCCAGCCCGAGATGCAGCTGCACCTCTCCATCAGCGCGGGCGCTGCCATCTTCCCGCACGACGGCGACAGCTACGAGTCGCTGCTGGCGAAAGCAGACAGCCGGATGTATCTCGACAAGAGCACTCGCAAGGCCGATCCCGCGAGGCAACTCGAAGCGGGAAATCCAGCGCGACTCGACGCGGCATCCGCCGCGTCATAAGCCGGTCAGCTTTTCTTCTTCTCGTCGTGCGCCGGCTCCTCGGTGCCGGCCTCGCGCAGCTGCGGCAACGCAGAACCCACCGGCGGCGCAAGCAAACCAGCCTTCACATACGTCATCAGTTTGTCGCGCGTATCGGTGATGTCCAGGTTCCGCATCGTCAACTGGCCGATGCGGTCCTGCGGCGAGAAGACCGACTCGCCTTTCTCCATCGTGAGGCGCTCCGGCTTGTAGGTCAGGTTCGGGCTCGTGGTGTTGAGGATTGAATAGTCATTGCCGCGGCGAAGCTCGAGCGTCACTTCGCCGGTGACCAGGCGAGCCACCCACCGCTGCGCGGTCTCTCGCAGCATCATCGACTGCGAGTCGAACCAGCGGCCCTGATACAGGAGTCGTCCGAGCCGCCGGCCATTGTCGCGATACTGCTCGATGGTGTCTTCGTTGTGGATGCCGGTGATCAGGCGCTCGTAGGCGATGAACAGCAGCGCCATGCCCGGCGCTTCGTAGATGCCACGGCTCTTCGCCTCGATGATGCGATTCTCGATCTGATCGCTCATGCCGAGACCGTGCCGCCCGCCGATGCGATTCGCCTCGAGCATGAGTTCGACCGGGTCAGTGAACGTGACACCGTTCAGCGCGACTGGATGTCCCTCGTCGAAGCGGATGGTGACTTGTTCAGGCGCAATGACGACGTCGCCTTTCCAGAAGGCCACGCCCATGATCGGATCGACGATCGTGATGCCCGTGTCGAGGCGCTCGAGGTCTTTCGCTTCGTGCGTGGCCCCGAGGATGTTCGAGTCGGTGGAGTAGGCCTTCTCGGCGCTCATCTTGTACACGAGCCCTGACCGCCGCATGTACTCAGACATCTCCGCGCGCCCACCGAGCTCGTCGATGAACGCCTGGTCGAGCCACGGCTTGTAGATGCGGAGATTCGGGTTGGCGAGCAGCCCGTAGCGATAGAACCGCTCGATGTCGTTGCCCTTGAAGGTGCTCCCGTCGCCCCAGATATTGACGTCGTCTTCCTTCATCGCGACGACGAGCATCGTGCCCGTCACGGCGCGGCCGATCGGGGTGGTGTTGAAGTAGGCCACGCCGGCCGTCGAGATATGAAACGCGCCGCATTGCAGCACGGCGAGGCCTTCGTGCACCAGCTGCGAACGGCAGTCGATGAGGCGCGCCTTCTCGGCGCCGTACTGACGCGCACGGCGCGGGATGTCCTCGTAATCAGGTTCGTCGGGCTGGCCGAGGTTGGCGGTGTAGGCGTACGGAATCGCGCCTTTGCCGCGCATCCAGTGGAGCGCGGCGCTCGTGTCGAGCCCGCCGGAGAATGCGATGCCGACCCGCTCGCCCGCAGGCACGCTCTGAAGAATATTTGCCATCTGTTCGAACACTATAATCCGTCAGTGCCCCACGTCACGGTACCCATCGTCGACATGGCCGCGGTGACGCCGCGAACCCGCCTGATGACGCTCGACCTGCGTGAACATCCCATGCGGTTTCTCTCCGGGCAGGCGGTGATAATCGGCGCGCACGGTCAAGACGTGCGGCGGCCGTACTCGATCGCGTGCTCGCCCGAGCGTGCGGACGAAACCGGCCATCTCGAGTTATTGATTGGCGCGGAGGAGAACGGCGATCTGGGCACCCACCTGGCCGGCGCCACCGCGGGCTCGCTCATCGACGTCGAAGGACCGATGGGAACGTTCACGTTTCCCGACGCACCGAATCAGGCGTGGCTGTTGTTCGTTGCCGGTGGGACGGGAATCGCGCCGCTGCACGCGATGATCGATCACAGCCTGCGGCGGGGACTCTCGCAGCGGATCTCGCTGCTCTACAGCGCGCGGCGCGGAGACGAGTTCGCCTTCATCGATGAACTGCGGCGCCACGAGGCCGCGGGGCGGATCGAACTGCACCCCACGGTCACCAGGGATGACAGCTCTCAGTGGGCGGGAAGCCGCGGGCGCATCGGCCGCCCCCACTTCGAGGCGGTCGTGCATGAGCCCGCGGCAACCCTCTGCTTCATCTGCGGACCGACCCCGCTCGTCAGCGAGTCAGTCTCGACGCTCGAGGCGCTGGGTGTGCCTGCCGGGCAGATACACACCGAGCGTTGGGGTAGGTAGAAGCCTTAGTCCGGCATGATCTGCAGCGCGTCTTTCACTTCGACGACGCCACTGATCATTCGTGCGAGGGCGAGCGCCTGTTCCTTTTCGGCCTGGCTTTTCACGCGGCCCGACAGCGTCACGACACCCTTGAACGTGTCGACGTCGATCCGCAGGCCGCCAACGCCTGGATCGTTCAGCATCGCCGTCTTGACGCGGGTGGTGATGGTGGTGTCGTCGATGGCCTCACCCACGGTCTTGCCGCAGGCGATGGTCGCGAGGGGCGCGGCGAGTGCCAGCGCCAGCGCCAGGTTCTTCCAATAGCTCAGTTTAGGCATTCAGCCCTCCGTGGTTGGTGGAGGGTTGCAACCTACATGCCCGTGACGTGATACCCCGCGTCTACCATCAGCACCTCGCCAGTGATGCCTCTGGCTGCATCGCTCAGAAGAAACGCCGCTGCATCGCCCACCTCGGCGGTCTCGACGCTGCGCCGCAAGGGCGCGCGGTCCCGATAGACGGTAAGGATTGAGGTGAAACCGGGAATTCCCGCGGCGGCCAGCGTCTTGATCGGTCCCGCCGATACCGCGTTCACGCGGATGTTCCGAGGGCCCAGATCGGCGGCCAGGTATCGAACGGTTGCTTCAAGGGCTGCCTTGGCCACGCCCATGACGTTGTAGTTCTGAAAGACGCGCTCACTGCCCAGGTAGCTCAGGGTCAGGATGCTGCCGCCGCCCTTCTTCTCCATCAGGGGCGCACCGCCGCGCGCCAGCGCAACCAGCGAATACGCGGAGATATCGAGCGCCGTCTTGAAGCCCTCGCGCGTCGTGTTGGTAAAGGGGGCGACGAGGTCTTCCCGATTCGCGAACGCCGCGCCGTGGACGATGAAGTCGAGGCCGCCAAATTCCTGATCGACCTTCGCAAACACCGCATCGATGTCGGCGTCCGACGACACGTCGCACGGCAGCACCAACGCGGGTGCATCGAGGCCCTGCGAGAGCTCGTTGACGTGTTCTTCGAATCGTCCCTGGTAGGTGAGCGCGAGCCGTGCGCCGCGACTGGCCGTCGCCTGCGCGATGGCCCACGAGATGGAGCGTTTGTTGGCGACGCCGACGATGAGTCCGTGCTTGCCTGCGAAGTCGGTCATCGAGGCCCGCGTTTGCGACCGCCACCGCCGCCCGGTCCACGCCCCTGGCCTGGAGGCCTGCCGCCGCCACGGTTGGGGCCGGGGCCACCGGGACGATTGCCGGGAGGCCGCGGGCCCTGCCCAGGGCCCTGGCGCTGGCCGCCGAAGCGTGAAGGCTGGCCGGGAGGCCCGCCCTGCGCGCGCATCGGACGGCGGCCGCGGCCGCCGGGGCCGCCAGCGCCGGGACCGCCGGGGCGGTAGCCGGGTTTGTTGCCGTCAAACTCGCGCCCGCCGCCACCGCCTCGCCCGCCAGGCTGGCGAACGGTGAAGTCAGTGGCCTTGCGCTCCGGAACCTGGCCTTCCTGCCGCGGCAGCGTCGCGCGGATCAGGCGACGGTGCACGGGGCCGTCATCTTCAGGAGCGCGGTTCCCTGCGTCGTCGTCCACGTCGACATTGGGTTCCTGGTCGCCTTCCTCGCCGTTCTGGTCACCGCCCTGAGCCACCATCGGCACGTCGGACGATTCACTGGACGCCGCGGGCTGCTCACCTTCGGGTTGCTGCGCCTCGTCGTCCAGGTCCACGTCTACCTCGTCGACCGGCGCGCGGGGGCGCAACGCGGCCTCGATCTCGCCGGCGAGCCCGGCTTCCGGCTTCCGGCGGCGGGCCGATGGCACCTTGCCGTGCTTGTATTCGTGGTCCGCATCGCACGTGCTGCAGCGAGTCTGCTTCACGTCGTCATCGATCATCGCGGCCACCACGTGGTTGGTGATGCGGCGCTCGCGCGGACAATAGTCGTCTAGAACGTCACCGAGCCGAAGCCGGCGTTGCTGCATTGAACTCCCCCGGAGCCGTACGTACCTAACAGGTGGGATGCCTTGAAAAAGGCGAAGGGTGTTAGGAGTGTATCAACTACCGACTACCGACTACAAGCTACCAGCCAGCCAAGACCGGCATTCGTCGAGCGCGCCCCGAACGGCCTCTGGATTGGTGGATTGCGGCGTCCTGCGGGCCTGCACGGACGCGAGCGCCGTCGCGGCCATCGGCGCATCGTCGCCGAACATCTCGCTCGCGTCGCGCCATTCGGCCAGCGTCAGGCCGCTGAAATCACGCCCTTCGGCCAGGAGCCGGCGCACCATCGCTCCCACGACTTCGTGCGCGCGGCGAAACGGCATCCCCCGGGAGACGAGGTAGTCGGCGACGTCGGTGGCCAGCAGCAGCCCGGAGGCGGCTGTCCCGGTACGCTCCACGTTCAACGAGAGGCGGGAGACGACCGCGTGCGCCGCGGCAACGGAGACGGCCAGGGTCATCTCCGCGTCGAAGACCGCTTCCTTGTCTTCCTGCAGATCCTTGTTGTAGCCGCTCGGCAGCCCCTTCATCGTCGCGAGCCAGCCGGTGAGCCGCCCGATCGCGCGCCCCGTCTTGCCTCGCACGAGCTCCAGGGGATCGGGGTTTTTCTTCTGCGGCATCATGCTGCTGCCGGTCGCTGACGCGTCGGCCAGATCGAAGAAGCCGTGCTCCTCGCCGGTAAAGATGATGAGGTCTTCGGCAAGCCGGCTCAGATGCACCATCGCCATCGACGTCGCATACAGAAACGACGCGACGAAGTCACGGTCGGACGACGCATCGATGCTGTTGCGGACGACCCGCGAGAAGCCGAGTTTGGCGGCAAGCGCCGCCGTATCGACCGGATAGCTGGTTCCAGCGACCGCTCCCGATCCGAGGGTCAGGGCGTCGGCTTCGTCGGCGGCGGCCGCAAGGCGCGCGTGATCGCGCCGCAGTGCCGCGGCGTGGGAGAGGAAGAAGTGCGCGACGAGCACCGGCTGCGCCCGCCGCAGGTGCGTATACGCAGGCATCATCGCCGCGCCGCTTTCGGCGGCCTGGTCGGCGCAAGCCGCGACGAGCCTCGCGATGGCCTCCTGCAGCGCGGGAATCCGGCGCCGCAGATACAGGCGGAGGTCGAGCGACACCTGCTCGTTGCGGGAACGGCCGGTGTGCAGCCGGCGTCCTGCGTCGCCGATCCGCTCGACGAGCTTGCGCTCGACGAAGCTGTGCACGTCCTCGTCGGGGCCCGCCACAAACGAGGGGTTCGTGCGGCCTTCCTCGAGGATCGCCTGCAGTCCTGACACGATCGCGCGAGCGTCCTCGGCCGACAGCACACCAGCCGCGCCAAGCGCCTCGGCCCACGCGATGCTGCCGGCCACATCGTCGGGGAACAGCGCGCGATCGAAGCCGAAGGAGATGCCGAAGTCGAATGCGGCGGGATCGGGGGCGGTGTCGAATCGCCCGGACCAGAGCGTCATGAGGCTGGAGCCGCGAGCGCGGAATTCTGAACGACGGCTGCCGTGGTGACGCCGTGCTGCAGCCTCAGACGCACCACGCAGGTGGTCTCTTCGCGAATCCTTGCGTTGAATGCGGCCTGGAGCACCACGATGGCCGGCGCGCCCGCGAAACCTTCGTCGGCAGTGATGCCGTGCTGCGTGGCAATCACGGTGAGACTCTCGATCAGCTCGGTGAGCGACATCGGAACGCCATTGATCGCCACCGGAACGTCACGGTCGAAGGTGATCTCGACGTCGGCGCCATTGTCCACACCAGCAGAGGGCTTTCGCGGAGCGACGGCGATGGCGGCGGCAGACGCCTTGGGCACACCGATCACCTGCACCTCGGGCGACAGGGCGCGGATCAGGGTGTCGAGGCCGGCGTCGGGCGGGGCGTTGTGCGCCACCGCGGCGGCGCGCTCGATGCGGGCAATCTCGACCAGCTTCTTCGCGACCAGCGGCCGTGCGAGTGCCTCGATGGTGTCGCCACCGCCGCGGAGTGCGCCGGCCTGCAGCGCGGGCAACAGGTACTCGTCAGCAAATTCCTCGCGAACGTCGAGGACGTGCGCCCTCACCGCCCCGAGCGCGAGAGCACGCTCGTGGATCTCCTGCACCTCACCGCCGGCGCCGAGGTCCAGCGTCAGCGTGACGACGTCGGACGCGTGGACGGCCGCGAGCTGGTGGATGGCGGCCGAGGCCGCCGGGCTGCCTGAATACGCAAGAACGATCCGCGGTCTGCTGTGTGTCATCCTTCTCCTGCCAGCCCTTCGAGGCGCTTCACGAGTGCCCGGGCGCGCCGCGCGTCGCGGGCAATGGCGAGAATCGTGTCGTCGCCGGCTATGGTCGCCACGAGCTCGGGGAGCCGCGCGCCGTCGAGCGCGACGCCCAG
>Ga0070698_100009105_pt1 | contig 10666 bp, 5 predicted proteins | sample KBSK1502metaG_FD_65477 | JGI IMG/M metagenome (GOLD analysis project Ga0070698, IMG submission 65477) | Corn, switchgrass and miscanthus rhizosphere microbial communities from Kellogg Biological Station, Michigan, USA - KBS K1-50-2 metaG | ecosystem: Host-associated > Plants > Roots >... | reverse complement strand
TTATACCGCCCGTCACTTTATCGTCGCGAACATGCAAGAGGTGCTCGATCTGCACCCGGCCCCCGAAACTGAACGCGTGTTTTCCCCTAATCCAGCTCAGGTTGTCATTCCAGGTGTAGTCCTGACCATTCCACACACGTTGACGGGCCTGCTGCGTGTTCACGTTGATGGGCACCACGCCTTCCGTCAGGTTTTCGCGCCAAATCTGCAGGCGAGAATCACTCAGTGAGGGATCGATGACTTGGATTCGAGCGCCCGGCGCGATCCAAGACCACCAGTGGCGCAGCCAGTTAAAGTGGAACTCGTTGATAAGATTGGGCGTAAGTCGTCCGCTCAGGCCCGTTACCAGGAATCGCGGCTGGAGCGGCCGGCTGGCAAGTGCACACACCACGCCCTTCTGACAACCGGGGGCCGTGCCGCTGATGTCCTCTTGAATATTGGGAGGCTGGATGGCTGAAGTGCTGTAGCGGTATGACGTCATGAAGTCCCACTTGTCGTTAATCTTATGGTCTAACCGCAGCACGGCGAAGTGCTCGTTCGAGACGTTGCCCTCAGGGCCCGTGAAGCTGGCGGTCCGCAACCCGTCGCCCCCGGAATAGTCGTTGGGAAGCGGCATCTTCGCCCATTCTGCGAGAACGGCTGGGCTGCCTCCTGTCAGACGTGGATCCAAACCGCTAGGCTGGATCAGTTTTCCCGCGAATGGATCTCCCTGTGGACATCCGCTGCCAGGGTCTATAACCGCCGTGGGGTTTAGATTGTAGGCGTTCACGATGCTCTTACAACTCCCGACTTCAATAATTCCAGCTCTCAGTGCGGGCGTCGGCGATAGGCGAGTGAATACCGCTTGCGTGAAGAAATGGCGCTCTTCTTCATGCAGAAAGAAGAATGTCCGATTTTTCCAGATTGGTCCGCCAATCTTTCCGCCGTAGCGGTTGTCCCGCCACTCCGGCTGCGGAATCCCCAGGCGATTCCTAACCCAGTCGTTCGCGTTCAGTTCGTCATTCTGGTGATACCAATAGCCCGCCCCGTGCCAGTCATTGGTGCCACGCTTGGTAACCATCTGTACTTCGGCCCCGCCAGAACGCGTGAAATCAGCCCCAGCATTATTGGTGGCCACGCGAAACTCTTCCAGGCTCTCCACGGGAGTGGGCACCACGGCACGCGGCGTTGCCACGAAGCCAGTGTTGTATCCGCCCCCGCCTTCCATATTGCTGGTGGCGTCGCCGCCGTCAATCATGAAGGTATTCTGGTCACCGCGCGCCCCTGCTACGGACCCGCCAGCCAGATTGCCTTCGCCGGTTCCTCCTGGGCCGTTAAAGCCTGGAATTGCCATCGGCTGGAGCAATAGCAAGGAAGTAGCGTCACGACTCAGAGTTGGCAGGTTAGAGAGTAGATTTGAATCGAGCACGTCGCCCACCGTAGCATCCAATGTCTGAAGCTGGAGTCCTGCACCAGCCGTCACTTCCACTGTTTCGGTGGTGCCACCCACTTCCAGCACAACATTTATTGTCGCCGACTTCCCGACCTCCACTCTCACGCCAGTCACGACCGATTGCCGGAATCCCTTGCTAGATACGGTAATGCTGTAGTTTCCGGGACGTACCGAGTGAAACGAATATTCACCATCGTTTCCGGTGATGACCAATGTCTGTGCCTTGGTGTCGACGTCTATCAGCTCCACTGTGGCTTTCGGTACGGTCGCGCCAGTCTTGTCCAGGACCACACCTGTTACCACCGAGGTGGAGGCTGTTTGTGCGCACATCGGAACACCCGTCAGCAACAGAACGAATACCGTCGCTATCACCATAAAAAATGCAGTTCTTCGACAAGACATACACACCTCCGTCGCTTTTTTAAAATGTAGGTAACAGGAAGGAAAAACACTCATGGGCCGACCACACCCCACAGTTGAGGGTAAGCTACATAAATCCAAGCTCTGAGGCAAGGCCTTTCGCAGATTTATCTTTCGCGCAGGTCCTTCTCGATCTGGGCGCGACATAACCTCAAACAAGGTCAGGCCGTCGACCGGCCGGCAGGAATTTCGCAATAATTACTGGAGGGATATGGCACGTAGTTAAGCGTTGTACGTTGAATTCTGCTTGAGCTAAATACCTAAATAAGGCGGATACAAGATCGTGGTGTTTGCAGCGAGATGCCAGGACTCTCCTTTGTTTGAATGTAGAGGTCACGGGTCGCAATTTTTAAATGTGATGTCGGCGACGGGAAACCCTCTTGGCAGGCATCTCAACGCTTGCGGCTCTGCGAATTGTAGCCCGTTCTCTCCAATGGACCGCGATCGAACCTCACTCAACTGAGAGAGCGATAGCTTTCACGCCGAATCTGCGATTCATTTTTTCGCCAGTTTTGCATCGGGAGTTGTGGCCGGAAACCCCAAACCCTGGCCACACGATTACCTCGACGGAGTTCGCTAGGCGGAGGTACACACATTTCGGAGCGCTTTGACCGGAGCTAGTTAGTTTGGCACGCCGCCGAGCGCCTTGTATAAGGCGATTACAGCAACATATACATCTCGTTCGCTTTGAGCTACCGAGTCTTCGGCCTGGAGCTGCGTGCGCTCGGCGTCGAGCAACTGGAGAAAATCAATCACGCCTTCGCGATAACGCAAGCGGGCGATGTCTGCGGCACGCTTGCTTTCGCGAGCCTGCTCATCGAGCTTGATCAGCTGCGCTTGTTGCGCATGGTAGTTTGCCAAGGAATTGTCGGTCTCTTCCAACGCCCGGAGAACGATGTCTTCAAAGGAAGCCAATGCTTCTTCGGTTGCAGCGCCGGAACCTCTGACGCGTGCCCGCGCTCTGCCTAAATCGAACGCGGACCAGGACAACCCGGGCGATACGGACCAGGCAGCCGAATCCCCAGTGAAAAACAGGCTTCCCCGTCCTGCAAGGAAACCAACAAATCCGGAAATGCTGACCTGCGGGAAGAGGCTGGCGACAGCGACGCCCTGTCTCTCGGTCGCGGCTGCCAGTCTTCGCTCCGCGGCGCGCACATCGGGACGACGCTCGAGCAACTCGCCGGGATTGCCGACCGGCAGGGTCTTTGCGAGGGCGGAATAGCTGCGCGGCGCGAGGTCGGCGTTGAGTTCACCGGGCCGCGTGCCGGTAAGCACGGCCAGACGGTATCCGGCGCTGGTTGCTTCGTATTCGATCGACGGAATGGTGGCTTCGGTAGCTGCAACACGCGCCGCAGCGCTGGCCACGTCCTGCTCTTCTCCCACACCAGCGTCGCGGCGGAGTTGGGTGAGACGCAGGGTTTCACGTTGGTTGGTAAGGCTGCGTGCGGCCACGGCAAGACGCCACTGTGCTCCACGCAGTTCGAAGTAGTTGCGCGCGAGTTCAGAGACCACGCTGACCTGCACATCATGAAGGTCTGCTTCGACGGCCTGGTTATCGGCGCGAGCCGCTGCGACACCGTGCCGGACCCTTCCGAAGAGGTCGGCTTCCCAGGTCGCGTCGAACCCGGACTGAAACGTGTTGATGGTGCGGCGCTGGTCGCCGAAGCCGGGAATCTGTTGTTTGCTGTATTGGTAGGACGCCTCGACAGGCACAGTGGGCACGCGGTCCAGTTTTCTTTCATCAAAGATGGCGCGAGACTCCGCCAGCCTGGCGCGGGCGATTCGGATGCTGTTGTTGGAACGGAGGGTGCGCTCCACCAGGGAATCGAGGATGGGATCTTCAAATTGCTTCCACCAGCGGGCATCGAACGGGGCCTCGCTGACCAAGTTCTGATCCACGGAGTGGTATTGGACCGCGGCGGGCTGAGGCGCCTTATAGTGAGGCCCAACGGCGCAACCGTTCGCGCAAATCAGTGCCATGGGAATGGCAAGAATTCGGGGTAAGCGCGCGCGCATCGGATTACGCCTCCGCCGAAGCGGCCGGGGAAAGGTCCGCGCGCGCTGCCGATTTCTTGCTGTCGCGTCCTTCGGCCAATCTTTGAATCACAACGTAAAACACCGGGGTCAAGATCAGTCCGAATGCGGTGACGCCCAGCATTCCGAAGAACACCGCGACACCGATGGCGCGGCGCATTTCGGAGCCGGCTCCGGTAGAAAGAACGAGCGGGATCACACCCATGGTGAAGGCGAGCGACGTCATCAAGATGGGACGCAAGCGCAAACGGCAGGCTTCGAGCACGGCGTCTACCCGGTTCATGCCCTCTTGCAACTGTTTTTCGCGCGCAAATTCCACGATGAGGATGGCGTTTTTGCAGGCCAATCCTACCAGCACGATCAAGCTGATCTGGGTGAATACGTTGTTGTCGCCACGGAGCAGCCAGACGCCCGCGATGGCGGAAAACAGGGTCATAGGAACAATCAAAATGATGACCAGCGGAAGAGACCAGCTCTCGTATTGCGCGGCGAGCACGAGATACACCAAGAAGACAGACAGAGGGAAGATGTAGACCATGGTGTTGCCAGCCAGAATGTTCTGGTACGTGAGTTCGGTCCACTCGAACTTCATTCCGTTAGGCAGCTGCTCATTCAAGATCTTGGCTATTGCAGTTTCGGATTGGCCCGAACTGTAGCCCGGCGCGGCGGCTCCATTAATTTCGGCAGCCGGAAATCCGTTGTAGTGCATGACCCGGTCCGGCCCGTAGATGGGTCGAACGTTTACGACCGAGCCGAGAGGGATCATTTCTCCGGCGGTATTTCTTGTTCTGAGATGGCCGATGTCTTCAGGCTGCAGACGGTACGGCGATTCCGCCTGCACATTTACCTGGTAGGTTCGACCGAAGCGGTTGAAATCATTCACATAAAGCGAACCGAGGTACACCTGCATCGTATCGAAGACGTCATTCAGAGGAATTCCGTAGGTCTTGGCTTTTTCGCGGTCCACGTGAGAATCGATTTGCGGGACGTTGACGTCGAAACTGGAGAACAACCCAGCCAGCTCTTTTGTTTGATAGCCCTTGTGGATTACGGAGGTCATTTCCTTATATAAGGCTTCGAGTCCCAAGCCCGATCGGTCTTCGACGTAGAGCTTGAAGCCGCCTACCGTGCCCAGGCCCTGGACCGGCGGCGGCGGAAAGATGGCGATAAACGCCTCCTGAATCGAGCTGTACTGTTGGTTCAGGTCGGCGGCAATCGCGTTCGCGGAAAGTTCGCGAGATTTGCGCTCTTCAGAAGGCTTTAACGTGGCAAAAACGATTCCGGAGTTCGGGCTATTCGTGAATCCGTTGATGGACAAACCGGGAAACGCTACGGCGCTTTGCACGCCCGGATGCTTCATGGCGATGTCCGACATTTTACGGATCACGTCTTCCGTGCGATCGAGAGTTGCGCCGTTGGGCAACTGCGCAAACGACACGAGATAGCCCTTGTCCTGAGTGGGGACAAATCCCGTCGGAACGCGTGAGAAGCCCAGAATGGTCATTCCAATCAGCCCGGCGTAAACCACAAGAGCGATGGAGGTTGAACGCAAGGTGTGCGTGACGAGTTTTCCATAACCTCTCGATGCGCTGCCAAAGAAGCGGTTAAAAAGCCTGAAGAACCAGCCGAACGCGAAATCGATTCCCCGCGTGAAACGATCCTTTTTGGCTCCGTGGGGTTTCAGCAGCAGCGCTGCCAGGGCCGGGCTCAAGGTGAGCGAGTTGAACGCCGAAATCACCGTCGAGATGGCTATGGTCAGGGCGAATTGCTTATAGAACTGGCCTGAGAGCCCGACGATGAAAGCCGTGGGAATAAACACTGCCGACAAAACCAATGCGATCGCCACAATGGGTCCACTGACTTCCTGCATCGCGCGGCGTGTAGCTTCATGCGGCTCGTAGCCAAGCTCAATGTTTCGCTCGACGTTTTCGACGACGACGATCGCGTCGTCCACCACAATCCCGATCGCCAGAACGAGGCCGAATAACGACAGGGTATTGAGGGAAAAGCCGAGCATCAGCATGACGGAAAAAGTTCCAACGAGCGAAACCGGAAGAGCCAGCAACGGAATGATGGATGCGCGCCAGGTTTGCAGGAAGACCAGCACCACGATGACGACCAAGATAAGCGCTTCGACAAAGGTATGTCCCACGGCTTGAATGGACTCACGCACGAAAACGGTCGGGTCGTAAACAATCCTGTAGTCGACGCCCTCGGGGAAGGATTTCTTCAACCGTTCCATCGTCTCGCGAACTTGCTGGGATGTTTCAAGAGCATTCGAGCCCGGGCGCTGAGAAATGGGCAAGGCGGCGGCTGATTTGTTGTTCAGCAGGCTGCGCAGCGCATAGGTGCTCGAACCAAGCTCTACGCGGCCCAGGTCGCGAATGCGGGTGATCTGGCCGTCTTTAGCAGCGCGCACGATGATGTTGCCGAATTCTTCCTCCGTCGTGAGGCGTCCCTGCGTGTTCACGAGCAGCTGAAACGCGGTGCTTCCCGTATTCGTCGGCGGGGCGCCGAGAACGCCGGCCGCGACCTGCACGTTTTGCTCGCGAATCGCCTGTACCACGTCCGTTGCCGTCAAGTTGTGCGACGCCAATTTGTTAGGGTTGAGCCAAACGCGCATGCTGAAATCGCCCGCGCCGAAGACCTGCACGTTGCCGACACCTGGGAGGCGGCCCAGCTCGTCCTTCACCTGGAGAATGGCCAGATTCGCCAGGTACAACATGTCGTAGCGATTATCAGGAGACTCCAAGTGCACAACCATCAGCAAATCCGGCGAGGTTTTTTCCGTGGTTACGCCGAGACGCTGGACTTCCTGTGGCAGTCGCGGGAGTGCCTGCGAAACGCGATTTTGCACCTGCACTTGCGCTTTATCGAGGTCCGTGCCCAGTCCGAACGTAACGGTCAGCGTCATCACGCCGTCCGCGGTGGCTTGCGAGAACATGTACAACATACCTTCAACGCCGTTGATTTGCTGTTCGAGGGGCGAAGCAACGGTATCGGCGATGACCGTGGGGTTTGCACCAGGATAGCTGGTGCGCACGACGACCGTCGGAGGCACAACCTCCGGATATTCGCTCAGCGGCAGACGGAAGTAAGCCAGCGCTCCGATCACAAAAATCACGATGGAGACGACGGCCGCAAAAATGGGACGCTTGATGAAAAAGTCAGAGACATTCATGGATGTACGGAATTAATTCCGCGTCTTCGATTCGCCGGCGGCCCTTTCTGACTGCGCCGGGAATCCGCTTGTCGGAGCGGCTTGGCTGGTGATCATCGGCACTCTTTTCGGCGTGACGACAACTCCGGGACGGACGCGCTGCAGTCCGTTGGTGACGATTACGTCGCCATCATGCAATCCTTCGCGGACGACGCGTAGTCCGTCGGTCACGGGGCCCAGTTTTACGGGTCGATATTCGAGGGTGTTGTTCTTGCCCAGGACGAAGACATACTTTTGATTCAAGTCCGTCACGACGGATTCATCTTTTGCCAGGCAACCCTCGTATGCGCCGCCTCCCTGGAGCCGCACGCGGGCAAAGAGTCCCGGTGTCAGTGCGAAATTCTTGTTCGGAAAAGTAGCGCGCACGCGGATCGTGCCGGTCGTGGAACTGACCTGATTGTCGACAAAATTCACGCGCCCCGCGTGCGGGAAGCTGTCTTCATCGGCCAGGCCCAGCAGAGCGGCGTTGGTGAGGTCATGTGAGCTGGTGCCTGCAGTTTGCGACACCCGCGCATACTTCAGATATGTCTGCTCGTCCGCATCGAAATAGACATAGATCGGATCGAGCGACACCAAAGTCGTCAACGGGGTGATTTGTCCCGCGCCGCCTTGCACAAGATTGCCTTCGGTAATTTCCGCGCGTCCGACTCGACCGGTGATCGGGGCAACGATTCGCGTGAACTCCAGATTGAGTTGCGCACCGCGTAGCGCTGCCTCGGTCGAGGCAATGCGAGCCTCCGAGGAGTTTCTCGCCGAGGCGCGGCGGTCGTACTCTTCAGTCGACATGCCGTCGTTGTTGTGGAGGCGCTCGGCGCGTTGAAAATCATTCTGCGCCCGCGAGAGTTCGGCCTTGGCCTGAGCCAACTCTCCTTTCAGGCGATCAACTTCCGCCTGAAAGGGACGCGGATCGATTTCAAACAAGATATCACCCTGCCGGACGATGGCTCCTTCTTTGAAGAAGACTTTTTGCAGGTAGCCCGAAACACGCGGGCGAACTTCCACGGTATTCACCGCTTCCAAGCGGCCGGTGAATTCATCGACGTCGCCCAACTGCTTGCAAACGACTTCTGCAACGCTAACTTCGGGAGCTGCAGGAGCCGGCGCCTTCGATTGCGCGGTGCTCGAGCATCCGGAAGCGGCTGCCAGGAATGCCACAAGAGCTGTTGCGAGGAGCCCGTGGGTTGCCCAGCCGCCGACTCCTGCCTTACGAAGGTACTGAATCCTGGAAGATGTCATTTGTTTGTCCCGAATTGCTGTTTGTCCCGAATCGAGCTGATTTTTAGCGGTCGTCTCGGCTGCTTCGATCCGTGTGCGACCGGGCTGTCCCGAATAGATGTGTGCAGGGCGCAGATGGTTATGCGGGAAGGGTGGCAGGAGATCGTAAACGTGGTATATATTCTGTAACCTGGTACTCATGAAGAAGCCGCTTCCGCTCCGTCCCGTCGAGACCACCGCCCGCATCGTCGGGGGGCGCTGGAAAGCCGCCGTTCTCGAGCAACTTTTCCGGGACGCCAAACGGTTTTCTGAACTCAAGCGGGCAATTCCCGGGATCACGCAGCGCTCGCTCTCCCAGCAACTCCGCGAACTGCAGACGGCGGGAATCGTGGACCGCACTGTTCATCCCGATACGCCGCCTCGCGTGGTGTACGCGATCACTTCCCTTGGAGAATCGTTGCGGCCACTGCTAGATGCCATGTGCCGCTGGGGCAAGTCGCATTCAGCCGCGATGGCTTTAAAAAAACTTACGCGCCTCTGACCCGTAGCTGCAGCCGCGATCCACCGCGGACTTCGACAGCCTGTCCGGTTTCGCACCCTCTCGTCCCACATCCGGTCAATCCAATCCTGCATTGCGTGAAGGCCCGGAGTTCTTTCTTCTTTGCCTTGAAGGGTTTATAGGAAACCAAGAGTGGCAGGGTGGATGCCTCATCCGTGGCATGAGTACGACTCCATTACCGCCGCTCCAATGCAGGCACGAAGTTCTCTCCGCCGCTCGAACAGGCAACCATGACGCTTTCGCCGCACTGGTATTGCCTTACATTCCCCGCCTTCAACGATTGGCGCGGCGCTTCACGCGAAATTTGGAAGATGCGGAAGATGTCTGCCAGGAATCGTTGTTAAAGGCTTTCAGGAAACTCGATTGCTTTACGGGAACGCAGGACGCTTCCGGAGCTGATTTCCGCTCCTGGCTGATGAAAATCACGGCAAATTCAGCGATTGATTTCATGCGGCGTAAGCAGTCTTGCAAGACCGTTTCGCTTGAAGACTTCGAGCCGATTCAGAGCGGGTCTTATCGGTCCGAGTTTCGCGGCTCGAGCCAGAATCCCGAAGCCTCCTACGCGCGCAAGGAGCGTCTGCGCATGCTTGCCGAAATGATTGCAGACCTGCCTGGAGAGCTCCGAAGTGTCTGGCTGCTGCGAATTGTGGTGGGTCATTCGACAGAAGAGGTGGCCATGCGGCTGGGAATCTCAACGATGGCCGTGAGGCTTCGTCTCTTTCGTGCGCATGGACGGCTGAGGAACAATCTGGGTCTGGCCGCTAACCATGGGGGGCCCAGCGGCCGGGTTCCTGTCCTGCCCCTGAGAACGCGAAGAGACTCCTTGCGGAGGAATAAAGCGACTGCTCTTTTGCCGTATCACAGCAAAGAGGAGTGTGCCTACGGGGAGTGAGAGTCTCGCTCGAAAAGTGTCCGATCTTGGGACGACAAATCCCAGCATCGAGGCGAGATCGGGTAAGGTACTCCCATTCGATTTGCGCCAAGCTTCAGAAAAGACGATGCTTAGCGAATTGAAAATTCGGCAGCAGGCTTGCCAGAAGGAATAGCAGCCAACAATATTAATTATGGATATTCCACGCCCATCAAACGCCCGGGCCAAAATGATTCGCAAGATCGTTTTCGTGGCGGCCGCGGCGCTTCTTCTCGGCGGCCTGACGCTCGGACTCTCACGGCTACGTCCTGCCGCTCCCACTGTGGACCGGGCAACCGTATGGACCGACGAGGTGAAGCGCGGTCCAATGCTCCGCGAAGTGCGAGGTCTCGGCACGCTTGTGCCGGAGGACATCCGCTGGATCGCCGCGCAAACCGATTCCCACGTCGATCGCATCGTGCTGCGACCCGGCGCCACGGTTAAACCCGGTTCGATCATCCTGGAGTTAAGCGATCTGCAGCTCCAGCGCGACGCCCTCGATGCCGAGTATCAGTTGAAGGGAGCGCAGGCCGATTACGCAAACCTCAAAGTTCAGGTGAACAGCGAGTTGATGAATCAGAAAGCGGTGGAGGCCGCCCTTCGCAGCGACTACGAGCAGGCCAAGATTCAGCACGAAGTGGATGAAAAACTCCGTGCGGAGGGAATTGGATCGGACGTAACCGCGAAATTGTCCAAGGTGAGGGAAGAACAACTGGGAATTCGTCTACAACTTGAAAGCGAACGCACAAGAGTGGCGGCAGATTCTACCGCAGCCCGCCTACAGGCTCAGGAATCCCGCGTTGAACAGCAGAAAGCTTTCTATCAACTGAAGAAGAGCCAGCTTGAGGCGCTGCACGTGCGGGCCGGCATCGATGG
>Ga0070698_100009104_pt1 | contig 10667 bp, 9 predicted proteins | sample KBSK1502metaG_FD_65477 | JGI IMG/M metagenome (GOLD analysis project Ga0070698, IMG submission 65477) | Corn, switchgrass and miscanthus rhizosphere microbial communities from Kellogg Biological Station, Michigan, USA - KBS K1-50-2 metaG | ecosystem: Host-associated > Plants > Roots >... | reverse complement strand
CGGAAGAAGAGAAGCTACCGGCCTCGGTGTTTTTTATGGCATACGTGAAGTATGCAAAATGGAAGATATAATGAAGAAACTTGGTTTATCAACCGGGGTAGAGGGTAAACGGGTTATTGTGCAGGGATTGGGTAATGTGGGTTATCATGCTGCAAAATTTTTCCGTGAAGGCGGCGCTAAGCTGGTCTGTCTTGCCGAACATGATGGAGCTGTTTTTTGTGAAGACGGCTTAAATGAAGAAGACGTATTTCAGTATAAAAAGAAAACTGGTTCTATAAAAGATTTCCCCGGATCAAAATTTATTCCCACAAGCGCTGAAGCGTTGGAACTGGAATGCGATATCCTGATCCCGGCCGCCTTGGAAAATGTGATCAATGGTGAAAATGCGCCAAGAGTAAAAGCTAAGATCATTGGTGAAGGCGCCAATGGCCCACTTACCCCGGAAGCGGATGAAGTGTTTGTTCAAAATGGAACATTGGTGGTGCCTGATATGTATTTGAATGCAGGTGGTGTTACCGTAAGCTACTTTGAATGGCTAAAAAACTTAAGCCATGTTCGTTATGGAAGGATGGAAAAAAGGTTTACCGAAAATCTAAATGCACATATACTTGGCACTATTGAAGATTTGACAACAAAAAAGGTTAGCCAACGTGAAAGAGATTTTATCATGCATGGCCCGGAAGAAGCTGATCTTGTGTACAGCGGTTTAGAAGAAACAATGATCACCGCCACACACGAGATAATGAATACATGGAAAAGTCATCCTGATATACCGGATATGCGCACTGCCGCTTATGTAGTTGCTATAAATAAGGTTGCCACCAGCTATGCTGAACTCGGCATTTTCCCATAAGTAAACCAATACTAACTGCCCGGTCCCCTTCATGAAAATGAAGGGGATTTTTGTTTGCGCTAAATATTTTAACTTAACATTGATATTTTTTAATTATTAGTTATGCAGATAGAAATTAAGCTAAAATTGTCATTGATATTTATATTCATTTCTTGTTATACAATAGCTCAACAGGACTTTCAAAAAAGTTTTAGAGCACTCTCACAAAAAAAAGATACTGCCGCTCAATCAAAATTATTAAGGGAATGGGAAGTTGCTGATTCGAAAGATCCGGAATTGTACATCGCCTATTTTAATTTCTACGTAAACAAAAGTATGGAAGCTGCTATTTCTTTAGACAGCCATCCCAAAAGCGAGCAGTCATTTCAACTAAGTGATACCGGAACCGGTAAACCAGTCGGCTATCTGAATTTTTCAACAAACTATAATTCAAATTTGCTTCAGAAAGGATTTGATTATATAGACAAAGGAATTACGATTCATCCCACTCGTCTCGATATGCGGTTTGGAAAGATATATATGTTAGGTGAAGCCGAAAGCTTTGAAATGTTTACAAAGGTCATTATTGAAACTATTGATTATGGCAATGGTATTAAAAATGCGTGGCTGTGGAAAGAAGGAAAACCTTTGGAAGATGCAAAAGAGTTTTTTTTGGGCTCAATGCAGGATTATATAACTACTATCTATAATACGGAGAATGATGATCTTCTTCCAAACATGCGGCGAATTTCAGAAGCCATTTTAAAATACAATCCCGATCACGTTATAAGTTTAGCAAATGTTGCACTCACCTATATAATTAAGGAAGATTATGACAAGGGATTAACGTATTTGCTGAAAGCTGAAAAAATTGATCCAAAGGATATAATTGTTCTAAACAATATTGCGGAGGTTTATGTACGAAAAAATGATCACCCCAATGCCAAGATCTACTATGAAAAAATAATTAAGAATGGCAGCAAAGCAGAAGCCGATGATGCCCGTGAGAAATTAAAAAAACTTAATTAGGATCGCTGTTGATGTAAATCCTACCTTAGTTACCCAAATTTTATTTTATGAAGAAAATTCTTTTTGCGATAGTAAGTTTTGCGTTTATTTCGGCTCATGCACAAACCGCGGATGAGGTTATTCAAAAATATACAACCGCTATGGGTGGCCTTAAAGCTATTAACGCAATCAAAACTGCGAAAATGAAAGGCATCTTCACAATACAGGGATCGGAGCTCCCAATTACAACTCAAATCATTAACGGTAAAGCGTTTCGTTCTGATATTGAACTAATGGGGCAAACTATAACCAGTTGTTATAAAGATGGGAAAGGGTGGAAGATCAATCCTTTTGCCGGCTTTACAACCGCAACAGATGTGACCGGCGTTGAACTAATGGATTTCAAAAGCCAAAGCATACTGGCCAACCAGTTGATGGATTATAAAGCCCGTGGTCATAAAGTTGAACTGCTTGGGCAGGAAGATGTAGATGGAGTGAAAACCTATAAAATAAAATTAACTAATAAAGACGATGGCAAAGCGACAACTTACTATATCAATACAGCAGATAATATGCTGATTAAAAATACTACTTCAAGAGAAATGCAGGGCCAGGAAGTCCAAATTGAAAATTATTTTAGCGACATTAAAGATTTAAACGGCTTAAAATTTTCAATGACAAGAACTCAAAAAGTAAATGGGGAGGTTACTCAAATGATAAAAATGGCTTCTGTCGAATGGAATGTGCCTATTGATGAAAAAATATTTGACAAGAATTAAGACAGTTTCATTGATAAATCCTATTTCCACACAGGCATTTGCTGAATTTCTTTTAACTCGCCGCTTGCCTTTTCCCAGGCATAAGTAAAATGCCCGTTTGTAATTACCAGGAAATTTGCCGGCATTGAAATATTATATCGTAATACCTGGTATAAAACTTTTTCATCAAGGGTAATTTCACCGGCTTTGCACTCTATCAGCATCCAGGGTTTGTGATTGCGATCATAAACAAGTATATCAAATCTCTTTTTCAGATCGCCTAATTGGATTTCCTTTTCTACAGCGATCAATTCCAAAGGGTACTTTAATTCCTGCACAAGAAACTGTATAAAGTTTTGGCGTACCCATTCTTCTTCATTCAATTGCAGCCATTGCTTCCTGATAAAATCAAAGATCATTTCTTTCCCATTCTCTTCTTTAAATCGAAATACAGGTTCAGGATAGTTCACGTGAATCATAAAACAAATATAGACCACGGACAACTGACATCAGACGATAGCAGTTGAAATTCGTAGATTCTGGTGAAATTGTATCTTCATAAACTATATGGCATTTAAATTTGAACAATTAAGAGTCTGGCAAGATGCTCTTGTTTTCGGCGAAAAAATAAATGTACTCGCCGATAATTTTCCAAGAAAAGAATTGTTCAATTTAAGCAGCCAGATTAGGCGGGCAGCAGATAGCATAGGTCTTAATATTGCTGAAGGTTCCACTGGCCAGTCTAATGCAGAACAAAAAAGATTTTTAACATTTGCAAACAGATCAACGCTTGAAGTAGCTGCATGCTTAATTAAGGCAAAACTCAGATCATATATAGATGAAAAAACTTTTCTAATACTTTATACAGAAGCGGAAACTTTAGTAAAAATGATTCAGGCATTTATTCGAAAGCTGAATTAACTATTGTCAGTCGTCTGTCGTCTGTCGTCAAAAAAAATAAAATGAAGACCAAAGAAGAGATTATTCAAAACTGGTTACCCCGGTATACCGGCGAAAAACTTGAAAAGTTTGGAAACTATATCTTACTAACAAATTTCAGCAACTATATTGAAAAATTTGCGAAATGGAATAAAGTAAGAGTAGTGGGTAAAGGCAAACCTATGCAATGCGCTACCAAAGATGATATCACTATTATCAATTTTGGAATGGGAAGTCCCACTGCTGCAACGGTCATGGATCTGCTGGCAGCAATACATCCGAAAGCAGTTTTATTTCTTGGTAAATGCGGCGGATTGAAAAAAAGAAATAAGCTTGGTGATCTTATATTACCGATCGCGGCCATTCGCGGCGAGGGAACAAGTAATGATTATTTTCCGCAAGAAGTGCCTGCCTTGCCTGCATTCGCTTTGCAAAAAGCCGTTTCCACCACTATCAATGAATATGAAATAGATTATTGGACCGGGACGGTATATACAACGAACCGAAGGGTATGGGAACATGATGAAGGGTTCAAAAAATACCTGCTCGATATAAGAGCCTATGCCATTGATATGGAAACAGCCACCATCTTTACTGTTGGATTTTATAATCATATCCCTACCGGCGCTTTATTACTTGTCAGTGACCAGCCAATGGTGCCCGAAGGTGTAAAAACAGAGGCAAGTGATAGAAAGATTACATCGAAATTTGTTGACACCCATCTAAAGATCGGTATTGATTCATTGAAACAATTAATTAATAAAGGGCATACTGTCCGTCATCTTCGTTTTTAAAATCCCATTTATGAAACTATATGTTTTAGCACCACTCATTCTCATTTTAGCCGTAACCACCAATAAATGCAAAAACAAAAATGAAAGTTCGGCTTATAAAGGGAAGCTGGAAGTAAAAGGCATGTGCATGAATTATACCATAAAACTGCTGGAAGGGAATATAGATGCTTCAAAACTTGTTGCAGAATGGAAAGATGAAGTAACGGGCAAAACACATACGAATGTTTTTGCATTGGGAAGCGTTTGCAATTTCCCTTCCACTATCAATGAAGGCGATGAGTTTTATTTTACCATTGATTCAACCTATGTCAGTAATTGCGCCGTTTGTCTCGCCTATTATCCAAAACCTGCGAAAAGCATTGCCATTAAAGTAGTAAATAAATAATGTTGCCCTTACTCCGGATAAAAGATCTCTCTATTGATTTTGTTTCAGAATCAGGACTAACTTCTGCTTTAAAAAATGTTTCGCTTTCGGTAAACCGAAGCGAGATACTTGCTATCGTTGGCGAGTCAGGATCGGGTAAATCAGTCACAGCGCTCTCCATTCTGCGATTGTTAGGTAAAACAGCAAAATTTACAAGTGGTGAAATTATTTTTTCCGAAGACGGTAAAAATGAAACTGATTTAATCCGGCAACCGGATAAAGAATTACAAAAGGTTCGCGGTAATAAGATCGCCATGATCTTCCAGGAACCAATGACATCGCTGAACCCGGTATTCACTTGCGGTTACCAGGTAGCAGAATCATTGCAGCTTCATAAAAAAATTTCAAGCGCCGCAACAAAACAACAAACAATAGAATGGTTTAGAAAAGTGAAACTGCCGGAGCCTGAAAAAGTATTTTCAAAATATCCGCATCAGCTAAGCGGCGGGCAAAAGCAACGGGTGATGATCGCCATGGCAATGTGCTGCAAGCCATCATTGCTTATTTGTGATGAACCGACAACTGCGCTGGATGTAACTGTTCAAAAAAACATTCTGCAATTAATAAAAGAATTGCAGGAAGAACAAAAGATGGGCGTCATCTTTATCACACATGATCTGAGTGTGGTAAGTGAAATAGCCAATACGATCGCCGTGATGTATAAAGGCAAAATAGTGGAAGAGAATTCAGTAAAAGAAATTTTTGTAAATCCGCAACATCCCTATACAAAAGGCTTGCTTGCCTGCAGACCGGTATTTCATCAAAAAGGAGAACGACTTCCTGTAGTAAGTGATTTTCTTGAGACCACAGACAACGGACCACGGACGACGGTTAAACCAGCGAAACCTGATCCGGCTACTGCGGGCCACGATCAATCGTCTATGGTCCTTCTCTCAGTTAAAAATCTTTCAGTCTGTTTTGCCGTTAAAAAAAATTTACTTGGCAAACCACTTTCCTTCACCAAGGCTGTAGATGATGTAAACTTTGAAGTTGTAAAAGGCGAAACCCTTGGTTTGGTGGGGGAAAGCGGTTGCGGTAAAACAACGCTTGGCAGAACATTATTGCGCCTGATCGATCCTGTTGCCGGTGAAATAATTTATAATGGCATTGATCTTACAAAAAAAACTATTGATGAAATAAAACCGTTCCGGAAAGATCTTCAACTTGTTTTCCAGGATCCCTATTCATCTTTAAACCCGCGTTTAACTATCGGCGCTGCGATTGCTGAACCTCTGAAAGTACACGCACTATATAAAACAGAAAGAGAACGAAAGGAAAAAGTGATCGACCTGCTTGAAAAAGTAAACCTCGATACAAAGCATTTTAACCGGTATCCCCATGAATTCAGCGGGGGACAAAGGCAACGCATTGTTATTGCAAGAGCATTGGCGCTAAATCCCTCATTTATCATTTGCGACGAACCTGTATCCGCATTGGATGTAAGTGTACAGGCACAAGTGCTCAACCTGCTGAATGATATTAAAAAAGAATTTGGGTTTACAACGATCTTTATTTCACATGACCTGGCAGTAGTTCGCTATATCAGCGATCGAATTATGGTGATGCACAAAGGAAAAATCGTGGAGCAAGGCGATGCAGATGAAGTTTATTATCATCCAAAAAATGAATACACGAAAAATCTTATTGCCTCTATTCCCGGAAAAATGTAAACTATTCAGTATAACGGAAGGGCATATCAGAATAATCCGGCCCCCCATTATAAAACATCCTGGCACTTTTTCTTTTTGAATATAAAATTTTCTTCAGCTGTTTTTCCATTTGTTCTTTTACCGGTACGTCATCTTTGATCTTTTCATCAGTGAATTCAGTAAAAACGATCTTGTCATTATTTCCCGAAAGATTCCATCCCGACATTATCGAAGTATACATCCTGCCATCGTCATCTTCTTCGTCGTCATCATCATCTTCATCATTGAATTGATTGTTGTCCTGTGATAATAACCCGGCTGTAGCAAGTTTCCAGGACAGATCATCTTTTTTGGTTTTGTATTTGTAAAAAAACACAAATCCTTTTCTATTTTTCAACGTTGCCGGCAAACTGTCAATAAACACCAGCGAATCGGGTTTACTGTAATAAGAGGATGAGAACAATTTGCTTTTTGAGAGGTCCCGTTGGTTCTTATATTCCGCAGGAAATTTATCCAGCATTTTTAGTGTTCTCAGGTCAGTAAATAATTCATACCGGTATTCATCAAGCTTTGCAAAATAGGCCAGCGTAGTATCGGGAAGAGAAAGTTTATGCCGCAATAAAAGATAAGCAGTATTATACTTTAATCGTTTATCATTTGATGACAACATTTGTTTCAACACATCATTTACAGCAGGATTTGTTTCTTTGAATGGCAATAATAAAGTTGCATAGGTCAAAAGATCTTCATTTCCCTGATCACTTTCATTTCGACGATAAATATTTGCTGGCTTTGCCTCTGTTTTTTCACCCTCGGCTTTTTCTATTGCTGATTTTTTTTCTTCAATCGCCTGTTTTTTTAATTCCTGTTTGGCTTCGATCAAAAATTTGCTAAAATAAATTTCATAGTCTTTTGCCTTAACAAGATTACTGTCAACCATTTTTCTCAGCAAATGCATGATCGGCTTTTTATAATCATCAAGCGTCATTAAAGGAAGCAGGTCAGGTAAAATAGTTTTTGTCAGTTGTAATGAATCATATAATTCATTCAAAAAACCGCCGCCAGACAACTCTGAACCCGTATTATAAATGCTGCGATAAGTAATTGTTGCCGGATAAGTCCTGTAATCATTCTGGTAAGACTTTTCATTATCCAGCACAGGCGGTTCATTAATAATGATGTCCTTGAACAGGCGAAATGAATATTGAGTTTTCTGATTTAGCAATGCTGATAAAGCCGTATGTTGCAACTGCAAAGTATCGCCTGCTGCGTAGTAAATGTTTTTTAAAAGATCAGCACTTTCCTTTACGGGAATATCTCCCAGTTTGCTGATGAATGAAATTTTTCTTTCGAGGTATTTTTTTTCGCTCCATTTAAATGAATGAATAGCTTTTGTTAAAAGCGGAAGATCAGTGGAATCTAAATCTATTTGCCAAACTGAATTGATCGCTTTTTTTCTTGCCACACTATCACTGCCAAAGAAATCAGTAAAGAATATTTTTGATTTTTTTGTAAAGGGATTAATAACCTTCAACGTATCGGCAGGAACAAAATTTTCAAAAAAGCTTTTTACAAAACTTGAAGGTTGTGAAAGTGTGTCCGTTTCTGCGGTCAATTGGAAGCGAAGCCCGTTTCTGTAAAATGTCTTGGATAATATGGCCCGGCTGCTGTTGGTATCGGTAACAAGCTGTTCCATCACCTTCATTCCATTTGGCAATGTTGATTTTTTTGTACTGCGTATGATCCAGGTTGTATCAAACCCCGGCAAAAACAAATATTTATTATCGCGAAGCAATGTGCTGTCAACATATTCATATTTTGAGGTACGCAAAAAACTAATGAATACAGCCTCACCTGTCGTATCATTTTTTACCAGGCGGGTCTTATAATCATCTTTTGTAAGGCTGAAATAATTATCATCATCGTCATCATCGGCTGATTCATAAGAATCTTCATCGGGCACACCAATTTTATTTTTTTTCTCTTCGGGGAACCAGGATGTGGCCACTGAAAAATACATGGCTGTATCTTTTCTTTCCTTTATTTCTTTATAAACAAAAGGGGTTAACTCAAAAGAATTGAAAAATTTTTCGGCCGTGGTATTCCCATTTTTTCCATGTGCCACCAGCGTATAGTAGTGCGGACCCTGGATAAGGAATCTTGTACAAATCAGGGAACCATCTGTGTGCTTATACTGGCAATCAAGGGCGGGGTAGCCTTTGTATACGAGCCGTTTCCGGCTGATGTTTTTTTCAATATAATCAGCCGATCCAAAACTTTCATCCATCAAAGCAAGATCAAAAGTATCTTCTTCTGCAAACCTGTAATTATGAATATCGGTTCTTATTACTGAAAAATGTTGACCGGTGGATCTTTCTTCAGCGTCATACTGAACATTATCTCCAAACGATTCATAAGGCTGTTGAGGAAAATCAACAGAAAATCCGCCATAGGCCGGCTGAAATTTTTTCCATCCGCCATTCTTAAATTCTTTTAACTGAATGCTGCCAAAGAATTTCTTTGCTTCATCGCCATTTTTTATATACTCACCATTGCCGCCCATTTTAAAAAAAACAACTTCAAATGGTGTGATGAATATATTATACCGGTTATAATCGCCTCTTCTGGTTCGGCTGGTTATATCGTATCCTTTGTAACCATTCTTTGTAATTTCTGTTTTACTTAAAATTTTGCCTGGCACATTCTCATATAATAAACTATCAATTTTTTTTGCAACAACATCGGCATTATGCCCCCAGTAAAGGCTATTTGTTTTTACTCTTGTTACCATGTAAAAGCTACCGTTGGCCATATCAGCATACTGTTGCTGATCAAACAACAAGCTTTCTCCAAAACGATAAAACTTTCCGGGAATATCCACCTTGTAAAATCCATCATCGGCATTTTGAGTTGAAAAAACGACCGGCACTCTTACTTTTTCCACAGCATCTTTTTGTTTACTGTCTCTGGTGCCCATAAAAATGGGACGAAGTTTATATCCTTTTTTTCGCAACAATTCAATCACGCCCCTGCTGCCGGGAAGATGGGCCGCTCCCACACCAACAAATAAAGATGATTTTTTAAGAATAGAATCAATTGAGTTTGCCTGTATCTCATTCCGGCGATATAAGAATTTTTCATCAAAAGCATCGGACTGGCTATTTAGCCGGTTAATGGAATCGAGTTGATCTAGATTGCCTGCACGATATGCTTCCTGTAATTTAGCGGGCGAATACTCCTCATCATAATCAAAACTTTTTTCCTTCTTGTTTTTTTCTTTTGATGCATCACGGAATGCTTCCGCCATCAACTTCATACTTTCTTCGTAATGCTCAACGCCGGCAACTTTTTTTCCTAATTTTTTTCCTGTTTGATAAATATACAGATCAAGATAAGTGTCCTCTTCAAAATCACTTGTATAATCTGACATGGTTCGATACAGGAGGTTGTTGATCATAGAAGGCTTGCTGAACATTGCCACCTCCAATTTTTTTTCATATTTCCCGAAGCGCAGTGTTTTAATGTTAAGAAAATCACCAGGCATGTTATTCAATAAACCCGGATTGAAGCCAAACCTCGAATTATAAGAACCCATGTCATAATTATTCATATCCTCCTGCCATGTTTCAGGATTAGTTTCAAGGGCCACCACATCAGCGTTTTTGATACCGAGATAAAATGAATCTGCAAGGTTAAATGCAATTTTACTGCTGACATGCATGGTGCCAAATAAATAGGAAGGCTTTTTCAACCCATTTCCGCTGATCTCCCAAAATAGGCTGGGATATTTTTTTGCTTTGGACCTGGGCTGCCCCTGGCTCTGGGCATAAAAACAAAAAAGTACGGCTGCTATTAGGATAAAATATCGCTTCATAAAGTAGATGATGGCCTGTTTTTTAATTATTCAAGATGCTGAATGCATCCGGGTACATAAAATTAATCAAATCCTGCGGTGTATTGTGGTGTTGACAATGCGTAAAGAATGTGAAAAATTATTCATAAAGAAGAGCCCAAATCCTTTACCTTTGCCCACTTTAAAACTGAGTGAACCGCCCGGCGCCGTAAGGCCGGATGGGAATCAAACCCCTCCTTCAATATTGCCTGCCCCCCGGACAGTCACCAGTAAATTAATAACCAAAGTCCAATAGTCCCGGTAACAATCGGGATCATGCTGTTGAATGGAGCATCGCAACAAAAGATGCCCGGAGATTCAAAAGCTGGCAAACAAAAAAAATAAATTAAGCCCATGAAGCTATCGCAATT
>Ga0070698_100009103_pt1 | contig 10667 bp, 13 predicted proteins | sample KBSK1502metaG_FD_65477 | JGI IMG/M metagenome (GOLD analysis project Ga0070698, IMG submission 65477) | Corn, switchgrass and miscanthus rhizosphere microbial communities from Kellogg Biological Station, Michigan, USA - KBS K1-50-2 metaG | ecosystem: Host-associated > Plants > Roots >... | reverse complement strand
CCGATCTCCCACTCGTGGCCGAACGGGTCGATGATCCTCCCGAGTCGCCAGCCGTGCTCATCTTGCACCGGGGAGGTTTCCCGTGCGCCGGCACTCACAGCCGTTCGGAGGACCGAGTCGGGGTCCTCGACCACCAAGAGCGTGCGACCCGTGGCGCCGTCGATGGCGCGCGGGCTCAGGCGTTTCGCGGCTGGGTAGTCCGAAGCGATCCAGAACGCGGCGTCCCCCACCCCGATCTGCGCCACGATGTCGTCGCCTTCTCCAACGAGATGGAGGACCTTCGCACCGAACGCGGCCTCGTAGAAGGCCAGCGCCTCGCGGGGCGACTCGACCCACAGCTCCGGTTGGATGCTCGTCATAGGCTCCGAGCATGCGGAAGGGCGTCGCTGCTGTCGAATCCTTGTTCTTCCTCCTGCTCGCCCCAGGAACGACCGCCGCCTTGATCCCTTGGCTCCTGACGGGCTGGCACGAGCGGGTCCCGCCGCCATACCTCGCGATCCGCGTCGCCGGCATCGCGCTGATCCTCGTGGGTGCGGCCGTTCTCCTCGAGGCGTTCGCCAGGTTCGTCGGCGAGGGTCGAGGGACGCCGGCGCCCGTCGCGCCCACCCAGCGACTCGTCATCGGCGGCCTGTACCGGTACGTGCGCAACCCAATGTACCTGGCGGTGGCGGCGACCATCGTTGGGCAGGCGCTGTTCCTCGGCCGGTGCGAGCTGCTCGCCTACGCGGCCGTTTTCCTCGCCACGACGGCCGCGTTCGTGCGCCTCTACGAGGAGCCGACGCTCCGTGAGCGGTACGGGGCGGAGTACGAGGCTTATCGGAGCGCCGTGCCCGGGTGGTGGCCGCGCCTTCGGCCCTGGGTGCCTCCGGATGGAAAGAAGTCCACGCCTCGGAGGGAGCACACCTAACGTGGGTCGCCGGTGTTCGCGGATGACATGAGGTCGCTAGAGCTGACGCGACTAACCGGGCACAGCCGCCCAATGCCGCGCGTGTAGGCGCCGTTCTCCCTTCCGCACCTTCCAGCAATGGAACTGGCTCAGCCCCGTCAGCTTCATCAGCTCAGGCACCGTCATCTCCTGGATCCTCGGCAGGACCTCGCGCTCGTAGATCCTGGGGTCGCCCTTCCCGTGCTCCCGTCCCAGGCGCGCATCGCGGAGCTCGTCGCCCGAGAGGTCTCGGCTCGCTTTCGACGAGCCTCCTCCGAATAGGCCGGATCGTCAGGCGATGCTCGCATCACGGCGAGGGTAGCCTTGCCTGCGGCGGAGAGCTTCTCCGTGCGCTCCCGGTCGTAGTCAGGCAGGCACTCGTCGCAGATCGAACGCTCAGTATCGTCGAGGACGACTCCGCACATCCGGCAGGCTGAGGCAGTCACCCAGCACCCCGCCGGTCGTCGAGATTGGCAAACTGGCCCGACTGATCGAGCGAGGCGGATGCTGGCAAATCTCGAGGGCCCGTATAAGGATGCTGGTGGTACGAACGCCTGCCGTATTGCTCCCTCAGCCCGTACCACTTTCGGCCCCCGCCCCTTCCTATCCCCTCAGATGCAGGACGGGATAGGAGATAGAAGCGCCCGAACGTACGCGAGCGTACAGCTACACAGCTCGGGTCCGGGTCGCGTACCAGCCGACGGCCAAGACACCCACAGCGAGCGCGAGCAGGATAGCCAGGAAGGTGAGCTGAAGGGGCCAGTATTGGTTGGCAGCGTGGTAGGGGACGCTGTGCGTCTGGCTGGTCTGCAGGATCCAGCCGCCGAGTGGCACATCGAACGCCGGACCGGACGTGTGACTGGCGGGGGTGAGCGTGCGCACCGCCCATCCGGAGGCCAACAGCAGCACGAGGAAGGCCGCGAGGGCGGCACCGACCGCGGGAAGGGTCTGCCGCAGCCAGGCGCCGAACGCGACGGCGAGGGCGAAAGCGAGCACGATCTCGCCCATGAGCGCGAGGTCCATCGAGAAGAACCAGACGAAGCGAGAGCTGATCAGTCCACCCGTGGCGAGTGGCCGCTGAAGCTGATCGGCGACGACGCCGACAATCAGCCCCATAAGGGCGAGCGCCCCGGCAAGGAGGGCCACCTTCGTCACGTACCAGTGCCGCCTCGACACGGACTGGGTCCAGGACACGAGCTGCGTGCGCTGTTCGATCTCCCGAGCGACTACCGGGGCGCCCACCAGGGCCCCGATGATTGCCAGCATCGCGGGGAGCCCGTCTTGGAAGGCGGGGATGGCGAAGTTGTACCGAGGACCGAAGGGCATCAAGGCACCTGGATACAACGCCCGCAAAGACTGGCAAGTCGTCGCGGATCCGACATGGAAGTCCCCGCTGTGTGCATCAGGGGGAGGACAGCCTGCATCGGCGAGAGCCCGGACCCACTGGTGGTAGCCCGCGAGCCAATGACTGGCGCTCAGCCCGACCCCCACCATGAGTGCACTGAAGGCGACGAGGATGAGGGCCGTCCACATTGCTTGTCCGCGGTGCTGGCGCCAAAGCAGGCAGATCACGCCAGCGCCTCCTCCGCGATCGGTTCGTCGTCTTCGAGGTAGCCGAGCACCAGCTCATCGAACGTCGGAGTCGCCTCCTCGAGCCCCGGGCCTGTCAGGTTGGAGGGGTCGGAGCGCACGAGGGCGATCGTTCGCCCCCCACCGCTCCGTTCGTTGATCACAGCCCTGCCACCCGAGGCCAGCCAACCGGTCGGTCCTGTGACGATCCGATGGATCCGGCGCAGCTCATCGATATCACCAGCAAGGCGTACCCGCCCGGCGCGCAGCACGATCAGGTAGTCACATATCCGCTCCAGTTCGGCGACGACATGAGAGGAGAACAGCACGGAGGCGCCGGTGTCTGAGCACGCCGCGAACATCGAGGTGAGGAAGTCACGGCGGGCCAGCGGGTCCAGATTCGACAGAGGTTCATCGAGCAGCATCAGCTCGGGCTGCTTGGCAAGCACGAGGGTGAGGGCGACCTGAGCACGCTCTCCTCCGGAGAGCGTGTTGATCCGTGCCCCTGTCTGGATGCCCAACTGGTGGATCCGCCCAGTCGCCAGGTCGGTATCGAACCGGGGGTTGAGGCACCGGCCGATCTCGAGCACATCTGCGACCCGGAGCCGCGGCCACAACGGCGCGTCCTGAGCCACGTAGCCGATCCGGTCCAATCGCTCCCCGGGTGGCATCCCGTCGACCTCTACGGTGCCGGTGCTCGGCGGCAGGAGCCCGGCGGCCATGTTCAGGAGCGTCGTTTTGCCCGACCCGTTCGGTCCGACCAGCGCGACCACCCGCCCCGGCGGCACCTCCAGTGTGCAGTCGCGCAAGCCGCACACGCCGCCGCGGTAGCGGTGACCGAGCCCGTCCGTTCGCATGACAGCCGTCACGCCACACCACCTGTGCGCCTGGGCGCTGCCTCGTCCGCGAGGTCCTCTTCCAGTGCGACCGCAACGAGCCCGCGGATCTGTTCGGCAGACATCCCGGCATCCTTGGCCCGGCGCACCCAGCGAAGCAACGAGTTCAGCAGCGCAGGTGGCGCGGCTAGCGAGCGGGCAGGCGGCGCTGACGCGATGAAAGTCCCGACCCCTTGCCTACGCACGACGAGACCCTCGTGCTCCAACTCGCCGTATGCCTTCGCCACCGTGTTGGGGTTGATCGCGAGGGCTTCGACGACCTCCTTCAAGGTGGGGAGCTGATCTCCTGGATCCATCCGCCCCAGCATCACCTCACGGCGCACCTGCTCGACGAGTTGTCTGTAGACCGGCACGCCGGACCCGCCATCGATTCGAAACACCCGCGTCCTCCTCGATCAGGCAACCTAAGTCTACTATTAGACTAGGAGATCTGAGTCGGGCAAGCAAGGGCACGTTGTCGTTCTTATCTCGGATCCAGGATCCCGAGGATGTCCACGGGTTGCGGCGTTTCGAGCTCGCTATCTGTACTCCCCCCAGATGCTGGACCGAGGTGTAGCGGACGAATAACCCGTGTGGAGGGTGAACTCGATCTCCGAACGGCCCATCGCCTACCCTCGATGACGTGATTAGCCTGGGCGATCAGCACGCTCGCCGCAAGCAGAACCATCGGAACGGCTGCCCGTCGATGCAGGCATGGAAGGACACGCTGCATCCCGAGCATCGGAAGAGATTGCCGCCACACGCGCACCCAGTCCGACTGATCGGCTCGCACCGGACACGGCACGGCTTCGGCTTCACGTGGGCGTCGGCGCGGCGGCGGCCGAAGCCGCTCGCCGCGCCGACGCTCGCGAGCGCGACCGCGCTCGCGCGCGCGAGGAACCCGCGACGCGTGAGCGGAAACCGTTCCGACACGTCAGGCTCCCCCGGCGGCCACGATGCGGACGCCCTCGGCCTCGCGCACGAGCGCGAGCACGTCGTCCAGGGTCGCCGCGCCGCCGCGAGCGACCACCGAGCCGCCCTCGTCGATCACGAACACGAAGGGACTCGCGTCGACGCCGTACGCCTCCGACACCTCGCTGCCCCGTTCGCTCCCGATCCGGACGCGAACGTCCGCGGCTCGCCAGGGGTCGGGGGTCGACGCCGCATCCCCCCGGCCGATCACCGCGAGCGGCGGGACCGTCCCGAGGCCGGCGGCGGCGATCACCGCCGGGACGAGGTCGTCGCACGCGCGACAGGTCGCATCCGCGAATACGAGGAGATACCGCCGGCCCTCGAAGGACGAGGACGACGCGACGCCACCCCCGGGCGTCGCGATCGTCCAGACTGGGGCCGGCGCGCCCACTGCCAGGCCAGTTTCCAGGTGGGTCGGGGGCGCGCCGGCCGCCTCGAGCGCATCGACCCGCCCGCGCAGCGTTCCGAGCTCCCGTACCGCACCGACGAGCGCGAGCCCGAGCCACATGACCACCACGACCAACATGCCGACGGCCACCCACGCCGACCAGCTCATCCGACACCGACCGTGAGCGATCGGATGCTCGCGTTCATCGCGCGGAGCGAGTGCTCGAGCCCCGGACCTTCGCGCGCCATCACGTAGAGGCTGAAGGCCCTTCCGTGGAGCGAGAAGAAGCGCTGCACGCCGAGTCGTCCCGGACCCGCCGCTTGGAGCGCCCGCGGGCCCAGATCGTCGACGCGGACGAAGGGGACCCCCTGGGCGGCGTAGAGCCCGCGATCGGCGAGCGCGGGATCGAGCTCGACGAGCGAGACGAGGACGTCCCCCGGCCGGAGGTCGTCGGCGACCTCGGCGGCGTAGGTGTTCCTCGTCAGCGGGAGCGCGAAGTTCGCCAGCCGGACGACGGCACCGGGAACCGCCGGCGGAGCCACCTCGGGCCGCCACACGCGGGCCTCCCACCCCGGATGGACCTCGACGGCCACGCCGTGTCCCGCGAGCCTCACCACCGCGCGGCCCCCAGCAGGGCGACGCTCGCGACGACGGCGCCGGCCGCGAAGGTCCCGCGCCGGACCGGAGCCGCCCATCGAGCCAGCATCGCGTCGACGTGCACGAGTTGATCCGGCCGTCGGACGCCGGCGACCGAGAGCACGGGCGCCGCCCGCACCACCCCGAAGGTCGCCCCGATCACGGCCCCGGCGACGGCGCCGCCCGAGAGGCCGGCCGCGAGCCACGCGGCGTAGACCGTCGACGTGGTCACGACCGTCACCACGCCGGCCCCCAGCTGGATCCCGTAGCCGAACCCCCAGACCCACCCCCGGTACCCGGCGCGCCATCCCTCGTCGACCTGCCTGTGGACCGTCGGGAGCCGGAGCCCGAACGGACCGAGGTCAACGAGGAGCCCCGCGAGCACGGCGACGGCCAGCACGGCGAGCCGCGCCGCAACGGGCGTCCGGCTCGCGAACGAGGACCCGGCGAGCCCGAGCCCGCCGCCGAACGCGACCCCGCCGAGCGTGGAGCCGACGAGGTACGCCATCACCGTCAGCCACCACCGCGACCCGCGCCCCCGCTCCCCGAGCGGGGTGATGCTCCCCAGCATCGACGTCCCTCACGGCGACCACGTCGAGCGGAGACCCGCAGCGACGGCGAGCGCGACGCCGACCACGAGGAGCGCGTCCACGGTCGCGACCTCGCTCATGCCGGGGCTCATGTCCGGGCGGCCAGCTCCTCGTCCAGGAGCGCATCGCGGAGCAACGACGCGACCTGCTCCCACGTCATCGCCGCGCCCTCGCTCCGGACCTCACCCGTCGCTCCGTCCACGAAGCAGAAGTACGGCGACATCTCGATCCCGAAGTCCTCCCAGGCGCGCGAGGACTGCAAAACCTGCACGTCCGGCGGCGCGAGCTCACGCAGCTTCGATGGGCTCTCGTACGCCGGGTCTTTCACGACGACGACGACGCGCGCCTCACCGGGCAGCGGCGTGCGGACCGCCGGCTGCAGACCGTCCCAGAACGTGCGGCAGGTGAGACATCCCGTGGAGAGGAACGCGAGGACCGTGTTCGACCCGACGTCCATCGACACGACCACCGCGTCACCGTCCGGGGTGGTTCCCGAGATGTCGTGCCCCTCCGTCGCGCGCCGGCGCGGCGACGGGAGATGGGCAGCGAGCCGTGGCCCATCGCTCAGGACGATCGGCTCGTCACGGTGGAGGGGTCGTTCCGCATCCTCCGGCTCCGGCAGACGCCGGAGGATCTCCGCGTGGCTCCGGAGCAACGCGACGACGACGACGGACAGGAGCGCCAGGACCATGGTCTCCACGATCACGACGGCGACGAGCATCAGAGGCACCCCGCCTCGTGCGAGCAGGTGTGCTGGTCGACCGCGACGCTGCAGTTGCAGTTGAGGCAGTCGACCTGGCAGGGGATCACGCACGTCACGAGCCGGCATTGGATCGGCGTCACGTGCGGGATCTGCGTGTTGCAGTTCCCGTAGCGGAACACCACGCAACAGGTCTTGAAGTTCGCGCAGCTCTGGTCCCCGCAATGGCAGCCGCCCGGGCATGCCGCGCCCGGGTCCATCGAGCAGTCGAGGTAGTAGCGCATGTTGGTCGTCCCGCAGAGTGCGGCCCTGCCGTAGTTGCACTGCCACCAGCCGCCGACGAACGTGTGGGGCGGGCAGCCGAAGTTGTTGCCTCCCGGCAGCGTGCAGCAGAACGCCGTGTAGGCGCCGCAACATCTGCTGCCGGATGGACAGGTCGCGCACGAGCGGCGGACCAACCCATCGGCCGTGACCGGTCGCGCCGTGTAGCGGACCGGGGCGACGGAGAGCGCGCTGGCGGCGTGGGCCAGGCGTTCGAGCCGGCGCGTGCGACGCGCTTCTCGCCGGGGAGAGGTCCGCGGATCGCGACGCGGCCGGACCGTCCGGATCGCGCGATCCAGGGTCACACTCATCCGGAGGCTCCTGCGTTCGCCCCCACACCCGGCCAGAGGCTGGGATGTCCGGGTCCGATCCCGGCGATCGAGAGCGCATCCTCGGCGACGAGGTGCCGGTCCGCGTGGGGGACGGGATCGTGACCGGCCTGCGGCGTCCACGCGCGCCAGGCGGGAGGTACCTCCGTCACGACGACGACGAGCAGCCATCCCGCGAGCACGAGGCCGGCGAGCACCGGTGTCGATCCCCAACCGAGCCCCGCGAACCAGACCCGGGCCGACGGCCCGTGCAGCGCGAGGTACGTCAGGCCGGCTGCGGCCGCGACGACGTCGAGACCGAGGTGGAGCAAGCTCGGAGGCACCGCTTTCGAGCCTGCGCAGCCGCACGACCCGGCCGTGGGATGCGTGCGGAGCACGTAGCCCACGAACGCGGCGAAGGCGAGGTAGACGATCGCGAGGGCGAGGGCGCCGCCCCGCGCCGGCGCCGCGGCCGCGAACGCGGCCGCGGCGCACTCCCCCGCGCCCAGGCCGCGCGCGACCGCGCGGGACCCCGGCAGGTCCGCATCCAGCAGCGCTTGCGCGGTCACGCGCGGCCTGACCAGCTTGAGCACGCCGGAGACGAGCAGGAGCGAGGTCGCGAGGAAGAACAGGGGGGCGATCGTGTCGGGCGTCACGTCCTTCGGACCGTATCGGCCGGCCGATGCCGAATCAAACATCGCACGGGAGGGAAACGCGGAGCTGTCGGGGTCGGGTCCGGCGGTCAGCCGCCCGGCGCCGTGCCGAGGGCGCGCATCGGCGAGCCGCGCGAGCCGTTCGACGGAAGCCGGCGCGAACGACGTCCCGATAACGACGACGGGTGCGAGCACGCGACGATCGTGAGGAGGAGGAGCGCCCGCCGACGACCGTTCACTCGCGCGACGCTACCATCGGCAGATGCGAGACCTCCGAGCCCTCCCGAAGGCGGAGCTGCACATCCACCTCGAGGGGTCGATCAGGGTCGAGACCCTTAGGGAGCTCGCCGATCGCAGCGATGGAGCGTTGCCGCACGGGCTCCGCGGCGATACGTGGCGGTTCGACGGGTTCCTCGATTTCATCCAGAACTACACGGAGGCCTGCGCGCTCTTGAACCGGCCGGAGGACTTCCGCCGGCTCGCCGAGGAGTTCTGCGCCGACCTCGCGGCGGCCGGGGTTCCCTATGCCGAGGCGGTCTTCAGCCCGGCGAACCACGCCGCACGGCTGCAGGACTGGTTCGGCCCGATCGAGGCGGTGCTCGACGGTCTGGAGGCGGGTCGGCGAGTCCACGGTGTGCTCGTCCAGGTGTGCCCGGACGTGGTGCGCGACCTGGGGATGGACGAGGCCGAGCGCACGCTCGAGGTGGCGACGAAGTTCGTCGGGCGCGGTGTCGTCGGGCTGAACGCGGCCGGGAGCGAGCGCGCTCCGGTCGCTGCGTTCGCGTCCGTGTTCGCCCGCGCGCGCGATGCGGGACTTCGGTCGGTCCCCCACGCCGGCGAGTGGGCCGGGCCGGAGAACGTGTGGCAGACGCTCGAGCACTACGCCCCCGACCGGATCGGGCATGGCGTCCGCTCGATCGAGGATCCACGCCTGGTCGAGGAGCTCGCGACCCGAGGCATCCCGCTGGAGATCGCCCCCGTCTCCAACGTGGCGACCGGGGTCTACGCCTCGCTCGATGACCACCCGTTCCGGCGCCTGCGCGACGCGGGTGTCGTCGTGACGCTCAACTCCGACGACCCGACGATGTTCGGGGGATGGGTCGACGACGTCTTCCGGGCCGCGCGGGACACGTGGGGGTTCTCCGACGACGTGCTGGCCGAGCTGGCGACCGCGGGGGTGCGAGCGAGCTTCGCGGACGACACCACGAAGGCGACGCTGCTCGCCGGGATCGACGACTGGCTCGATCGTCCCGCCTGACGCGCTACTTGGAGGGCGAGGCGCTGGGCGAGGGCGGCGCTTTCGCCGTCTCGATCGTCATCGACTCGATGTACACCGCCTTCGTGGGCTGTCCGTCGTAGTTCTTCTGCTTGGGCATCAGCGCGTTGATCGTCTTCGCCACGTCGAGCCCGCTGACGACCTTCCCGAAGATCGTGTAGTTCGGATTGCCGTCGAGGTTCGTCCCCTGCGGTCCGGTGATGATGAAGAACTGGCTGCCCCCGGTGTTGGCCCCGCCGTTGGCCATCGCCACCGTCCCGGCCGTGTAGTGCTCTTTGCCGGTCAACTCGTCCGGGATCGTGTAGCCCGGGCCACCCGAGCCGTTGCCCAGCGGGTCACCCGTCTGGATCACGTCGATCGAATCGACGACCCGGTGGAAGAACAGCCCGTCGAAGAAGCCCTTGTCCGCGAGGAACACGAAGCTCGCCACGGTCTGCGGCGCCGTCGTCGTGTCCAGCTGGATCCGGATCGTTCCGCACGACGTTCGCATCACGGCCGTGTAGACCGTGTTCTTGTCCAGGACGTCCGTGGCTGCCGGGGCATGGTCGAACTGCGGCTTCGGGATATCGGCGGCCGCGGGACGCTTCCCGCCGCAGGCCACCTGCTTGGCCGGCGACCCTTGGGCCGTGACCGTTCCGGTCTTCGCCGGCAGCCCGGTGGCCGGCGCCGACGGCGTGGTGGTGGCGGAGGGGGTGGCCCCGACGGTCGGGTTGTCGTTTCCGCCAACGACGAATGCCACCCCGATGCCGATGGCGGCGAGGCCGACGACGGCACCGACGATGCCGGCGGTGAGCCGGCGGCGGCGTTGCGATTGTGTCTGCTCGGCCCTGCGGCGCGCGGCGAGCTTCGCGAGCTGGCGTTCCCTGGAACGGCTGGGCATGGCGGGACAGGTTATCGAACGCCCAGCGCCTCGAGCGCAAGGCCGTCCAGGATGTCGGTCTCGGAGACGAGCGTTCGCTCGTATCCGAAGCGGCGCATCGTTTCCACGAGGATCACAGCGCCGGCCACGATCACGTCGCCGCGGCCGGGAGCCATCACCGGGATCGCCGCTCGGGCTTCGTTCGTCATGCCGGCGAGCTCGTCCAGGACGCGCTCGGCCTCGGCCGCGGTCAGCCACGTGCGGTGGATCCGGTCGGGGTCGTAGCGGCCGAGGCCGAGCGCGACCGCCTTGATCGTGGTCGCCGTTCCCGCGACGCTGACGAAGGTCCGCGCTTCGCCGACGGGAACGGCCTCGGCCGCCTCCTCGATCCCTCGCCGGACCTCGCCGCGGAGGCGACCCAGATCCTCCGGCGTCGGCGGGTCGGTGCGGATCGAGCGCTCGGTCAGCCGGACGGAGCCCATCTGCACGCTGATCGAGTGGTCGGTGATCGCTGGCTCGCGGCCGAGCACGAACTCGGTCGATCCCCCACCGATGTCCACGACGAGGAAGGGGCCCTCGCTCGGATCGAGACCGC
>Ga0070698_100009102_pt1 | contig 10668 bp, 8 predicted proteins | sample KBSK1502metaG_FD_65477 | JGI IMG/M metagenome (GOLD analysis project Ga0070698, IMG submission 65477) | Corn, switchgrass and miscanthus rhizosphere microbial communities from Kellogg Biological Station, Michigan, USA - KBS K1-50-2 metaG | ecosystem: Host-associated > Plants > Roots >... | reverse complement strand
GTCCCGCGGGCGTCCGTGTTCGCGGCCACCATCGGCGAGCTGCGGGCGGGACCCTCGGCCTGGGGGGAAGAGGGCGCGGCGGGAGGCATGGACGACTCCTCTGCCGACGCGGCGCGGCCGCGCACGCCGGTCGAGCGGGGACTGGCCCACGTCTTCACGCTGCTGTCCTTGACCGTCGACCGCGAGCCGCTGCGCATCGCCTACTGGGCGCTCGTCGGCGACGACCCCTCGCTGCGCGGCACGGCGCTCGAATATCTCGAGAACGTCCTGCCCGACGACGTGCGCGACGCGCTGTGGCCGCACGTCGGCGTCCGCGCCGCCGCCCACGCCGCGCGGCCGCGCCAGGAGGTCGTGCGCGACCTGATGCGGCTGGGCGACACCCACGCCGTCAGCCGCGACGCCATCAAGCGGGTGACCCCGCGCCGGTGATCAGGCCGCGCGGTTGAGGAAGTCCCTCAGCGCGAGCACCAGCTCCTCCGCCGGCCGGCTCGCCGGCGCCTCCGGCGCCGTGCGTGGCGTGGGCACCTCGCGCGGCCGGCCGGGCACGCTCGGCAACGGGCTCGGCACGCTAGTAGTGCCAGAGGCCGCCGTCGCCGCCGCGCGCGGGTCGGCGCCGCAGGTCGCGCGTCAAGACCGCATAGGTGAGCCACACCGCCAGGCAGAGCAGGGGCAGCTCGACGTAGCGGAAGCCGTCCAGCGGAGCGACGGGCGCGCCGGTAATGCCCTGGTAGACGAGCCAACCGAAGCCGATGAGGAACGGGATGGCGGGCGTCACCACGACGGGAAGGATGAAGACGCAGAGCCGCCGGCCAGGCACGATCGGCTCGCGGTCCTTCACGCCGAGGTCCCTCGCGGCGATGGCGAAAAGGTTCTGCAGGTTCGCGCGGTACGAGCGGAGCAGGCCGGGCACCTCGCACCGGTCCACGGTCAGCGCGTAGAGACCCAGGAGCAACGCGGAGAGCGCGATGGCCACGTCGTCGGGGGCGGGAGTGTCGGCCGGCAGCACGGACGAGAGCCAGAAGCCGAAGCCCGTGGCCAGGGCCATGCCGATCGCGCCGGGAAGGTTGAAGAAGACCAGGGCGGCTATTGCCTCGCGATGCCCGCCTGCCCGCCGCGCAGGACGTACTTCTGGACCTTGCCCGTGGCCGTTTTGGGCAGCTCGGCGAGGAAGGTGACGCCGTGCGGCGCCTTGAAGTGCGCCAGGTGCGCGCGCGCGAACTCGCGCAGGTCGTCCTCCTTCGCCGTCTCTCCCGCCTTGAGCACCACGAACGCGTGCGGCGCCTCGCCCCATTTCTGGTGGGGAAGGCCGACGATGGCGACCTCCTGCACCGCCGGATGCCGCAGCAGCACGCCCTCGACCTCCACCGAGGAGATGTTCTCCCCGCCGCTGATGATCACGTCCTTCAGCCGGTCGCGTATCTCGACGTAGCCGTCGGGATGGACCACGGCCGCGTCGCCGGTGTGGAACCAGCCGCCGCGCAGGGCATGTGCGGTGGCCTCGGGGTCGTCGAAGTAGCCCTCCATGACCACGTTGCCGCGCACCACGATCTCTCCCAGGGTCTGGCCGTCGTGCGGCACCTCGTGCCCCGCCTCGTCGGTGACGCCGAGCTCGCCGGAGGTGATCAGCTCCACGCCCTGGCGGGCCTTGATGGTCGCGCGGTCGGCGAAGGGCAGGGTGGCGTGCTCGGGACGCGGCTCGCAGATGGTGATGAAGGGCGCGGTCTCGGTGAGGCCGTAGACCTGGGTGACCGTCCAGCCCAGCTCGCCCTCGATGCGCTCGATGGTGGCCGCCGCGGGCGGCGCCCCGGCGGTGAGGATGCGCACGCGGCCGCTGGTCCCCGCGCGCAGGTCGGCGGGCGCGCAGGCCACGCCGATCAGCACCGTGGGGGCCGCGCACAGCATCGTGATCGACTCGCGCTTGACCTGCGCGAACACGGCCGCCGGGTCCACCTTGCGGAGGCACACGTGGGTCGCGCCCACCGCGGTGACGATCCACACGAACGTCCAGCCGTTGGCGTGGAACATGGGAAGGGTCCAGAGGTAGCGGTCCGCGCACGTCATGGGGTGGTGGAGGAGCGTGCCCACGGCGTTGATGTAGGCGTTGCGGTGCGTGATCATCACGCCCTTGGGCCGTGAGGTGGTCCCGCTCGTGTAGTTGATGGTCAGAAGGTCCGTCTCCGCGAGGGCGGGCCGCGCGAACTCCGCCGAGGCGCCGGCCACGAGCGCTTCGTAGTCGAGCCATCCCGGCCGGGGCGACTCCAGGGCCACGAAGTGCTCGACGCGGGGGACCTCCGCGCGGATGGAGTCGACGGCGTCGAGGTAGTCCGCGTGCGCGCAGACCACCCTGGCCCCGCTGTGCGCGATCAGGTACGCGAAATCCGCAGGCGTCAGCCGGTAGTTGATCGGGACCAGGACGGCGCCGATCTGGGGCACGGCGTAGAACGACTCGAGCTGGGCGTGCGTGTTGGGTGCGATGTAGGCGACGCGATCGCCTTTCCGCACGCCCATCCCCTGCAGCGCCGACGACCAGCGGTCGCACCGGTCGAACAGCTGCGCGTAGTTGAGGCGCAAGTCGCCGTCGACCACGGCTTCGCGCTCGGGATAGAGCTTGCGGGCCCGCCGCGCGAACTCCATCGGCGAGAGCGGGAGGTGCACGCGGCGCATTATGGACCCCGGCCGGCGCGCGTCAAGATGGTGTCCTCCCGCTCGCCGCGCCCTGTCCGGGGACGGTGACAATGGACGGCCGTCGACGGCGCGAACTCGCGGACGGACAAGGCTCGGCGTCCGCGGCGACACGGCGCGGATCTTGCTCGTGAGCCCGGGGATCTGTCGGCCGGGAGGGGCCGTCCATGCATCTGAGAGCGCTGCGTGCCGCCGGTGCGGTGGTGCTTGCCGTCGTCGCCTCGTCTCCGGGAGGCCTGCGCGCGGACGGGCAGAGCCCGGACAAGCGGACCGACGTGCCGACCTTCGGCACCTCCACCGAGCTCGTCTACGTGCGGTTCCACATCGAGAAGAAGAAGGACAGCTATGTGGACACGGTGCGGCCGGACCAGCTGCGCGTGCTGGAGGACGGAAAGCCGCAGATCATCGCGCTGCTGGAGACGGCCGCCACGCGCGAGCGCACCATTCCCCCCGAGATCACGCTGGCCCTGGACGTCAGCAGCAGCGTCATGGACGAGCAGCTCCTCGACGAGTCCCTGGTCAAGGAGGTGCTCTTCGCCAGCCTCGGCGAGCAGGCGCGCGTGGGGCTGTGCGCGTTCGGCGGCTCCTTGAAGTGCCTGCGGCCGCCGTCGCGCGACGGCGACGCGCTGGTGGCCGGCTTCCAGGAAGCGGTCGAGTTCAGCCGCGAGACCCGCAACGAAGGCACGCGCCTCTATGCCTCGCTGGCCGACATCGCCCGCCGCTCGAAGTCGAGCGAGACGAGGGCGCAGCGGGCCATGATCGTGTTCTCCGACGGGCTCGACAACCGCGGCGGCAAGATGGGGGACGCGATCCAGGCCGCGCTCGACGCGGACGTGCGCGTGTACACGATCGCGCTGAGCCAGGCCTTCCAGGCCACGTCCCGCTCGGCGCGCCCGTTCGGAGGGCCGCCCGACCGCACCATGTACGACTACAAGAAGCTCGAGTTCGGCCGGCTGGCGGACGAGACGGGGGGGCACGCCTACGAGCCGGGCACCGTCGACCGGAAGTCGCTGGAGAAGATCCTGCGCAGCATCGCCACCCAGATCACGATGGAGAACGTCGTCGGCTACGCGCCGGAGGGGGCGGCCAGCGGACGGAAGCGCCACGTGAAGGTCGAGCTGGCGGACAAGTCGCTCGGCAAGATCGAGGACGGCGAGCGCACGGTGGTGCGCTGAGGGCTCACCGCCGCGCCCCGTCCGCCAGCGGCGCGACTCGCGCGCGCGACGCGGCGGGCGCGGGCCGGCGCAGCCGCATCACCACCCGCACCAGCAGGAGCACGGCCAGGACGGCGCCGTAGACCAGCGGCTCGCTCAGGTCCTTCTTCACCCGCCAGACGAAGTGGATCACGGCCAGCACCGCCGCCGGGTAGACGAGCGCGTGCACGCGCTTCCAGCGGACGTAGCCCAGGCGGCGTACGGAGGCCGCCGTGGAGGTCAGCGCGAGCGGGACGAGCAGCACGAGCGCGGTGAAGCCCACCAGGATGAACCTGCGCTTCGCGATGTCGACGAGCACCGCCCGCAAGTCGAAGCCCTGGTCCAGGGCGACGTAGACGGAGAAGTGCAGGGTCGCGTAGGAGAAGGCGACCAGGCCGAGCAGCCGCCGGAGACGGATGGGCCACGTCCATCCAAGCACCGTTCTCAGCGGCGTGCAGGCCAGGGAGGCGATCAGGAAGACGAGGGCAAGCAGGCCGAGCTCGTTGAGCGCTTCCGCGACGGGGTTCGCGCCCAGCTCACCCGAGCGCGCGCGCCATGCGATCGACAGGAGCGGGACGAGCGCGCCCAGCAGCACGGCCGGCCCGAGCCACGGCAGGGGACGGCGGCGCGGCGCCATCAGAAGTTGCGGCGCAGGTCCATGCCCGTGTAGAGGCCCGCCACCTGCTCCGCGTAGCCGTTGAAGGGCAGCGTGGGGCGGCGCGGAAGCTCGCCGATGCGCCGCTCGGTGGCCTGGCTCCAGCGCGGGTGGTCCACGGCCGGGTTCACGTTGGCATAGAAGCCGTACTCGCTGGGCGCGGCCGCGCTCCAGGTGGTGGGCGGCTGCTCCGCGGTCAGGCGGATGCGGACGATGGACTTGATGCCCTTGAAGCCGTACTTCCACGGCACCACCAGCCGCAGCGGCGCGCCGTTCTGCGCGGGCAGCACGCGGCCGTAGAGGCCGACGGCGATCAGCGTGAGCGGATGCATCGCTTCGTCCATGCGAAGGCCCTCGACGTAGGGCCAGTCCAGCACGCGTCGATTCTGCCCCGGCATCCGCTTGGGATCGAACAGCGTGGTGAAGGCCACGTACTTCGCGCGCGCGGTCGGCTCCACCCGCGCCAGCAGGTCGCGCAGGGGGAAGCCGACCCACGGGATCACCATGGACCAGGCCTCGACGCAGCGCATCCGGTAGATCCGCTCCTCCAGCGGGAAGGAGCGCACGAGCTCCTCGACGTCGAGGATCGCGGGCTTGCCGACCTCGCCGTCGACGGTGACCGTCCAGGGACGGCTCTGGAAGCCGCGCGAGAGCGCGGCCGGCTCGTCCTTGTCCACGCCGAACTCGTAGAAGTTGTTGTACGAGGTCACGTCGCGGTATGGCGTCGGAGGCTCGGTCGTGCTCAGCGGGCTGCGCGCCGCGACGTCCAGGCGGCCGGGATCGCCGGGTCCGGGCTCCGGCTCGTCGCGGGGCCGGCCGCGGACGAGGCTGAGCAGCCCCGCGCCCACGCCCACGCTGGTGGCGGTGAACAGCAGCGCGTCCCTGAGGAACTCACGGCGCCGCCAGAACAGCGGCTCGGGCGTGACCTCGTCCGGCGGTGGCGGTTTGACGGGATCCATCGACTCTCTCTCGCCCTCAACGTACCTCGAAAGGGATCGCGCGCGGAGGGAGATCCATTCCCGGCGGCGCGGCCCGCAACCGCGTGGCCACGCGATGGACGAACAGCGCGAGCAGCACCACCACCAGCGGCTCGATCGTGAAGCGGAACCGGTTGTTCTCGCCCAGCTCCATGGCGTTCGTGAGCAACATGACGTAGACGACGTTGAAGGCGATGAAGACGAGGAGACCGACCGTCGGCGCGTCCAGGGTCTCTCGGCGGAGCTCCTTGACGATCGCCGATGCGGCATGGAGGAGCAGCAGCGGCACACCGAACAGGACGAGCAGGCAGGTCCTCCCGACTCGCCCACACATGCCGATCTCGCACAGGTCGCGGTAGGGGCCGAGCGGCGCGAGGTCGTCCGCGAGCCGCCGGTCCTCCGTCACCGGGCGCAGCGACCTCCTGAGCGCGAGGGCCAGGCCGCGTGCGTACACCGCCGGCTCCGCGCGCACGACGGCCACGTCGTCGCGCAGGTATCGACGTGAAAGTTCCACGTACGCGATGTGATTGAAGTTGGAGCCGCCGGTGCTCTTGCGGGGCCGGTCGAGCACAGGGATGCCGAGGGGTGGAGGAAGCTCGATGATCCCACCATACCTGTCCAGCGGGCCGAACGAATCCAGTTGGGCCAGGCGGGTCGCGATCCCGTCCATCACCAACCGCTTCCGTTCGCGTGGCGGGAGCGTCTGGAGGGTGATGCGGGACAGGTTCATGCCGAGCCATGTGCTGCTCGCGAAGCTGCCATACAACCATTCGTTCTTCGCGTACCAGGTCACGCACGCCAGGGCCGGGACCACGGCCACCACGAGCGTCCGACGCCAAGCGTCCCTCCGCAGGACGAGGACGAGCGCGAGGATCGCGAGGAGCCAGGCGACGTGGAAGTAGCTTCGCAGGAGCACCATTGCGCCGACGAGCGCGAAGCACGCTGCGCCGTCGCGCGGCCGGCCGTGCGCCAGGTAGGCATGCAGCAGCGGAGCCGCCGCACACAGGAGGCCCGCTTCGAAGATCGGGTAGAAAAGGAAGCTCTCGTAGGCGATGGCGGCCGGGCTCAGCGCGAACACAAAGGCGGCGGCGCCACTGAGTAGGGCGGGCACACCGAGCGCGCGCGCTGTCGCGAAGATCGCTACGGTGGTTGCCGCTCCCACGAGGAGCTGGACGACCTGGAACACGGCCCCGGCGGCAGAGCCTGCGAGCTTGAGCCCGAGGCCGAGGTAGAGGTTGAACAATGGCGGCTGGCCGTGGGAGTACCAGAGGCTGCGCGCGAGGTCATGCCGCAGCAGGTCCGGGTCGATGACCTGCCAGAGCTTCGCGAACTGCGACCCGTCGAATCGGATGCCGAGACCGTACAGGGCCAGGCGCGAGACGACGAAGCCGAGGACGAGGGCCAGCGGGGCGCTACATCTCGACATGGACGCGCAACATCGGCACCATCACCGGTCCACGGTCGCGGTTGTAGCCGGGGTTCCAGATGCGCGTCGCGCCCAGGGACGCGGCGATCCCCCGCCAGGCGCGCACCGTGTAGTAGGCCTCCAGGATGCGCTCGGGACCGTAGCGCAGCCGCCCGTCGCCGAGCAGGAAGCCCTGGCCGCCCAGCGCCAGATACTCGCGATGGTCGTTGGAGATGCCGTTGAGGACGAAGGCCAGGCCGATGCGGTCGCCGCGGTGGCGGCGCAGGACGCTCGAGCGCGCCGCTCCGACGGCGAGGGTGGCGTTCACCTCCGTGTAGGCGAAGGATTCATTGTGCCCCTCGTTCCAGCCCGCGCGGGCGAAGGCTTCGATGCCTCGACCGAGGCCCTGCTCGAGGTTCAGGCCGAAGCCGTACTTGACGCGTCCCCTGCGCCGATGCGCCACCACGTCGGGAACGGCGTCGCGCCCGGCGCGGAAGGCGTCGATGGCCTCCCGGTAGGAGCCCATGCCGGCGACATTCCGGAAGGCGAGGAATCGCGCCACCGAGGCGCGCGAGGACGTCGATGGGCTCCGGACCTCCACTTCCAGGTTCTCGCCGTGGGCGCGCCCGATGTTCGTGTCGAGCCGGATCCCGTTGGCGACGGTCGGCATCAACGCGACGCCATAGCGCGCTCCCCAGCGGCGGTCCTCGTACTCGACGGTGAAGGAGCCGGTGTAGCCGCGGGTGTCGGCGGCGTAATCGAAAGCGCCGTTGTTGTCCACCGTCCAGTTCGTGAACTGGAGATGGCTGTCGCTGCCCACGGCGTTGGGGTCGAAGACGTCGATGAGCGAGATCTTCCCCACGCGCAGCTCCAGGCGGCGGACGGGCAGTCGCGAGAACATCGAGAGCGGGCCTCGCGGCGCATCCTCCTCGTCGACGCCGAGCGGGACCACGATGCGGCCGCTCGCGCGCGCCAGGTAGGGCTTCGCGCCCAGCGTGGGGTTCCTCACTACGTCCAGGTTGGTGATCCCGGCCAGGCCGAGCGCGTCGCTGATGCCGCCTCCGCCCGCGCTCTCCACGTCGAGGAGCACCTCGGTCCGGCGCGTAGGCCGCGCGCCGGTGTACACCGTCACGAGTCGCGAGAGCGCGCGCTCGGGATCGGCGCGCAGGCTGTTCGGTCCCGCGTAGGGCGACCGGAACCCGGGATGCCATTGGAAGATCGCGTTGACCTGGCCCGAGAGCCAGAACCGGCTCCGCTCGGGATGAGGCCACACGGTCGACTCGACCTCGTCCGCGGCGTCGGCGCCGGCGGGGGCGGGGGCCAGGGACACGATCGCCAACAGGCCGGCCGCCGCGACGCGCCGAAGCCGCATCGGTCCTAATTGTCCGCGATGGGCCGCCCCTCCGGGACACGCGCAGCAGCACTGGAGCGCCGGCATGGCACTCCTCGTGCCAGCGCCGCGGCCGCGGACCAGCCCGCTGCAAGCATGGGAGTTGGGTGGAGGCAGCGCGTTCGGGGGCCGCGACGGGAATGAAAGAATCTTTCGGCGCGAATGAAAGGTCCACGCCGAAAGATCCTTTCGAAAGGCGAGACGTCGATTGCCAGCTCGGAGCGCGTAGCCGACGGCAGCCGTTGCACTTGACGCGTGGACGGCGCTGCGGGCACGCGTCCTGCTTCGAGCGCGACCTGTGCTCGGGGCTGCGACGATGGTGCTCAGCGGAACAATCGGGGCGCATTTCATAAACCCGCGGAGGCCGGAGGTCGACCCGCCCCGAGCACACGTTTCCGTCGCCGCTCTCCTGCGCCATCCCGAGGACCTGATCGCCTGGCTCGCGTCGCACAACGGCGACGTGCGCGCCGCGGCGCAGCGGATCTTCCAGGCGCGGGCGGACGTCGCCACCGCGCGGTTGTTCGCCAACCCGGCGTTGAACGTCTCCTTGAGCGACGTCACGGTCGGCGGCACCAACCCGCCGGGCCTTCCTTTCGCGCAGACGGCGATCTACGGCGGGACGCTGGCCGAGACCATCGAGATCGGCAAGCGCGGGCCGCGCATCGCGTCCGCCTCGCGGAAGCTCGACTCCGCGCGCGAGGCCTATCTCGACGCCGTCGGCGACAGCGTCGCCGACGCGCGCACGGCACTGGGGCGTGTCGCCCATCTGCGAAGCCGGCAGGCGGCGCTGGAGGAGAGCCTGGCCGGCGCGCGCCAGATCCTCGACCTGCAGCGCTCGCGCGTCGACCAGGGCGACCTGGCCGGCAACGACTACGACCGCCTGCTCGTGGACACGATGGTCCTCGAGACCGACGTGGCCCAGAACCGCACCGAGTACGCGGCCGCGCGGGCGAGCTGCCGGGCCCTGCTCGTCGCCGAGTGCGATGCGGAGGACGCGGACGTGGCCGTCTTCGACGCCGCGGTGGAGGTGCCGGAGGCGCTTCCCGCGGGCGACGAGTACCTGGCGCGCCGGGCCGACATCCGGGCCCTGGAAGCCGCCGCCGCCTCCGCGAGACTGGAGGCCGTCCTGGCCCGGCGTCGCGTCATTCCCGACCCGAGCCTGGCTGTCGGCTACACGCGCGACCTGCTCACGATCTCGGGCGACCAGCCGCGCACGGTGCAGGTCGGCGTCGGCATCGCCCTGCCCTTGTTCGACCGCGGACAGCACGAGGCCGCGCACGCGGAGGCGCACGCGACCGAGCTGCTCGAGAGCGCGGCCGCCCTGCGCGAGCGGGCCAGGAGCGACGTGGAGGCGCTGCGCGAGCGCCGCCAGGAGCTGGACCGCGTCCTGGGCGGTCTCAAGGCCGAGGCGCTGCCGCGCTCGAAGCGGGTGCTCGACTCCACGCTGGCCGCGCTGGGCCAGGGCGAGCTGAGCATGACCGACCTGCTGCTGGCGCGGCGGACGCACACGGACGTCGTGCTCAAGGTCATGGACCTCGAGTTCGCGGCCTTCGAGGCCGCCAATCAGCTCCGCCACGCGCTGGGGCTGGACGGCGAGCTGGCTCGCCAGGCCGGAGGGCTTTGATGCGGGTCACGGGCCGCAAGGCGTTGTGGGCGGGCGCGATCGGGACGAGCGTGCTCGCGGTCGCGCTGGCGGCGCGTTTCACGCGCGCGGGGCCCTCCGTGCCGGCGGAATCGCCGGACATGAAGGTCGACAAGCAGACCATCGCCATCGCCGCCGGCGCGCCGCAATGGCGTTATCTCCGGCTGGGCGCCGTCGGCGAGGCCGTCGCGCACTGGAGCGACGCCGTCCCCGCTCGCATCACCATCGACGAGACCCGCGCGTCCAAGGTCGGCACGCCGCTGCCGGGGCGCGTGACGCGCGTGTACGTCGAGCTGGGCCAGCCCGTGGCCGCCGGCGATCCGCTGTTCTCGGTCAAGAGCCCCGACATCGCGGAGCTGCGCGCGGGGCGCGAGAAGGCCGCGGTGGACCTCGAGGCCGCGCGCAAGGCGCTGGACCGCGTGAAGGCGCTGGTGGCCACGCGCGCGCTGCCGGCCAAGGAGGAGGTGAGCGCCCTCCAGCAGTTCCGCCAGACGGAGCTCGCGCAGCGCCTGGCCGAGGCGAAGCTCGGCTCGCTCGAGGTCGCAGCACAGGCCGAGAACGCCTTCACGGTGAAGGCGCCGCGCGCGGGCGTGGTGGTGGAGAAGAACGTGCTCGTCGACCAGCGGGTCTCGCCGGAGGCGGGCGGCGCGCTGATGGTCGTGGCCGACCTGTCCGCGGTGTGGGCGGTGGCCGACCTGTTCGAGCCGCAGGCCGTCGACGTGAC
>Ga0070698_100009101_pt1 | contig 10669 bp, 11 predicted proteins | sample KBSK1502metaG_FD_65477 | JGI IMG/M metagenome (GOLD analysis project Ga0070698, IMG submission 65477) | Corn, switchgrass and miscanthus rhizosphere microbial communities from Kellogg Biological Station, Michigan, USA - KBS K1-50-2 metaG | ecosystem: Host-associated > Plants > Roots >... | reverse complement strand
CCGTTCCTGGCGGGGGAAGCTTGTCCAGGTAGGGACTCTGACGTGCCCATGCATGCGCATCTGGTCCGGTGCCAGAACTGCGGCCGACGGAACCGGCCCCCGGCGGCCGCGGCCGGGTTCCCGCGCTGCCCCAACTGCCACCGGGTCCTCCCCTGGATCGTCGATGCCGACGACGACAGCTTCGCCGAGATCGCCGAGGGCGCCGCGATACCGGCGCTCGTAGTCATATGGACGCCGTGGTGCCCTGCGTGCAGCAGGGTGAGCCCGGCCCTGCAGCAGCTCGGCCTTCACCTGGCCGGCCAGGTGAAGCTGGTCATGGTCAACGTGGTCGAGGCACCCCGCCTGCAGGCCCGCTTCACCGTGGAAGCCGTGCCCACCCTGATGCTGCTGCGCGGGCCGCGGATCGTCGCTTATCAGGCCGGCACAGCGCCGGAGCCCTCGCTGCGGGCATGGCTGGACCGGGCGCTCGGGAAGCCGTGACAGTGTTCGCGCCCCGCCTACCCGACCAAGTGATGTGGCCTGAGCTGCTCCGTTCTAGCGTCATGTTGTTCAGCAAGCACGCGACTTCCGGGGGGTAGCCGATGAAATCCGACAGTGAGATCAGGGAAGACGTCGTACGTGAGCTGCGGTGGGATCCCCAGGTACCCGATCCAGAGGCGATCGGCGTAGCGGTCAAGGACGGGGCGGTAACGCTGACGGGGCGCGTGCCGACCTACGGCCAGAAGCTGGCGGCAGCCCGGGCCGCGTCGCGGGTGTACGGTGTCAAGGCAGTCGCCGATGAGCTCCAGGTCAAGCTGTCCGGGGAGCCGCGGGACGACTCGGACATCGCCCGGGCGATCGCCCATGTCCTGGAATGGAACACCAACATCCCCGAGGGCAAGGTGCATGCCCAGGTGCGGGCCGGCTGGGTGACGCTCGACGGCCAGGTCGACTGGGACTACCAGCGGCATGAGGTCGAGCGGATGGTCCGGCACGTGCGGGGCGTCGTGGGAATCACGAACATCATCGAGGTAATGCCGCCGGTGAGCCCGGACCGGGTCCAGGCCCAGATCGAGGAGGCCTTCAAGCGCGAGGCCGAGGTGGACGCGCGCCACATCAGCGTCGAGGTGGCCGATCACACCGCCAAGCTCTACGGGCACGTCCACTCCCTGAACGAGGCGGCCGCCGCGACCTCCGCAGCCGCCGCAGCTCCGGGAGTGGCCAGCGTGGAGAGCCACATCGTTGTGTCTCCGTAACCCGCACGCCGCAGCGGCTGCGACGTGCCACCTTCGCGCCAACGGCGACCGTTCCGCCGGCACGCCGCACCGCCTCCTGGCGGCCCGGCGAGACCATCTCCTCGCTTTGCACCAGCGCCACGCGCGACGCCCAGAATGACTCGACTATGGCCACACCGAGTTCCGGGTTCGCGTACAGCGAGATTCCCAGGCTTCCGGGCAGGCTCTCCACCACAGGGCGGACCTCGGCCTCGATGAACTGGAGCGAGTCACCCAGCCGAAGCGGATCTGCGGTGATCAGGTTGAACCGGACCTGCAACACGACCGCTCCCCGCGCGGCTCGGTGACTTGGCCCCGGCGCCGATCAGGCGGCCCCACGGCCGCCGTGGCCAGCACCGGCACCACCTACGCTGCCCGCCCGTAGCGGGGACGTCAACCCGCATGATCGAGTAGCTTCGTACCGGCCTGTCCGTCCGCAAACCACACGCTTTGAGGATGTGCGGCGCGCCCAGACGGGCCAGCCTGGTAAGCGGAATGCGTCTGAGAAGCGCGATCGCGGCCCTGGACCGCGCGGCCATGCGGCGCGTCGCCCAGAACGACTCCCGGCTGCTGGACCTGGTGATGCCCAGGCTGAGCCGGGCGGCTAACCACGGCATGCTGTGGACCGGGCTGGCGATCGGATTGTGGGTGACCGGGGACAGGTGGGCGCGGAGGGCTTCCTGGCGCGGCATCGGCGGCCTGGCCGCCGCGAGCGCGGCGGCCAACATCGCGGTCAAGGGCCTGGCGGCCCGTGACCGGCCTGACGCCCGTGTTCCTGCCTCCCGGCAGCTCCGGCGGGCTCCCCGGACCACGTCCTTCCCGTCTGGTCACGCGGCGTCGGCGGCTGCCTTCGCGACCGGGGTTGCGCTGGAGCAGCCGGCCCTCGCCGCTCCCGTCATCGTGCTCGCCGCGGCGGTCGGAGCGTCCCGGGTGGTCACAGGGGTGCATTATCCGTCCGACGTGCTCGCCGGGTTCGCGATCGGCGCCGCGGCCGGCGCGGCGACGCTGCGCTGGTGGCCGCGGCGGCCCCCCGTCCCGGCGGCCGCCGTCAGGCCGCCCCGTGACGCGCCCGCAGCTCCGGCGGGCGAAGGCATCGTCCTGGCGATCAACGCCTCAGCGGGGACGGCGTCGTCCGGGCTGGCCCGGCGGCTGCGCGCCGAGCTGCCGCGGGCCGTGATCATCGAGACGCACGCTGGCCAGGACCTCGCCGGCCAGCTGCGCCTGGCAGCAGGCCGGGCACGGGTCCTCGGGGTGGCTGGCGGCGACGGAACGGTCAGCACGGCCTGCGCTGTCGCACTGGAGGCGGGCCTGCCGCTGCTGGTGGTCCCGGCCGGCACGTTCAACCATTTCGCCGCCGACCTGGGTGTGTGGTCCGTTGAGGACGCACTGGCGGCGCTGCGGGCCGGCGAGGCCGTCCTGGTGGACGTCGGCGTCGCCGGCTGCCGGTCGTTCATCAACACCTCGAGCACGGGCGTCTACGTCGACCTGGTGCGGGCCAGGGAGGAGCTGGAGAACACGCTGGGCCGGCGGGTCGCGGTGATCATCGCGCTGGTCCAGGTGCTGCGGCGCAGCCAGCCGCATGAGCTGATCCTGAACGGCCGCCGTCGCCGGCTGTGGCTGTACTTCGCGGGCAATTGCCGGTATGAGCCGCCGGGGACGGCCCCCGTCTACCGTCCCGACCTCTGTGACGGGTATCTCGACATCCGCGTGATCGACGCCGGACCGCTGGCCAGGACGCGCCTGGTCGCCGCCGTCCTCACCGGCACGCTCGGCCGGTGCCGCGTCTACCACGCGTGGCGGGCCAGAGCCGTAGACATCGCGTCCGCGGACGGCGCCCCGATCTGGCTTTCTGTGGACGGCGAGGTCGCGACCGCCGAGCCCGGCTTCAGGCAGGGCAAGCGCCCGCACGGCCTGCTGGTCTACCGCAGCGCCGGCGGTGCGACCCGCCTGCTGGGGGATCAGTGATCCGGCAAGCCCGGGGACAGACATACGACCAGCGCCGGCGCGCCGGAGCGGCCCTCCGGCGGAGGGTCCCGCGTTCCTCGCACGCGGCGTGGACACCGGCGGCGCACCGGCCCGACCCGATCACGGTCCTCGAGGAGAACAACCGCCCGCGGCTTCCCGATCTCGTTCCGGTCCGCTACGGACGGATGCGCAAGTCGCCGTTTGCGTTCCTGTGCGGCGCCGATCGCGAACCCGGCGACCTCGCCGGGACGCCCGGCACCAGGCTGCGGGTCCAGGCCTGCGGCGACGCGCACCTGGGCAACTTCGGCGTGTTCGGCACGCCCGAGCGAACCTGGTCTTCGACATCAACGACTTCGACGAGACGCTGCCCGGCCCCTCGGAGTGTGGGACGTGAAGTGCCTGGCCGCCAACGTGGTCCTCGCGGCCCGGAACCTGCGCATCGACGGGGGGCAGGCCGCCGCGATGGCCCGCGCTGCCGTGCGGGCCTATCGCAGCCGAATGGGCGAGCTGGCGGCGATGGGACCGCTCGACGTCTGGTACGACCGCATCGACGTGGAGACGGTCCTCGCGATCGCGCGCCAGGAGCAGGCCAAGGACCTGAAGCGCCAGCTGCGGGCCGCCAGGGTCCGCCAGCGCACCAGCCTGCGCGTCCTGCCGAAGCTGACCACCGTGGTCAACGGCACGCGGAAGATCATTCGACGATCCGCCGCTGATCGGACATCTTGACCCGGAGACGTTCGACGGGGCGGCCATGATCGCGACGTATACCCAGTCGCTGCCGCCCGACCGCCAGCCGCTGCTGGAGCGCTACACGGTGCTGGACACCTCCCGCAAGGTCGTGGGCGTCGGAAGCGTAGGTACCCGCTGCTACCTGAGCCTGCTCGCCGACGCCGATGCGCGCTCGCCGTTGTTCCTGCAGCTCAAGGAGGCGATGGGGGCCGTGCTGGCGCCGCATGCCGGCCGGTCCGAGTTCGAGCACCAGGGACAGCGCGTCGTCGTCGGCCAGCGGCTGATGCAGGCCGCCAGCGACATGTTCCTCGGCTGGACCACCTGTGGCGGCCACGACTACTACGTGCGGCAGTTCCGGGACATGAAGGGCTCGGTGAACCTTTACACATGAGACCGAACGGTTTCGCAAGCTACGCCCAGGTGTGCGGCAGGACGCTGGCCCGCGCGCACGCCCGGTCCGGCGACGCCGCCACGATCGCGGGATACCTGGGCCGGGGGACCCGGTTCGACGAAGCGGTCTCCGCATTCGCCGCCTCCTACGCAGATCAGGTCACCCGCGATCACGAGGTGCTGGTCACGGCCGCCCACTCCGGGCGCGTGACCGCGACACCCGAGAACTGATGGGGGTTTGCGAACATGGGAAATCACGGCGGCGACGCCGCTGACCTGATGGTGATCTTCGGCATTACCGGTGATCTCGCCCGGAAGATGACCTTCCGCTCGCTGTACCGCCTGGAGCGCCGCGGGCTACTCGACTGCCCGGTCATCGGCGTGGCCCGCGACGAGATCCCGTCCGAGCAGCTGGTGAAGGACGTCCGCGAGGCCGTCCTGAGTTCCGGGGAGGAATTCCACGACGCGGTTTTCGACCGGCTCGCCCGCCGGGTGTCCTACCTGCCCGGTGACGTCACCGACGGCGCGCTGTACCGCAGGCTCGCCGCCGAGATGGGCGGCAGCCGGACGCCGCTGTTTTACCTGGAGGTACCGCCGTCGCTGTTCGGCCCGATCATCGAGCACCTCGGCTCAGCCAGGCTCGTGCGCGACGGCCGGGTCGCCGCCGAGAAACCGTTCGGCCACGACCTGGACTCGGCGCGCGAACTGAATGCCCGGCTGCACAAGGTGCTGCGCGACGACCAGATCCTGCGCGTCGACCATTTCCTCGGCATGGAACCGGTCGTCGGGCTGGAGTACCTGAGGTTCGCGAACTTCGCGCTGGCCGAGCTCTGGGATCGCAAGAGCGTTTCCTGCGTGCAGGTCACGATGGCCGAGGACTTCGGCGTCGAGGGCCGCGGCACGTTCTACGACTCCGTCGGCGCCTTGCGCGACGTGGTCCAGAACCACCTGCTGCAGGTCCTCGCCCTGGTCGCGATGGACCCGCCGGCCGGCGGCAGCGCCGATGACACGCAGGACAAGAAGGCGGAGGTGTTCCGTGCCATGCCGCCGGCCAGCCCGCAGCACTACGTGCGCGGCCAGTACCAGGGGTACGCCGATGTTCCCGGCGTCACGAGGGGGTCCACGACCGAGACCTACGTGGCGCTGCGGCTGGAGATCGACAGCTGGCGCTGGGCCGACGTGCCCATCTTCCTGCGGGCCGGCAAGGCGCTGCACGATTGCGTGACCGAGGTGCGGCTGCTGCTGCGCCGCACCCCCCGGCTGTCCTTCCTCCCGCTGCCGTCCCGGGCAGACCCGAACCAGATCGTTCTGCGCATCGACCCGGACCCGGGCATGCGGCTGCAGCTGTCCGCGCTGGCCCAGGAGTCGTGGCGCGCGGTCCATCTGGACACGTCGTTCACCCGCGAGCTTGGCGAACCGCTGGAGCCGTACGAGCGGCTGCTGCACGCCGCGATCGTCGGGGACCGCCAGCTGTTCGCCAGGCAGGACAGTGTCGAGGAGACCTGGCGCATCGTGCAGCCCCTGCTGGACGACCCGCCGGAGATCCGCCCGTACCAGCGCGGATCATGGGGGCCAGCTGAGGCCGACTGCCTGGTTCGGGGTCACCCGCGCTGGCAGCAGCCGTGGCTCGCCGAAGACCGATGACGCCTGGCTGGCCCTATCTGACCGGGGATGCGGCCCGGGCCTGGCCGGGGCGCTGACCATCGGCCTCGGCCGCGTCCAAGGCGCGTGGCTGAGCGGCTCAGCATCAGGCCGGCGGCGGCGAGCCCAGATCTGCTACGAGCTCGGCCCTGACCTGCGCCATCTGCTCGGCAGCGGCGGGGGTCGGGCGCCGGGTAGCTGGGGTTGATAGCCCTGAGCGTCTGCACGACGGCCGCGGCCGTGGCCAGGCGGGTGAACCACTTGTGGTCGGCGGGGACGACGTACCAGGGGGCCCACTGCGTGCTGGTCCGACTCAGCATCTTGTCGAACGCCCGCTGATACTCGTCCCAGTGGCGGCGCTCCCGGACGTCGCTGGCCGAGAATTTCCAGTTCTTCTCCGGGTGATCAATACGCTTGAGGAACCGCTTCGCTTGCTCCCGCCGGGACAGGTTGAGCATGATCTTGACGATGTGGATGCCGTTGTTAACGAGGTAGTGCTCCCAGTGGTTGATATCTTGGTAGCGCTGGCTCCAGACATCATCTTTCCGTGCCGCCGTGGGTACTCTTTCTGCCGCGAGCAGCTCTGGATGCACGCGGACGACCAGTACCTCCTCGTAGTGAGACCGGTTGAAGATGCCGATTCTTCCCCGGCCGGGCAGCGCAGCCTCGTAACGCCAGAGGAAATCGTGGTCGAGTTCCTCCGCCGACGGTTCCTTGAAGCTGCTGACCGCCACGCCCTGCGGGTTGACACCACTCATCACATGCTTGATCGTGCTGTCCTTGCCCGCGGCGCCGAGTCCCTGGAGCAGGATCAGCAGGCCGAGGTCGTTCTGCGCGGCCAGCCTGTCCTGATACTCGGCGAGAAGCTCAACACCCTGTTGGAGTAGGGCACCGGCCTCCGGCCGGGTCACCGGTCCTGTCCAGCCTGGATCATGGTCTCGGCTCAGTTTGACCGCGGTCCCTGGCACGATCCGCATGGGCTGGATCAGGTCCCTCATGAAGCGAAGACGCTTATCCATACCCCTCTCAATGCCCGGTCGGCTCCCTGCGCATCACAGGCATCAGGCCTTCGGACCTCGGCACGGACGATGAGCGGCCTTCCCCGGCTGCTTCGCGCGCCTGACCGGGACCGGCCGCTCCGCCCGTGACCGCGGCAGTCAGTTCTTGGCGCCGGACGCCTGGACCTGGATCCGCCGCGGCTTGGCGGCCTCGGACTTCGGCACGGTGACCGTGAGCACGCCGTCGGAGAGCTGCGCGCTCACCTGGTGAGCCTTGACGTCGCCGGGCAGGTAGGTCCGGTACTCAAAGCGGCCGGTGCGGCGCGAGCTGCGGTGCCGCCGGCCGTTCTCAGTCTCCTTGATCTCGCCGCTGACGACCAGCTGCCGGTCCTGCATCTGCACGTCGATCTGGTTATCAAGGGATGTTCGCCCCGTCGGCCAGCCAGGCGGCCCCGATCATGGCCCGACGCGCCGGGCGCCGCGCCTGTATGTTTATGCATCGCCGCACTGGGGGTCAACGTCCGCATTTGCCGCTTGGCGGGCGTTCGGGTTCGGCAAGGATGGAGCCATGAAGCTGATGTGTCAGTGGTCTGGGTTTCCGTGGTGGCCCGGTGCCAGGGCGGTCAGCCGCGGGCGGCCCACGGGCCTACGCCTGCCACGCGGTCCACGGTGATGTGGGTGATGTAACCGGGTGGGGGGTTGTCTGTGGGCGGGAAGCGGATACCGGAGCCCAGGTAGGTGTGAGCGAGTTGCTGGAGAAGTTCGGCGGCTCCTCCCTCGGTGATGCGGGCCGTGCCGTAGATGACGAGGTACTCGGTCAGGCCCATCGCGTTGCGGGTGCCGGTCTCGAGCGAGAGGGCGACGCGGCTGTCGTTGCGGATATTGCGGACCTTGCGGTGCTCGGGGAGATGGGCGGCCACGATCTCCTCGCCGTCGAGGCCGACCCATACCACGGTCACCTGCGGGCTGCCGTCGGGGTTCAAGGTCACCAGGTGAGCAAGGGCCGCGGACTCCAGGACGGCCCTGGCACTGGCCGGCAGCGACGTCGTCATGCAGGCACGCTAGCAGCCCGGCCCGCCGCAGCGCCGTCGGCGAGGTCTGGCGGCCGTTGCGGGAGGGCCACGCAGGAAACGCGATCGAATGTCTTGTCCTGCGGCACCGGGCGTGCGTTCACGCCGCAGACGCTTTCTGCGCGAACCCGCCAATCTGCCGTCGATGGCCCGTGGTGACGCGGACGGCGCAGCGGTCGTGCTGCGAGGACCTCATGCTTGATCACCTTTCCATCCAGTGCGCGGCTGTGGCCCACAGCGCCGCCTTCTACGACGCCGTCCTTGCCCCGCTCGGAGGCCAGCGCATCATGGACTTCGGCGACGTCGTCGGCTACGGAGTGCCGCCTCGGCCGGAATTCTGGATCGGCCCCCAGGCCACTGGCGAAGGCTTCCGCGAGCCGCGCATCGCCTTCTCGGCACCCAGCCGGGCCGCGGTGCGCGCTTTCTGCGCCACCGCCGCAGCGCACTGCGCCGAGGTTCTGAATGAGCCGCGGCTGTGGCCGGAGTACCACAGCTACTACGGGGCGTTCGTCCGCGACCCCGACGGCAACAATGTGGAGGCCGTCTGCCATCTGGCGGAGTAAAACCTCGTTGCCGGGCCGGCTGGCACCGTTCGCGCCACCTACAACGCCGGGGCCGAAAGACATCCGCTAGTAACTCCTTATGCGCGTCGGTGCTGGATGTGGAGACGTCCTCCTGATGCGGTTGTCGGGCTTGGTATCCCAGCGCATCGAGGAGGACGTCCATGAGTGACCGTAGTGTATGAGTGACCGTAGTGGCTTGTCCCGGGGGGATCGCAACCGCAACGCGCGGCTGGCGCGGCTGAGGCAGCTGCTGCCGGCCGAGAACGCGATCGTGGGGATCGACCTGGCCGATGACAGGCAGGCTGCAGTCGTGACCGATCATGATTCGCGGGTGATCGCGCGGCGGCGGGTGAACGCCCGGGCGTCGGGGGCTGGGCGGGCTGCTGGACTGGGCGGCGGGCAGGGCGGCCGCGGCGGGGTTCGCGTCGGTGACGGTGGTCTGCGAGCCGGCCGGGCACCGGTGGCGGGTGCTGGGGCCAGCTCGCCGCGGAGCGGGGGCTGGCGCTGGTGTGCGTGCAGCCGCTGCTGGTCTACCGCGCGCGGGAGGGCGAGGACCTGACCCGGGACAAGTCCGATCCGAAGGACGCGGTGATCATCGCCCGGCTGGCCGCGGGCCTGCACTGTTACGAGCCGGAGCGCGCGGACGCGGTGTGGGCCAGGCTGCGTCACCTGGGCGCGCGCCGCGATCAGCTGACCACCAGCGCGACGGCGCAGGTCAATCAGATCCGGGACCTGCTGGAGTGCGCCTGGCCGGCGGTGCTGGGCGCGTCGGGCTCGCCGTTCCGGTCGGCCAGCTGGCGCGCGGCGGTGGCCGTGGTGGCCGGCCGGTGCGCGGGTGACCTGCGCCGGGTCCGCCGCCTGGGCGAGACCAGGTTCACCGCCGCGGTCCGCCGTGAGCTGCCCCGCTGGGGCGCGACCCGGCCGTGCCTGCGGATCGTGCGCGCCGTCTTCGCGGCCCTGGCCGATCCCGCCGGGGTGACCGCGCACCGGCCCGGCGCCCTCGAGCGCGTGCACCTGGCCCTGGGCGACTGGCGGGACACCCGGGCCCGGCTGGCCGACGTCGAGGCCAGGATGGCCGCCGTCCTGGACGACCTGGGACTGACCGGCCTGGTGGCCACGATCGCCGGGCTCACCCCGGTCGGCGCGGCGGCGATCTTGGCCGAGACCGGCGACCCGGCCCGCTTCGCTTCCCCGCGAGCCCTGGTCAAGCACGCCGGGCTGTGCCCGCGCGACAACGCCTCCGGCGCCTTCCAGGGCAAGACCTCGATCTCCGGCCGCGGGCGGCCCCGGCTGCGGGTGGCCGCCTGGCGCGCGGTCTGGGCCGCGCTGCCGAACAACCCGGTGATGGCCGCCCGGTTCGCGCACCTGACCACCCGCGAGGATAACCGGCTGGCCCGCCAGCAGGCCCGCACCGCCTGCGCCGCAGCCCTGCTGCGCTGGATCCACGTCGTCATCACCCGCCGGGTGACCTGGGACCCGGCCATCGCCGCCGGGAGCACGCCGCTGCCGCAGGCCGCATGAACGCCACCCAAGCGCACTGACCACCGTTCGCGGCGGAACCGTAGCCGCGGCGGCCGCAAGACCCGGGCGGGGCGAGCCCGAACGTCCCTCGAGGACCCCACCTCGCGCATGAGCATGGGCAGCCCCGCCCGTCTCCTCACCGAGCTCGATTCACGCTGTCGGGAACAACCCGCTTGAAAGCTAGGCAGAGCATGAGGAGACGGCGGAGCACCCGCCCGACTTGACACACGCCGCGTTACGGTGCTCATGCCTTGAGCGCGTTGTCGGCGTGCATGCTTATGCGCTCAATTGCATACTCACTCTTATATTGATTCACTAACCTGGCTGAACTGGCTACCGCATGTTCAGTCGACAGGGGCTGATGCGACCCGTTGGCCTAGCGGATGCCGGCCGACGAGCCCTAGCCGCGATCTTTCTGACGCCAGGTCAGCTCATCCGGCTCCGGATCCCGCCATGTGATCTTGAAGTTTCCTGATTGCATCCAGCGCCACGGCGGCAGCGGCCTTGGGTGTGCGAAGGTTCCCCGCTTCGGCGAACGC
>Ga0070698_100009100_pt1 | contig 10671 bp, 8 predicted proteins | sample KBSK1502metaG_FD_65477 | JGI IMG/M metagenome (GOLD analysis project Ga0070698, IMG submission 65477) | Corn, switchgrass and miscanthus rhizosphere microbial communities from Kellogg Biological Station, Michigan, USA - KBS K1-50-2 metaG | ecosystem: Host-associated > Plants > Roots >... | reverse complement strand
GCTTCTCTGGGCTTTACGGGGCTTGGCGTCACGAGGCGGAAGTGGAACAGCCCGAAATCAGTGGAAGTTTGATGGTGGGCGGAGCAGGGCTCGAACCTGCGACCCCGGCCTTGTAAGGGCCGTGCTCTCCCAACTGAGCTATCCGCCCGTCCCATGGGAGTCGACGTGTTACCGATGAAGATTCTACAGCCGCTCACTCTCGACGCGGTGGAACCTTCACCCACGGCTCCTGGCACGTGGCGGTTTGCGGGTAGTACGCCTGTGCGCTCGGACAGTAATACCAGTAAGCAGTCGGTTCCGGTGGGGCCTGGATGTATACGGTGGGCTGGTCCACGACCGCGACCGACGGGTACCAGTACGGCGAGTACCAGCCGGAATACCAATAGGGGTCCACTGGTCCCCACCACCATGGGCCGACGAACACCGCACCATGGCCGCGATGGCCGTGGTGATGTCCGCCGCCGTGACCCCCGGCGCCGCCGCCGTGACCACCGCCCCACCCACCGCCGTGACCGCCCGACCCGCCGCCCGACCCACCGCGTGCTTCAGTCGGCTGCGCGACGAGGACGACAACCAGCATCGCGAGGAACGACACTCGCGCGATTTGCTTCAGCACACTTCAAACCCCCAACAGAAGCCACGCTACGCCCGGCGACACGCATCGTCAAACGACCTGCGCGTCTCGGGTAAAGTGAGGCCATGAGCGCCACGCGCGCCCTCGAGCGTCTGTACGCCGTCGCCCCCAACGAATTCACGCGCACGCGCGACAGCCTGGTGGCCGAGCTGCGGAAGTCACGCGACGCCGACGCCGCGCGTGAGGTGGCGCGGCTGCGGCGCCCGAGCGCGGCGCTGTGGGCGGTCAACCAGCTCGCGCGTCATGCGCGCGCGCCACTCGAGCGGTTCCTGGAGGCCGTCGACCGCTTGCGCCGCACGCAGCTGTCGGATCCGCGGGGCGCCATGGAGGCGATGCGCGCCGAGCGCGCGCAGCTCGAGACGCTCGTCGAGCGTGCGGGGCAGGCGCTCGCGGATGCCGGCTATGCGGCCTCGGCCCAGATGCGCCGGCGCATCGGCGACACGCTCCTGGGCGCCGCCGCCGACCAGCGTCACGCGGACGCGCTCGTGCACGGCCGACTGACCGAGGAGCTGCATGCGCCGGGCTTCGACGCGCTCACGGGCGCTCCGCGGCTGCGCGTCGTGCAGGGCGGCGCGGCGCAACGAGATCGCGCGGTCACACGCGATGACGCCACGGTCCGTGGGCGTGACGCAAAAGCCGACGCGAAAACCCGACCGCGCGACGAAAGAGCCCGAGCGCGCGATGCAAAAGCGCTCGCGCATGAGCAGAAGGTCCGCGAGCACGCGGCGAAGGCCGAAGAGCGCCGGCGCGAAGCGGAGACACGCCGCCACGAGGCCGAAGCTCGCGCGGCCGAGGTCGCGGCCCTGGAGCGCGAAGCGGCGGCCGCACGCGAGCGGCTGGCGGAGGTGCAGAGCCGACTGAAGGCGGCGCGCCGCGGACGGATCGGTCCGGGGCGCTAGTCGCGTCCCGTCGCGCGGCGGCCCAGCTCGCGCATCGCCGCCGAGAAATCGTCGCCGGCCGTCGAGAACCGCTGACGGATCACGTTCCAGTCATTGCGGACCTTGTCGGTGAGATTCGTCGCAGGCGCATCCTGCGGCGCCGATGCCGCGGCGGACGGCGCGGGCTTGGCCGTGGCCGCCTGCTTGGGCGCCGGCGCCGGCTTCGGCGCTAACGACGCGGCCGGTGGCGGCGGAGCCGCCTGGGTGACGGGCGCCGGTGCCGGCGTCGATGCCACCGCCGCTGAAGGGATCGCCGGCTCGACCTCGGTCCGCCGCTGCGGCGTCGGCGGTGGCGCCGGCGCCGCCGGCACGACGATCTCACGCGGCCCCACCACGATGGGCTTGGTCGCCGCCGACCGCTCGATCTGACGCGTGCGCGCGTTCGCCTGCGTGATCTCTTCGCCGAGCCGCTTGAGCCCCGCTTCGGCGCTCGTGAGTCCCGACTCGGCCTTGGCCACGCGGCTCTCCGTCTGATCGAGCCGTGTACGCATGCCCTGCACGCCGCCGTCGACCGTGCCGACCTGCTCGCGCAGCGTCTGCACCGTCGCGCCGAGCGCGCTGATCTGCTCGGCCAGCGCTGCGCGATCCCGATCGAGCGCGGTCAGCCGTTCCGTGACCCGGGCGTCCGACGTGGCGACCACCGGCCGCAACGGGGTCCGCGCGACGAGGATGATGGCGAGCAGCGCGGTCGCGGCGAAACAGCCGCCGGCGATCGCGTAACCTACCTTGGTGATCTGAACATCGTGATCGGTTCGAGAGGGGGGAGCGCTGGTCGGCGAGAAGGCGTCTCGCAGGACGAGCAGGCAGATGATGAGGCCCCCAAGGGCGCTGGCGAAGACGCAGACGACGAGCATGGATTCCTCCAGGCCCCTGTAATTTCAATGTACCAGCGCTGTCGAGCCTCCGCGCTTAGAGGTCGAGCGATGCAAGCCGCGCGCCCGTCGGCACGCCGTCGGCGTCCCAGCCGCGCAGCCCGTAGTAGACGTCGAGCATTTCACGAAGCTCGTCGGGCGGGCAGTGCATGCCGGCAGACGGCCCTTCCGGAATCGGCTCGTGCATCACGCGCCATGGCAGCGTGTCGTCGGTGCGACGCACGCCCTCGCGCACGTTGAAGAGCCGCTCGAGGTTGACGATGCGCTCGCCCACCCGCTCCAGCTCGTCAGCGCTGACGTCCCAGCCGGTGACCGCGCGCACCATGCGGGCGTACGGCTCGCCGACGTAGAGCCCGAAGCCGCGCTCGGACGTGAAGCGGCACATGACGAGCGAGTCGCCGACCGCGGTGAAATGCTGGCTGCGAATCGCGAACGCGGGCTTGTCCTTCGTGCCGCGGCGGTCGAAGGTCGGCGCGTACTGCGGCGTCGGCCGCGTGTCGTGATGACTGCCACCGCGGGTGGCGGTGGCGTAGCCGATGGACATCCCCTTGAGCGCGCGCGCGGAGTGCGCCGGCAATTCCAGCCGCTTGACGGCGTAGACGAGATTCGTTGCCCCGGGGCGGACCGAGCTCGCCAGCCGCCACGCGCCCTCGGCGAGACGATCGCCAAAGCCTTCGCGTATCGCCGTCATCTCGACGAGGCGCAGCATGCCGCGCCAGTCGCCCCAGCCGAAGGGCACGCCGATCTCCGTCGGCGTCAGCCAGCCGCGCTCGAGCGCCTCACACACGAACGCGAGCGTCACGCCCATCGAGATCGTGTCCATGCCGGCGAGGTCGCACAGATCGTTGGCGAGGATCAGCGCCTCGGGATTGTCGATGCCGAGCATGGGCCCGAGCGCGAAGATCGTCTCGTACTCCGGCATCTTCGCGCGCCGGCCCGCGAACTCTCCCTCGCCGATCGCGTACTGCTTGCCGCAGGCGACCGGGCACTTCAGGCACGTCGTGTCGCGGTCGTGGTAGTGCGCCTTCATGTCTTCGCCGCCGATCACCCGCGCGCTCGCGAAGACCTCGGTCTTGAGGTTGAAGGCGCCGAGCGCGCCGAGCGCGTTGATGGGACCCACCAGGAATGGCGTGCCGTAGGTCGACAACGCCTTGGTGCCGGTGCCCAGCGGCTCACGCGTCTCGTCGAGCAGCGCTTTGAGGGCCGGCGCGTCGGCGACGGCGGTCTTGCGCGCCCCGCGGACGACGACGGCCTTGAGATTCTTGCTGCCGAGCACGGCGCCGATGCCGCCGCGCCCCGAGACGCCCTCGCGATTCTTCCAGTAATGCGCCATCGCGGCGAAGCGCACGCGGCGCTCGCCGGCCGGTCCGATCGCAATCGCGTCGGTGTCGGCGCCTTCTGCCGCGACGAGCGCGCCGACGGCGTCGCGGGTCGAGCGTCCCCAGAGCGCATCCGCCGGCTTGAGCGTCGCGCCGTCCTCGGTCACGACGAGATAGGACGGCGCCGGCGCGCGCCCCGTGACGCAGACCGCGTCGAAGCCGGTGCGCTTGAGCGTGGCCGGCAAGCGGCCGCCGAAGGTGGAGTCGAAGAACAGTCCCGTGAGCGGTGACTTGCTCGCCACCAGCGCCCGGCTGTTGCCCGGCACGGTGGTGTCGGTGACGGGGCCGACGGCGAACACGACGGCATTGGCGGGATCGAAGGCGTCGACGCCGGCCGGTACGCGATCGTAGAGAATGCGCGCGGCCAGGCCGTTGCCGCCGAGCAGCGCACGCGCCGTCGCCTCGCCGAGGGATTCGGCGCGCGCGGCGCCGGTGGTCAGATCGACGAAGAGAAGGCGACCACCATAGCCGTTCACGGCGTCGAACGCGGCAGCGCCGCCAGCTCCTTGCGGGCGACGTCGCGCACGTCGGCGGGCAGATCGCTCTGCGCGAGCAGCTTCTTGTAGACGGTGGTCGCCAGCTCCGGCTGCCGGGCGGCGGCATACGTACGCGCGGCGCTCAGCAAGCCACGCCGACCCAGCGCGCTGTCGGGGGCGACATAGGCGGCGCTCAGGTAGTACTCGACGGCGGCGGCCGTATCAGCCCCACCGGCATACGTGTCGCCGAGCGCGTAGGCGGCCTCGGCCGCTGCGGCGCCGTCGCTCTTCTTGAGCAGCCGCTCGAGGATTGGTCGCGCGTCGTCCCAGCGCTTTTCCTGATTCAGCAAGCGCGCGTGGCTCATGAGCGTCTCGCGCGTCCAGCCGGGCGCCGACTCGTCGCGCGGACCCTTACCGTATGCCTCGATGGCGCCGGCGCGATCGCTGGTGGCCTCGCGCGCGCGGGCCAGCGCCAGCCACGCGCGCGGCGCGTCGCCGTCGCTGGGCGAGCCCGCGACGAACTGTTCCAGCGCCGGCTTCGCGTCGGCCGCCCGGCCCGTGGCGATCTGCGCCTCGGCGAGTCGCAGCCACGCCGCCTGCGCGAGCGGATGCTGCGGATAACGCTCGCGCAGAAGCCTGGTGCTCTCGAGCGCGACCGGCCACGCGCCGGCGGCCGCCGCGCCCGCACCCACGCGCTCGAGCGCGTCGGGCGTGACGTTGGCGGCCGGCAGCTCGTTCACGAGCCGACGCGCAGATCCCATGGCGCCGGCCCAGTCCTTGTCGTCGACCGCGATGCCGGTGAGGACGTAGAGGAGCGCCGCCGCGCGGTTCGCGCCGACGGCATCCTTCGACGTCGCCGACAGCGCCGCCTGGGCCGGCGCCTTGAATTCACGCACGGCGCCCTTGCTGTAGGCCACGGTCGCGAGCCCATAGGTGGCGGCGGCCGCCTCGTCCGGCGTGCCCGAGTCGCGCACCGTCGTGAAGAGCTTCTCGGCGTCATCGCGACGGCCCATCGCCAGCGCCACGCTCGCGACGCCGAGTTGACCGAGCGCCACCGCGCCATCCTTCTGCGCCAGCGTGAACTCGCGCAGCGCCTCGTCACGCTTGCCCTGCGCCTGCAGTGCTACGCCGAGCGCTGCGTGGGCACGGCCGAACAGCGCCGGAAATGGCGCGCGCCCGAGCCAGTCACGGAGCGCCGTTTCCGCTCCGGTCGCGTCGCCCTGGCGCAGCAGCGCCATCCCGCGGTTGAAGCGGGCGAAATCGGCCCGCGGGTGAGTCGGATACGACGCGATGATGCGCTCGACCATCTCGCGACCAGCCGTGAGGTCGCCGCTCTCGAGCGCCAGCTCGGAGGCGAGCAGCAGCGAATCGGGGGCGCGCGAATCGTCGGGAGCGGCGCGAACGGCATCCAAAAGCTCGCGGCGTGCGTCGTTCTTGCGGCCCTGCTTGAGATAGGTCCACGCCAGCGCAGTACGCACGAGCGGCGCCTGCGGATCCGACGGAAACTCGACGAGCATCCGCCGGAATGCCGCGGCGGCGGCCATGAAGTCGCCGGCCTGATAGGCGGCCTCACCCTGCAGCAGTAACGCCGGCAGCAACACGTCGGGGGTCGGCTTTCCATTGAGGACCGGCGTGAGATCGGAGACGGACTGCGCGAACTCGCGCTGCTCGAAGTCCACGCGCCCTTGTCTCACCGCCGCCTGGCGCGCCGCCGGCGTACCGGCGGCGACCTTCTGCGCCAGCTCGAACTGCGTGCGGGCGTCGTCGCGCTCGCCCTGCGCGCGATGCGCCTCGCCCTTGACCATCAGCACCCACGCACGCGCGGAGGGGTCGAGCTGGCCGCCGAGCAGCTCCTGGTAGATGGCCTCCGCATCGACCGGGCGCGGGCCCTCGCCGGCTGCGCGCGCCAGACGAAACAGCATCGGGTACGCGAGCGGCGAGCGCCGCGCACCGAGCGCTGCGACGCTCTTGCGCGCGCCCTCCCAGTCGCCGGTCGCCATCAGCGCCTGCGCAAGACCCGCGGTGGCCCACTCGATCTCCGCGCTGCCGGAGTACGCGCGGAACGTGGTCACGGCCTCGGGCGCGTGACCGGCGGCGAGCGTCCACCAGCCCAGGCGCAGCACGCCCGCGGGGAACATCGGGTGAGCGCCACCCTGCGTGAACTGGCGCAGCATCGTCTCCGCACGGGCGGCCTGTCCGATGCGACCCAGCGTGTCGCCATGCCAGAACAGGACGTCGCGAACGAGCGCGGGCGGTACTCCTCGCGATTCCAGCTGCGTCCACTCCTTATCGGCTTGTTCCCACCGCCCGAGCGCGTAGAGCGAGAGCGCCAGTCCGTGACGACCCCACGCGTCGAGGGGCGCCGGCGTCGGTCCGGCGACGAGCGTGCTGAACGCGTCACGCGCGCGCGCCGCCTCGCGCAGGCGCAGGGCCGTCCACCCGCTGGCGTGCAGCGCCCAGATTCCCCAGTCCTGCCGGGGCGCTTCCTGCGCGACCTGGCGGAAGAGCCAGTCGGCTTGCTCGATGCGGTCCAGACGCCAGAGCGCTTCACCTTGCCAGTAGCGCGCCTCGCGCAGCAGGTCGGGGTCGGTGCCTTTCTTCACGGCGTTCTCGAGCGCCTTGGCGGCGTCGTCGAAGTCGCCTTTCTGAAAGCGCGCGCGGCCGCATTCGAGCGATTCCGACGCGATGCCGAGCCAGGAGCCCACGCAGGGCAGCGCGCGCGGCGACTGGATGAACGCGGTCGGCTTTTCGGCGGCGGGCGCGCTCGCGATCGCGGGAGGAAACGGCGGCATCTCCACCGGAGCCGGCGGCACCGGCAGGTCGATCGCGAGCGCCGGCTTCTCGGACGGCGCGGCGGCGAACGGGATGACGCGCGCCAGATCGGGCGGGGGGGGCTCGAGCGGCCGCGGCGTCGCGGCGCCGGCGAGCGCCACCCAGATGGCCGCGAGTGTGACGGCGCGTCTCATGACTTGCTGTCCTTCTTCGCGGGACCGTTGGGCGCCGGCTTCGTCGCGGGTGCGGCCGGCTTGGCCACGCGCGCCTTGACGGCGGTCACACGCTCGCGCGCCCAATCCCGCAGCGTCGGATCCGGGCTTCGATTGGCCACGGCCTCGTACGCCGTCAGCGCGGCCTTCCACTCCTGCTGCTCTTCACGCGCCAGCCCCAGTCCGGCCAGCGCGCGGAATTTTACGCTGCCCTCGATCTCGGAAACCGTGCCGACGGCCTCGAACGCTTTCACGGCAGCGGCGAAGCGCTTCTGCTTGAGCTCGGATTCGCCGACGAGGAGCCATGCCTCGGAGCGCACGGCGTCCTCGTCGCTCTTGGCGGCCACGGTCGCGTAGGTGACCGCGGACTTCCAGTTCTTCTGCTTGAAGGCGGCGCTGCCCAGGTCCAGAGCCATCTTGCGCGTCAACGCGCTGTCCGGGAACTCGGTCGACAGGCGCTTCCACGCCGCCTCCTGGTCGCGCGGACGACCCAGCTTCGTCGCGATCTGCACGGCGTTGTAGAGCGCGTCGGCTGTCGGCGGGCTCTGCTCCATCAGCGCCTTGTACGCCTCGAGCAGGTCGTCGCGGTCGCCGTAGCGCGCCAGCGTCTGGGAGATGAGGCGGCGGGCCGTCGGCGCCTGCGCGTGATTGGGATACGCGCTGAGGAAGGCACGAAGCTCGGTGACGCCGCTGCGCGGATCGCTGCTGCCGGTGCTCTTGAGATAGCCGCTCCAGAACAGCGCGTCGGCGACGAGCGGCGAATTCGGGAACTTCTTCTTGAAGTCGGTGAGGAGCGCGACCGCCTCGCTCGTCTTCTTCAGATCGGCGAGCGCGCGCGCGGCCTGCAGCGTCGCCGACGGTGCCAGCGCGTGATCGGGAAACGCGGAGAGCAAATCGCGAAAGCCTGCGACCGCGGCCTCGGGGCGCTTGAGCTCGAGATCGCTCCACGAACGGCCGTAGAGCGCGTCGGCGGCGAGAGGCCCCGCCGCGTCGGCCCGCAGCACGTCGTCATAGGCCGGGCGGGCGTCGGCGAAGCGCTTGAGACGGAAGAGCGTCTCCGCCTCCCAGAAGCGCGCCTCTTGCGGCCGGCCCGGCGGCGGCGTCAGCGTCTCCGCGCGCTTGAACGCTTCGAGGGCAGCCTCCAGCTCGCCGGTCTGCAGCCGGGCCTTGCCGAGCAGCAAGACGGCCTCGGGTAGCCGCGTGTCCTTGGGATATTGCGCGACGAACCGTTCCAGCGAGCGGCGCGAGACCGCAAACAGGCCATCCGCGAAGGCGCGCTCACCCACGAGCCAGAGGCGATCGGCCTCTTCGATGGCCGCGGCTGGCGACACGAGGGACAGCAACAGGAGCGCGATGCCGGCCGAGATGCGCGGCGCGCAGCGCTTCATTAATCGCAGCGTAGCACGGCATCCTCGCGCAGGCTTCATCCCGTGACCACGGCGCGGTATGATCGCAACCCCTTGGGAGGAGTCATGGGTCAGCGCATCATCCTTGTTTTCGCCCTCTTGATCGTCACGGCGGCCGGGGTGAGCGGGCCGGCGTACGGGCAGACGGCAAGCGACGTGGCCTATGTCACGCGCGTCGTCGATGGCAACGTGATCTACGCGGCGGTGGGCCAGCGTATCGAGGCCATTCGCTACATCGGCGTCGGCGTGCCGTTCATCGCGCATCCGGTCCGTGGTCCCGAACCGTATGGCGCCCTCGTGGCCGAAATCAATCGCCAGCTGGTCGACGCCAAGTGGGTCCGTCTCAGGTTCGATCAGCAGGCGCGCGACGAGCACGGCCGGCTCCTCGCCTACGTCTGGGTCGATGGTGTGTTCGTCAACGCCACGCTACTTCACCGTGGCTATGCCGAGGCCGAGCCCGGCACCGTCAACACGCGCTACGCGAGCTATTTTCAGTCGCTGGAGGCGGACGCGCGCCGGGCACGTCGCGGGCTGTGGGGCTACGGCGACGTGCTCGCGTACCACCGCACGCGACCCGCAGAGAGCACCGCCGCGGCGGGCAACGTCGGCGGACAAGCGGCCAATGTCGCGGGCGGTCGTGTCTTCTCCTCCCCGAATCCGATTACGCCCTCGGCCGTGGCCGCACCTTCCACCCTGCCCGCGCCTTCGTCCTCTCCAGCGTCGGCCGGCCCGGCTCCGCCGGCCACTCGAAGCAGCGGTGGTTTGGGAAGGTCGCAGTCAGGCACGACGTACACGCCGGGGATGCGGTAGAGCTCGGCATGCGCGTGTGCGCGTTCGACCTCGACCACACGCTGGTGTCATCGCCGCTTGACCTGGCGGCGATGGCGCTCGAGATGCGGGCGTACATCGAGGGCTGTCGCGGCGCGCTGCCGGCGCGCGAGGAGCGCTACCGCGTCGGCGAGCTGGTGCGATGGTGCCGTGACCACGCCCCCGACCTCAGCAAGCCGGTGTGGAACATCGCGCTCGACCACGAGCGCCGCGCGGTCGAGTCCGCATGGCTCGAGCCGGGCGCCAGGGAGGCGCTGGCGGGCGCGCGCGCGGCGGGCTTCGCCACCGCGCTGTGGACCAATAACGCGCGCGAGGTCACGCAGGTCGCGCTCGATCGCTTCGCGCTCGTGGACGCGTTGGACCTCGTCGTCACCCGCGACGAGATGGCAGAGATGAAGCCCTCGGCCGACGGCTGGCGTGTCATCGCCGCGCGCTTCGCCGGTGTGCGCGACGCCGTGGTCGTCGGCGATTCTTGGGTGGACGGCCGCGCGGCGGCGGCGGCCGGCGTTCCGTTCGTCGCCTATCGCCCGCGCGACGGGGAGATGGCGCGGTGGAACATCACGCCGATCGCGCAGATCGACGAGCTCACCGCGCTGCCCGCGCTGCTGCGCGAGCGCATCGACGGCGGCTAGCATGGAGCTCTTCCCCGAACCGGCGAGCGCGTCCGGACCCGCGCCGGCGGGGCCGCTGGCCGACCGGATGCGGCCGCGCACGCTCGACGAGGTGGTCGGCCAGGACCACCTGCTGGGTCCCGGACGTGTGCTGCGCACGGCGCTCGAGCGGGGCGAGCTGCACTCGATGATCCTCTGGGGGCCACCGGGATCGGGCAAGACCACGTTCGCTTCGCTCATGGCCCACGTCACCGGCGCGCGCTTCGTGGCGTTCTCGGCCGTGCTGTCGGGCGTGAAGGAGATCCGCCAGGTCGTCGCAGAGGCCGAGACCGAGCGCGCGCGGCGGCGGCGGCGCACCATTCTGTTCGTCGACGAGATCCACCGCTTCAACCGCGCACAGCAGGACGCCTTCCTGCCTCACGTCGAGAAGGGCACGATCGTGTTGATCGGCGCCACCACGGAAAATCCGTCGTTCGAAGTCAACAGCGCGCTGCTCTCGCGCTGCCGCGTGTACGTGCTGCGCCCGCTCGGCGAGCCCGAGAT
>Ga0070698_100009099_pt1 | contig 10672 bp, 10 predicted proteins | sample KBSK1502metaG_FD_65477 | JGI IMG/M metagenome (GOLD analysis project Ga0070698, IMG submission 65477) | Corn, switchgrass and miscanthus rhizosphere microbial communities from Kellogg Biological Station, Michigan, USA - KBS K1-50-2 metaG | ecosystem: Host-associated > Plants > Roots >... | reverse complement strand
CCGAGAACTTCCATCACCTCTTGCGCGATCAGGCCGAAATGCCGCCGCCCATCGTCGCGAGTGGTGTCTGGCCGCCACGAGAATTCAACCGGGCGCAGTTGATTGATCGCGATGAGCCCCGCGTCGAGCGAAACGATGTCGTCCTTCAGTCGAATGTCGGACGCGGCGGCTTGCCACGTCGGCGCAGAGCCCGATCCGTTGCTGGTGATCTGCTGTCCGCTCGTGCCGGGATCGGTGCCCCCAGTTAGGTCCCACGAGCCGTCGCTGTCGATAGTCCAATTGATCGTAGACGCGCCGAGCCGAAAATTGATCACGCCGTGGATACCGCTGCCATTGAGGGCGCCACTTGCGACCGTGACCTGACCGCCATTGCCATTTGTGCCGGCACCAGCAGCGCCGCCGCTGATGATCGCGGTTCCGCCGTTCCCGGTAGTCGTGCTCGCTCCACCGACGAGCGAGAGTGAACCGCCGCCCCCGCTCGCTTGTGTCCCACCGCGAATGCTGCCCGCCGTTGTCGTCGAGCCCACGACCATGATGTTGTTCGTGGAATCCCATGTCAGGTCGGCATCGGCACCGAACGCACCGGAGTTGTTGAACTGAATCTGCGTGCTGCTACCGGCCGGTGCGGTTGCAGTCGCCGTCTGCCATGTCGGCGGTGTGCCGGTTCCGTTGCTTGTCAGTACCTGTCCGCTCGTGCCGGCAGTTGTACCGGCCATCAGCCATGCGCCGTTCGCGTCGATGCGGAGGCGTTCGGTCCCGTTGCTCGAAAGGCCGAGCGAGTTCGTCGCCGGACGATAAATGCCGACGGTCGGGCTGGACGCACCAGTTGCGTTGAAGCGCGAGCCGGAGACAATTCCGCTGAACGTCGATGTCCCAGTGCCAAGCACCGTGAACGTCGGGTTATCCGTGGCGTTCCCGACGCTGATATCTGAGATCGCTGTCGTCGTGCCGCGCGTGACGGCAAGCCAGTTTTTCCCCGCCCCGTCCGCATCCGTACGGGTGCGCCCTGTGAGGACGCTCGCGTTTACATCGATGTCCCACAACTTCAAGTCTGCGCCGACATCCGTCTCGTTCAGAAGCAAGCGCGGCTCCGCGAGCGACCACGTGTGGATGCCGGTCCATGTCGGCACGATCGCTTGCGAGAGAGCGGGTGCGCCATCCGAGCGGAGCGCTGTAGTCGCGGAACCATTGACCGCCGACAACCCGATAGTCGCTGTTGGATTCGCTACACCGGTGACGCCGCCCGCAGGGATCGCCCACGATGCGTCCCCGCGCCAGAACGTCGTCGCACTCGCGCTCGTGCCGCTATTGAGATTCGCGACCGGCAAATTGCCGGTAACTGCATTCGTACTCGCAAGGTTCACCGTGCCCCATGCCGCTGCGGAGCCGGTGCCCGCACTGACGAGCACGTTCCCTGCAGTCCCGTTGCTTCCGGCCGCGCTCCACTCGCCATTGATACCGACAATGAAGCGATTGGAGCCGCCGGTGTTGAGGACGATTACTCCGGCTGTCCCGCCGCCGGTCGCGGCACTCGTCGCGAGTGTGACATTCCCGCTGTTGGAACCTCCGCGACCGGCGCCAGAATTGATCGAGACCCCACCACCCGAACCGCTGGTCTGCGCGTTGCCGGCAGTAACCGAGATTCCGCCGCCGTTGCCAGAAACGCCGCCACCACCATTTAGCGTGATCTGTCCTGGCGTCGTATCCGCCAGCGGATCGCCACCGGACACGATCAGCGCAGAGGTTGTTCCCGTACCGATCGCGCCAATGGCTGTGCCAACGGTCAGAGTGTTTCCCGCGTCGTTCCACGTGAACTTAGAACTCGCGCCGAACGCGCCAGCGTTGTTGTACTGAATCTGCGTGTTCGATCCGGCGGGGCTGGCGCCCGCTGCATTGACGATCACCTGTCCAGGGGTGGCCGTGCTCAGCGTGATATTCGAGCCAGCAGTGAGAACGCGCGAGTTGGGGAGACCTACCTCCGCAGAGTAGGTAACGAAGTCTTCCGTAGAGGGCGCGCTTCCGCCGCCACCAGTGACGCCAGGACCTTCGATGCCGCTCATGCGCCGGTCCCCGCTTGAAGCGCCGTCAGCTCTGCCGATCCAGTGCCAGAGTTCGTGAGGAGGCGCACCGCCGTCACCGGAGAGATGATCGTCCCTACATCATCGGCAGTGACATTCGTGAGATCGACATGCGCGAACCAGAGAAACGGCCCGCTACTGGTGAGCACGTCCGCATCACCCGTGTACTCCACGGTGACATCAACCGTGCCAGTGATATCGACGAACAACGACACGTCGAACGGATCGATATAGAGATCGAGCGGAATCGGCTGCGACGCGCCGACACCCGTCGTGCCGAATTCGACATTCGTACCGACCGCCGCGCCCGCTGCGATTCGCGTGACAGTTAGAAAGTCGAGCGTGGTGCTGACCGTCGTGTTGTTGATACCGGTGATGGTGTCCGTGATGGACACCCCGGCCGAGTTCGTGCCGTACACGGTGAACACGACCGCCGCGATATTGCCGGTGGAATGACCGGCAACTTTCCGTTGTGAGGTGAGCTGTGCAACCCCACCCGCAACGAGCGCGCCGTTCAATGTGAGATTCGCGGCTCCCGCAGTTGTCTGATTCTGCGCAATGCCATCGGCATCGGACGCGAGCAGCGCACGCGTGATAGTGACTGGACGCATGAAGACTCCGCGCGCGCGAGAGGCCCGTCCGTGGGCTACGCGCGCGTCTTTACGTGGTGAGAAAGGTCAGGCTGGATCGGCCGAGGAGAACCCAGCGGACGTGGCGTTGCCGTACCAGTTGTCATTGGCATTCGCGACCCTGTACCCGCCCGCAATCGAGTAGGTACCCGAGAGGTTGTTGCCCGTGACCTGATTCAGTCCCGCGCCGCCATTGAGATCGACACCGCCGGAACTCGCTGCCGCTGTGAATGGCCCGATGTCGTTTCTCGTGATGAGCGAGTTCTGTGCCGGCCCGATAATCTGATTTGTGTTCGTTGTGAACACGTTGTCATGGATGTACCACTGATACATCGAACCGCCGGTGACACGGATGGCGTAAGTCATGTTGTCGAACTGACTGAAGCCAATCTCTACGTTGTATGGGTTCTCCGTGAAGCTCGTCGCTCCACAGCGAATTCCGATACCCGTGCCGGAGAAGCGCATGCCGAGCACAGAGGCGTGCGAGGCATCGCGCTCTAGGTCTCCGGCGCCCGCGTTGCGCACGATTTCCAGACAGGCGGCGTTCACGTCGATTGCCGTCATCAGGAAGTTCGTGAAGCGCCAGCCCTGTTGCAGAACGCGCAAGGTCGCCTGCGCAGCGGTGCCACCCGAAGCCGGTGGCGCCCACTGAGCTGCAGCGTATTGACCGCCGGCAGGCGTGGAGTCCGCATGTCGAGGGCGATTGCCGCAGCCGTTGACCCAGACATCAAACACCTGCACCGGCGTAACGAGCTGTTCCGTGATCTTGCCGATGAAGTTGATGACATCGCCGTCACTGACGACAGCGAACGCCTTCGTCATCGTCAAGAACGGTTGGGTTGGCGACGTGCCGCTGTATCCGTCGCTCCCGGCCTGCCAGCCGGACGCGGGAACAGTGGTACTCGGATTGACGAACCACGTTCGTCCGAAAGCGGAGGTCACGAACTTCTGAGCGCCGCCGAACAGCGGCACTCCAAAGCTCGTGATCCCATTTGGGAAGTCCGTGTAAGAGTTGTATGGCGCGGCCATTGGTTAGACTCCCGCCGTGCCGTACACGGTGCGCCAGTCCGTCCACGAAGGCCAATAGCGCTCGCTCGCCTTGTAGCGCATGCTGTCAGTATTGAAGCTCGGTTCACTCGTGCGCTCAAGACGCCGACGCAGGACGAGCTTCAAACCATCTTCCACTGCGTTTTGTACCCACCACGCCGTCGTGCTGGTCAAACGCGCGAGATTCGCTTGTCCTTTCGACAGAAGCCCCATCGACTTGACCGGGTTGATGTCGTTGTTGGATGCACCCGCGCGCAGCACACTCTTGAGCAGCACTTCTGCCTGGAAGACATTGCTCGGCGAGACGACGAGCGACATTGGATTCAGACGAATCTTTTTGCCGCGCGAATCGATGGCCTGCCGGACCTGAATGAGCATCTGCTCAAGCGAGGTCTGCGAGAGCGCCGCCGGTGTCGTGAGCTGATTGCTCGCGGTGCCGCCGATGATCGGATGCGACGTGGAGACGAGAGAGACACCGTCACCACCGGGATAAGAGCCGTTGAATGCGCGATTCAGGACATTCGCACACAAGGTCTCTTTCGTTTCGATCATCGACTGAGCCAGATGTTTCGCATACGTGGTGCCAATCTGGATATGGTCGCCATCCTCCACGAGCACTTTCGTAAGCGCGAAGGCGAGGCCATACACCTGATAGACATAGCGCTGGATATAGAGGACGCCACCAGCGTCGTACGTGAAATTCGTGCCTTCCGGCACCTGCGGCGCCACACCGAATCCGTAGAGCACGGGCTCTTCCAGATACGCGCGCGGCGGTACGTTAGTTTGTTCTCTGAAAACCTGCCGCCATTCATCGGCGCGCTGGTCATAGAGGCCATCGAATGCATCCGACAGAATCGGCTCGACGATCGAGCGAAAGTCGGTGCTCTGCATAGGGACTGCCATTGCGGTGACTCCTTAATAGGCCGCAACGTCAGCAGTGTTCTGATGCTCAGAAATCTGCACGTTGACGTTGGTGTAGGTGTCACCCCACGCGTTATCGGGGCTGGCGGTGAGACCGATAATGCGGAGACCGTTGTTGCCGGAGGCGGATGGCGTGCCGATCGTCACGCTCGACAGGCCCGTCGTCGTGTTGCCGCTCGACGTGTTGTTCGTGCTCCAATCGGCTTGCTCGCCGATATCGTCCTCGTTGATCGCGGCGGTGCTTTGGATCGTGTAGACAATCTGCTGATCCGTCGTGAGCCAGCACACGATGTCCGTCGCGACCGTGCTTGCCGGCCACCTGTTGCTGAACTGGCGTCGGCCGTTCACATCCGTGTACTGAACGCCGAGGAACGTGCCGATTGCACGGGCGGCAGCAGCGGCAAGCTCAACCGAACCGTTGTTGTAGGCAACGGGCGAGTAGAGAAAAATGTTGGAGGTGTATCCGCTCGCGACCGAACCGGTGTTCGGGCGAATCTCACCGGATGGGTGATAGAGCGGCTTCAGCCCATAGGGCGCAGCAGTGCTCGACATGTGAGAGGACTCCGCAAATGGGTCATGTGTCCTCCCGCATCACGCTTCGCCGAATTCAGACGCAAACGACGGAGGTGGCGCGGGACCTTTCCCCAGTTGCGCGGTACCGCCGAAGAGCTGCACGCTGCCGATGAATCCCGATGCTGCTTCCTGCTGCTTCATGACCTCAGCGACGATCGCGCTCTCTTCTTCGAGCGGTTGTTCGTGGTGAGAGATGGTCATGTAGGCTTCGTACAGCGGCAGCGGAAGTTTCATCGCGATCATCTCGTTGATGCCGATACAACCCGCCCATTCACCCGTCTTCAACGTGGCGAACTCGAAGCCCGGCACTTCACTCGGTTTGATCTCGCTATAACCGAGACGAATGCGCGAAGCGATCGAGTCTTTGGGATTGGTCGTCGTACACCAGCAGACGTGGTGCCCTTTGATCGGAGGTAAATCCGGCAAATGGGTTTGATACAAAGCCTTCCGATAGGCTTCGCGGCGCTCTTCGTCGGATAGCTCGCGGTTCTCGCGTACGGGACGATCAGTCGATCGCCGATCAACGCGTGATTCCGCTGCATTCCGTTTGAGTCGCGAATCCAGATTCGGTTGGTTCGTGGTCACACCGCTCTCCGGTCTGTCCGTCAGGATCGATTGGACGCAGACAATTCCGCGTCCCACTTGGCGTACTTCGCGAGCATGCGATTGCGCGCGACGGGGTCATCCCACACGCCGTATTGCTTCATCGCCTCCTTGCGCTCAGCCGACACGTAGACCTCGTTTTTCTTTAGCGGGCGCTCACGACCGCCGGCAGAAAACTTCGGTCCGGCCTTCGGCCGGGGCTTCTCGTCCTCGTCTCCCATCACTCCGTCGTCATCCTCGGCGCGCGCTCGCGAGCCGCGAAATCGTTCGGGGAGCCGATGCTTCACACGCTCGGTCAGCTCCTCCCAATATTCTTTCTGCGTCGGGTCAAACCCTTCGCCAGCTAGCGATTCATCGATCGCGCGGACGACCACGCTGTCCTCGTCGCTGCCGCTGAAGTCGAACCAGTCATGTTCGGCAGCCCATTCGCGGGCATTGCGGATGATGCGAGGATCGGGCTGGTTGGCTTCGCGACGCGGTTGCTGCTGTTGGTGCTGTCGCTGCTGCGCATGCTTCTTCAGCTCGCCCAACTGATCGCGCAAGTCGTCGCGAATGCGCTGCGCTTCGACGAACTCCTCAGCGCCCGCGCCGTTCGGCTTCTTCAGCGCTTCCGCCAGTACGCGATCCGCATTGGAAAGTTGCGCCTGAAGATTGTTTACGCGCTGATCGATGGCCGCGCTCTCGTTCTGCGTGGTGCGCTGATCGATCAGCATCACCCGCTTTTCGAGGTCTTCATTGCGCTGGCGGAGGAAGTTCAGCTCTAGGCGTTCGCGAGTCCGTGCTTGCTTGGCCCGATCGCGGCGCTCTTTGGCAGATTCTCGCTTGCGCGTGCCCGACTTCGCCTTGTCCTCTTCGTCCTCGTCGCGCTCTACCTCCTCGCCATCAGCGAGGCGCGCGTCGGACTTCTCCTCCTCATCCTTTTTGGGCTCATCGAGCCCTTCGGCGCCAGGACCGACCGGAACCAGCTTCTCTTCGTCTTGCTTGTTGGCTTCGCCCATGGCAATGCCTCAGATGTACGCGACCACAGACAACGGGTCGCACGTAATTTTCCCGATGAGATCGAGATCGTCGAAGACCACGAACGTCACGTACTCATCGGAGTTGGGAACAGGGACGCCCCAGCGGTCGCCGCCGAACTGAGGGACGCGCACGTACTCGCCGGGAGCGCACCACGCACCCTCGATCCACTGCACGCCCTTGTCGCGGTTCTTGAACGCGAGCGGACCGACCTTGCGGACCTTCGCGATTTGCGTGAGATCGTGCTCTACGCCGCGCGCGGCAGGCGCGACGATGATGCCGCTCGCCGTGCGCGTTTTCGCTCGGCGAATCTGCACGAGCACACGCGACCCGTACGGCTCTAGGCCGGGATCGATACCAGGGAACGCTTCGTCTAGAGAAGCGTATGCAAATTGTGGTCGCGCAAGCGTTGCGACCTCGGCGTTCATCGTGGATATAGCTCACTGCGGAACTAGGTGGAGATCAGCTATCGCCGAGGCGTTCCGCAGATTCGGGATCGCCTGCATTGAGGCAGTGCTCAAGGATCGACCGGCAACGACGCGTTGCTTGGAACGATCCGCAGATGTGGCCGAAGGCGTACTCGGTTTTGTCGGTCGGCGCCAGGAGGGCCGACGCTATTTCGAGTTCAAGCCTGATCAGCTCATCGATTGCACGTTCTAGCGCCGAAACTACGTCCACACGTTTGGACGCGTCAATGTTTGCAACACCCGCCGAGGGTGACCGGGGATATCGCGGCGATCCCCAGCCACCGCTCGAAGACATTACCGGCCTCGTCCGGATGCGCGTTTCATCGGCTTCTTCATCGCTACCTTGCCGCCGCGTTTGTAGCCGGGATTCGGTTTCGGATTCGGCGGTGGCTCAAGCCCTTTGCCGGTCGCGATACGGTAGTGCTGCGGAGTCGGTTCATCGGCCATGTCAGCTTTCCTCATGTGATGTTGAGCGTGATCGTGACGCTCGTCGGGGGACCGGGAACGGTGAGAGGCACGAGCTTGGTCACTTCATTGCTGAGCACGCTGCAGCCGGCAGCGTTGCACGCTTTGACGCGAGCAAAGATTGTCCCGCCGGGAGACACCGTGACCGTCTGCGTGGTTGTCGTCGCCGTTCCTGTGATAGTGGCGGTCGGCGTCGCGGTGACGTTGTCGGGAATCGTCGCCGTGCTCAGCCAGACCTGATAGCTCGTGATCGCCTGCGCTCCGGTGAGCGGACTGCCATCCGTCGCTTGGGTCGGCGCCGTCCAGTTGAGCGTGACGGACGGTGTCGCGGCGTTGGCGATCTTCCATACGAGCACTGCCATCAATAGGAGAGCAGCGCCGAGCCAGATGGCCGGCGCGTGGTCGCGCAGCTTCATAGGTCACCTCTTCAGTTGGAGGGCGAGGGGTTGAGACCTGTCCCGGTCTCGACGGCGGCTTTGTGATCCGCCAGGGTCTCTGCTTCGGCAATCGTCAATGCCGTGACGTTGTCAGCGGTATTCATTCGCTCGCGCGTGGTCAGCTCCGCTTGCTGCCGCGCGTTCTCGTTCTCTTGTTGGTTTGCCTCGCGCACGGTGAGCTGCTGCTGGATCATGTGCGCGCGGCGCTCCTCTTGCTGCTGCTTCATGGCGTCACGCTGTCCATCGCTCTGCGTCTTCCGAGCGTCACGCTGGGCGTCCGCCGCGATGGTCATCTGCACTTCTTGCGCGCGGGCCTGAATCTTCTCGCGGGCGCTCTGCTGCGCCATCTGCGCTTTGACGATGTCCGCCTGCGCCGCCTGATCCGGCGGGATGTTTGGCCCGAAGGACTGCATGACCTGTTGGGCGCGCTGGATGATCGCCGGCAGCGACGCGAAGGTCCTCTGCGCCTGCGCACTCGCCTCGGTCGCGGCTGCCGCGAGCGTCGCATCCAGCTCTTTACGTGTCGCCGGATCGCGGAACTTCATTACGTTCCCCAAGTCCTGCTGCATCTCGCCGGAGAGTGATTCGTAGATGTAGTTCACGTACCAGAGCGCCACATGCTCTTTGAGATGCGCAAGGGCCGCCGGCAGATAGGTCGGTGCGATGATGGGGAGCTGCCCGAGGATCGGCGAGGTCATGTACTCCAAAAGCACTTGGACATGCGCGAGATGGTCTTGATCGGGGAACGCTGCGACGGGGCGTCCATACGTCATCGCGAGATTTTCGTTGACAGCGTTCATCGGTTCGGCCGTAGGTGCCGGCACGAGCAGATTCTCGGCGTCGGGGATGCGCGTCTGCTCCAAGATCATCAGCTCGACTTTTCGCTGGTCGTACAGCGGATTCATCTGTGCGCGCTGAGCGACGACTTGCATCTGAGCGAAACGCTGGATGTCAGAGAAGATTTCCGGATTGGATACCGGAATCACATCAAGCGGCCCTTCAAAGTCCGATCGACGTACCATCAGTTCGCCGGTCTCGTCGCGAACTGCCTCGTCCGTGAGATACATGCGATTGATCCGATGCAGGATGCCGAGCGTCCGCGCCATCGCCTCATGCATGCGCGCATGGATCGCGCTGAAAACTTTCATTCCTTGTTCGATGAGCGCCAACGTCGTGCCGACCGGCATGTTCGCGTTCGAGTTCTCGGAGAATTTTTCAAACGTGGTTTGAATCACCCCCTTCCCCGCGTCCACGCAGAACCCCAGCAGCGTGAACAGCGTTGCGCTCGGTGGATTGAACGGCACGGGCATCATGAGCTTGCGGATGTCGTCGGTCGCAATGGCGCCCTCGACCTCCGTCACTTGTGTCACATTCAGCTCAAGTGACTGGCCCGAGAAGTTTGTCCCTTTCAACTTCAAGAGCGTCGGCAGGTTGTTGATGTGCGCGGAGTCGAGTAGCGCGCGCAGCGCGCCGGTCGCAGCACCTGAGAGCGAGCCGATCATGTGCGTGAGGCCGATCGGATACGCGCCGCGCCAGGGAACGAACGGCCATTCCGACATCCAGAACATCGGCTGCACCGACTCGTCGTCTTGTTCCCAGTTGCGGACGACCGCGCTCACTTTCTTGCCGGCCGCGTCGATACTGATGCGGTATGGCGCGAGCCCGTACTCGTCCTCAAGCTCCGCGCTGACCATGATTTCATACATGGTCCGCAGTCCATCGGCGTTATAGACCTCTTCCTGCTTGCCCTCGATCTTCTGATTGGCCCTTTCCGCCTTCGTGATCTCCGGCGGCGAGGAAGGCGCGGCAAGTTCGATGTCCCGATAGATGCCGTCCGCGATGCGCTGTTTGTATTCGTACTCGGTGATGTATTCGACGTAGGTGATGCGCTCTGCCGTGTAGAAGCTGCTCGCGGCGTACGGCAGATACACATCATCCACCGGCACGAATGTGGGTACCGGTCGCCGTTTACGGCTGTCGTAGATGATGCGGAGATATCCGACGCCAGCGAGCGGCGATTGCGTGAGCAACTGCTCAAGCTCGGAGCGAAACTCGGCCATCTGAATCTTGCATTGCCAATTCAGATACTTCGTTTTCCGCTTCGCCTTTTGCACGCGCATCTTCGTCGTCGTGCCGGGGATGTAGTCGCGCGCTGGACCGTCGGCTGGGAATAGCTCTCGAATCGCGCGCGAGGAAAAGTCCACGCACGCCTCGGTGAGCATCGGATGCACGACGCGACTCGCACCCGTGAACGAGGCGCCGCCGGGCGCGTCCTCACCGAGCCCCGTGCGACGCAGCCCCTCTTCGTATTGTTTGTCCCGCTTCTGACGCGACTCCCGGTCGAAGCCGATTTTCTGAATCAGCTCCGTGCAAAGCGCATCGAGTGCTGTTTGATCGAGCGCGTCCGCGATGTTCTGGTAAAAGTCCTCCTCCTC
>Ga0070698_100009096_pt1 | contig 10676 bp, 8 predicted proteins | sample KBSK1502metaG_FD_65477 | JGI IMG/M metagenome (GOLD analysis project Ga0070698, IMG submission 65477) | Corn, switchgrass and miscanthus rhizosphere microbial communities from Kellogg Biological Station, Michigan, USA - KBS K1-50-2 metaG | ecosystem: Host-associated > Plants > Roots >... | reverse complement strand
ACTGCTCCGTGCTGGTTCGGGGTGATTCAGGTTGACTACTTAGCATCACTAACTCCATAATGACTGACTAGTCAGTCATTATGGGCGCCGCAGGGTCCTGCGTCAATCCGGCCCGGTTTGCGGTCGACGGCTACGCGCCAATGCCCGCGTGCCGGTGCCTTACGATCACCGGGCAGGAGGAGTTCGAGATGCATCTGATGGTGCTGGCGGTACCCGGCTGCCCGAATGTGGCGCTGCTGGAGGAGCAGCTGGCCAGCGTGCTGGAAAGCCGCCCCGGCGTGACCGTCTCCCGTCATGTGATCGCTGACGAGGCAGAGGCGGCCAGCCGGGGAATGCATGGCTCGCCCACGATCCTGATCAACGGGGCCGATCCATTCGCCGAGCCGGGCCAGTCAGCCAGCATGTCCTGCCGCCTGTACCGGGGCAGCGATGGCCGGCTTTCTGGTATGCCGTCAGCGGGCCAGCTCCGCCAGGCCATCGAGCGGGCCGCGGAGAGTGATGCCGACGCAGGCAGTCCAAGCTGGCTGGATGCGCTTGGGCGAGGTGGCCGGGGGCGTATCGCGCCTTCTGAGCGCGGTCTCAAGGCGGTGCATCAGGCCGTGCTCCGCTCGTTCGCGCAGACCGGCGGCCCGCCCGAGACGTCGCTGCTGGAAGATGCCGCCGCGACGTTCGATGCCGCTCAGGCCCTGGCCGAGCTCGCTGACGGCGACTTCCTGTGCGTCGACGATGCCGGGCGGATCACCGCGGCGTACCCATTCTCCGCGCTGCCCACCGCGCACCGGGTCCAGATCGAAGGCGGCGCCAGCGCCTATGCCATGTGCGCGATCGACGCGCTGGGCATCGCGCCGATGGTGGACAGCAAGGCCGTGATCCAGTCCGCAGACCCTTCCACCGGCCAGCCCATCACCGTCACCGTTGACGGAAGTAACAGCGAGTGGCATCCAGGCACTGCGGTAGTGTTCGCCGGCCGCACCGGCAGCGAGTATGCCGGGCCGTCAGCCGCGATCTGCTGCGGATACATGAACTTCTTTGCCACCCGGGCAGCCGCAGCTGCCTGGGCTCATGCACATCCAGAGATCACTGGCGGCATCTTGAGCCAGGACCGCGCCATCGAGGTCGGGAAGCAGATCTTCGGCCGGCTACTCCGATGATTACCGGCGAGTGGCGGCTATCGCACGCAACGAGCCAAGCCCGCTCCTGCGCGTGGTCAGCTGACTTCTCCGGCGGCCGCTGGGCGCGGTCCTGGGTGGACTGGGCTTGACAGATAGCATCCAGGTTGACGTGTCCCCTGGGATAAGCGGGGTCGGGCGGGAGGTGCTGCGCGGTGCTGAGCGAGCGGGCCCTGGTTGCGCTGCTGTACCGCGCGGACTGGACGCGGCTGAGCTTGTCAGCCGACGTGGCCCGCCCATCCGGCGCGCCGGATTACTGGACGGGCGGGTCGGGTGCGCCTGGCTGGGCTCGGCGGCCGCCGCGTGCGGAGCCGGGGGGCCCGCACGAAGATCCAGGCCCGGGCGCGGGTGCGGGTGCGGGCCGGGTTATCAGCCGGCTCCTGATCGCGCCCGGTGGCCGTTACCGTGTGCGCGGTGTCGGCGAGGAGGACGGTGCTGCCGACTGGGGTTGTGATGGCGACCGGCCGTGGCGGCAGTTCGGGCCGCTGGCGGAGGGGGAGGAGGTGCGCTTGTTCGGCGGCCCTGAGCCGCCGTTTCCGGCGTTGCTGTGTCCGTCGTGGCTGATCAGCGGCTTTGAGCTGGGACTGGAAGGTACCGCCATCGCGGGCGGGCGGGGGGGCTTGCGGGTGGTGGCTCGCCAGCGGCGCGGGATCCACGGGCCGCCTGCCAGCGCGGATGCCGTCCCCGTCCGCGCCGAGGTGATCGTGGATGCCGAGCTGGGGATCTTGCTGCGCTGCCAGCGGATGGTCCAGGGACAGGCGCCCTGGGTGGAGGAGTTGCGGGAGGTGCGGCTGGACCCGCCCGAGGCGGCTGACCAGACCCAGTTCGCGCCGCCGCCCGGGAGCACGGTCGGCCAGAGCCCCGCAGCGGCGTTCACCGGGCCGGGCTGGCGAGCGGCGAAGACCGCGGCCGGGCTCGGCGCGGCTGGCCTTGATTTCGCGTTCCGGCACGCGCCGCGCCGCCCGTCGCAGCCCCCGGCGGACGCGGAAGCGGCGATGCCGCACGACGAGCCGGACGCCGCCAGCGCCAGCCCGCCTGGGCCCGGGCAGCCGGTCAGTGACGAGCTGATATTCCGGCTGTACCGGGGCGGCGCCGCGGTTCAGGATGTCGCCGCCGAACTGCACCTGTGGCGCGACCCGGGGGCACTCATGGAGCAAGCCCGATCGGCGGGAGAATCGGCAGGCATCCCCGGGCCCGGGCTGGGCCACCTGACGGACACGCTCGCCGGGCAACTGCCGATCATGCACCAGGTCGCCAGGATCCGCTTCGCCGCCACGGGCCGCTACCGGATCGATTACCTCGGCCGCGGGCCGCGGCACAAGCCCGCGAGCATCGCGTGCGACGGGCAGCGGCGGTGGAGGCTCTACCGCGACCGGGTGACCGTGGGCCCCGCCGCGCCGCCGCCCCGCGAGATCGCCGGCCTGCTCGATCCGTCATGGCTCCTGCAGTGCCAGCTGTCTGGTGGCGCAGAGGTCATCGTGCGCGGCCGCCGCGGATTCCGCATCACCGCGGCGCCCAGTCCTGATGGCCCGCGCCCCACGGCGATCATGGGGTTCTCCGCCGCCGAGGCGGCAGCCGACGCGGAACTCGGGATCCTGCTGCACCTGACCTCCTATGCTGGTGGCCGGCCTGCGATCCGCGTCGAGGTGCGTGACATCACCCGCCCCGGCCCGCAGGACCCAGCTGATTTCCGCATCGACGCCGCCCCAGGCGTGCCCATCGTCGAGGACAGCGGGAGCCCGCTCGACGAGGTGGACGTGCCAGAGTCAGTGAAGCGGGCCGTGAAGGCGGCCCGAGACGCCGCCCACTACGCCGGTGCGAGCGTCACCACGGTTACCAGTTTCCTTGATTCCCTTCGTGGCAAGAACTCCGGGACGCCACCACGCTGACACACAGCCAGGGACATCAGCGGCGATCTCCCTAAGGACATCAAGCAGCGACCGCCATGATCGCCACCCGTGGCCCAGCGCGACAACCCAGGACCGGCCGAAGAATGCCGGACCGGCCGCTGGGCCCCTGCGCTCGTGCCGCGAAGTGGGTGCTCTTCCTGCGCTGGGGTCAGTGAGTCTTGGTCAGTTGCCGTGGCACGGGATCTCATGTGCGTGGCCTGAGCCGGAATGCCATAAATCCTCTGGGCTCACGGCCAAGCCGCTCGTACTCCTCGGGATCGATGCCGGCCGCTTCGGGCACGGGGCGTGGTTCCAGCAGGCGCTCGATGACAAACCCGGCGGCGAAGAACTCCTCGCAGGTCGTCTCCAGCGGCGCCAGCCAGTACCGCACTGACCAGCCCTTGCCCCACGTTTCGTGAATGGTCCGGACGTCGAAGTAGCTGCCTCCGTGACGGAGCCAGTCACCGGTGGGATGCTGGCGTGAAAGCACCAGAGCGCCGCCGGGGCGCAGCACCCGGCGCAACTCGCGCAAGGCGCCGACCCGGTCATCGACATATTCGATCGCCAGCGCGCACAAGACCAGATCGACGCAGCCACCAGGCAGCCAGCTGATCGGATCACCAAGATCATGCACCCGGAAGTCGCCCTGCCCGACACGCGCCCGGCAGATCTCCACCATCCGAGGGCTCTGGTCAAACCCTGCCACCTGCGCCCCGCGGCGGATCAGTTCCCCCGCATACAGACCCGGGCCGCATGCCGCGTCAAGGACCCGCTGGCCAGCCACATCCCCAGGAGCGCCAGGCACGCCGGCCGGTCGTAATAGGCGTTGAAGAAGCTGTCCTCGGCGTGTTCGAGGAACTCATCCGCGAAAACGTCGTACTGGGGCTCGCGGCCTACTGTGCCGTCCATTCTGCCAATCCTTCCACCGCGCATGGCCATCCACAGCGGACACGATCACCGATTCCCGGCACACGATCACATAGGTGCCGCGCGGCGGGCATGGACTGGCGGCCAGGCCGGGTCACGCTACTTCCTCATCACGGGAGGCGTACCCGGCTTGACCAGCCGCCAGGACGCCACATTCGCTGGCCGGTGGACAACTTTGAACAACCCGTCGCTTGCCCGCCGGTGAGCTCGCAGCTAACCCATCTGCCATGCCGGACGGACGTCCGCACATGCATGCGAGTCGCGCGCTGTCCGACGTTGCGCTTCAGGCGGATCATGGTGATGATGACCGGCATGGCCGTGATCTTCCGGCGCCCGGCGGGCGCTGTGCGGCTGGAGGTCGCGCCGCAGCTAGCCAGCTGGGATAAGGCGGGCACTCCCAGCCAGGTGCGCTTGGCTGGTTTCCTCGACCATGTCGCTGACGTCGCCGGGCCGGTGGTGGCAGCCGCGAGCGGCCGGGTCGCTGTCGAGCTGACCGTTGGGCTCCCCAGCCAGGTCCCGCTGATTGGCGGTGGCCGGGACTTGGACAACTACCTCATGCCCGCTAGTGGCCGCTGCTCGCAGCGAACCGGAGCGTTCCCAGATTCGCCTCCCCCGTACGGTAATGGCTTAACTGTCAGGTAGGCGATGAAGTGTCATCCGGCAGGTCTCCGCTGAAGCGCCGGCTTCTATACCAAGTTGGATCGCCAACGTCATCAAGTCCGAGATCTGTTGTCTTGCTAAGCTGCCATTCGTAAGCCTCCGGCGAGGCGCCGATGTCAATTCCAATATCACGTTTTGCCGCCCCATAGAAGTTACGCCGCGCCTGGCTGATGGCATCGATAGCGGCCGCCAACGGCAGATCGACGGGTTTGCCGTAGGCAAGCCGCTCAAGGCGGAATACGCTATTATGCCAGTTTCTCGCAGCAATAACCACCTCGTTACTTCCAAGCAGCAGGACGGCCTCCCATTTTATCGTTCGCTGAACCTCGGCTTCGTTAAGTTCAGCCACTTCATCCGCCGCTGAGGCCGTGCCGCTATCCGGGCGCGCGTCACGTAGGACTGCGAGCCTAAGGGCTAGGTAAATGACCCGCTTAAGGGAGCGCGCATATTCTCCGTAGGCGTTGACTCTCTTCTCGTCCCAGCGAACCGACTGATCGCGTCGCCATCTTGCGCGTTCGGCTGCAGATGTAACAGCGTAGGTTGCGAGCGCACCAATGAGAACTCCTACTAGAGCCGGTAACTGCTGAAGGAACGACTGCACGTCGCCATCTCCTTCCCATGGTGGAGAAACTCTCAGTATCGCGCGTCAGTCGAAATTTGGCCAGCGGCGGCCGAAGCGTAACCGCAAGTCCGATAGGCGCCTCGCCGGACGGCGACCTCCACATCATCCATGGCGTACCGAGCTGGCGGTTATCGTAGGGCCACTTGGATTGAGGGACACCCGTAATTTAGGTTGCTTTTAGGTGCGTACCTGACGCAAGGGTGCATAACTGGACAGATCCGTGGCGTCCTCTCTGCAAAATTCCAGTTTGCGCCAGCACGCGAATATTTGGCGCTCGGCGAGCGATGCTTGGCAACGGGCGCGCATCCGTGAGGCCCCGCGTGGCACATGACCGGTGATCATCACGGCCGGGCCGCCGGCACCGCAACTCTGCTGCTCACAGCCTTGGACGGGATTCTCGGCACGCACAGCGTATCTGACGCGTCTCTTCGGGCTCTTATGTAATGAACGGTTCGAGGAGCCCACGAGAGGAACTCGCATGCTTGGGGACGGGATTCGTAGGGATATCGCCACGGTCTCTGACGAGGAGCGAGCGCTCTTCATCAACGCGATCAGGTCGCTTGACGACCCCACGTCGTCGTTCGTCTATGGAAACAACGCCGGCAACGAAGCGGCCGACGCGAGCGGAAACATCACCTACTGGGACATGCAGGAGCAGATTCACAAGGACGGTCACGCGCACGGAATCAATGTCCACTTCGGGCCCGCGTTCATCCCCTGGCACCGAGCGCTTATCAACCATTTCGAGAAGCTGCTGCGTGACGTCGATCCACGTCTCTCCCTGCACTACTGGGACTGGACGACCGATCCGCGCAAGACGATCGGTGACCGCGTCGACCTGTTCACGACCTCGTTTATGGGAAGCTCGACAGGCAACGCCGGGCCGCCGCTGCAGGACTTCGAGTCCACGGAGATCACTGGAGACCCGGCGGAAGGGATTCCTGGCGATGGCGTCCATGATCACATCTGGCGGGATGTCGCCGCCACCGCTGCCAACCCGAACGGCACCCCGGCGCTTGACCCGGACGCCACGATTCTCGCGCACACCGATTTCACGTCCTTCGCCGCCAGCCTCAAGGCCGCGCACGACGACACCGCGCACAGCTACATCGGAGGCACGCTCACCAATGCGCACTTCTCTTTTCACGATCCGTTCGTGTTCCTGCTGCACTCGAATCTCGACCGGATCTGGGCGATGTGGCAGCGCACGCCGGGTCATCAGGACCGCCTCGACCCGGCGCGGGCCTACGGCACGATCGCGACCGATCTCGGCTTTCCCGCCAACTACTTCGACGAGCTCGTGCAACCGTGGGCGGGGGTGGACTCGGCGGGGAACGCGCAGACCGGCCTGAACCCCTGGAAGAGCGACCCATCCAAGCGCGAGCCGATCCCCTACAACGACCGATCGATCGTGATCCCGGCGAGCTACGACACGGCGCCGCACTCGAGCTACGTGGTCGTCAACCAGGACACGTTCTCGACCTCGCAGGTGGCGGTGCAGGAGACGTTCCCCGCGGCGTTCCTCGTGATCTATGAGGGCTTTGAGCCGAACGAGCTCGGGGTGACGGGGTCGCCGGCACCGACGGCGCCACCGAACGCGCCGTCGTTCTCCTTCACGAGCGGCGGGGCGGCTCTGCAAACGATCTCGGCGATCAACCCCGTCATGCGTCTGGAAGACCCGCTCGGCGCGATCGATGTGCCGCAGCGCATCACCGTCCAGTACGACCTGCACTTCGCGGGTGCGAGCGAGTTTCCCAGCAACAGTGGCGGCGAGGTCGTCGTTGAGATGGCCGCGACACTGAACTATCAGATGGACACCGGCACCGGTGGCACCGTGATCGATCTCAGCGAAGTGGCAAGCACGCCGCTCACGCTGGTGGATCAGCCCAACCCGTACATGCTGAAAGTCGACCCCACAATCACACCGCCGAATCCGTACTGGCTGAGCATGGACACGCGCGTGTTCCGGGTCAAGACGGGTGGAACGATCGGGGTCGGCCCAGGAGCGCCGACGCAAGCCGACGTGAGCCCGGCTCATCCTCGCGCGGCCAACGACTTCATCCAGGCCGTGGTGGCTAACTTCAACTCTGCGCCAAACGACGTCTCGCACCCGTTCCTTACGCAGCTCTCCGCCGACGAGGCGGGGAGCACGCTGTACCTGCCCGGCCAGGAGGGCGGCGTCAACGTCTATAACTACGCAGTCGCAAAAGTGCGCTACCTGGCACCGGCCGGCGTGCCGGCCACCGGTGTCAGCGTCTTCTTCCGTGCGTTCAGCACGATGGTGTCAGGACTGGATTACGACGCGACGGCGAGCAGCACGGGCAACTACCGGCGCAGCGGAAACGGCCCCGGCGCAGTCGCGCTGCTGGGCGTCGAATCGAGCGAGGTGGCCTCGATCCCCTTCTTCGCGGCTCCGCGCGTGAATACGGTGGTGGGCACAGCCGGGGCGGCCTCGATGACGACGCAGGTCGAAGACGCAACCACGAACACGCACACGCTGAGCGGCGCCGGCGCGGTCGAGCAGGTCGCCTACTTCGGCTGCTGGCTGGACATCAACCAGACCACCCCCCGGTTCCCGCGCAACCCGCTCGCGGATCCGGGCGGTGTCGACGGGCCCTACGTCGGGAGCGCGCCCGGCAATCCGCTGCTAAGCATCCAGCAGCTGATGACCGGATTCCACCAGTGTCTGGTGGCGGAGATCTTCTTCTGGCCGCCCGGAACCGTGACCGATCCGATCGCGCCGCGCGCGACGCCCTCCTCAAGCGATCGCCTTGCGCAGCGAAACCTCGCGCTGGTGCCGTCCAGCAACCCAGGGTGGCCACAGGCGCACCTCGTGCAGCACAGCTTCGTAGTGAAGCCTACGCCGCTCACGGCGGACGCTCCCGTCGCGCTCGGCGCCGTGCTCGCGCCGGCCGCCAAAGCTAGGCGCCGCGGCCGGCAGGTCGCCGAGCAGTCCGTCATCCGGCACCACGTCGGCCCGGACGAGCTGATGCTCGACTGGCAGAACGTCCCGCGAGCCAGCGAGGTGCAGATCTTCCTTCCCGAGGTGCTAGCCGACGATATCCTCGGGCTAAACGCGATGCGTCAGCACCCGAGCGTGCTGACGAAGATCGACGAGCACACGCTTGCGGTCGAAGTTGCCGATGTGACGTTCATCCCGCTACCCTCGGCGCGGCACCAGAACCTGGCGGGGCTGCTGAGCCTGACGCTCCCACCGACGGTCAGAACCGGGCAGGTCTTCCGGGTCGGCGCGCAGCAGGTGTCGGGCACCGGGAACCGGGTTCTGGGGGGGTTCCAGCTCACGATTCCAGTGAAGACCGATCCGGAGATCCTCCCCGCCGAACTCGACAAGCTCGCCGTGCTTCGGTACGTACAGCTCACGATCCCGGCGGCGAGCCGCTGGCACGAGGTGTTCAAGCGCTACGTCGACGGCGTCGTCGGCAGGGTCCGAGGGCTGGGCGGGGACCCCACCGCGATCGAGCCTTCACCCTACGGCGCGGGACCGCCCGCTGCCCCATGCGAGCCGGAGAAGCGCAAGCCCCACGAGCCCTGCGCGGAGGACCTGTGGCGCCTGAAGATCCCCTGGGACGATTGCGAGGTGGAGGGCGAGATCGAGCTCAAGCTTCGTTTCAGGAAGCGCTGCGAGTAGGAGGGGTTTGGCGAGGATCCTTGCATTGCAGGATTGAACGCTAAGCCCCCGAGACGAGTCTCCGGCGCGGGACCTGCGACCCGTTGCAACCGAGCGAGGTGTCAGCGGATCACGATCCGACTGATCAACCCATGGGCCCCTAATGAGAGCTATCGGGGTCAGGGAGGGAAACGGGGCCGGCGCTGCCGGCTCCGGGCGCGCCGACACTTGGCGTCGCGACTGACGTACGTAACCGGATCTGGTTGAGTTCTGTGGCATGACCGCTGGCGATGATGGCATGAAGATACGGCAGATCAGCACGGACGACGAGCGTCGCTTGGTCAGCGTGCCGATCCAGGCGTACGGGTTCCAGCCGTCGCCCGCTCCTGAGGGCATGCTGGACCGGCTTCGGGGCAACCAGCGGTACTACGAGGAGCACGTCACGCTGGTCGCGGAGCTGGACGGTGTTGCCGTCGCGGATGCGTCGGCGGTTCCGATGCGGCAGAACGTCCGCGGTGCCGTGTACGAGATGGCCGGGGTGGCCGGGGTGGCGACCCTTCCGCAGGCCCGGCGCCGCGGATATGCGCGCGCGCTGGTCACCGAGATTCTGGGCGTGATGCGCGACCGCGGGTACGTGGTGAGCGCGCTGTACCCGTTCCGGCCATCGTTTTACGGGCGCTTCGGGTACGTAGGCCTGCCGATGACGCGTACGGTGACGTTCTCGCCGTCCAGCGTGGCCGGATTGCTGCGCATGGACCTGGCCGGCACCGTCCGGTGGGGTCCGGTCGCGGACCACTACGCCCCCTACCGTGACTTCATTGGCCGGCTGCTCAGCGAACGGCACGGGTTCGCCCTGCTGCCGGAATCGCGGATGGCCCAGCTACGCGAGGCCGGTGACCGGTGGCTCGCCACCGCCTGGGTGGGCGATGTGGTGGCGGCCGCGGTCACCTACCGCATCGACGGCTTCGCCGGTGACCTGGTCGCTGACGATTTGCTGATCGCCAGCCCGCTGGGCCGGGCCCTTCTGCTCCAGTTCTTCGCCACACACACCGACCAGGTGGCCAGGATCACGGCGACCACTCGCCGAACGACCGCCGCAGCACTACATCCGAATCCAGGTACGACCCCGCCAACCGCAACGGCAAGGGCAAGCCCCCGAGCCGCCGGGCAAGTAGCCTCGCCTCCGCCTCACTGCCGGCCCGGGGCGCGCAATCCAGCAGCACCCGCGCCGCCTGGGCCTCATCGAGCGGGTCAACCGGCAGGATTTGGGCCATGCGCCCCCAGGTCGCCGGATCGCCGTCACGAGTGGTCACCACCACGAGGCCCCGCCTCGCAGAACGGACCCACCCCGTTCCATCCGCGGGCGGGGCACGGCGACCGGCGGCCAGCGGGTCACTGCGGGATGCCACTGCCCCAGGATTGGCCAGCACCGTCGGATCATCGGCATTGTCGAGCACAAGCAGCCAGCGGCGGTCGCTACTACCCAGCAGCACCCACAGCCGGTCAGGTCCATCGGGCCCGCCCGCCCGGATCCCCTCCAGGTCAGCTTCAGATGCGCCGAGCTGCCGAGCGACACCGACCAGCCCGCCAGTCAGGCTGGACAGATCCGCGGCCGACACCCACCACACGTAACGGCCCCGACGGCCAAAGCGCGCCCGCTGACAGCCTTCAGCGAATGCCGCCGCGATCGTTGACTTTCCCGCCCCACCCACACCGGCCAGTACCGCCGGACCACGCGCAGACGCGCGCAGCAACCGGCGCAATTGCGCCAGCAACTGGTC
>Ga0070698_100009095_pt1 | contig 10676 bp, 8 predicted proteins | sample KBSK1502metaG_FD_65477 | JGI IMG/M metagenome (GOLD analysis project Ga0070698, IMG submission 65477) | Corn, switchgrass and miscanthus rhizosphere microbial communities from Kellogg Biological Station, Michigan, USA - KBS K1-50-2 metaG | ecosystem: Host-associated > Plants > Roots >... | reverse complement strand
CTTGCTAGCCTGTGGAGCTGGCGGGATTCGAACCCGCGACCCCCACACTGCCAGTGTGATGCGCTCCCACTGCGCCACAGCCCCGATGCTCTCCGCTCGAGCACGTTGATAACGGGCGTGACCCCGGCGAGAGCTAGCCTCGGATGGTTCGCTCTCGCGGCTCCCGGGCGAGTTCCGCGCTCTTACGACACCGGCTCGCACCAGCCGCCGGCTCTCTAGCGTCGTAGGGATTTCGCGTACTGCTCCCGTTCGTGGCCGTTCGGCAAAAGTATACGGACTAAGGGCCCTCGGGCTCGCGACGCATCGAGATCGATTGCAAAACGCCGAGCGCAAAGCAGATCGAGACGAGCGAGCTGCCACCGTGCGAGATGAACGGAAGCGGAATCCCGGTCACCGGCATGAGCGAGATCGCCATACCGACGTTCACCAAGATCTGGAAGAGCAGCATCGTCGCCACCCCGCCGCCGATCAGCATTCCGAACGGGTCCTTCGCGCGCATCGCGACGCGGAGCGCGGCGACGAGCAGCACGATGTAGAGGGCGAAAAGGATGACCGCGCCGGCGAACCCGAGATCTTCCGCGAGCCCCGAGAACACGAAATCGGACTCCGCGATCGGTAGATAGCCCAGCGGCGATTGCGTCCCGGCGGTAAGCCCCTTGCCAGTCGCGCCTCCTGAGCCGACCGCGATGAGCGACTGGATGATGTTCCAGCCGGCGCCCTGCGGGTCCGAGTACGGATTGAGGAAAGCGGAGAGCCGCGCGCGCTGGTAGTCCTTGAGGAGAGCCCATACGAGGGGGAACGACGCGGCGGCGATCGCCATGAGCGCTACGAGCTGCCAGATCCGCGCTCCCGCGAGGAACGCGATGCCGAAGAAGATCGCGATGAACACGAGGCTCGTACCGAGGTCCGGCTGCCGGTACACGAGCAGAACCGCGGGCGCGAGCAACGCGAGACCGAGCAGCATCGTGAGCGGCGACCCGATGGACGCGCGTCGATCGGCGAAGAACTTCGCGAGAACGATGATCATCAGGACCTTCGCGACTTCGCTGAACTGGAATGACAGGCCTCCGATGTTCACCGATCGCTGGGCACCGAGACTCGATGAGCCGATCGCGAGCACGACCGAAAGAAGTCCCAGGGTGAACACGTACAGGAGCGGCGCGAAGGCCCCGAGCCACGCATAGTCGAACAGCGCGATCGCGGCCATCGCGGCCATCCCCACCGCGGCCCAGACGGCGCCGCGGATCACGAACTGCATCGGGTCGCCGGTGAACGTGCGGGTTTCGGCGGTCGTCGAGTACGTCATCACGAGGCCGTAGCCGATGAGGAGCACGGTCACGATGAGCAGGATCGGGTCGATCTGCGTCCAGCGGCGCGGGGCTGGCCGGTCATGCAGCGGCGTCGCGGGCCGCGGCAGGGTCATGGCTCGCACGCTCATTTGTTGGCCCCGAGGTACTTCTCGAGGATGCGCTGCGTCATTCCGACGGCCGGGTTGAGGCACAGCTCGCAGAGCGATTTCGACGAGTCGTAGGTGAAGATGACCATCGCGATCTGCGCCGTCGGGTCGGTGTTGTCGGCCTGCGGGACGAACGAGACGAACCAGTTGTGGAAACCGAGCTTGTTGCGGCCCGCGCTGTCCTTGCCGGCCGACGCGCCGAATTCGGCCGTGCCGGTCTTGCCGGCGATTGGGATCTTGAGATTCGGCATGTAGGCATGGCCGATCGTGACGACGCGACGGGCGGACTCGCGAAGCAGGCGGAGGTTTTCCTGAGTCATCTCGAGCTTCTTCGAGCTCCACGCTGGGAGAGGAACGACTTTACCGGCCGCATCCGTCACCTGCCTCAATAGATGCGGCTGCCAGACCGTCCCGCCGTTGGCTACCGAGGCGTACGCGTTCAGGAGCTGAAGCGGAGTCACGGCGACGAAGCCCTGCCCGATGGCCTCCTGGTACGTGTTGCCGATCGTCCAGGGCTCGTCGAAGGTCGCGAGCTTCCACTGCGGGTCCGGCATGATCCCGCCGTCCTCGTTCGGAAGGTCGATGCCCGTTGGCGAACCGAAACCGAGCATGCGGGCGTACTTCGCGATCGCGTCTGGCCCGACGCCTTTGACGTTCGGGGCGAACGGTGTCCCGCCGGCGAGCGTGTAGAAGTAGATGTCGCTCGAGTGAGCGAACCCGTGGACGAAATCCAGAGAGCCGTGCTGACGCCAGTCGTAGAACGTCGTGCCGCTGATGCTGAACGAGCTCGAGGAGACGTTCACGACCGTGTTGCGGGTCGCGGTCCCCTCCGAAAGCGCCGAGAGACCGGTGACCATCTTGAAGGTCGAGCCGGCCGGGTAGCGGTCAGAGGTCGCCTTGTTCACGAGAGGGTGGCGGTCGTCCGCGTTCAGCGCCGCCAGCTCCGCCGTGCTGATTCCGCGGGCGAACATGTTGTTGTCGTAGCCGGGGATGGAGACCATCGCGAGGATCTCGCCGTTCTGCGGATTCATCGCGACTCCGACGGCCTGGGTGAACCTATCTTCGTCGACGCCCTTGCGGAGCTCGGCGTCGAGAAGCTTCTGCAAGCGGTCATCAATCGTCAATGAAACGGTGTTGCCGACGCTCGCCCGCTGGAGCGCGAGGGTCTTGATCTCGCGCTGGGCGGCATCTCGCTCGATCTCGCGCCATCCGTAGGTCCCGCGGAGATACTGCTCGTAGAAGGCTTCGATCCCGGTACGTCCGAGATCGTCGTCGCCGAGATATCCGCTGTCCTTGAGCTTGCTGAGCTCCTGCTCCGTGATCGGGCCCGTGTATCCGATCACCGGCGCATACAGCGTGCCGTCGACGTAGAAGCGGATGCTCTCGGGATCGACGCGCACACCCGGGAAGAGCTCGGCGCGCTCCGTCACGGCGAGCGCGATCTCGCGGGGCACCGGCGTCTTCGAGATGCGCACGGGTTCGTACGGATTGCGGATGCGCTGTGCGCGGATAGCGTCGCCGATCGTGTCGCTCGGAAGATCGAGGAGCGCGGCGAGCCGGTGCGAGAGCTCGTCCTCCCGCGTCCGCGCCAGGTCGACCGGGATCACGCTGATCGCGAAGCCGGGGATGTTGCGAGCGAGAACGTACCCATTCCGGTCGACGATGCCGCCGCGCTCGGCCGGGACGGGCAGTCGTACGATCCGGTTCTGCTCGGACAGCTGGTGGTAGTAGTCGCCACGGACGATCTCGAGGTCGTACAGGCGCGCGGTGAGCGCCGTGAAGGTCACGAAGATCACGACGCCGAACGCGATGAAGCGCCGGATCGACACGAACGAGCGCGACTCTTGTCTCACCAGACCCCTAACGCTCCCTGCTTCTCGGTGGCGCGGCGGAGGAGTCGCGCTACGGGATATATCGCGAGCGCCAGGAGACCGGTGTAGACGGCGCTCGCGACGGCGGTGCCGGCAGCGAGCGGAGCCGACGAGATGGCGCCGCCCGTTACCGCGAGGATGCCGACGTAGATGAGACCCGCGGCCAGCGCGGCGAGGCCCACGAGCACAGCCCCTGGAAGGACCGCTGTCGGACGTCCGGGGCCGCCTTCGCGGAGGCCGACGGCGGCGACGGGTGGAAGCGAGGCGAGCGCGAACGCCCCCAGGGGCCCTCCCGAGATCAGGTCCGACACCAGCCCGCCAAGGAATGCCCACCACACTCCCTCGCGCGCTCCGGCCGCGATCGACCACGAGGCAGCTACCAATATCGGTAGCGATGGACGAGCGCCGCCGACCGCGATCAACGGCGCGACCGTACCTTGAAGGAGCGCCGCGCCGAGCGGGATCACGACGCCGAGCACAAACCTCATCGTCCCCCCTTCGCGGGACCAGGCGACGGTCGACACCGTTTCCTTCGCTGTCTCAGGAGGGTGCGCGCCGACCGAGAGCGCGAGTCGCTGCCGCCGGCGGCGCTGGATGCGGGACCTCGAGCTCCTGTTCGAGCTGTGGGAACGGATCCTCGTCGCGCAGCTTCGCGCCGACATAGATGAGGATCAGGCGAAGGGTCGCGGCGACCGGTACGGCGATCAGGACCCCGAGCAGACCGTACAGCGCGCCCCCGGTCAGCAGCGAGAAGATCACGACGGCGGGATGCAGCTTCACGATCCGACCGATGACCAGTGGGATAACGAAGTAGTCCTCGGAGTGCCGAAGAACCGTGTACATCGTGGCGACGATCGCAACGTACCAAATCTGCGACAGCCCCCATGGCGCAGGATGGCCCAGCGCGACAAGGCATGCGATGGCACCGGCGGTGATCGGTCCAACGATCGGGATCACCTCGAGGACGCCGGTCATGAGCGCGAGAAACAGAGCGAACGGCACCTGCAGGACCGAAAGGCCCACGAAGGTGACCGTGGACATGACGCCGATGAGGAACATCTGCCCCCGTACGTAGCGGCCGAGGAGGGCGTTCACCTGCGCGAACAGCGGGATGAGCTCGTTGCGCTGGCTCGCGGGGAGAACGCGGCGGAACCATTGAAAGAGACGTGGTGCATCGCGCAGGAGGAAGAAGGTCGCGATGAGGAAGACCAGGAGCTCGAGAAGGAAATGGCCGAGGCCGACAATGAACGGCACGGCGCTGCGAGCGACCATTTGCGAGAGGTCGCCGATCCCCGCGATGTTCACGATCACCGCATCGAGGTCGCCGAGTCCCACCTGGTCGGCGGTCTCGGCGAGTGTGTTCTGCGCATTCGCGAGGAGCGTCGGGAGCGTACGTTGCAGCTCGTGGCCTTGATCGATCGCCAGTGGGATGAGAACCCGGCCGCCACCAATTATGGCGGCGAGCAGCCCGACGAACACGATCGCCGCGGCTCCGGTGCGCGGCAGCGAGAGACGGCGCTCGAGGAGGCCGACAACCGGAAGGAGCACGTAGGCCACCACGCCTGCCCACACAAACGGGCGGACGATGTCCCCCGCGCGATAAACGATGTACAGGGCGGCGAGTGCGAAAAGGGCGACAACGACGCGCTTGGTCGTGCTGCTCCAGCGGGCTCCCATGGCTACTCTCGGATTATCAGGCCGGCCGGGCGCGGGATGGGGTCCGATCGGTGGCTACCGCGCTATCTAAAATGGATGCAGACCCCGGTCGACAGTCGGGTTGCAGAACCTAACTGCCATGTGGTGGCCGAGCCTCTCCTCCGCTAGAATAGGAAGCACGAACACTCCCCCGTCTGCCCCCAGTTTTACCCATATTTCGGCCGGTGTTTCACGTGTGACAGGACCCGCGTATTGACTGTCCTAGTGATCAGCAACCAGAAGGGCGGAGTTGGGAAAACGACCACTGCGATCAGCCTTGGCGCAGCTCTCGTCGAGCAAGGCGAGAGGGTCCTTATCGTCGATCTCGACCCACAGGCAAACGCGACAAGTGGACTCGGAATTAGCAAGGCGCCGCCGAATCATATTTATGGCCTCATCTTGAAGGAGCGACCAATCGACGACTCGATCGTACCCACAGCCGTCCCCGGGCTAGACATCATTCCATCTGGACCTGACATGGCCGGAGCGGAGGTAGAGCTCGTGCCGCTCATGGCGCGTGAGTATCGCCTGCGCTCAGCTCTGCGCGGCACGCGGAAGTACGACACCGTGCTGGTTGACTGTCCACCGTCGCTCGGGCTACTGACGATCAACGCGCTAACGGCAGGCGATGCGGTGATCATCCCGGTCCAGTGCGAGTACTACGCGCTCGAAGGCCTCGCGCAACTCCTCTCGACCATCGATGCCGTCCGTGCTCGCCTGAACAACCAGCTGGACGTCCTGGCCATCGTGTTAACGATGGAAGACCGACGCAACCGGCTCTCCCTTCAGGTGATTGACGAGGTCCGGCGGCACTTTCCAAACCTCGTGACGGATGCCCGGATCCCACGGGCGGTGCGCCTCGCGGAGGCGCCGAGCCATGGCCTGCCAATCTCCGTCTATGACCGTCGCTCGGCCGCCGCGCAGGCCTACGACGAGCTGGCCCGCGAGATTTCCGCGCGCCTCCGCGCGCGCGCCCCGATCGCGCTCGGTGGAGCCATCGCCTGATGGCGCGCAGCGGGCTGGGCCGCGGTCTCGACGTGCTTCTCGGGCAAAGCGCCCCTCCGGAAAAAGACGTGCTCGAGCGCGCGTCCACCAATGAAATCCCCCTCGCGTTGGTGCGGCCGAATCGCCAGCAGCCGAGGGCCGCATTCGACCCCGAGGGTCTCTCGGAGCTCGCCGCCTCGATTTCTCGCCATGGTGTGTTGCAACCAATAGTGGTATCTGCGGACGCCGACGGCTACGAGCTGGTCGCTGGGCACCGGCGTGTCCTCGCGGCCCGACTCGCCGGAAAGACCACGATCCCGGCCGTCATCCGCAACGAGGTAGGGGACCGGCTGGAGCTGGCGCTCGTCGAGAATCTCCAGCGCTCCGACCTGAATGCGATCGAGACCGCGCGTGCCTACAAGCTGCTCATGGAGACCTACGACCTCACGCAGGAGCAGCTCGCCGAGCGGCTGGGCAAGTCGCGCTCCGCGGTGGCCAACATGCTCCGGACGCTCACCGCACCGCAGGCGCTTCAGGACGCCGTGATCGAGGGCAAGATCGGCGAGGGCCATCTGCGTGCCCTGCTGCCGCTACCTCTTTCGGATGCACTGCAGGCGCTCGCGACGGTGATCAGCAAGGGTCTCTCGGTCCGTGACGCGGAGGCGCTTGCGCGCAAGATGGTCCACCCGACACGGCGCGGCCGGGCGCGCCCGCGGCTTCGCGGCGGCGATCCTGACCTCGCGCAGGTCACCACCGAGCTGCGGGCGGCGCTTGGCACGAAGGTGGAGGTCCTCCGCGGCCGACGCGGCGGCCGCATCGCGATCCAGTTCTACTCGGACGAGGATTTCGAGCGTCTCTACGAGCTTCTGGTCCGGGCCGGAAAGGTCTGAGGGTGGCTGTACGGAAGGACATTCCCGGCGACGACAGGCGCAAGCGCCGCGTGACCACGCCCTCATACGGCGCAGGGGACATCCAGGTCCTCGAGGGCCTCGAGGCCGTCCGCCGACGCCCCGGCATGTACATCGGGACGACGGATCTGCGGGGCCTGCATCACCTCGTGCGCGAAGTCCTCGACAACTCCATCGACGAGGCGATGAACGGAACCTGCGATCGCATCGATCTCTGGATCCACAAGACGAACGAGATCACGGTCGCCGACAACGGCCGCGGAATCCCTGTCGGGCCTCACCCGACGCAGAAGGATGCGAAGAGCAAGCCGATGGACGCTCTGCAGGTCGTGATGACCATCCTCCACGCCGGCGGGAAGTTCGGCGGTACCGGATACAAGGTCACCGGCGGTCTCCATGGAGTCGGCGTTTCGGTGGTGAACGCTCTCGCGTCAGAGATGGTCGTAGAAGTACACCGCGAGGGAAAGGTCTTCACACAGTCATACGAGCGCGGGAAGCCGACGAGCGCGGTCCGCGCGATCACGAAGCCCCAGCTGCCACCGCCGCCGTCGGTGCCCTGGCGCCCAGCCGCGCGGGCCACCGGGACGGTCACCCGCTTCGCGCCGGACAAGGTGATGTTCCCGGTGATCGAGTGGGACACCACGATCATCACGCAGTGGCTGCGCGAAACGGCCTACCTCAACAAGCGTCTTTGGCTGTCTTTGCACGACGAGCGGAGCGGCGCCGAGGAGAACTACTACTTCGACGGCGGGGTCATCAGCTTCGTGCGCCACCTTAATCGGGCGCACGAGAACCTGCACCCGAAGCCCGTCTATGTCGAGCGGACGTTCGAGAACAACACCATCGCCGAGGTCGCGCTCCAGTACAACGACACCTTTGCGGAGAAGGTCTACACATTCGCGAACAACATCAACACCATCGACGGCGGCGCGCACCTCACCGGTTTCAGGACGGCGCTCACTCGCACGATCAACGCGTATGCGCGGAAGACCGGAGCGCTGAAGGAGTCCGACCCCAACCTGACCTCGGACGACGTCCGTGAAGGCCTTACCGCGGTGATCAGCGTCAAGATCCGCGAGCCGCAGTTCGAGGGGCAGACGAAGACGAGGCTTGGCAACGCCGAGGTCGCGGGGCAGGTCGCGACCGCGGTGAACGATGCGCTCGGCCAGTATCTCGAGGAGAACCCCTCCGACGCGAGACGGATCGTCGAGAAGTGCCTCACCGCCTTCCGAGCGCGAGAGGCGGCCCGCAAAGCACGCGACCTCGTCCTCCGCAAGGGCGCACTCGACGGCTTCTCACTTCCCGGTAAGCTCGCCGACTGCTCGGAGCGCGACCCCGAAAAGTGCGAGCTCTTCATCGTTGAGGGCCCGTCCGCTGGGGGCAGCGCGAAGGGTGGCCGCGACCGCCGGACGCAGGCGATCCTGCCTCTCAAGGGCAAGATCCTGAACGTTGAGAAAGCGCGCGCCGACAAGATGCTCGGCAACGAGGAGATCAAGGCACTCATCACCGCACTCGGGACCGGCATCGGCGAGCACTTCGACATCAAGCGTCTCCGCTACGGGCGGACGATCCTGCTGTGCGACGCGGACGTAGACGGATCGCACATCCGGACGCTCCTCCTGACCCTGCTCTATCGGCACTTCAGGCCGCTCGTGGAAGAGGGCCGCATCTACATCGGCCAGCCACCCCTGTACCGGCTCCAGCTCGGCAAGGAGGTCCGCTGGGCCTATTCGGACAACGAGCGCGACAAGGCCATCAAGGAGCTGAAGAGCACGGCGAAGGCCAAGCGCGATGACCGGAAGAAGGCCGCGGGGGAGAAGGCCGCCGCCGACGGGGACAAGGCGACCTCACGCACCCGCCGCCGCGCGGCAGAGGAGGCGGAGGAGCAGGCGGATGCCACCGACGCCGCTTCGACCAATACCGATGAAGGCACCGACGACGGAAAGGGCGGGCGCGAGCCGGCGATCGCGCGGTACAAGGGTCTCGGCGAGATGAACGCGGAGCAGCTCTGGGACACGACCCTGAATCCGAACACGCGCACGTTGAAGCGAGTCACGCTCGAGGACGCCGAGCTCGCCGACCTCGTATTCGACGAGCTCATGGGGAGCGAGGTCGAGGGTCGGAAGAAATGGATCATGGCCAACGCTGACAAGGCGGCGCTCGACATCTAGTGGCGAAGCTTTCGGAGCTCGGCGTCGACTTCGACCACTGGTGCTTCGCGTGCGGTCAGCTGAACGCCGGCGGGTTGCGACTCGATTTCGAGGTATCGCGCGACCGCGCGGAAGCACGCTACACGGCGCTGCAGCGCCATCAGGGCTACGACGGTCTGCTCCACGGTGGTGTCGTCACCGCGCTTCTCGACGAGGCGATGGGCTGGGCGATATTCCACCAGGGGATCTGGGGCGTCACCGCGAAGATCACCGTCTCGTTCCGGCAGCCGGTACCCATCGGCGAGGAACTTCGGGTTGTGGGCGAGATCGCGCGCGACCGCGGCCGCGTCATCGAGACGCACGGCACCGTCGAGCGTGCGGACGACGGCACCGTATTGGCTGAGGCCGAGGCGACCTTCTTGCGCATGCCGGAGGGACGCCGTCGCGAGCTCGAGCAACGCTACGCAGGCACCGAAGGCGCCTTCGCGCGGGTGAAGGCGGCCGTCGAGCACGAGGAACGTGCCCGAGAGCACGGTCGCACCTAGAGAGTGAGCAAATAGGAGTGATCGAAGAACCGACGAACGACCGCGTGACCGGCGTCGAGCTCGAGCACGAGATGCGCCAGGCGTACCTCGACTACTCGATGAGCGTGATCGTCGCTCGCGCGCTGCCCGACGTCCGCGACGGCCTCAAGCCGGTGCAGCGGCGGATCCTCTACACGATGCTCGAGGAAGGTCTGCGCAACGACCGGCCATTCCGTAAGTCCGCGAACGTCGTCGGCGTGGTGATGGCGAAGTACCACCCCCACGGCGACGTCCCGATCTACGACGCCCTGGTGCGCCTCGCGCAGGACTTCGCGGCCCGTTACCCGCTCGTACAGGGGCAGGGGAACTTTGGCTGCTTCACCGGCGACACGAAGGTGGAGCTCTACAGCGGCGAGCAGAAGCCCTTCACCGAGCTCGTCGAGATGGCGCACAAGGGGCTTCGCGCGGAGATCTTCACGGTCGATCCCCATCGCAACGTGCGCATCAAACCCCTCCGCGCACCCCGCCTGGTCCGGCGCAACGATCCGGTCGTCAAGGTCACGCTCGAGACGGGCGCCGAGATCGTGTGCACGCCCGACCACCGCTTCATGCTCCGCGACGGAACCTACCGCGAGGCGCAGCAGCTCAAGGCGAAGGACCAGCTGATGCCGTTCGCGCGGACCGCTATTCCGGAGCGTCTGCACCGCACCGGCGCGTTCCCGATCCCGGCCAGCCTGACGCAGAAGGTGACCACGGTCGAGCCGGCCGGTCGTGCGGACGTGTACGACCTCACGGTCGACCTCACCCAGAACTTCGCCCTCGCCGCCGGGGTCTTCGTCCACAACTCGATCGACGACGACCCGCCCGCGCACATGCGCTACACGGAAGCCCGCCTCGCGGCGATCTCCACGGAGATGCTCGCGGACATCGACAAGGAGACCGTCGACTGGATGCCGAACTACGACAACCGGCATCTGCAGCCGACCGTCCTGCCGGCGCGGATCCCGAACCTGATCGTGAATGGGTCGGCCGGCATCGCCGTCGGCATGGCGACCAACATCCCGCCCCACAACCTGCGGGAGATCGTG
>Ga0070698_100009092_pt1 | contig 10680 bp, 11 predicted proteins | sample KBSK1502metaG_FD_65477 | JGI IMG/M metagenome (GOLD analysis project Ga0070698, IMG submission 65477) | Corn, switchgrass and miscanthus rhizosphere microbial communities from Kellogg Biological Station, Michigan, USA - KBS K1-50-2 metaG | ecosystem: Host-associated > Plants > Roots >... | reverse complement strand
ATCCACGACCCGGGCTCCGCGCGGAATCTTGCCGGTCGACGCAGCGCCGGCGTACGTAATGCGCTGCTTGTCGACGACCACCAGGCTTCGAGGCCGCAGAGACCCGGAGCGGGGATCCACGATCGTGACTCCGGTGATCGCCATGGGGGCCTGCTGCACGACTGGCGACGCCGCGAGCACTGCGCCCAGCACGAGAGAGGCGATCACTCTCCGCTACCGCTCAGTGCCGCGGCAGTCAGCGAGTCCAGGCTCGCGTCCAGCTCTTTCTCCCCCACCTCCCCGCCCCGCCGACCCTCGGCGAGCGAATGCCGGGTAAGAAAGAGGGCATGCCACGCGCCGCGCGGGGTGCGGCGCAGCGTCTCCAGAGTCTCCCGCAGATCCGCCGGTATAACCGGCTTCACCAGGTAGCCGCGGAAACCCGCCTGACGCAGCCGCGTGGCATCCCCCGGATTGCCGACGGCGGGCAGCATGATCAGCGCCGGGCGCTCCAGGTCATCCTGCTTGTAGATGTCCCGGCCCGCCTGCTCGTAGCCCAGCGCGTCGTGATCGCTGAAGACCACGATGGCGGCCGGCCGACCCGCCACCGCGCGGCGTCGCAGCTCTTCCATGGCTTCGTCACGGGTGGCGTAACCCGTGGCCTGAAAGTCCGCGGCCTCGGCGATTGCGGCCCAGCCAGCGCGTTGATCGGCGTCGGCGTCCACCACCAGAACCCCTCCGCCCGAGACCAGCGGCGCCGACGACTCGGGTCCTGACATCACGTGGCCTGCCGGCGGGGACGGTGCCGGCTCCTCGATCGTGGGGAGCGGCAGCGACACGGCAAAACGGCTGCCGGAGTCGACCAGGTTGCTGACGGTGAGGTCGCCCCCCATCAAGTGAGCCAGATGCCGCGCGATCGGCAGCGAGAGGCCGCCTTCCTTGCCGTGATAGACGTCGCCCCTCGAGAACGGCTCGAATAGCGTGGGCAATAGATCGTGAGGGATGGATGGGCCGGTGTCCTCCACCACGAACCGCACTCCTCCCTGCGCCGATCGCATCGCGCCGCGCGCCACCACGATCACGATCTCTCCGCGCTCGACCCGGGCCACCGCGTCACGTACCAGCGCCGCCAGGACCTGCCGGATCCGGCCGGGGTCGCCAGTGACGCGGCGTGGCGTATCGGGGCGCCACTCCAGCCGGAGGGCCAGCCCCTTCGCTTCGGCCTGAGCCGAGAGGGTGCCCGCCATGTCTTCGATCATCACTCGGAGGTCGAATGGAATCGGCTCGAGCGGAAGGGTGCCGCCCTCGAGCCGCGAGAAGTCCGAGACATCGCTCAGGATTCGGTGCAGTGCGTGAGCGGCGCCGTTGACCGAGTCGACATAGGCCCGCTGGGTCGGCAGAAGGGCGCCGGTCCGGAGCAGCGCGGTGAGTCCCAGGATGGCGTCGGTGGGCGTGCGCATCGTCCTGCTGACCGTGGCCAGCACCTCGCCGCGGACCAGATTGGCCGATTCGGCCGCGGAGCGAGCCCGGCGGAGGGCATCCAGCTCGACCAGGAGCTCGTGGAGCTCGGTGGTCGCCCGCTTCAGTGCCGCGGCCAGTCGCTCCCGCTCATCCTGAGCCTCGGCGAGGGTCACATCGAGCCCCTCGAGCATCTCCCGCCACGCCGGCGGCAATGCGTCGAGTGACCCGAATGTGCGCAGCAGCGGATCCGTCAGTCGGTCCAACACTCCGAAGGGCCTCCCGGATGGGCTTGCGCCAACCGTTCCGTAAACCGACGGAATGGGTGGTGGCGTAATCTCGTCCGCGATTCTCGTGCATTTATTGATCCAGCTTGGACTTAGACAGGTGGGCCTGGGTGACAAACTCGATGTATTTCTGAGTTAACTATAACAAAACGGTACAGAGTATATGGTACAACTACCTTAATGATTGCAAATGAGTCGCGCTCCCCCTTCAAATCGAACGACTTATCGACGTTATGATCGGGCTATGAAAATCAGACAGTAGATCCGGGACAACTTGCCGCGGGGAAAACTACGCCGCCGACCCGGCCCTCAGGGCTCGGCAACCCCAGGGTAGGCCACCCCGGGTTTCGCGCAGACCGCCAGACGCCTCGCTCAGCGCGAGGCTGGCTGAATTGGTATCCGCACTCGGGTCCCCTCCCAGGCCAGGACGAGATCGGTCCGGCTACTGTTGCCCTGGACTTCGGGAGCCACCGTGATCGTGAACCGCTCGACGGGTGGAGCGGCGCTCTCGCTCGGTACGATGGTGCGACCCAGCTCCTGGGCTCGCACCGCTTCGGTGTACTGCGACTCGTGACCCCACTGCCGGGTGGAGCGATTGATGACGATCTCCCAGGTTTCCGGGCCGGGAACCGTGTAGAGCGAAACCCGGCCCGGTGGCACGACCATTCCGGCCACCTCGAGTGCTACCGGCGTGATGATCGTCGTGGGCTCGTTTGCGCCGGTGCGCCAGATCTGGCCATAGGGAACATTCTTCCCGCCAAGCATCCTTCGGCCCCGCGCGGCCGGGCGGCTGTAGCAGATCTTCACGGTCGCTCCGCCCACCTCGAACGTGACCGCGGTCATCGGGCTCGCGCGGAGCATGAAGGTCGTGAGCCTGGTCCAGTTCCGGGGACAGGGCAGGAGTATCGTGGTGGCCGGCGAGGCGGGCATGGCGGTGAGGATCACCGGAGCGAGGATCAGGAGTACTACCACGGCGCCGGCCCAGGCCCTGCCGGTCCAGGTCCGCAGGATCCGGTACACCGCCGAGAGCAGATACAGGAGAATCAGCAGCCACAGGAGAGAGATCGCCGGGATGGCGGAAGGGCCGAGCACCGGCGCCAGCCAGATTCCCGCCAGCAAGGCGACGCCGGCCAGCACGACGGTGGCGCGGAAGCTCGACCGAGCCATGCCGCTACCGCCAGGCCATGCGGTCTCTGAGTCCGTTGATATGGGCCACGTGGTGCTTGCCGTGCCAGGCATACATGGCGAGCATGCGATCCAGCCGGAGGGCCTTGTTCTGCTCGGGGTGAAAGTAGGTGCGGTCCCACTGCTCTTCGGTAATGGATTTGAGCAGCACCACCCAGCGGCGATGCAACGCCTCGAGCAGCATCAGGGAGACTCCTACCTGAGTGCTGGCCGTATCGGGCAGCTCGGCCCACCGGGCTTCTTCGTACGGCTTGATGGTGGGATTGTCCTCCGTGAGGGCCAGCTTGAATCGCGTGTACGCATTGAGGTGGCTGTCGGGAACGTGATGCACCAGCTGCCGCACCGTCCACCCTTCCGGCCGGTAGGGCGTGTCGAACTGCTCGGCGTTGAGCCCATGCACCGCCGCGCGCAGCAGCGCCGGAGCCTCCGCAATCTCCGCGATCCATCCCTCGATGCGGGCGGGAGTGATTTCGCCCGAGACCGAGAATTCCCCGATCGGGTAGCGGAGGTCCGTCATGCTGAGCACCTAGTTGTGAAGGACCCTACGGCGCTAGAGGGAGCCCGGGAGCCAGGGAGCCGGGGTTGGTAGCTCCCTGACTCCCTGACTCCCTGACTCCCTGCTCAACACCACCATCCCGATCCCCAGTGCCACCTTGCCGTCTTCCGGAATCTGCACGTACAGGTCCCGCCCGCTTTTGGTGAGCTCCGGATAGCGTACGCCGACATCGAGGAGCAGCGAGTGCAGCATCATCTCCGGAACCGGAAACATCCCGATTCTCACGCCGCGCAACCGGAAGTGGGCCAGTCCCGCTGCTGCCGGCACCTGTTCCACTTCGGCGGTGACGATGGTGGCCGGATCGATCAGCGCGCTCAGCGGACCGGCCATGGCTTGCGCCTCGGGCGGCAAGTCCTGGAGCCGGCCCGAAAACGTGATGAGCAGGGTATCGACCGACACGACCAGCCCCATGCTGTCGGGCAGCGGGTTGACGCCCAGCCGCACCATCAGGTACGAAGCCCAATCACCACCCTCGATCGAGCCCGTCCCGACCTTGCGGTCGAGGAAGACCGAGTCCACCACCGCCTGGGCCCGGGCCACGCCGGCCGGAGTGATCCGGCCGGTCTGCTGGGCCGCGAGCTGGGGGGGCGCCGCCGCAACGATGAAAACCAGCGCCCCGCACACCAGTGATTTCACGACGCTGCCTCCATGCCATCCTCTCGCCATAAGACGATGGCCAGGAGCACCGCACCCACGGTCACGCCGACGTCGGCGAGGTTGAACGTCCAGAAGCGCGCGTTCCCCACGCCGATGTCGATGAAATCCACCACGCCGAGCGGCGATTGCAACCGATCGAGAAGATTCCCGAGCGCACCGCCGGCCACCAGCGCCAGCGAAACGGCGCGCAGCGCGCCATCAGGAGCGGTCCGCCGATACAGCGCGATGAGGATGACCAGCGCCAGGAATGCCAGCACGCTGAACACCACGCGGGAGGCCGGCCCGAACGACAGGCTCATGGCGGCACCCGTGTTGTAGGCCAGGGTAAGCCGGAGCCATTCCCCGACCACAGCGTGCGGCCCCGGGTCATTGCGGAGGGCAGACTCGACCAGCTCCTTGGTCGAGCAGTCCGCGAGGACCAGCGTGGCGAGAACCGGCCAGAACCAGAGCGCCTTCCGGGCGGCGGGCAACACACGGTGCGGGGCGAGCACCCCCGGAATATGTCGGCTCAGACCGTCGGGAGGAACTGCGGCGGCCGCCGCTGCCGGGTGGCCTGTTCGAAGGCATAGCTGAAACGTATGAGACGTGCCTCACTCCACGCCTTGCCGAAGAACGAGATCCCGATCGGCAGCCCCCGTACCCAGCCTCCCGGCACGGTCACGTGCGGGTATCCCGCCACTGCGGCGGGGGTAGAGCAGCCCCCGGTGTAGCGGTCTCCGTTCACGAGGTCGGTGGGCCAGGAGGGGCCCGCGGTCACCGCCACGATCGCGTCCAGCCGATGCCGCGCCATTACCAGGTCGATGCCCTGCCCGCGGGACAACTCCCGGCAGGTGGCCAGGGCGCGCCGGTAGGCCGGAGTAGTGAGTCCGCCCTTCTTCTCGGCGCGTTCGAAGATCTCCTGGGCGAACCAGGGCATTTCCTTCTCACGCGCGTTCGTGTTGAAGGCGATGAGATCGGCCAGCGTTTTCATCGCCACCGCCGACCCCCTGGTGGCGAGATATTCGGCAATGCCGGCCTTGAACTCGTACAGCAACACGTCGAACTCGGGGTCGCCCAGCTTGGCCACGCCGGGAATCTCCGCCGGGTCCACGATCACCGCGCCCTCCTGCTTGAGCGCGGCGATTGCCTCGGCGAGCACGGGCTCGACGCTCGACGGCAGCGCGAACCCTTGCCGCGCGATGCCCAGGCGCGCGCCGCGGAGAGCGTCGCGGGCCAGCGTGAGACCGGCCAGCGGGTGCTCAGTACCTGCCCGGGTGGCCGGATCCCTGGGGTCGGCGCCCTGAATCGCCGCCAGAACCGCGGCCGCATCGGCAACGGTCCGGCACATCGGCCCCGCGGTGTCCTGCGTGGCGGAGATCGGAATGATGCCCGCGCGGCTCACCAGTCCCACCGTCGGCTTGATCCCGACCAGCCCGCAGATCGACGCGGGGCACACGATCGATCCGTCGGTCTCGGTACCGATGGTGATCGCGGCCAGGTTGGCCGCGGCTGCGCTGCCGGACCCGCTCGAGCTGCCGCAGGCGTTGCGGTCGAGGATGTAGGGATTTTTGGTGAGGCCACCCCGGCCGCTCCAGCCGCTGGTGGACGTGGTAGACCGGAAGTTGGCCCACTCGCTCAAATTGGTTTTGCCCAGCAGCACCGCGCCAGCGGCGCGCAGCCGCTCCACGACCGTGGCATCGCGCTGCGCGGTGCTTCCGCTAAGCGCCAGGGAGCCCGCGGTAGTGGCCATCCGGTCGCCGGTATCGAGATTGTCCTTCACCAGCACCGGGATGCCGTGCAGCGCGCCGCGCCCGCGGAGCTTGCCTTCACGTCGCTCGCGATCGAGCTGATCGGCGATCGAGAGCGCATCGGGATTGAGCTCGATGATCGAGTTGAGCGTGGGACCGGCCTTGTCCACGGCCGCAATGCGGGACAGGTAGCGCTCGGTGATACTGCGCGAAGTCCATCGGCCGGAGGCCATGCCCTCCTGAAGGCTCGCGATGGTGGCCTCGTCGAGCTCGAAAGCCTGAAGGTCGGGAGGACGGGAAGACGGGAGGACGGGAGGACGGATCGATGCGCCGGCTATGAGTGGTATTCCGACGCCAGTCGCCAGCGTGCTACCTAGAAAGTCCCGCCGCTTCATCTGGTCACTCCTGTGTATCTGATTTGCGGACCGGCAATGCATACGCCTCGCCGAACACAATAGCGGAAAGGGCGTCGACCATTGTCCCCAGATCGCCGAAGTCCGGAGGCTGGTGGTGCGACCCCGATCAGGGTGGACTGGTAAGACCGGACACTTCAACCCGTCATCTGGGCCCCGCGGTTCCCCCGAAGCAAGAAAGTCAGCACAAACCCCGCCAGAAATCCGCCGATGTGCGCCATGTAGGCGACGCCGCCCGTCTGCGTTGCGGCGGCGATGGAGCCGACGCCGCTAAGAAACTGCAGAACGATCCAGAGCCCAATGACTATCAGCGCGGGCACTTGAATCACTTGCTGGCCTTGCAATACTCTCACCCTTCCCTTCGGGAACAGCAAAATGTAGGCGCCGAGTACGCCTGCAATCGCCCCGGACGCTCCCAGATTCGGCACGTTGGATCCGACGCTGAACGCCAACTGGGCAAACGTTCCCGCAAGGCCACAAAGCAGGTAGAAGATGATGAACTTGAGATGCCCGAAACGGTCCTCCACATTATCCCCGAAAATCCATAAGTAGAGCATGTTGCCGCCCAGATGAACCCACCCGGCATGCATGAACATGGAAGTGAAGAGCGTCAGAAAATCACCGGAGGGATTGGCAAGGAAGCGGCTGGGAACGAAAGCCCACTTACCGACAAAAGCATCCCCGCCGCTCTGCTCAACAAAAAAGAACAGAACGTTGAGGGCGATCAGGACATAGGTGACCAGCGGAGCAGTTCTGCGGGAGGTATCATCATCACCGATTGGGAGCATAAGTGATTATCTCCAATGGCTCAGATTGGACTGTCAAAGGCTCAGGTCAGAACCCTGCGACACTCTCTGCGCCTCGAGCCCGGCCGTGTACTCCGGCGGAAACCCCAGTTCCCGACACACTTCGATGATCCGCTCGAGATAGCCCGGCGCCGCGCGTCCCGGCGACTCGTCGGCCGGGCGGTAGATCATGGCGTCGATCACCGCACCGTTGCGGTCTTCGACCTTGGTGAAGTCCTTCCGGTAGAATCCCGACTCGACTCCCTCGAAATCGTCCAGCGCAGCGACGTCGGCCGGGGTGAGCCGCCAGAGCACTCCGCGCACCGTCATCCCCGCATCGGGGCGCACCATGCCATATCCGCCCGCCGCGATCCCGAATCCATGCCCCGGAAGACTGGCAACGCCCAGGTGCTGGGCAGCGGGACACCGCTCGGCCATGTGGACCGGATCCATGTTGGCGCCGTAGGCGAAGTAGAGCGTCACGGAACCGGGCCTCCGGCTCCCCGAACCAGCAGCTTCACCGCCGGAATCACCGAGATCCGGAGCAGCCCCTGCGGCTTCGCCAGCGAATCCAGCGTGGCGCTGCGCATGCGGATCCACTCGGCCGAGGCGGGACCGCGGCCCAGCTGGTCCAGCGCCTCGAGCCCGATGGCGCTCACCTGAATCAGCACGCGAGCCGCCGGCCTGGTGTCCCGCACCAGCGGCGCTCCGAAGGCCAGCGCATCCAGTGCCGGGGAGAGCGTGGGCCAGACCGTGAATGCCTCGCGGAGCCTGGCCCTCGCCTCGGCATCACCCGCCAACGCCTTCATCGCCATCTCGCGAGTGGCCCAGTGCGCCGGCGGGTCGGGCCGCGCCGCGTCGACCGCAAAGACCAGTGGGGTCAGGGAGGTGAGCTTCTGCCGCGAGACCCGCTCGCCGAAGCTCACCGGCTCCACCAGGCCCAGGAACGACACCAGCTGGTCGACGTTCTGACCCGATGCCAGCAGGCGGGCCATGCGGGGCGTGTGACTTTCGTGGTTCAGGCCCAGCTCTTCCAGCCGGATCCTCATGATGTTGAGCCGACGGTACATGTCGGCCACGTCCCGCACTTCCCGGGGGGACCAGAATCGTTCCGCGATGGCCGCCATCCGCGGCCAGATCCGGGAGTCGATCGACGCTTCGGTCACGTGCTCGTGCCACATGCAGGCCTCGCCGCCGAGCACTCGCGCCGCCTGCTCCGTGGTAAAGGGGTGGCCTTCGGGGAGCGGATCGATCAGATAGTGCTGTTCCGAGGTCCGCATGTGGTCGAGGTAGTATCCCGCCGAGAGAATTCCGCTGAACCCCTTCCGAGCCCCCTCCAGCAGCGATTCCTGGCCTCGCCACGACTGCACCACCGTGGTGGTGGGCAGGCCGGGATGGAGGATCTCGTCCCATCCCACCATCCGCTTCCCGTGTTTGGTGAGAATGGCCGACATCCGGCGGTTGAAGTACGCCTGCAGCGCCTCATTATCGGGGAACCCCTTGGTCTTCATGAACGATCGGATCCGGCGGTTCTCCCGCCACTGCTTCGGCGCGACTTCGTCGCCGCCGATGTGCCAGTAGCGATCGGGGAAGAGCCCGGCCATCTCGGCAACGAAGCCGTCGAGAAACGTGTAGACGACTTCGCGCGTGGGATCGAAGGCGGGATCGAACACGCCGAAGCGTCGCTCGATGCGATACGGACCCGGGGCGCTGGCATACTGCGGATACCCCACGAACCAAGCGCTGGAGTGACCCGGAATGTCGAACTCCGGCACCACCCGGATGCCGCGGTCCCGCGCGTACGCCACGATCTCCCGGATCTGCGCCTGGGTGTAGAACTGTCCGTCGGAGCCTTTGCCGTGGAGCAGCGGGTAGCGCTTGCTCTCCACCCGGAATCCCTGGTCCTCGCTCAAATGCCAGTGCAGCACGTTGAGTTTGACGGCGGCCATGCCGTCCAGCTGGCGTTTGATCACCTCGGCCGGCTCGAAGTGGCGGCCCACATCGATCAGGAGCCCCCGCCACGGGAAGCGCGGCGCATCCTCGATGCGGGTGGCGGGCAGGTACCAGCCCGACGAATCGGCCTCGACCAGCTGCAGAATTGTTTCCAGCCCACGCAGCACGCCGACTGTGGTGGGCGCCTCGAGGCGGGCGCCCGCCGCGGTGACCTCCAGGGTGTAGCGCTCATCCTCGGCCGGAGACTGGATCGCTTCTCCGGGTGCGGCGGACTCCACCGAGAGTCCCGGACCGCCCTCCCGGGAGCCAAAGCCGGTCCTGGCGCCAAGCCGCGTCCGGAATCGCGCCACCGCGCGGTCCAGCCGGGTGTCTCCGGCCCTGCCATGGATCGTTACCCCAAACAGACTGTCGAGCCGGAGCCGGCCTTCGCCCCAGGAGACCCGGGCTGGAACCGGCATCAGGCCGCGGGTCGATTCGGACGCCTGCCGCGGCGCCGGAGCATTCACCGCAACCGCTGCGGCAAGGACGAGCGGGAGATACATTAGGGTCCCTCTTCACTCATGCGGAGTCGGAAATGTCAGTCGCCAAAGTCAGCGAGATCACGTCGACCTCGAAGAAGAGCTTCGAGGACGCCATTCAGGCTGGAATCGCGCGCGCCAACAAGACACTCAAGAACGTGAAAGGCGCCTGGATCGAATACCAGAAGATAGATATCGAAGGCGGCAAAATTGTCAGCTACCGCGTCGGTATGCGAATCACCTTCGTGCTCACCGACTGAGCCCGTATCACGTTGTCACGCTGAGCAGAGCGAAGCGGCGGAGTCCCGCCCCTTCGCTACGCTCAGGGTGACCGGTGCATGCTCAGCGTGACAGCGCGTGACGGCGAAGCCGGTCCCGGAGCTCCGTCTCTCCAATCACCCCGCGGGAACCATCTTCCACCGACACCGGATCGGGAATCGAGGTGAGGATCCAGGCATAAACCTCGTTCCAGGCCTCGCGCTCGGCCGGGGCCAGTGCGTTCTTCGGCAGATGGGTCCAGCGGGCCAGAAACTCTTCGTGGAATCCCCAGAACGATTCTTTCGCGGCAAGGAACGCCCTGATCAGGCGACGAAACTCCCTGACGTGGCGGTTCATGCCACCGCTTCCCGACGGACCCCGGCCGCGGCCACGAACGCATTGACCAGCGGGTGGGCTTTCCCGATGAGCGCTGCGCGCTCCGGCTGGTACAGCGTCAGCACGAAGAACGGGTGGTCGATCAGCTCCATGGCGCGCACCTCGCCGGCGGTGTCGCGGGCAACCACGCGGAGCGGCCCGGACACCAGGCGCCGTTCGAACTCCGGGTTGAGCCCGTAACGGCAATGATACGTCTCCTCCGCCTGCGCGGCGCCATAGATGGCCGCGAGGCGGGAACGCGGCGCAAAGATCACGGTACCGCTCGCTTCCACCAGCGCGCAGGAGAGCGGAGCGATCACCGGCTCGGATGCATCCGGCTCGGATTCGGCATGGGCCGCGCCGGCCAGACCCAAGGCGTTCCTGGCGTACTCCAGCACCGCGTGCTGAAATCCGCCGCAGGTTCCCAGGAACGGGCGGCGAGATTCCCGGGCGAACCGAATGCCCCGGACCGCGCCTGCCTCGCTCCGATACGGACTCGCGGGGACGCACCAGATGCCGTCGCACCTGGCCA
>Ga0070698_100009091_pt1 | contig 10681 bp, 8 predicted proteins | sample KBSK1502metaG_FD_65477 | JGI IMG/M metagenome (GOLD analysis project Ga0070698, IMG submission 65477) | Corn, switchgrass and miscanthus rhizosphere microbial communities from Kellogg Biological Station, Michigan, USA - KBS K1-50-2 metaG | ecosystem: Host-associated > Plants > Roots >... | reverse complement strand
CAGCGGAATCATAATGATGCTTAAGAAGTCAATGGCCGCGTTATAGTCAATGTATGTACCCGAGGGCGGCTTGTCCGGAAATCTGACTGCTAAATCGATTTTGGGATTCGGGATTGTAGCAGCCTCTAGAAGGTCCGCGGCCGAAAGCAATTCCTTCAAAAGTCGCCTGGAGCGATCGATTGTTTAACAGCGCAATCTGAACAGCGGTGTCGACTGTTAATGGCTTGCGCAGAAGCTGGCGCACATCTTGCCGAGCTTGCTCATGCGCCGCCTGATCCTCTTCTAAGCGAACAGCTTTTCCGGTGCGTTCGCGGACCGACTGTTGAACACCCTGAAACGCCCCTTGAAGCCGCTCAACGCATCGCCGGACACGCCGACAGCCGGACCACGAAACTTTATGATCGACGCGGTCAGAAGGTATTGCTGGAGGATATGGAAAGGATTCGGTATTAGCATCAGTTAGGATTGCTCACTTCTATAAATTGCAACCCAAGAAAAAACTTACCGATGCCTGCCTCGGGCATGCGCAAAACTGGAAATAACATGAAATGGGACAATTCCGTAGAAGTCCAAGGCGTGAGCGACAGCGCTTACTCCGTCCGACCGAAGTGGGCTGCGGTTTAAGATCCGTGATGAAAGAGGTTCGTTTCAGCCATGAACAGTTGCACAGCGACGTGGAATCAACGTGTCAATTAGGCTGCGGTCTGCGCTCACCGTGCTGGAGTGATCGGAGCGTGGCTTACGTAACGCCATGAATAGCGAAGCGGACGAAAGATTCGACGTCTTCCTAAGCCATCCTCACACCGAGGCGGAGGCTGTTGAGTCGATCGGTTCAAGGCTCGCAGACGAGACTGGGCTGAGGGTCTGGTTTGACCGTTGGATTCTGGTTCCCGGCCAGCATTGGCAACAGCAGATGGCTAGAGGCCTTGAGCAGGCGCAGACCTGCGCGGTGTTTTTCGGAGCCAGTACGCCTTCCGGGTGGTTTCGCGAAGAAATCCAGAGGGCACTCAATCGGCAGACAAAGGAAAGCGTATTCAGGGTGATACCCGTGATTCTCCCGAACGGTGATCGTCGACTGGTTGACGACTTCCTGGAGCTCCGGACATGGGTCGAGTTCAAGAATGGGCTGACGGATGCTGACGCATTTCACTTGCTCGTTTGTGGAATTCGCGGCGTCCCCCCTGGACGGCGGATTAAAGCGGAGACACCACCGCGCGACGAATTTGGGGTTTGGGGAGTAACGGAACGTAATCCCGAGCTCGGGATTACGTTCCATTTCTCCCCAAGGGCCTAGATTTATTTTAGCCAGACCTCCACGCGCCGGTTTTTTTCGCGGCCCTCGTCCGTCTCGTTGGAGGCAACCGGGACCGCAGAGCCGAAACCCGTGCATACTGCGGCCAGCACGCCGCGACTGCTGAACTGGCGGGCGACAGTCTTTGCGCGTTCGTTACTCAGGCCGATGTTGAACTGCGGATTGCCTATGTTGTCCGCGAATCCGATGAGCATGAATTCTTTGCCGCGGGCCATCGGACTGGCGAGGTAGGTGGTGACACGGTCGATGTCATCCACCGCTTTGTTGTCAAGCTGGCTGCTGCCAGTGCGGAAGCGGAAGTCGACGCTCAACCGCTCGGCGTTTGCCGTCAGCCGGACGTATTCCGGCGGCAGATCACCGGCGGGACCGGCGAGTTTCGGGTCCTCTTTTTTCACGATCTGGTTTACAAAGCCCTCCCGAGCGACAATCTCCTGGCCGACATCCGAAGTCGCAAACCGGATGAAACGCAACGTAAGTGGGTTTGGCGGGTTGGCCGGGATGTAAAGAAACAAGCGGCGCGAGAAGACGTAATCCTCGCATGCGACGGTGAAGGCTGAGGGCAGCAGCGGGGCTGTGTTCTGATCAGACACCGGCACCGCGCGGGCACTGCGGACGAAAGGCAGGCCGACGAAGCCGATGCCATTAGGGTCCTGGGCGACGGCGTCGGAAAGGGCATTGGAGTCCTCAAAGCGTTTCGCATCGGGCGCGAGCGAAGCGCTCTCCAGCACGAGGGACTTGAAGGTGTCGTAAGTGCCGGAGCGATCGTCGCCGGCAAAAAGGTCGATGTGTCCCGGCCTGCCGCCAACCTGCGACCAATCTGTCGTCTGGCCTCCGAAAATGGTCTCAATTTGCTTGCGGCTGAGGCTGGCGACGGGGTTGCCCTTGTTGACCACGATGGCGATGCCATCCAGCGCCAAAACGTGCTCGCAAGCCGGTGAGGTCATGTCGCCCAGGGCAGTGAGCATGGCCTGCTCGGCGGGCTTGATCTTGCGGGAGGACATGCCGATGTCGCACGCCGCCTTCGCGAGGGAGTCGAATGCGGTGCCCGAACCATGAGCCTCAACCTTGACGGACTGCACGGCGCTCCTGCCGGAGACGACGCCCTGGAGCGAATACTCGTCCGGGTCCTTGCCTGGAACGCGCGTGATGTTGGACCAACGTTCCTGACGCAGGAACCCATCGAGCAACGCGGCAATAAGCTTTGAGCCGATGGTGTTCGAGCCGTGGATCTCCAGGAACACGTTGACGGGCGGTGGAGTGGGTGTGCTGGGTTTCGGCTTCAACAGGTACCAGGCGCCCACGCCGATCCCGCAGAAGACCAAGAGCGCGAAAATCAGGAGCGTGGGCGAAAGAACGTTTAGGGGCCCTTTGCCGGTCGGGGTGAGCGGAGCGCCGCACTGCGGGCATACCAACTCCGCACCGTCTGGGATCTGAATAGGATGTTTGAGGCGATCGGGATCATCGGCCTTGGTGCAGTTGCCGAAGTTGGTGCAAATACCTTGTTTCATAGTAGAAATCGTTCCGGCCACTCAGACCGGCGATGCGTGGCGGTTTTGATCAGATCGAAGTTAGTTTCATCGATTCGGTCGGCTGGCTCCAGGAGAGTTCCGCCTAACGGCACCGGCGGGTTGTCGAATCCGTCCGTGTCCTTGGTCATAGTCTACTCACCGCAGGGTGTGCACATCCTTCGTGATCGACAGGCTTTTGGATTTTGCCCCACATCAGGGATTAACAATAAAAGGCCGCAGTATCTGCGTGAGTTCGACCAACTCCTTATCCGTCACATTCATCCCGAGCACCTCAAACTTGTACCTGGCCTGCTGGAGATCGCGTTCCATATTCCCGGGTTTGATGTTTTTTGGCAGAACACCGAATATTTTGGTTTGAGTCGGTGAAATCCTCACTTGGGTCTCCTCCGTGCCGATAATTAGGCGGGCAAGGGCGCCGTTCTCGTTCTCACTCAGACGCTCAATGTCGCGTAGCACTTGCCCACCTTTTTCGGTTAGGATTATTTGCCGTTCAAGTTGGTCGATCATGGTTTGAATCTCAGCTGCGGTGGTTGGAAAGCTTGCGCCTGTACGCCTTGCCCGCGCCCGCAGACTGCGAAAATCATCGCGGGCAACGGCGCGCAGTTCGAGCCGTTCGTCGATAGTTAGGCCCGAAATGCTGCCGGAGGCAAAACTAAGCTCGCGCGCGTTTTTTGCTGTGCCGGCCTTGGCCTCAAAAATGGTGACAATCTCGAGGACATCGCCACCCCTACGAACGAGCATGCCATCGGTGATCTGGCGGCCGGCGGCATCCCGGATTAAATGGCCCGGAATAAATTCCAAGCCTGCCGGGGGATGCGCAATCCCGAGGGCGGCTACGCCGGAGAGATCGCGAAGCCAGCCGGCGATGCGCGATTGCAGCAATTCCTCGAGAAGCTGCCCCTTCATCCGGTTTACACTGGGACCCTTGTCGATTACCCGCTGCAGGGCCAGCTCGTCAAGCTCTGCCAGGAAAGGCTTGATACTGACCAGCCTTTTGAGAGCCGCGGAAACGGTTAGGGGAAGAGGGGAGAGGCTGGGTGCGCGGGCCCCTTTAAGGCCCAGCCGCTCAAAGGAGTCAGCAACCTTCGTTGCAAGCTGGGCGTCGATCTTGGTGTGGGCCTTAACGAGCGTATCGGCTTGGCTAATTGCCTGCATGGCTCCGGGATCGGACGACAGACGCTCGCCCGCAGCGAGCGTCGTTGACCATCGTGAGGCTTGCGAGCCGTAGAGGCGTTCCAAGCGGGCCGCAGTGTAGAGCACGCGGCCTTCCCTTACGAGTCGCGAGGCGATGGGCAGCAGTGCTCCCGCCGCAAGAATAGAGCGCTCGAGGGGGTCAAGCTCGTAGCCGAACAAGTCTCGGCCGCTCACGGCCTCAAAGATCGCTACTGCGGTTCCAGCAATGGGAATAACACTGATGGCGAATTCCACGACATCAACCAACACTGGCCGGTCAATCGATGAAACCGTTGAGTCTTTGGGGAGCGACTGGCCGAAGCGAAGTGCGGCGACCAGGTCCTGTCGTTCATCCAGCATGCGTAACAAGCCAACCCCCGCCGACGTTGTCATGAAATCGTCGTCGCTGCTATGGGCGACAACCCAAGCAGCTAGCGCTGTGATGATGTCGGTTAGAACCGCCCGGACCTTATCATTCTCCTGGGTTAGGTATGCGATGCCACGCTGCTTGTCCAAGAAGACTTTATCCAACGCCTGTCGCTGACGAATTCGTTGGACAAGCTGCAGGTATTCGTCATTCTTCCTCGCCCATTCAGCAGGCGTTAGTTCTCTCCTTGAGAGAGGAGCAGCGGCAAGTTCTTGCGACTTAACGCGCCACAGAGTCGGGCCTTTGAAGCCGCGTTCCTGCCGATTTTCGTAGCTTAGGACGTTCTGAGGCCGCACTTTCAGGTCCTCCTCCATTATCTCAGCCGTTCGGCGCTTAAGCGCTACCGCGAAGGCAGAATCGCTACCTCCGGCGAGGCTCTTGCGCAGATCTTCCTTGGCTAGCGCCAGTTCCTGACGATAAGGTTCAAGATTGGTAGTGATGGCATGCCTCCTGTTGTGTCGGCTCCAGCCACGCTCGCGCGATCAACCGCCGGCGCGCTGTGGAACGAAGTACCCTCTTCGGGCCACTGGAGCCACTAAGCCAATAGCCTTCATAGACCATTGTGTTGTTGAGGTGAGCGGAAAGCAGTCGGCAAAGGGCATCAGCAACTCCTTGCCCGCCGAAAAAACCGGAGGTCCGCCAAGAGAAGTCCCGCACGCGACGCAGTATCCGCCCACATCCCCTTTCGAGGTTGTCCATCACGCCGTAGGCAGAGGTCGAATTTTTGAAGACAACCTCCACCTTTGGGAGCATGTTCATCGGTGCCGACGCGTACCGGCGAGCCGGACTCGCAGCGCCTCCGCCCAGGTCGCCGAGCCACGTGACAATTTCAACGCCAGTGCCGCCCTGTCCCTCAAGCGGAATGTCGCGCATCCTCGAACTAGCACGTGTCTCGAGACCTATGAGAACATGACCGATATCAATTCCGAATCCACGGCTGCGATCGTGGATGCTTTGACTTTGCTGCAAATCGGCGAACAGTGCCTCTCCTAGGGCTAGTCGTGGGTCGCCTGGTAGGTTTCCGCCCGTGTAGCTAAGAAAACCAAGATTGCGGACTCGCGCTCCGGGTTCGCTACGTTTGCTTTCTACCTTGTAGTCGAGGCTCCACGCGGTGCCGTAATAAATGCTGCGTAAGGTGCACGCCCGATCTTTGGGATCTGTCTGCCCTGCCTTCTTGCCAAGTGCATCCTCCGCCTTTCGAATGAGATCAACAACGCCAGTAAATGTACTTGCCGCAGCCATATCAGTGCATCCGAGCGTTTTTCTGAACCATCGCAAAGCTCGCCCTACCAAGGCGACAATCTACATTCAAACTGCAGACCGCGAGACTACGTCTAGCAGACTTCTGAAAAAAAGCCCGTCCACAAACACGATACTGCGGTAGAGGTACGAATTCTCTCACTTGTGATCGGATAGCCAAACTTATTGAATTAAATTACACTTGCGCCACGAAGTCGCGACATGGTGGTTAATGCCGCAGTTAGCCTCATGCGCTTGGGAACCCATTCTCTTACGCGATAGACGGGAGGTTGCTCGTTACCGCAATATCAGTACCAGAGGTCGGCGTATACTCGTTCCACTCCGCGATTAGAACGCCTTTCTCCGCCGGCCTAACAATGGGGTATACCGAGCTCTCGCCGCCATGCGAGTTATCGATGCTTTCCACGGTAATATGCGTTCCATCGCGAATACTTACGATTGTCTTCGCCTCCTGCTTACCAGACACGTTACTCGGGTTAGCATCGACTCCGTTGTCAATTACGACTTTATCTCCTACTACGAATCCAGCGCTCGAAGCCACTTTCAACTCCACAGGGTTTGTTGTTTTACCACCAACAAACGTGTCGGAAGTCGTAAAAACCGCATCCTCGAGTCGCACAGCGCTTTGTCCGGGATTAGCGGGCGGGATACCGGGGTAGTTCCTATCATCGTAAGCTGCAAGTTCCTGGGCGATCGTCAGATAGGGAGATGTGGTATTGCCGTCCGGCTCGCCGGTCTCAGTGAAGCGCACCCAGAGATCCTCCCACCGCTTCCGGATCGTAAGCACTACCCGCGCGCTGCCCGCACGCAGGAAAGCCTGCCGGGTCGCGTCGGGATGTTTTATCCGTCGAATGAAGTCCCAACTTTGCGGGATGTCCCAGAAATAAGAATAGAGGAATGAGGACACATTCTCCCATTCGATTGCCTGGTTGATAAACCGCACCCTGTCTTCGTCATTTCTGACCACGGCCAATTGGCCGGGGTCTAGGCCAAGCCGGACTGTCGAAGATGGGCCAAGGGAGTTTCCCGTAAAGCCAACGCCGTGGTCAATGTCCGCGCCCGAGTTTTTGATGGCCGTGATAACGTCATCTGGCATGAACTCGAATCCGTAACCGAGTATGAATCGCAAGGCCCCCTTCATGATCTCGTCACTTTCTTCGCGGCGAAGCGTGAGCGTATCAACGTTGTTAAGCTGATCTTCTATCGCAGAGATTTGTGCGGCCAAGTCCTGCTGCTGAGCAAAGTATTGAGTCTGGGCCGCGTTGAAGAGTGCGTTCCATACGTCCACTTGCCATTGCTGTTTTGCAGCCTCAGTAGGCTCCGTTTCGATCGTCAATTGGACCATCGCCGAAGAGGCGTCAAAAAAGAAAAACGTTACCGTATTGGCACCTTCAGCATGTTCCAAGAAGTTGCCTTGTCCGTTCTTCCGAATGAGTAAAGTCGAATTGAAGGTCTGGTCGACCTGACCTCCTGGAAAGTCAAACGTTGTACCGAGAATAGCGAAGCCAAATTCACGCTTCGCGAAACCAGTGACCTTCGCGTCTAAGGTCACGCTCTTGATCGAATAGCCCGGCGGGATATTAAAAGACAGCTGGAAATCGTGGACGCCCTGTTGCACTGAAAAAGTTGCGTTTGGCATCAAAGGAGGGGCTGGCCTGGGTGCTAACGGCACCTGAGCTTTGAAGCGCTCGGCCAAAACTAAATAGTGTGGCTCTGTTTCATGCAGGTCCACCCGGATGTCTGTTGTAATTTCGCTAAACGCCACATTAAACTTGAAAGGGCCTATCTGGGACTGCAGAAACGCAAGGTCCGCATACGCCTTTCGCAACGCTCCCGCGGGCTCCGGAATAACAATATCGTAAGTCAGACGCAGCCCGTACCGATAAAGACGGACCCGCCACTTGCGCATCATGCTAAAATAGTCGATCCGGATCGGATCGGTCGTGCTGGGGTTTTTCAGAAGTCGGGTCGAGGTTTCCGAAGTGCCAGTCTGCGTCGTGGTCGAAATCGTGACTTTGTGCTCCCGCTTCGCCCGGGAAGAGGCTTTCTGCGTGAGGCTAACGGCGTGCTTCCGGCTATCGGTAGCCGATTGAGATGCCGAATCCTGTGCGCCAAAACTAGCCGTTACCGATCCTGAGATAAGGGGAATACCCCCGGAGACCGTGCCTGTAATGTTGAACTGGTTGCCGTGTTGGAGCTGCGACGTGGTCGACTGCGCGAGTTCGGTGTTATCCGTAACTCCCGTTTCGCTTAGGGTTTCGAGGGAGTCGGTGACGATCGAGGTGAATTCTTTGGTTGTGACGGACCATTCTTTCTGAATCACCGCTGTTTCCTCGAGCGGGGCAAGAGGAATCGTGGCGATCAGCTCTCCCCGTTGTATACCGGCGGGCGCCATCTCGATCCGCTCAAGGTTAAGCATCCCAATTGGCGTCTGGCCGCTATGGAATTCAAACGCTTTGTTGGCAATCGTTGCGACGTGAAGCAAATACAAACGCGTTCCCAACTCGACGGGGGACGCGGTGACAACTGCGGTCGGTCGTCCCTGAATGGGAAGTCGCGCAGCAGCCGGGGACGCAGTATGCGGACCGGGCGAACCTTGAGCAACAGCCTGTTTACGGATTTCCTTGAGGGCCGCGCCAAACGTGCGTAGGGCTCTAACCGAGATTGGGGCGAAGGTGCTTGGCGGCGGCAATTCCGAGGGCATAGGTGAACCCTCGAAGGACTTCAACAAACCCAAAAGCCCACTGGTAGAATCTGAGCTTTCGCTGATCCTGTCTTGAACCGCGCGGACTTCACCCGGCTGCAAGGCCAACTGCCGTACGTAACCAAATTTCACTACGACGCCGCCATCTCTGGTAGCACCACCTATCGGGTCTTCCACCTTCAGCGGAACAAGAGTGGCCTTTTCAATATGCCGCGCCGAGTCGCCAAGTGTAAGTCCGGTGCTAGGCGGCTCTGCTGTTGTCGGTGGACCGACGATCGCAGGCCCGGACATCACTTGCTGAGTGGCAACATTTCCCTCGGTGGCAGTCTTGAACGCGAGATCACCCCACGGAGAATCTGTCTTTACTTTATGAACTAACTTGACTGGACAAAATGTATCCTTCTCGGCTGGTGCGATGAAGCTAAGTACTACAGGACTGGCGGGAGGGGACTGAAATTCGCGATAGACGTATTGAACATCGCCCTGGGTTGGCCTTTCAAGCTTTGTTGCCTGGATTTCCGGCACATCCGTGAAGTTCCCTGGATCTCGAATATTAAGCCTACGTGAAAATTCCAGGCCGATGCGTGCGCCTGGACTACCGGTCGCGCGGATACCAATAAGCGAAAACAAACTCTGCGACTCCGACCAACATAGATTGTAGGTCCAGATGGCATTCGGGACGCCGTCTAACGTACGAAACAGCATTGGTCTGGTAAACTGGAGAAAGAAGTCACTTGGCATAATAGGTCCGCTCTTTAAGGTTTTCGGAGTTGATATGGGCTGCGACCGGCGAATCGGGCACATCCAGAAATACTCCCGCTCCTGAAAAGTCGGAACGCGAGGTCGGATACAGAACCAATCTGTCGGTAGCTCAGTCGAGCGCTCATGTGCTAAATAAACCTACCCTGGCGCCGCTGAGGTTATCTGCCGTAACCCTTCCAAGCAATAAACAGGGATTTTAGCGTCCGCATTTGTTGTGGTGCCGGTTGCCGCTCACCGCCTCTTCTCCCTTAGAGGACTTTCTGCCCATTTGACGCTCAGGTCCGGATTGCCGGTCTTCATTAAGGTACAAACGGATTGCGATGCTCGAGTTTCAGAGGTTGCTCCGAAACGTTCAGTCGCTTGACCAGCGTTGGAGCTTACCGCGAACGGATGAATTCTTGCTGCTTTGAATGTCTTGTTTCAACTTCAATCACATTTGATACGTTAAGTTGACCATGGGGGTCAGAATTGAAGCTGGACCATAGTTCGCCTGCGGAGGACGCTGCCCGATTTCGCACCACTCGATGGAGCGTGGTCTTGCTCTCGGCTCAGAGTCAGGCGCCTGGCTCAAAGGCCGCGCTTGCCGAGTTGTGCAGGCTCTACTGGTTTCCGCTTTATGCATTTGTCCGGCGTCGGGGATACAGTCCCGCCGACGCCCAAGACCTGACCCAGGGCTTTTTTCTGCATCTGCTTGATCACAAGGCGTTGGCTGAGGTCGATCCGCGTAAGGGCAAATTCCGATCCTTTTTGCTCGCATCAATCAAGAACTACCTTTCGAAGGAGGCCGACCGCGACCGCTGCCTGAAAAGAGGCGGGAACATAGAGTTTGTTCCTTTGGATACAGAGCGCGCCGAGGACCTTTATCGGCTTGAGCCAGCCGATTTCTTAACGGCAGAAACAATCTTCGATGCGCGGTGGGCGACGACTTTGCTGGACGAAGCCATGACCCGCCTTGGCAATGAATACGCCGCGCAAGGAAAAGCAGCCATTTTCCACGCGTTGGAGTCTTTTTTGCATTCCAGCAACGTCCAAGTAGTACCGTCGTACGAACAAGTAGCCGATCAGCTTCAGGTTGGCACCGGCGCGGTCAAGACACTTATCCACCGGCTGCGGAAGCAGTTCGCCGCCTTTTTACGCGAGGAGGTCGCTCGCACGGTGTCAGATCCGGCGGAGATCGACGAGGAGATCCATTCGCTTTGTGAGGCTCTGATTGCGTCCGAAGGCCGGTTAGGCCCATGAAAGCGGAGAACAGACGCACCTGCTCGGTTTGCGGTAGTGAGTTTTCCGGAGGACTGAAATTCTGTCCGGTGTGTATGCTGCGGATGGGCCTTGAAGGAGAGATCGAGTCAGGCGAGACCAGTCCGGAAATCGTTGGGGTCGAATCAGCCTCCGGGGTGGCCTCTCAGCGCTTTGACCATTACCAAGTCGCTACTCACACCGACGGCACTCCCGTGGAATTGGGTCGGGGTGCGATGGGCGTCACCTTTAGGGCCTCTGACACGGTCTTGGGAAAT
>Ga0070698_100009090_pt1 | contig 10682 bp, 12 predicted proteins | sample KBSK1502metaG_FD_65477 | JGI IMG/M metagenome (GOLD analysis project Ga0070698, IMG submission 65477) | Corn, switchgrass and miscanthus rhizosphere microbial communities from Kellogg Biological Station, Michigan, USA - KBS K1-50-2 metaG | ecosystem: Host-associated > Plants > Roots >... | reverse complement strand
CCGGGGATATCGCGGTCGAGGACGGCGATGTCGTAGACGTTGACGCTCAGCAGCTCCAGCGCCGTTTCGCCGTCGCCGGCGATGTCGGCCGCGATTGCTTCCAGGCGCAGCCCGTCGCGGATGGCCTCTGCCATGTACGGCTCATCCTCGACAACTAGCACACGCATGTTCCAAGGTTACGAGCCCCTGCATATCGTCGGCATATCGGAAACCGCGTACGGGCTGACAACGCCACGCTGCCTTGACTGGCAGCATGAGTCCAACCGCGCACGGGCCGATCCGGGCACGAAACGATTATCGGCGGCACAGGGTAATCCTGGCGCTGCTTGTCGCACTCGCCTGCCTGGTCGGCTGCACCACGGGGGAGCTGAAGACATCCACCTCCCGGTCGGCACCCCACCCCAGGCGACTTCGCCCTCCGGGACGGTCGCGCCGCAGGCCGGGACAGCCACTCCAGGCCAGGAGCAGCCGGGCGCGATCTCGTGGTGTCACGGCCTCTCGTGCTCGCCGGACGCGGCGCCTGCTCAGCTGACGCCGCCTCCCGGTCCCGGCCGTCATGCCCGCGAACCCACCTGCCCGAGGTACAGCCGACCCTGAGCAGTTTCGCGATTCGGGCCGCGGGCACGGCCGCCGCTCTCGGCCGCCTGAACAACGAGCCCTCTACCTGCGCTTTCGCCTTGATGTCACGCTGTGTATAACCATCGGTAGGGGCCTCGCCGGGCGCTCCGGGCACCATGATCAACTATGTTCGGACTGACGAGCAGGACTGACGAGCAAACGTGGAGCAACCACGGCCGCAAAACGGCCATCAACCAGGGTAACTAGATGGTAAAAACCCCAGGTCAGGACGGGTGCGCCGCCAGGGACTTGAACCCCGAACCCGCGGATTAAGAGTCCGCTGCTCTGCTATCAGATCAGTGCTCTCAATGCCTGTCTATGCCGTTCCGGGCGAACTTCAACTCGATTCTCTGCCATCCCCGTGCCGGTTGCTGACGGGCGGTACCGGGGCAGACGAGCAAACAACGAGCAAACATGGCAGCGGACGATCTTCGCCGCACTCTGTCCCGCAGGGCCGGGTCGGGCAGTGCTGTGCGGCCGCCACGGCAGCGTGCGCCCGACGGGCAAATATGCATGGAGCGACACCATGAGGCCGGCGGCTGATGTCGTGGTCATCCGCGCGGGCCCTGTAGTGCCTGGCCGTCGCCGTGGCCCTGCTGGTACGCGGCATCTGTCTGATGCTGGAGGCCGGGCCTTCAGCCTGTGACACTGCCAGGCCATCCCGGCTACGCCAGGAACGACAGGCCCGGGTCCAGCGCGCACCGGCGGCGCGTCCCCGGGAAACTGCGCGGTCCCGGCGGGCAACCCGGCCTTGCCGGGCCCCCGTGGCCTAGCCCGCCGGGATTGTCAGCGCGCGGCCATCCGCTCCAGCGCGGCCGGCGGTCTCGCCGTGCTGGCCGGCTCGCCCGCATCCGAGCGCCGGGCGGCTGCATCCGCCCAGCGCGGCGAACCGCGCCGTAGCGCCTGGCCCCCATCAACCGCCGGTACTGGCTGCCCCTTGCGGCGGCACGATCCTGCTGACCGCCGTGAATGCCGGTAGTGGGCTATGGCCGCCGGCGCCACAGAAGATTTGCCCGCGCCTTGGCCTGGGCAAAGGGACCAACGGCCCTGGCCCGCGCCAGTGATCGACGGTGATCATCGGGATGTGGCTGCGCTGCTTGCGTACGTTGCTGGCGCGATTGTCGCGGTGTGGGGCGTGGCGCACGCGGTGCCCACCCGCCAGGTTCTTGCTGGCTTTGCGCCGATCACTGCAGATAACAGGCGCATCGTGTTGCAGGAGTGGCTGGCTGAGGCGTTCACCATGTGGGGAATCGCCGCGGTGGTGATCGTGGTGACCGCGGCCGGCGGGGCGGATAACGCTGTCCGCTGGTGGGTCTACCGTGCCGCTGCTGGGCTGCTGGTGGCCCTGGGGACGCTGACCGCGCTGACGGGCGCGCGCACCCGCGTGGTCTGGTTCAGGATCTGCCCGGTGGTGCTGGCGGGCTCGGCCGCGCTGCTGGTGGCCGCGAGCTTGGTGTAGGCAGGTTGTCGTGGCCGATTGCCGGGATGCGTGCGCCCGGAGCGTGGCCTCGGCCGGCAACCCCGGAAACCTGCCCGCGACCTGGTCACCCTCGGTGACCGCTCCCGGCGTGCGGGCGCGGTGCCCGGATCGGCGGCGGCCGGGCCGGTACAGGCGGCCACCGGATATGTGCAAGCACCGGCACCCCAGGCGGGTGCGCTGGGGGAAGGGACCGAGCTGGTGAAGGCGGTTGTGTGCACACGGTACGGCCCGCCGGAGGTCCTTCAGCTCCAGAACGTGGCCAAGCCGGTACCCGGCAGCAAGCAGGTGTGCATCCGGGTGATGGCGACGGCGGTGACGTCCAGCGACTGCTATATCAAGGGCCTGAATCTTCCCTTCGCCTACCGGATGGCCGCCCGGCTGGCGCTGGGCCTGACAGCGCCGCGGCGGCGCATCCTGGGGATGGTGCTGGCCGGGCAGGTCGAGTCCGCCGGACCGGAGGTGACGGCGTTCGCCGAAGGCGATCAGGTATTCGGGCTTGACCGGCACCGTTTCGGCGCCTACGCGGAATATGCGTGCTGGCCCGAGGGCGGGGTGCTGGCCCCGCTCCCGGCCGGCCTGACCTACGCCGAAGCCGCAGCCGTTCCGTACGGGGGTCTGCTTGCCCTGCATTACCTCAAGAGAGCGAACATCCGACGCGGCCAGCGGGTTGTCATCTACGGGGCCTCCGGGGCGGTCGGCACCTCGGCCGTGCAGCTCGCCCGCCATTTCGGCGCCGACGTCACCGGGCCACGGCGCTGCGGGACGCCGGCAAGGCGCTGACACCGGGCGGCATGCGCCTGTCCGTGGATGACGGGACACCCAGACTGCGCGCCAGCGACCTGGCGGTGATCGGGGAACTGGCCGGGGCAGGACAGCTCAGGCCGGTCATCGACCGGTGCTACTCCCTGGAGCAGATCGCCGAGGCTCACCGGTACGTCGACGGCGGGCACAAGAAGGGAAACGTCATCGTGACGGTGGACCGGCGCGCGGGTGACACCGGCTCTGCCAGCCGGTAGCGTCGCGGTCCGTGGAGCACGAGGTCCTGCCGGGTGAGCTTGACCCAGGGGACGTGATCACCCTGCCTGACAGCAGGGAACAATTGCTGGTCAAGCAGGTCCGCCTGGGCAAGGGCGGATTCATCCTCACCGTGTCGCCGGCAGGACGCGACGCCCCCGGGGCAGAACGGCTGATCACGCTGGCGGCAGCGACCCGTCTCTGGAAACGCGCGTAAGCGGCATGGCCGCGGCCGAAGGGCGCGCCAGCCGCCCGGCGACCGGCAGGCGGCCACTGGGAGCGAGCACGCGGCGCGCGTCGCCGAGCCCGGCGGCGGGGGTCGTTCCAGTGGCGGAACGAGCTGAGCGCCCACACGACGGTGCCGCACCGCCGGGGGAGCGGCAGGGTCTAGGCGCGGCCTGCTAGCCAGGTGACGCGTTCGGCGTGGCGCCGTGCGCTGATCCAGCCGCGCGGGGCCAGCGCGAGCCGTTCGCGTTGCGCCGCTGGCGGATCGCGCGCGCATCCGCCTGCGAGTCGACCGCTCGGCGGCGTCGGTGACGGCCGGCGTGCTCCGCGCAGTGCCTGGCTGATCGTTTCATGGCGTTATTCGCGCTGATGGGATCTGGCGCCCAGACGCTCCAGGTCCTCGGTCATGCCGTTCGCGAACACCGTGAGGTCGGGAACTAGGTGTGCGTCGGCGACGATGTCGAAGTTCAGCTGGCCGGCGTAGGACAGCGCCCCTACCTGCACGGCAACGTTGCCTTGGACGACACCGATCTGGAACACCTCGAGGATCTTGGCGCCGGCGAAGTACATGGGCTGTGGGGGGCCGGGGAGGTTGCTCATGAGCAGATTGATCCGCCGCTGCCGGTTCATGCTGCGGATCATCCAGCGCTGCAGGAAACGCGCCGCGGGCTGGTAGGGAGGCAGACGCTTGCGTTCGGCTGTCGCGCGGGCTATCTCCTCCAGCCGCCGGATGGGGTCTTCCTCGGCTACGGGCAGGGGGACGATCAGGATTCCGACGAGATTACCCGCCTGTGATGCGCTCGCTGGTGCGCGGACCGATGCGGCAACGGAGACCTTCAATACCAGCGGGCTCTGGAGTTCTGCACGGCCCGCCAGGAGCGCGCGTGCTCCGCCGGCGATCGTGCACAGCACCACGTCGTTGACGGTCGCGTGATGCGCGTGTGCGACCTGCCTGGCGTGTTCGAGGTCGGCCCGCACGAGCAGGACACGGTGCTGCCGGCCGACCGGCCGGTTGAGCGAAGTGCGCGGAGCCCGGCCCTCGCGAGCGAGCTGCAGGGCCTGGCGGAACAACGTCCTGGCCGGGGCGAGGGCCTGCCGGGGGTGCTCGATCTTGTCCGCGCCCCGGCCGATGCCGGTGATTGCCCTGCGCAGCGCGTCGCCGAGAAGCTCCGAGCGGGCGGGGATGGGCCGCGTCGGCCATGTTGGGCTATCTGACTCCGCAAGGGCTGCGTAGGTCTTGGACGATCAGCCGCGAGGTCACTCGCTCCCGGCGAGCAGCCCGGCCAGCACGAGCGCGGCATAGCGGAGGCCATCCATGGTTAGGTGCTGTGCTCGCCAGGGCCCGGGGCCCTGCGCCCCGCACCATTGGTCGGCTGTGGTCGTGGCTGCACCGAGCAGCTCGTTGGCCGGGCCGGGGTCACCGACCTGGCCGAGGCGGCAAGCAGCCGCGCGCGCTGCACGCGAACCTGCTCAAGGCGCTGCCGAACTGCGCCCGGATCGGGTTCACCGGCACGCCGATCATCATGGGCCGCCGCAAGTACACTGCCTCGATCTTCGGCGACTACCTGGACCGGTACACGATCTTGCAGTCGGAGGCGGACGGGTCGACGCTGCCGATCCTGTACGAGGGCCGGACCGCGAAGGCCGCCGTGCGGGACGCCGCCGACCTGGATGAGCTGTTCGAGGACATGTTCGCGCAGCACACCCCGGAGGAACTGGAGGCAATCAAGAAGCGGTGGGCGACTCGGGGCAACGTGATGGAGGCCCCGAGACTGATCGCCGCGAAGGCGCGCAGCATGCTGCGGCACTACGTGGATACCGTTCTGCCGAACAGGTTCAAGGCCCAGGTGGTGGCGACAAGCCGGGTGGCCGCGGTGCGGTACCGGGAGGCGTTCCTGGCCGCTCGCGATGAGCTGCTCGCCGAGCTGGATGCTCTGGGCCCGGACCTGCGTTCGGCGGACGCGGCCGACCGGGCGGACAGCCTGCCGGGCAAGACGGCGCGGCTGGTGCGGGCCTGGCCGTTCTGGGATGTGATCGCCGCGCTGGACTTCGTCCCGGTGATCTCCGGGGAGCAGAACGACCCGGCGGACTGGGCGCAGTGGACCGACAAGACCAAGCAGGACGCGGTCATCACCCGGTTCAAGAGGCCGCTGCCCGCCGGGGATGACGCGGATCCGGAGCACACGAGCACGGTCGCGTTCCTGATCGTCAAGTCGATGCTGCTGACCGGGTTCGACGCCCCCGCCGAGCAGGTCATGTACCTGGACCGGCACATCAAGGAAGCCGAACTGCTGCAGGCCATTGCGCGGGTGAACCGGACCGCCCACGGCAAGAACGCCGGGTACGTGGTGGACTACTACGGGGTGGCGGAGAACCTGAAGGTCGCGCTCGCCGCGTATGCGGTCGAGGACGTTCGTGGTGCGATGACCAGCGTCGCCGACCAGGTGCCGCTGCTGGCCGAGCGCCGTCAGCGGGTCCGCAATCTGTTCGAGGCCCGCGGTATTGACCGGTTCGACACCCAGGCCGACCAGGATGCCTGCGTGGAGGCGCTGGCTGACGAGCGGCTGCGGGCGGCGTTCGAGGCTGCGTTCAAGCTGTTCACCATGAGCATGGAGATTGTGCTGCCCCGCCCGGAAGCCCTGCCCTTTGTTTCCGACGCCAAGGCGTTCGGGACGATCGCGTTCGCCGCCCGCCGCCGCTACCGCGAGGACGGGTTCGATGCCTCCCTGTATGGCAGCAAGGTCCGGCGGCTCATCGATGATCACGTCGAGGCGCTCGGCATCGAGCAGAAGATCCCGCCCATCTCGATCACCGCCGCCGACTTCGACACCAAGGTCGCCGACCTGCACTCCGACCGGGCCAGGGCCTCGGAGATGGAACACGCGATCCGCTACCACCTGCGTGAGCACTGGGACGAGGACCCCGAGCACTACGACCGGCTGTCGGAACGGCTGGAGGAGATCATCGAGGAGCTGGGAGAGCAGTGGGAACAGCTCGCCCTGGCCCTCAGTGACCTGCTGCCCGAGGTCCGGGCCGGGCGGCAGGCCGACGACACCGGCCTTGACCCGGTCGCCGAGGCTCCGTTCTACGACCTGCTCAGACGCGAACTCGGCGACGAGGGAAGGAAGGTGTCCAGCCCCGGCCGAGGCGCTGCTGCGGGAGCTGACCGTGGACCTGGTCCTCCGCGTCAAGGCCGAGATCAGCCTGGTCGGGTTCTGGCACAACGCCTACGCCCAGAACACGCTCCGCGCCTGGGTAGCGACCCGCCTGGCCGAGCCCATGATTGACGGCGAGGACCTGTTCGACTTCGGCCGCACCACCCCGGTCGCCGACCGGCTCGTCGAGCTGGCCAAGGCCAACCACGCACGGCTGGCGGCCAGCTGATGCCCGCGACGCTCGCTCTGCCCGGGCAGATGACCATAGGCGACCTCGACTTTGCGGTCCGCGAGTCCGAGCACCGCCGCACGGTCGGCATCACCGTGGACCGTGACGGGTCCCTGCTGCTGCACGCCCCCTCTGGGATCGGCCGGGACGCGCTGGCTGCCTGGGCCTGGTCCAAGCGCGGCTGGGTGTTCCGCAAGCTCGCCGAGAAAGACCTGCTGCTGTCGGCTAGCCCGGCCAAGGAGTTTGTCACCGGGGAAGGCTTCGACTACCTCGGCCGCCATTATCGGCTCCAGCTCACCGACGAGCCGCCCGGTGCCAGCATCAAACTCGAACGGGGTCGGCTGCGCATGCCCCGGGCCCTGGCCGAAGCCGATGATGGGGCGGCGGCGGTGATCCGCTGGTACCGCGAGCGTGCCCTTGCCTGGCTGCCCCGCCGCATCAGCCCGTGGGCTCAGCGCATGGGCCTGCGCCCCGATGAGCTGGACGTCCGTGACCTCGGCTACCGGTGGGGCTCCCTGGGCAAGAACGACCGGCTCAACATCCACTGGGCTGCGATGCAGCTGCCCGTCTCCCTGCTCGACTACGTCATCGTCCACGAACTCGCCCACATCGGCCAGCCCCGTCACACCCCCGCCTTCTGGGCGACCGTTGAACGTGCCCTCCCCGACTACGACCAGCGCCGAGCCCGCCTCGCGACGACCGGCACGACCCTCTGGCTCGGCTGAACGCAGTGAGAGCGGCGGCTCATGCTGCCCAGGGGTATCATCAGGCTGTCTGCCTCACCCCCGGGAGGCGCCTATGGTGACGGCCAAATAGACCAACTGTTCATGTCCGAGGGCCGGTACCCCATGGGTCCGGCCCTCTCGGTGTGCCCGGCGGGCTACTCGCGCACGCGGTCGGCGGACTGCTCCACCGTCTCTCCCGGCTGGCGCATGCCATTCATGAACGTACCCCACATGGCGTCCACGCTCAGCTAGTCCAGCTCCTCGGACATCGCCTTTGCCCCGCGCCAGCAGAAGTGCGCGAGGCCGTGCGCGAAGCGCGGTAGGCGGACTGGTGCCCGCGCTCCAGCCTGCCCAGGAGTTGTGCGGACTCGTGAGGCTCGATGGCGGCCAGGATCTTCAGCGTCTGTGCGTCTGCCTGATCCTCTCCGCGCGAAGAATCGCGGGGGGAATGGTCAGCCATCATCAGGACCCGCCTAGGTACAACCTGCGCAGCCGCTGGCACTCGGCCAGATGGGATTCGAGGGCATCGACCCTCTCCAGGGCTGCGGCCCGCGTGGTGAGTTCCCCGGCCTCGGTGCGGGACACGATGCCGCCGATGATGCTGGCGAGCCTCTCGTCCTCCCGGTCGATCGCTGCCATGTACTCCTGGTGCGCGCCGAGGTTGACCATGCCGCGATGAGGGGGTCGTGTCTGAGCGCTCATTGCTGTATCTCCGTGTCTCGCTGCCAGGCCACGTAATCGGTCCAGAGCAGCCCTTTCAGTTCCTGCGATGTGTCGGCCGTGAGCCACTGGGTCGCCCCCGAACCGAGCCGGTATGCCTTCCAGACGCTGTCTGAGAAGGAGATCCCGTAGTACTTGTCCCAGGTGCAGCGCAGCTGGAACAGATCGCTTGCCTCTTCCGAGGTCATCCCGTGCGGCTGGTTGCGCGTCATCTGATCCGGGCTCAAGCACGGCCCCGAGATCCAGCCCCCTACGTCCAGGCGAACCTGATCATTAGGATCATCCATAACCGAACCTCCGTTGTTCGGCCAGGGCACCGGGCTTCCCGCAGCTGATCCTGCGGCCGGTGCCCGCCTTTGGGCCTAGCTTAACCCAGCAGGTTCTGGGTTGTTCCACCTGAACCCGGGGTAGTTAGCGTTTGATCATGATCGACCCAACGGCCAGGATCCCGCCGTACCGGCAGCTGGCCGAGATCATCTCCGAGCGGATCAAGAGGGGGGAGTATCCGCGCGGGTCGAGGCTGCCCAGCGAAGCGGAGTTCATGGACGAGTTCGAGATCGGGCGCAACACCGCCAGGCGGGCGGTGGCCGTGCTCCGGGAGCGGGGGATCGTGGAGACCGTGGCCACGCGAGGGACCTACGTGCTCTAGCCCGCGAGCTTGCTCGCCACGGTTGCGGTGCTCTTGAGCGAGACACACGCTACCGGGCCAGAAGACCAAGATCAACAAACCACACGGTTGGAGTTTGCAGGTCAGGAAAAAGTCAGGGCAAGGTCGATGACGATTAAGAACAAACGGACATTGACAGACATCCTGACTCTGCGTCTTCCTGTTCGAATCAGGGCCGTTTACCTGCTGACGAGCACGGTTGACGATCAACAGGCAAGATTTGCTAGATTAACGGCGGATATTCGTTGCTCACTGGCATCCCCGCCGAACACTCTGCGTGGTGCAGCTGGATAGGGCTCGCTGTCTGGGTGCGCCGGTCGATTCCGGTTACGGTGGTCTTTTCGGTGCTCGCCCGGTCGGATACGCCGTCCACGACGGCGGATCGGGGCCGTGGCCGCCCAGAGTTCACCGGCCGGTGAAGCTCAGGCCTGATCCGTGGGGCGGGCGCGAGTTGTGTGACGGGGGCTGGGCCTGGGGGCGGGATCATCCCTGCGGTTTCTTGCTGGTGCGGGGCCGGCGCGGCCACCAGGCGGGCACCTGCCGCCGGTAGGCCTGGTACCGGGCGCCGTAACGGCGGGCCAGGGTGGGCTCTTCGTGCCAGCGTGCGAAGGCTCCGACGGCGGCGCCCACCGCGGCCGCGTAGGTCAGCAGCACGGGCCGGCTGAGCAGCATTGCCTGGCCGGCGATAACGGCGAGGACCGCAAGGTACATGGGGTTGCGGACATAGCGGTAGAGGCCGCCGATGACCAGTTGCTGGGTGGGCGCGGTCGGCGCCGGGGTGCCGGTGCCCTCGATGACGAACCGGGTGAAGGCATGGACTAGCGCCAGCACGCCGATGGCGAGCAGGACCGCCCCGCCGGCCCGCAGCGGCAGCGGGTAGGGGGCGCCGGCATGCCAGCCGGTGAGCCACCACGGCGCGAGCCCGGCGACGGTCCCGGGGACGATGATCAGGAAGATGGCGCTTCCAGCGGCGGCTGTCGTTGTTCGCATTGGCATTACCTCGGTGTCCGGTCTGGATCTGGGTTAGCGGGCGGCTGCGGCGTCCGCAGGCCGGCCAGCAGCGCGAGAAGGGCCTGCTCGGCGTCGGCGCGGGCGGCTGCGGTGTCCGGCGCGCGGGCGATCAGCAGGGCGGCCTCGATGACGGCGCTGAGGATGAGGTGGGCCAGGACGGTGACAGGCTGGGGAATGATGACGCCCTCGGCCATCGCCAGGTCAAGCCCGGCGGTGATGAGGCCCAGGCCATGATCGGCCTCGATGGCGCGCCATTCGGCCCAGCCGAGCACCGCCGGAGCGTCGGTGAGCGCGATCTGGATCACCGCTGGGTCCTGGCAGGCATCCAGGAACGCCGAAAGGCCCATGGTGGCGGCGGCCCATGAGTCGGCGGCGCCGGCGATGGCTGTGGCCACCTGGCTGGTGGTCTCGGTTTCCAGCTGCTCGAACACCGCGCGCAATAGCTGCGGCTTGCCGCGGAAATGGTGCTGCAGCGCACCGCGGGTCAGGCCAGCGGCGGCCGCGATGTCCTCCGCCGGCACGGCGGCGTACCCGCGTTCGGTGAACAGCCGGCGTGCGGCGGCGAGGAGTGCATCGCGGGTCGCGGCCGAGCGGTCTTGCTGGCGCCGCCGGGGACTCATCGGTGCACTGCCGCAACCGGGCCTGCGAACTCGACGATGAGCCCGGCGAGCGCCGCCGGCTGGTCCTCGGGTATGAAGGTGGCAGAGCCGGCGACCGTGACCAGCCGGGCATCGGGCAGCAGGCTGGCCAGGCGGCGGGCCAGCGACACCGGGAACAGCCGGTCCTGTTCGGCCCAGGCCAGCAGCACCGGCCGGTCGAACGAGCCGAACGACGCGGC
>Ga0070698_100009089_pt1 | contig 10682 bp, 13 predicted proteins | sample KBSK1502metaG_FD_65477 | JGI IMG/M metagenome (GOLD analysis project Ga0070698, IMG submission 65477) | Corn, switchgrass and miscanthus rhizosphere microbial communities from Kellogg Biological Station, Michigan, USA - KBS K1-50-2 metaG | ecosystem: Host-associated > Plants > Roots >... | reverse complement strand
CACAGATGGCGCAGTCGTGGAAGGGATCACGTAGAGCTTTCCTTCGTGGAGATAACGAAAGACAGTCGAACAGTCTGGATTCGCACACTTAGAGAGCATCAAGCCTCCCGGCTCGGCAGCTACCTGTTTACGCAAACAGTCGGAGACGAATCTATTTGACGGTGGTATCGATGGATGCCCTAGAAAGACGCGGCACGGGTTGTCCCACACGTTACCGTCCGTTGGCACACTTCATCTCCCTTTCAAGAACTCGATTACGGCTTTGAATAAGTGCACCATCAGCCGTGACGGACTGGCGGCGAACCACCGCCAGGGATTGGCGTCTGTGCCCGTGATGTCAGGAGACAACATTTGCGTTTGTCAATGCCCAGCTTCTTCATGCGTGAGATCAGCGTCGTTCGTTTGATTCCCATGCGTGCTGCGGCGCCGTCGCGACCACCCACTCTCCCGCTTGTGGCTTTCAGGATGCGGACGATCTCATCGCGTTCATTGGTCTCGCGCAAGCCTGCCAGCAGGGCGTTCCTGCCGTTGTTGCCGAGTTCAGCGACAGGAGCTCGCAGTGCAGTGCCGTGGGTCAGGATCACTGACCGCTCGATGAAATTTTCCAGCTCACGGATATTCCCCGGCCAATGCCAATTCGAGAGCTTCCTCATGGCCACAGTGGGAATCGATTCGATCTTTCTCTGCATGCGGCGGCCGTACTTCTGCGTGAAGTAGCGGACCAAGAGAGGAATGTCTCCGGGACGTTCACGTAAAGGTGGGATGCGGATCGGGAACACGTTCAGGCGATAGTACAAGTCGCTGCGGAACTCGCGATTCTCCATCATTTTTTCGAGATCGCGATTGGTCGCCGCTACCAGTCGAACGTCGACCCTTTTGGTCCGGTTGCTGCCCAGCCTCTCAAACTCACGTTCCTGCAGAGCGCGCAAGAGCTTCGGCTGGATCTCGATCGGTATATCTCCCACCTCGTCGAGAAATAACGTACCTTGATCGGCGAGTTCAAGCCGGCCAGTCTTCTGTGCAATCGCACCGGTGAAAGCGCCTCGTTCATGACCAAAAAGCTCACTCTCGAGCAGTCCGGTTGGAATTGCGGCACAGTTTAGCTTTACGAAGGTCCGGTCCTTACGATGGCTGCGGTCGTGAATGGCGCGGGCAATCAATTCCTTTCCCGTGCCGGTTTCGCCCAGAAGCAACACTGTCGAGTCGCTGGACGCCACAGTTTCCACTAGATTCAAAACATGGCGGAGAGCCGAACTCTGTCCCACAATTCCTTCAAAGTCTATCTCGCCACGGATTTCATCTTCCAAATACAGTTTTTCCTGTGCGAGCTTATCTTTCAATTCAGCGATCTCGCGATAGGCTGATTCCAGGGCAGGACTGTAGCTCATGACCTGCTCGAATCTGCGTTGACTAGGGTCTTGATCACCGGACCCGAATCTTTCGTCCACTCCGATATAAGCTCCCATAAAGGACCTCCTAGCCCTGGCGGACTTTTCCGCCGCAGCGTTTCCTAGCCACGATCCGCGAATCTTGCCATTGTCCCAACCGGAACGATCTTTCGTGGGTTGAGTTTCTTCGGCACACTGACGGCGTTGAACTTGTCACCTTCTCCGTATTCGCCTTTGCAGGTCTTGAACCAGGCTATCTCCGACACGGTGCCCAGTGGCTCGAAGGGATCCGCGAAATACTGTGTTTTCGTGTACGACGTCGCAAAAATGACCCAGAAGAACTGCGTCAATTTCGCACAGGTTCAAAAACAGTTGAAGACATGGACAGGCGAAAGGATTACTCGCCGCGCGTCTCCGCCACCACCCACACCTTCCTCGGCGCTACCAGATCCGTGTTCGGCACCTCTGTCATCAGCCGGATTCGCTGCCGTCCCGCCTTCTTCTGCGGCTTCGCCAGAAACGTGAGCAGGTACTGGTGCGCCAGCCGTTTTTCCATGTCGTCCAGAAACGGAGTAAACGACACCGGCGGCCCCGTGAACCCTATGTAATAGGCCTCCCCTCCTGTTTCATCCGCTAGTTGCGAGAGATAAATCTGGCCCCAATAAGTCTGCCAATAACTGTGACCGAAATGTCCGACACCTGGTGTGTATATCGCCGAAACTGTGATGCCGGCGCGCAAGGCATTGTCGATCGCTTCATCCAGGTACGGGTCCTGCAGATCGCCGGTACCGTAGAAGCGGTCAATTCCGTCCGTAGCCATGATGACCGCCCGCCGCGCCGTGGTCGGGGGCCAGCGCTTCACAAGATCGGTCAGCGAAAAATACGGGCTGCCATTAGCCCCTCTCGTTCCCAGCGGTAGGCGCAGCGCTTTTGCCGCCAGCGCATGATCGCTGGTCAGATTCTGGACGACTTGCGCAATGCCGTCCCTCATATAGGCCACACCAATTGTCGTCGTGTCCGGCTGGGCGTTGATGAACTTCCGGAGGTCCTCGAGCTGTGTACCCAGCGTGGTGTTTGACCCGTCGTCCAGCATGATCATCAGCTCCAGCAACGCATGTTCGCCCTGCGCCGGAACCCAGTCGATCACCGGGTCTCGATCGTGCCCTTCATGCACCATCACATCTTCACGGTTGATCACCGGCGTTTCCCCACCTTTGTGGGCTTCCACTGTGACTACCACATGGACGGGAGCCGTCCCCGCCGAAGATTGCTGTGCTACTGCATTTGCAGTGGCGAATGCAAACAACGCGAATACCGCCAAGGTAAGAAGACGACTCTTTTTCATGTCTGTCTGCCTCCTTGGCAGCGATGAACGCATCACACCAGAAGCTTGGAGGCGAAACAATTGGACGATGGTATTGGCGATACCTTCGTATCAGTCGATGGGGCGAGCGGTGTCGGATGCTACAGCGCGACGGTCAGCCGATTTGCCAGCCTCGCCGAGGCCGCTATCGTGATGCTGGAAATGATTTTCCCTAAACGTGAAGAGTGCGAAGCAGGAGCCCCGCCAATGTTCCGCCGAAAGGTCCCAGGATGGGGATCGGCGCGTAGCCCCAATCTGATCCTCCTCTGCCCGCGATGGGAGGACCGCATGAGCGATCCGGGTAGGAAACTCCCGCGCAGGATTCATGTTATACGCGTCTCTCCCCGAGCAGGAGCAGCCCGAGGCATCGCGAGCGCGTGAAGAATGCATCAGGTGGATTAAGACAGGCGGGCGCTCTCATCACGCTGGGTGAATTGCTTGACGTGAGGACCGGAGCTTCGCTGCCGTCCTCACCAGGTCGGCGAGGGAGTTTGCCTTCATCTTTTTCATCACCTGACCGCGGTGCGCCTTAACTGTGATTTCGCTGATGCCAAGTTCTCCGCCGACCTGTTTGTTCAATAAGCCGGAGACCACGAGTGCCATCACTTGCCGCTCCCGAGGAGTCAGCGAGGCGTAGCAGTTCCGAAGATCGAGCATCTCCATTTCGCGAGGAAGACTCACGCGGCTGCGTTCGAGGCTTTGGCGGATTGCCGCCAGCAAGATGTCATGGCTGCACGGTTTCACGAGAAAATCGATGGCTCCCGCCTTCATGGCGTGAACCGAAGTTGGAACGTCTCCATAGTAGGAGGTGATAATAATCGGTGTTTCTGCACGCTCCCTGGCGATCTGCTTCTGTGCTTCGAGGCCGTTCAGATCCCGATAAGAGAGCGAAAGGACCAGGCAGTTCGGAACCAGCAGCCTTGGTCGGACGAGAAATTCTTGCGCCGATTCAAATGTTTCAAGCTGCCAGCCTTCGCAACCGCGGAGCGATTCAAGCAGCTCTCGTTCAGAACTGTCATTGCCCACAACAAAGATGATCGATGTGTCCTTCGACTTGGGTCGTGAGTCAAGTCCCTGGCCAAGTGTGTACGCTAAGTTCGTAGGGTTTCCTCCAAAAGTCACTGTCGTTGCAGCTGGAGCCATGACCCACCTCTTAGACCTTCCTTACTGTCTTTCCCATGAATCATCCGCCGAAGCAACTAAACCGGGTTGATAACGTTCGCCTTGTAAGGGTCCGTTTTTTCCCTGGAGCTGTGGCGATCTGAGGTGAGTGTGAAACAACCTGAACTTGTCCGCAACGGTAGATGGTTGAATTATTTAATCAACGAAAGTCGGTCTAAAGGCTATCTTGTTTTGTTGGGTCAGAAGGCGTATTTGCTTCGGTTGGCCAGGCGTCGGTCTTCTCCTGCAACGTATTGTGATGGCTATCTTCCTGGTTCGCTTCGGGATCATCCAGCTTATGGAAGCATCCTCGTCCTCATCGATGATTCCTCAGGTCATCGGTGCCTGCGCCGGGTTACTTCTCCTTGTTGGCCTTTGGACGCCGGTCGTGGGAGCGTCGATCGCCGTACTCGAACTATGGGTCGCTGTCACCCATGCCAATGACCCGTGGATTCCGATTCTCCTAGCGACGTTCGGTGCCGCCACCGCAATGATCGGGCCAGGGGCATGGTCTATTGATGCCCGCCTTTTCGGCAGAAAACACATAGAAACATAGCGTTCGCGAAGGTCGAAAACAGTCGTTGCAAAACTCACTCCCTCCGACTGATCGTAGGGGAATCGAAAGGAGATGGGAACGCCAGAAAGTCGGACCGTTTTTTCTACTTTTGGCTAGTATCCAGCTCTATAATACCGCGCTTCAGCCCGATGGTGAGGGCGTGGGCTCGATCGTTGGCGCCCAGCTTGGAAAGAATTCTGGCCGGAAACGGCGTGATTCCCGCCACGAGGGGCGCTGACAGCAAGATCCCGACAAGGATGATGGCGACATACCTGAACATATGAACTCCCAACGACTTGGCCCACTTGCGAGAGAGGAAAGCAATAGCTTCGTCTCGTCCGTTGATAAACTCCGATCGGTTTCTCCAGCGTGAATCGATCGCGTATACCAGAGCTACTTTTGCAGGATCGCGAGTATTCCAAGCATTTTCGGCGAGGCGCACCTTTTGCATCGCACTGTCGCGTGTGAACGGCGGGCAAGGGGGGCGGGCTGGCGTCGTTGCTGTTCCCATGATTACTTCGCCTGGGATTGATGCCTTCGGCATATCCATAAACTCACCTACTCATGCGGCGGGCACTATTGTCCGGATCTTGTGGCTCCGCTTCCAACTGTTCGCCCGACTATTTTTGGTGCGTTTGTAAGGCGGCCGTCGTCCTCACACTTTCGGGTTCGCCCCAATGGGACTGCCGGCGTGTCAGTAAGACATAAGTGACAGCCAACCCCATCACCATGAGAGCATCGGCAAAGAACCAGCCATATCCCAACACGAAAATGTGACTGAGGACTGCGGCAGTCATCCACCCAACAGTCAATCCTGCTCCCCATCTGGCTGTCTCCGGGATCAGGAGCAGAACCGCCACCACCGTCTCGAACATCCCTGACCCTAGCCGGAATACCGGCTGAGATACCAACCCGTGGACCGCCTGCGACATCTGCGTGAACAGGGTCACCGAACCTGGCACCCCTGCAAACTTGAGAAAGATTGCGGCATACAGAAGGTTCACGGACACGAACAGGCGAATTGCCAGTAGTGCGAGTCTTTTACCCATAAAATCTTTCCCCCTTGACCACCTCGAACCGGACAATGCTTCGCGTTTACCTCCGCGTTAGAAATCCTGTATCGTTGGGCGGATGACCATCTCATCGACTTCCACCTCGACCGGCTGCTCGATTGCGTAGGCGATCGCTCTCGCGATCGCGCTGGCCGGGATGGCCATTTTCATGAACTCGCGCAAATTCTTTCTGGTCGCTTCGTCCGAACTGCTCTCCGACAGTTCTGTGGCAATCGCGCCAGGTGAGATCATTGTGCAGCGGATATTTTGGGAGTGCAGTTCCATCCGCAGCCCTTCCGTCAACGCGCGCACAGCCGCCTTGGTGGCGCAGTAGACCGTCCCGCCGGGGGCGAACATTTTGATCCCGAAAACCGAAGCCATGTTAATGATGTGACCGCTCTTCTGCTTTTGCATGTAGGGCAGCGCAGCGGCAACCCCATAGAGAAGTCCTTTGATATTGACGTCAATCTGCCGTTCCCATTCATCCACCTTGAGGGCCTCGATCGGTGCGATGGGCATGATACCCGCGTTATTGAGGAGCACATCGACGCGGCCGAAACCGTCGACAGCCCCTTGGATGAGCGCTTCCACTTCTGCGCGCTTCGTCACATCGGTGGCAAATCCGATGGCCTTGCCGCCGCTGGCCGAGATCTCCCGAACCACTGCATCGATCCGGTTCGAACGCCGAGCTCCTAGTACAACTTTCGCTCCTTGTTTTGCGAGAAGCTTCGCGGTGCTTTCCCCAATGCCGCTGCTGGCTCCGGTGATTACTACAACTTTGCCGGTGATATTTGATGTTTCCATTCTCTTTTTCTCCTTATTTAAGAATTTGCTTTTCACGGCGGGCTGCGCTCCACTGAGTGATGGGCTCCGCGATTTCAGAAATCTCCTCGACCAGTGAGGTCAAAAAAGCCAATACGTCGGTGCAAGCTGAAAGGTTGGCACTTTGCCCAGCCCATAGGGGCAGGAGATCCGATCGGCCCGCCGCCTCTGCCGGGATCGCGAGGTTTCTGACGAGTCTTCGTTGCAGCGGATAAGGTAGAATCGCCGTTCCCTCCTGGTTCAACTCCTCCAGCAAGCGGTTGTGGATTCCCCGCGCGAGTCTTCCGGTGAAGCCCTTTGTCAATGCGGTGTGCCCAGCTTTTTTCTCTCGTAAAGCCTGGCGATGAAGGAGGCTGGCGCCGGACTCCTCGCACGCCAGGAATACCGTTCCCATTTGCACGGCCTCGGCGCCAAGAGCCAGGGCGGCGATTACACCGCGTGCGTCGCCTATTCCGCCCGCGGCGATCACGGGCACATCGACGATGTCGACGATCTGAGGGATGAGCGAGAGCGTGCCCGTAAGCGAATCCTCCGCGGACCGTAGGAATGAACCGCGATGTCCTCCGGCTTCGAACCCGGAAGCGACGATCGCATCCACGCCTGCTTCCTGAAGTGCTGCTGCCTCATCGGGTGTTGTCGCCGTACCAATCGTGACGATGCCTTTCGTCCGGCACTCCTCTAAGATTTCTCTTGGCGGGATTCCTACGATGAAACTGAATACCGGGACGTTCGTGTCCAGCAACACGCGAGCTTGATCTTCAAATCGGATCGGCGAATACGGTTTGTATGTCGGACGAGGCGCCCCCAAGGCGGCGAGATGGACGGCAAGTGGGGCAAGGCTTCTATTGAAGGCGTTTTCGTCCGATGTTCGGGCACCCTCGTCTTCCATCGAGACCCACAAGTTCATTGCGAACGGTTTCGATGTAAGGGAGCGAATCTCTGCGATCACGTCCTTGATCGCCTCCGGAGCCAAGCCGTGCGCACCAAACGATCCGAGCCCGCCAAGGTTGGAAACCGCTGCCGTCAATTTTTGTGATGACAGTCCGCCGAGCGGACCTTGAATGACGGGATAGTCGATCCCGAGTTTCGCTGTGAGGCGGTTCTCATTCCAGCGGGGCGGCATTACGCGGATACCTCAAAAATCAACTCCAGTTCGACTGGCGCGCCGAGCGGAAGGCTCGCTACCCCGAACACCAGCCGGCTGGGGTTTTTGTCATTTCCGAAAACGTCCTGCAGCAACTCTGAAGCGCCGTCAGCCACTTTCGGCTGATCGCGGACATCGCCCGAAGTGGCCACTGCCACTCCGAGCCGGACGATCCGCTTCACTTTGTCGAGTGATCCGAGATGCTGCCTCGCGACAGCGAGGACGTTTAGTGCGGCCAAGCGAGCCGCCTTGTGGCACGCTTCCACGTCCAGTTCCGCACCGAGGCGCCCGATGAATTTCGCTTCGCGGCCTACAGTGGGAAGAGTTCCGGTGAGAAACAACAGGTTGCCTGTCTGCACCGCTTCCGCGTAGATGCCGAACGGCTCAGGCGGCGCTTGAAGCTTGATGCCAAGTTGTGTTAACCGCTGCTCGGCAGTGGCAAGGCGAGAGTCATCCCCGCTTAAGATTTTGTCTTTCGCACCTGTATTCATTGATCACGCTCCAGCGGTTTCGGTTTGATCGTCCACTTTCTGATTTTTTACAGGGCCCCATTGTAGGCTGCGCCGTTATTGATGCTCAGCGCTGTCCCACGAAATCCCCCAAGTGATTTTCTGCATCGCCGGGTTTGCAAAAGCCTCGCTCTATCAGCGTTTTGATTCTCTGCTGAGTGGCCGGTCGTGCCATCGAAGCAATGCAAGCATTCCACCCGGATTCGATTTCGATATCAGGCGGCAAACTAGCAACGTTGACCAGGCGCTTGGTATCCATGATTGTCTGTTTGTCGAAGGAGGCGATCCGGGTAGCAAGCGCATCGACAAACCCGTCAAGCTCAACATCCGGCAACGACCGATTCACATAGCCGTAGAGCTCGGCCAGGTCGCCTGGGACGTCGTCCGCGCTTAGAATTACCTCAAGGGCGCGTCCTCTTCCCATGAGGCGCGACAGTCGCGCGATGGGGCCGCCGCCAGGCACGAGACCGGCGCCGACTTCAAACTGCGACAAGATGGCTTTTTCGCGACTGGCGAAACGCATGTCGCAGGCAAGGGCAAGCTCACTTCCCATACCAGTCGCCCGCCCGCGAATCAACGCCATCGATACGACAGATGCATGACTCAGGCGCACCAGCATCTCGGGCCATGGATGCAAGCCTGTAGGTCCAGTAGGGAGATGCGCCAAATCGTCAAGTTTTGCAAGAAAATCCAAATGAATCAGAAAGAAACCTTCAACACCGCTGTCAAAGACCACCACCTTAACCTGCTCGTCAGTTTCGATTGCCGTGATGATCTCGTTCACTTGCGGAAGCATCTCCGGACCGAAGATGTTGAGCGGCGGGTGGTCAATCGTGACTCGCCAATACTCGGGCGAGCGCCGGGCCAGACGTATCTGAGTAGTCTTTGTTGCTGTGTAATTCTGATCTTTCATGGCTGTTGTCTCCTCATCATTTGGTTTCACGTTTGATTTTGCGTTGCGGTCGTTTTATGGGGCGCTTTCGTCACGCGGCTTTGGTGAGGTGGTCCCACACGCTCTGGAGCACACAGGTGGATATTTGCCGGCTGAGGCGAAGCGCGTGGCGGGGACATTGCTCGCCAGAAGGAGTCGATGTCCATTGTTCCGCGCGGATTCTTCCCCAGCCCGCTTCCGTTTGCTTGAGCCCACCGACAGGATTTGCCTGCAAATCCGCAACAAAGAAAAAATCGAACGTCACTCCTCTCGCAGCCAAGCTGCTTCTTTTACCCCAAATCTCCAAACAAATTAGGATCTAGTCGGATGGGCGCTAGAGACCTCGTCTCCCGGATCTTGAGGAGCTTCGTTCTGTGCGAACGCCCCTGCCCGGTGCGCACAAAAGCAGTAGGGCTAGCATCCACGATTTCTCTGTTTTTCTTTTCGAGGGGAAGCCCAGTGAGTCCCGCCCACAAGTTGCGTTCTTTTGCAGCCGTGTCCTGCTTGCCGATGTCACCATCGACGAGAACGAGTCTGCTGATGCGGTCAATGATGAAGTCGCACGGAGCGAAGTAGCGACGACCTTAAAACCGGCTTTAAGAAATCCTTGAACCAATCCCGCGCCTATACCCTGCTGCGCTCCAGAGACGATTGCTGTTTTCTCGTTGGGCATGCCCTCCACGATTGTGAAACTGTGCGTGTAACAAGCATTCATGATTAATGCCAGTGGCACAGAGCAAAAACAATTGGACAAACGTATTGGCGATACCTTCGTATACATCCCCTTGTTTCTCTTGCGCTCGATACCAAAGGATTTCCAATACTTTCGTCTGATTGTCGGTGTGTGGCTCCTCTGCTTTCATTGCTTGGAGAAACGCGATGTAGACCGAAGCCGAAAAGTTTGGAACTTACAAGGAAGTCGTGCAGGCCGGCAGCTTGCTGTTTCTGAGCGGGATGCTTCCCACCGAGGGGAGTGAAGCACGATATATCGGCCGCATCGGGGCGGAGTTAGACAACCTGGTGCTATTTCTTGCTGGCCGCACAGAAGACAGTGCCGACAGCCCTGTTCTCAGCGCCTTGGCCAAGCGCTACTGTGAGATCGCGGAGACAGATTCGGAGGTCGTCGTTGTAGTGGCGGAATCCGTCGCACAAGCAGACGACTTTAAGCGGAAGATGCACTTTCCGGTTTCGGTTCTATCCGATACGGATATGCTGGTTCACAACATGGTAGGAGCGTCTTGCGCGCAGGCGGTCCCGGCCGCCGCGCTCTACATTACCGACCGGTTTCTGGAGGTGTTTGCCGTATGGCGCACTGGCACCGGGGACCGTCTACCTGACATTTCGGATGTTCTCTCCTGGCTGACTTATCTGGACAGTCAGTGTCCTGAATGCACGCAAATCGAATGCGCAACCGACGATTGAACCGAGGCAAACATGATCAAGCTGAAGCGCGTATATGAATCGACGGGAAAAGATGATGGCAAGACGTTTCTCGTTGAGAGGTTGTGGCCGCGGGGTATGAAGAAGACGGCGCTTGCCGATGCCATCTGGTTGAAGGATGTTGCACCGAGTACCGGGCTTCGAAAGTGGTTCGGCCACGATCCCAAGAAGTGGGCGGAGTTCCAGCGTCGTTATCAAGCCGAAATGAAGGAACACGAAGTAGCGCTCGAGCCTATTCTGCAGGCTGCACGACACGGCACCGTAACCCTGCTCTACAGCTCTCACGACACCGAGCACAACAATGCGGTCGTCCTCC
>Ga0070698_100009088_pt1 | contig 10682 bp, 9 predicted proteins | sample KBSK1502metaG_FD_65477 | JGI IMG/M metagenome (GOLD analysis project Ga0070698, IMG submission 65477) | Corn, switchgrass and miscanthus rhizosphere microbial communities from Kellogg Biological Station, Michigan, USA - KBS K1-50-2 metaG | ecosystem: Host-associated > Plants > Roots >... | reverse complement strand
GACGAGCGGTCTGGTCCCTTCCGACCAGCCCATCGGCTTCACCGACGGCTCCGATCTCATCGGCTGGACCTACAGCGTCTATCTGCAGGACGAATGGCGGGTGGTGCCCACCGTGACCGTGAATTTCGGCCTGCGTTTCGACGCCCTCAACGGCGCCACACAGGAGAACCAGCTCAGCCCGCGCATCAACGTCGTGTGGGAGCCCAGCTCGACGTTCACGGCGCATATCGGCTATTCCCGCTACTTTACGCCGCCGCCGCTCATCCAGGTGGTGAGCTCCAATTCGATCGCGGCCTTGGCTGGTACGGTAGCCTTCCCAGAAGTGACGCAGAACGATCCTGTAAGGGCCGAGCGGGCCGACTATTTCGACGCCGGCGTCACGGTCAAGCCGTTGCCCGGCCTGACGCTCGGCCTCAGCGCTTACTACAGGATCGTCCAAAACATGCTCGACTTTGGCCAGTTCGGCGCGCCCATTGCGCTCACCTCGTTCAACTATGCCGACGGCATCGTCAAAGGTGTCGAGTTCAACGCCAGCTACGACAAAGGCCCATGGTCGACCTATTTCAACGGCGCCTTCGGCAACGGCATCGGCAGGAACATCAATTCCGCCCAGTTCAGTTTCGGCGCGGCCGAGCTCGCCTACATCGCCAGCAACTACATCATCCTCGACCACACGCAGGGCTGGACCTTTTCGACCGGCGCCGCCTACACCTTCAATGCCGACACCGCCTGGGCGACCAAGGTCTCGACCGACGTCCTGTTTGGCAGCGGTCTTCGCACCACCGTCGTCACCCCCAACGACGTGTCGCTGCCCAACTATGCCGTGGTCAACGCCTCGCTGGTGCAAAGAATACCGATCGGCCTCGGCAAGGGAACGCAGCTGCGCTTCGACGTCATCAACCTGTTCGACAACCCGTATCAGATCCGTAACGGTCTGGGCATAGGCGTCGGTGCTCCCCAATTCGGCCAGCGCCAGAGCTTCCTGCTGACGCTGGCGCAAAAGTTCTGAAGGATGGTCGACCGGCTTCCAACCTGCGCTTGCGTGACGCCGATCATCAATCCTACGTTGGACCGGGAAAATGGGGATGGGGAACTCGAGTGAATTCACGTCGACTACTGGCGCTTGCTGGCGCGCTGTTATCAGGCGCCGCTGCCGTCCCGCAGACTGCCCTCGCGATCGATCTGTCGAAGATCGAGACCATCGTCGTGATCTACGCCGAGAACCGCAGTTTCGACCATCTCTACGGATTGTTTCCCGGCGCCAACGGCATCGCCAATGCCGCTTCCGAGCAGAAGACACAGCGCGATCACGACGGATCGATACTGCCCTCCCTGCGGGTGTGGGGTGCCGACGGCAAACCCGACCCGAACTTTCCAAAACTGCCCAACGAGCCGTTTCGTATCGACCGGCCTCCGGTCGACAAGAGGGCCGACCAGGTCCTGATCAGCCCGATCCATGCTTATTACCACAGCATCGAGCAGATCAACGGCGGGCGTAACGACATGTTCGCCGCCGTATCGAATGTCGGCGGCTGGACGATGGGGTATTTCGACGGCAGCAACATGAAGCTGTGGCAGTGGGCGAAGCAATACACGCTCGCCGACAATTTCTTCATGGGCGCCTTCGGCGGCTCCTACCTCAATCACCAGTGGCTGATCTGCGCTTGCACGCCGGTGTTCAAGGACGCACCCCCGGGCATGCGGGCCGCGCTCGATAAGGACGGCAAATTGGCCAAGGATGCGAACTCGCCGTCGGCGCGCGAAGGCGCGGTTCACATGCGCACCGGCGGCGCCCAGGTCACGCCGGATGGCTATTCGGTCAACACCACGCAGCCGCCCTATCAGCCGAGCGGCGTGCCGCCCGCGCCCGGCGGTTCGCTCAAGCTGGCGGACCCGAAGGGCGCGCCGCGCATGGCCGAGCCGCTGCCGCCGCAGACCGCCAAGACGATCGGCGACACGCTCTCCGCCAAGGGGGTGAGCTGGGCATGGTATGCCGGAGGCTGGAATGCCGCTCTCGCCGACGGGACGAAGCCATCTTCGGAAAAGCGGTCCGTCATCTATACGCGCGCCAACGGAGCGGTGAACTTCCAACCGCACCATCAGCCCTTCAACTACTACCTCCGCTATGCGCCGGGCACGGCGGAGCGCGCGCAGCACCTCAAAGACGGCGAAGATCTGATGCGCGACATCGCTGCCGGCACCTTGCCCAAGGTGACATTGTACAAGCCCGTCGGCATCCTGACCCAGCATCCGGCCTACACCGACATCATGAGCGGCGACGCCCACATCGCCGAGTTGTTGGAGAAGCTGACGAAGAGCCCGCAATGGGAGCGCATGGTGGTGATCGTCACCTACGACGAGAATGGCGGGTTCTGGGATCACGTCCCGCCCCCTTCGGGTGCCGGTTGGGGAGATCGCTGGGGACCGGCCACGCGCATCCCGGCGTTGATCGTCTCGCCCTTCGCCAAACGCGGCTTCATCGACCACACTGCCTACGATACGACGTCGATCCTGAAGCTGATCACCAAGCGCTTCGATCTTGAGCCGCTGCCGGGGGTACGCGAGAAGATGGGCGACCTCACCGGCGCGCTCGATCTGCCGTGAGCCGCGACCACTCTTCGCGCCGCTGTTCGAGGTTGTCCAGGGAGACATTGACCCGGCGCTTCTGTTCGACTCCGGACCGTTCGATCCCGCCGGCAAGAGCGAACGCGTACGGCAATGGCTCAACGCCGAGCCGCACGAGCACGAGCATGATCACGAGCACCACGACCGCTCGCGCCATGACGAGCATATCGGCTCGTTCTGCCTCACCTTCGATGAGCCGCTGGACTGGGACCGCTTCAATCGCTGGCTGATGGCGGTGCGCGCCTCGTGGGGCGACCGCCTGCTGCGCGTGAAGGGCGTGCTCGACGTCGCGGGCGAGAGCCAGCCGCTGGTCATCCACGGCGTGCACCGCACATTCCATCCGCCGACCCTGCTGGCGCGCTGGCCCGATGCCGATCGCCGCTCGCGGCTGGTATTTATCACCCGCGATCTCGAGCGCGCCACCGTGGCGGCGAGCTGGAACGAAATGGAGTGAGGATGCGGTCGCGTTGAACGCGCGCATCGCGAACGGCGGTCGATCCCCTTGCTTCGACGCCACAGTGTGATTTGATCAGTATCTCCGCGCCTGCAGCAGCTGCGCTTTAGACAAAGACTTGCCCATGCCGGTCAGCTTCCAGGAAATCCGGGATGCCTTCGATTTCGTCAACATTCGCGGCGTTGGCGAGAATCTGGCTTTTCTGTGTAGACAGTCCGGAAAAATCTATTGGCATTCTGATTTTTCCGACCTGGATGAGCTGGGCGATGAACTACCGGAAGACATCGACGACGATGAGAAGTACTTGGCGATACCGGACGCGCGAGAGCTCGATCTCGGCAAGCCGCTAGCGCTGGATTTCGCCCTCCAGGTTCTGCCGGAAGATTTCGACGAGGTGCGGCGAATATTCGGCAGGAGAGGCGCTTATGCCGATTTCAAGCACCTGCTGGCCCAAAGGCGCGCGCTCGAGCAATGGTACGATTTCGAGGAGAAGGCGACGGAACGGGCGTTGCGAGAATGGTGCGAGCTCAATTCGATAGTGCTCGCCGACTGACAGCGACGAAAGACGGACGATGAATTGAATCTGGTCCGTTCCATGGCAACTTGGATGGCGCGGGCTCGGGCGCCATAAAGCTCGAAGATGGCCGCACCATCATGACTTGCCCTGGGCCTCGCTTCGGCGGGATCTCACGCTACGGGCCTTCACTTTCTGCTTCTGCTTTTCAGGAACTGGCCAAACCTGCATCGCGACCTGTGAAATCTCCATGAGGCGGTCGCGCGACGCGCCGTCACGAGCCTGAACGGCAAGGCCTCGCGTAATCGCGCTGAAATAAGCGGCGAGGACCTCGACATTGGTGTCAGCCGGGACATCCCCCGTGGCGATGCCCTTGCGTATTCTCGTAGCGAACGCCGCTTCCGAAACGGCACGGTGCTCGACCATCATTTCGCGCACGGTGGCAAGGCTTGGCGGAACATGCGTGCACGCCAGCGAAATCATGCAACCAGCCGGGAGATCCTTCCGCGTTAGTTCCGCCGCCATCCCTTCAAGAAGACGGGAGAAAGCGTTTCGCGTGTTCAGCTTTTCATCGTTCAGGATGCCCATGAGCCGGCCCCAGGACGACTCAAGATAGGCATCGGTGGCTTCCCGGTAGATTTTCTCCTTGCTTCCGAAGGAATTGTAGAAACTCGAAGCGCTTATGCGCATGGCAGCGACAAGGTCGTCAAACGACGTTCCTTCGTAGCCTCGCTCCCAGAACAGTTTCATAGCCTCCCTCAGGGCGGCAGCCCGATCGAACTCAGACGGCCTGCCGCGCCCGCGTTTGCTCCCTTCAACGATTTTTAATGCCATTGCTCCAACAAGACTTGAACTGTCTCCTCCGCTCGCTATATCCGCTAATATAGGAGCGATCGCTCCAGAAATCAACCCCTGCGTAACCACGGGCAAGGAGATCCTCGCCGAACGCGACTTCCTCGTCGCCGGATAAATCCTCTCGACCACACTGACGAGCTGTAGAGCGCAATCGTCAGGCGCTCTCGCAGCTTCCTGAGCATCACCCTCGTCCGTGGGCTCGCAACAGGCCCGCATGCGGCAACCGGGGGTCATCGAATCACAAACGGCACCACAAGAGGGCGCGGACAGTCCCATGGATCAGATGATCGATCATTCGACTATCGAAAGAACAAGTGGCTTGCGGCAGCGTCGACCGGCCTCGAGGACCTGGATAGTCGGCACGGCGGCAGCTTTGGCTCTGCTGCTCGTTTACCTCGGCTCCGCGTACTACAGGAGTGGTCGAGCCATCGCGCCGCAGGCCGCCGTGCCGTCTGTCACGGTAAGCAAGCCTCTGCAACGTGATGTCGATACGCGGCTTGGATTTCTCGGGCAGTTCTCCGCGATCGACCGCGTCGAGCTGCGCGCTCAGGTGGGTGGCACGCTCACCGAGATTCACTTCCAGGATGGCCAGATCGTCCACAAGGGCGATCTTCTCTTCGTCATCGATCCACGCCCGTACGAAATCAAGCTGGCTCAGGCGAAGGCCCAGCTTCAGACGGCGACCGCACGCGTTGCGCTCGCGAACAGCCAGCTTGCGCGCGCGCAATCGCTTCGGCGCAACGACTTCGGAACCCAGGAGACGGTCGACCAGCGCATCAGCGAACAGGACGCCGCGAAAGCCGCGGTCGAGGATGCCAAAGCACGCATTCGGGATGCCGCGCTCGACCTCGAATATTGCCGTGTGAGGGCGCCGTTCACCGGGCGAATCGGCGCCCGCCAGGTCTCGATCGGCAGCCTGGTAGCCGGCAGCCGGGCGGCCGTCAGCCCGACGACCCTGCTCGCGACGCTCGTCTCGCTCGATCCCATCTATCTCGATTTCGACATGAGCGAGTCCGACTATCTGACCTTTTCACGGGAACGCGCTCGCCTTCCCGCTCCGCTCGCGGACAAGATCGTCATCAGCCTGAGCGATGAGATCACCTTCACACGGCAGGGCACGCTCGATTTCGTCGACAACGCCCTCGACCGTTCGAGCGGGACGATCCACGCGCGCGCCACGGTGCCGAACCCCGATCTGTTTCTTGCGCCCGGCCAGTTCGCGCGTCTTCGTGTGGTCGTCGCGCCCCCTGCGCCCGTTCTCTTGTTGCCCGACGCTGCGGTCTTGCTGGATCAGTCCCAGCACCTCGTCATGACTGTTGCTGCGGACGGAAGCGTCGTCCCCAAGATTGTGCAGCCCGGCGATCTCCGTGGCAGCTTGCGGGTCATTCGCTCCGGCCTGCAGCCCAACGACCGCGTGGTCATCGACGGGCTGGTGCGCGCCGCTCCAGGCACGAAAGTCGCGCCCCAGGACGGTGCAATCCACTACGACTCAGCCGCCGACGACCAAGGCTAAGGCAGGAGCCCTGCCGTGCGTCTTACACACTTCTTCATCGACAGGCCGATCTTCGCCACCGTCCTCAGTGTCTTCGTCACCCTGATCGGGCTCGGCGCGCTCGCCATCCTGCCCGTCGCCCAGTATCCGGAAATCGTGCCGCCCACGGTGCAGGTCACGACGGTCTATCCGGGCGCATCCGCCGAGACCGTCTCCCGCACCGTGGCGACGCCGCTCGAACAGCAGATCAACGGCGTCGAGAACATGCTGTACATGAACAGCCAATCGACCGGCGACGGCAAGCTCACGGTGACCGTGACCTTCCGGATCGGGACCGACCTCAACGTCGCGCAGATGCTGACGCAAAACCGCGTCCAGGACGCCCTGCCCCGTCTGCCGGAAGACGTCCAGCGCCTCGGCGTGCAGGTGAGAAAGGCGACGCCCAACATCCTCCTGGCCGTCCATCTCTATTCGCCGGACAGCTCGCGCGACGTGCTGTACCTGTCGAACTACGCGACGTTGCACGTCAAGGACGTGCTTGCGCGGTTGCCGGGCGTCGGTGACGTGCAGTTCCTGGGCGCCCGCGAATACGCCATGCGCATCTGGCTCGATCCGGACAAGGTCGCAGCGCACAACCTGAGTGCCAGCGAAGTGCTTGCTGCCCTGCGGGCGCAAAACGTCCAAGTCTCGGCGGGCATCCTCAACCAGCCGCCCGTCGCTTCACAGCAGGCCTATCAGCTCAACGTGCAAACACTCGGCAGGCTGGGCACGCCCGAGCAATTCGCGGCCATCGTCCTCAAATCCGACGCTCAAGGCCGTGTGACGCGTCTGCGCGATGTCGGACGTGTCGAGGTCGGTGCAGCGGATTACGGTTCGACCGCCTTCATGGATCGCGGACCAGGCTTGCCGCTGCTCATCTTCGCCCAGCCGGGAGCAAATTCCTTGGCGGTCGAGCATGAGGTGCTGTCGACCATGGAGACGCTCTCCCCGGCGTTTCCGCCAGGCGTCCGTTACAAAATCATCTACGACCCCACGATTTTTGTCGGCAAATCGGTGGACGAGGTGATCGCCACGATTTTCGTCGCAATCCTGCTGGTTGTCGGCGTCGTGTTCCTGTTTCTCCAAAGCTGGCGCGCCGCCATCATTCCGGTGATCGCCATTCCGGTCTCCCTGGTCGGCACGTTCACCGTGCTCTACGCACTCGGCATCTCGCTCAACAACCTGTCATTGTTCGGGCTCGTGCTCGCGGTCGGCATCGTGGTCGACGACGCGATTGTCGTGGTCGAGAACGTCGAACGCAATCTGGAGCGTGGCATGGCGCCTGCCAAGGCCGCCCATGTCACGATGGACGAGGTCGGTGGAGCGCTGATCTCGATTGCGCTGACGCTGTGCGCCGTGTTCGTCCCCTCGGCGTTCCTCTCCGGGATATCCGGCCTGTTCTTCCGCCAGTTTGCGGTCACGATTGCCGCGTCGACGCTGATCTCCTGCTTTGTCTCGCTCACGCTAAGTCCGGCTCTCTGTGCAGTGCTCTTCAAGGCGCACGAACCAGGTCATGCAAGGCGTTCCTCCGGGATCGGCCGCCTCGTGCGGGCGGCATTCGACCGCTTCAATTTCGGCTTCGAATGGCTGTCCACGGGCTATGGCCGACTGACGCGGCGGCTTGTGCAGATGACCGGCCTCGTCCTGCTGGTCTATGCGGTGCTGATCGGCATCGCCGGCTTTCAGTTTGCCCGCGCGCCCACAGGTTTCATCCCCGAACAGGACCAAGGCTACCTCATCACGGTCCTCCAGTTGCCCCCAGGCTCAACCCTCGACCGGACGGAAGCGGTCGTCAAGAAGGCGGTCGAGATCATCATGACGACGACAGGCATCGAGCATGTTGCGCCTTTCGCGGGCCTGGACGCGACGACCTTTACCGTCGCGCCCAACGCCGGGACGATATTTTCCGGCCTGCCGTCGTTGTACAGTCATGAGATCGACGGCGTGACGGCGACCACGGTGCTGAATGACCTTCGCAAGCGCCTTTCGGTGATCCAGGAGGCGTATGTTCTGACCATCCCGCCGCCGCCTGTGCAGGGCCTTGGCACCGCCGGCGGGTTCAAGCTGATGCTTCAGGACCGCGCCGGGCTCGGCTCCGATGCGCTCGCGCGCGCGGCCCAGACGCTGGTCGCCGCGGCGAACAAGGACCCAAGCTTCGCCGGCGTGTTCACTCTGTTCGGCACCCGCGCGCCGTCGATCTACACCGACATCGATCGCGAGAAGGCCGAGAAGGTCGGCCTGACGCCGACGGATGTCTTCTCCACGCTGCAGGTCTATCTGGGCTCGCAGTATGTCAACGATTTCAATTATCTCGGGCGAACATACCAGGTGATTGCACAGGCAGACGGAAGCTTCAGGCGGGATCCACAGGATATCGCCCGGCTCAAGGCGCGAAATACGTCCGGCGAAATGGTGCCGATCGGCACCGTGGCCCGCCTCAAATACGAAAACACGCCTTATCGCGTGCCCCGCTACAATCTCTTTCCGGCCGCCGAAGTGATGGGCGTCGCGGCACCGGGCGTGGCAACAGGCACTGCCCTGCAGCGGATGGAAGAGCTTGCCCGGGAGGTTCTGCCACCCGGCGTCGGCTTCGAATGGACCGAGCTTGCCTTTCAACAGCAGGAGCCCGGAACACCGGCATTGCTTGTGTTCGGCGCGGCGGCGTTGTTCGTCTTTCTCGTACTCGCGGCTCAATATGAGAACTGGAAACTGCCGCTCGCCGTCGTGATGATCGTGCCCATGTGCCTTCTCGCATCGGTGACCGGCTTGCTGGCGCGCGGCTTGCCGATCGATGTCCTGGCCCAGATTGGTTTTGTCGTGCTGGTGGGCCTGGCGGCCAAGAATGCGATCCTGATTGTGGAGTTCGCCCGGCAGGCTGAAGAGGACGGTGCTACGCCCGGTGAAGCAGCCGTCCGCGCCGCGCGCACGAGGCTTAGACCCATTCTCATGACATCGCTTGCGTTCATCCTGGGCGTCGCTCCGCTCGTCGTTGCCACGGGCGCGGGCGCCGAGATGCGGCAGTCGCTCGGGACCGCCGTCTTCTCCGGCATGCTGGGCGTCACCGCGTTCGGTCTGCTGTTCACACCGGCCTTCTATACCGTAGTCCGCAAGCTCGGCCGCAAGACAACCCAGCCTGCGAAAGCCGCTCATGTAACCTGAGGCCAATCGCTTCCAAGTCTTACGCGGTTCGTCGTTCGGAGTGATCGTAGAGTCATTGGCATCAACCCGCGTCGGCGAGCCGCAACGGCGAGTCGAGCGTCGTATCCTGGGCTCTGAAATAGAGGAAGACCGGTATGCGCGGAGAGCGGCCAACGCCTGGCTTCTCGGCGCTAAGCTGGATCTTGTGCGACGGATTGTTGGTGAAGCGGAAGACGCCGTCGGCATCCGTCCTCACCCGCTCCTTCTCCTCGTAGGTCGTGAAGTTGAAGACCCACAGCGCCACGGTCGCATCGGCCACCGGACGGCCGGCGGGGTCGATCACGCGGCCAATGACGAGGCCATGGTTATGGGTGGCCACATAGATGTTCCAAAAGGCGACGGCGAGTGCGATCGCGCCCGGCACCAGCACGAAGCGGTTGAACAGGATGCGCCGCCAGCGGCTCATGGCGTCACCCCTTGGTGGCGCCGGAGGCGAGGCCGCGGATGAACTCCTTCTGCGCCAGCAGGAAGAGCAGCAGGCTGGGGGCCAGGACCATGATGCAGAAGGCATAGAGCGCGCCGGTCGTGTCCTCCTGGTAGGACAGGAACCGCGCCAGCCCGAGCGGCAGCGTCTGCATGTCGGCCGATCGCGTCATGATCAGGGGCCACAGGAAATTGTTCCACGACCAGATGAAGGCCAGGATGACGTTGGTGGCGATCGCCGATTTCGCCAATGGCATCATGATGTGCCAGATGATGCGCCACTCCGACAGGCCGTCGATGCGCGCGGCGTCGATCAGGGAGCGCGGCACGGCGTCGAAGCTCGCCTTGAAGACGAAGATGCAGACGATGGTCGAGCATTGCGGCAGGGCAAGCCCCAGCCAGGAATCGAGCAGCCCCAGTTGCCCGGTGATGAGATAGGCCGGGATGATGGTGGCCTGGAACGGCACCATCATGCAGGACAGGAAGAGCAGCAGCACGACGTTCTTGCCGCGAAAGCCGTGGCTCAGGGCATAGCCCGCCATGGCATTAAAGACGACGTTGCCCGCCACGGCGATCAGCGAGACGGCGACACTGTTCAGGAAATAGCGCGCGAACGGAATGGCGTACCAGACATCGACATAATAGAAAGGGTTGACGCCGGCCGGCACGATCGAGGGCGGATAGGCATAGATGTTCTCGCCCGATACGCTGGTCTTCAGCACCCAGTAGAACGGCACCAGCATGACGAAGCCCGCCAGCATCAGCGCCATGTGTATCGGCCAGCGCGGATAGCGCTGCATCACTCGGTTTCCGCCGCGCCGACGTTGCCGCCGGCCAGGCGATTGGCCAACCAGGTCGTGGCGATCAGCAGCACGAAAAAGACCACGGTGACCGCGGCGGCATCGTCGAACTTGGTCTGCACGAAGCCCAGCTTGTAGATGTAGGTGACGAGGATCTCGGTGGCCCGCCCGGGGCCGCCGCCGGTCATGACGTAGACGAGGTCGAAACTGGTGATCGAGTTCAGCATGCCGATCACGAAGGCGAGAAAGATCGACGGCCTCAGCAACGGCAAGGTGATGCGC
>Ga0070698_100009087_pt1 | contig 10682 bp, 12 predicted proteins | sample KBSK1502metaG_FD_65477 | JGI IMG/M metagenome (GOLD analysis project Ga0070698, IMG submission 65477) | Corn, switchgrass and miscanthus rhizosphere microbial communities from Kellogg Biological Station, Michigan, USA - KBS K1-50-2 metaG | ecosystem: Host-associated > Plants > Roots >... | reverse complement strand
AAGTTCCGCAACGAGCCGGGCGCGGAGGGAACGCTGCGCACGGCCGCGCCCAAGACCGGCAAGAGCGAGCGCTTCGCCGAGGCGGTCGGCCAGACCCCCGCCAGCGGCGAGACCACGCCGAAGGGCGGCCGTGCGCGCAAGGCGGACGCAAAGGCCGGCGCGAAGGCTGACACCGAGGCCAAGCCGGACAAGGCCGAGGGCTCCGGCAAGCGCAAGCCCGCCGCCAGGGCCGACAAGCCGGCCGTGGCGACCCCCGACGCCGCCGCGACTGAGCCCCCGGCCGCGGAGCCTGCTGCCGCCGAGGCCGAGCCTGCTGCCGCCGAGGCCGAGCCTGCTGCCGCCGAGGCCAAGCCCGCCGCCGCCCAGGAAACGGCCACCGAGCCCGCCGCCGAGGCCGGCGAGCCGGGGACCGGAGGCTGAAGTGCTCGAGGAAGCCCTTGAGCACCTGGTCAAGGGGATCGTCGAGCACCCCGACGACGTCAACGTGGCGACCCGCGGACTGCGCCGCGGGCAAGTGCTTGAGGTCCGAGTGCACCCGGACGACCTGGGTAAGGTCATCGGCCGCGGTGGCCGGACCGCCCGGGCGCTGCGGACGGTCATCGGCTCGCTCGCAGGCCGCCAGCACGTGCGCGTGGACCTGGTCGACACCACCGAGGTCCGCTAGGCAGCCATGCAGCTCGTGGTCGGCCGGATCAGGCGGCCGCACGGTATCCGGGGCGAGCTGTCCGTCGAGGTCCGCACGGATGACCCGGAGGACAGGTTCGTCGTGGGCCGCGCGCTGCGCACGGACCCGGCCGAGCGCGGCCCGCTGACGGTCGCCGCCAGGCGCTGGCACTCCGGCAGCCTGCTGCTCGCGTTCGAAGAGATCGGCGACCGGGACGCCGCCGAGGACCTGCGCGGGACCTGGCTGGTCGTGGACTCCAGCGAGATCGGCCCGGCCAGCGACCCGGATGAGTTCCACGACCACGAGCTCATCGGGCTCGCCGCCGTCACGGTGGGCGGCGAGCCGGTGGGCGTGGTGACGGACGTGCGTCATCACGGGCAGGATCTGCTCGTCATCGAGCCGCCCGCGGGCGGTCGCGACGAACTGCTCGTCCCGTTCGTGGCCGCGATCGTGCCCGAGGTCGACGTGGCGGCGGGCCGCCTGGTGATCGATCCGCCGCCGGGGCTGCTGGAAGCCTGAGCGGCGCGAGGCAGGCGGGCGTGCGAATCGACATCATCACGATCTTCCCCGGGTACTTCGCGCCGCTGCAGATGTCGCTGATCGGCAAAGCGATCGGACGCGGCGACATCGAGTTCGGCGTGCACGACCTGCGCGCGTGGGCGCGTGATGTTCACCACACGGTCGATGACTCCCCGTACGGCGGCGGCCCCGGGATGGTGATGAAACCCGAGCCGTGGGGCGAGGCCCTCGACGCCGTGCTGCCTCCAGCGGCCGGGCCGGACCAGGGCGCGCCGCGGGACCCGGCCGGGCCGCGGCCGGTCAGGCTGGTGGTGCCGGCGCCGAGCGGCAGGCCGTTCACCCAGGAGATGGCCGCCGGCTACTCCCGGCTGGACCACATCGTCTTCGCCTGCGGGCGGTACGAGGGAATCGACGCCCGGGTGGTCGATGAGGCGCGAACGCGCGTCCCGGTCGACGAGGTGAGCATCGGCGACTACGTGCTGGCCGGCGGCGAGCCCGCGGTCCTGGTCATGGTCGAGGCGATCTGCCGGCTGCTGCCCGGCGTGCTGGGCAACGCCGAGTCCGCGGCCGACGACTCGTTCGGCGCCGGCCCGGCCGGCGGCATGGCCGGGCTGCTCGAGGGCCCGGTCTACACCCGGCCCCGGATCTGGCGCGACCGCGAGGTGCCGCCGGTGCTGCTGTCCGGGGACCACGCGGCGATCGCGCGGTGGCGCCGGGACGCGGCGCTGCGCAGGACCGCGGAGAACCGGCCGGACCTGGCGGCCCGGCTGCGGCCGCTCGACGCGCGGGACAAGCAGGTGCTGTCTGAGGCCGGCTTTCCCGTTAACGGCGAGGATATGGCACACTGAACACGGCCCCTCGGCCGTTCAGCCACGCCGGGGGCCTGTTGGGGCCGCAGTCCCCGCGCCCGATACGACCTGACAAAACGCGGTAGCCCCGCGCACGCTTACCTATCAGCGAGGAACCACAGTCATGGACACCGCGATCGCCGACCTCGAGCTGGCTCAGGTCCGCCAGGACATCCCGGGCTTCCGTCCGGGGGACACGCTGAAGGTGCACGTCCGCGTCAAGGAGGGCAACCGCTCCAGGATCCAGGTCTTCCAGGGCGTGGTCATCCGCCGCCAGGGCGGAGGCGCGCGCGAGACTTTCACCGTGCGCAAGATCAGTTATGGCGTCGGCGTGGAGCGCACCTTCCCGGTGCACAGCCCGTCGATCGACAAGATCGAGGTGGTCTCGCAGGGACGGGTCCGCCGCGCCAAGCTCTACTACCTCCGCGACTTGCGCGGCAAGGCCGCACGGATCAAGGAACGGCGCGTCGGCACCCGGTAGTTCCGGACATGTCCCGGTAACCTGGCTGGTGCGCCGGGCACGGGCGCTCGCCGCGCGATCACGGGGCCCAATTCGTCCCAGATAACGGTGGAACATGAGGATATGGGGGCGGACCGGACAGGTCGGCCAGGGGAGTAGCGGGCAATCCGGCCGACTTCCGGCGCTAGGCTCGCATCGATGATGGACGAAGACGAGCGCGCGCTCGATCAGGCGAATCCGGGGTCCGACGGGGAGATGCTGCCGTCGGCGGGCAACGGCCGGGAACCTTCTGACTCGTCCGGCCCGGCCGCGCAGCACCCCGGCGACGGGTCGCCGGACGGCAAGGACAGCGCGGCGGGGCAAGACGGCGCGACCGGGCAGGATGGCGACGAACCCGGCGGCGCCGGCAAGACCAAGACCAAGACCAAGAAGAAGCGCGGCTCGTTCCTGCGCGAACTGCCGATCCTCGTGGTGATCGCGCTCGCGCTCGCCCTCGTCATCAAGACCTACGCGTTCCAGGCGTACTTCATCCCGTCCGGTTCCATGCAGAACACGCTGGAGATCGGCGACAAGGTCCTGGTGAACAAGATCGTCTATCACCTGCGGTCGATCCACCGCGGTGACATCGTGGTGTTCAACGGCCAGGGCTCGTGGAACCCCGGCCCGGCGCCCCCCACGCCCAACCCGCTGGACCGGCTGTATCACGCGGTGATCGGGCTGTTCGGCGCCGCGCCAGGCCAGACGGACTACATCAAGCGGGTCATCGGCGTCCCCGGGGATCACGTGGCCTGCTGCAACATCCACGGCCAGGTGACGGTCAACGGCGTGGTGCTGACCGAGAGTTCCTACCTGTACCCGGGCAACGCGCCGTCAGACATGCACTTCGCCATCACCGTGCCGCCCGGGCGCTTGTGGGTGATGGGTGACCATCGCCTGGTATCGGACGACTCGCGCGACCATGAGGGCTATCCCGGCGGCGGGACCATCCCGGAGAACGAAGTCGTCGGACGCGCGTTCTGGATCGTCTGGCCGCCGAGCAGGTGGCGGGTGCTGCCGATCCCCGCGACCTTCGAGCAGTCGGCCCTGAACCGGACCATGGCCGCCGCGTCGCCCGCGGCCGCGTCGCGGGTGATCTCGGCGCCGGTGGTCCCGGCCGCCCCTGTCCTCCCGCTCGCGGCAGGCTTCGTCGGCGCCGTCCCGCTCACCCTGGCACAGCGGAGGCTGCGCGGACGCGTCCGCCGGCGGCTCGCCCGGCGCCGGCTTCCCGGGCGCTGATGAGCCGGGCGCCTGCCCTGGCCGGGACGGCCAGGACTCGCCTACCCTCCGGATTGTCATGACACCGCTCGCACACGACGCCCCGGCCGGTCCCGGTTCCCGGTCCCGGCAGCCCTGGGGCCGTCCCCCCGGGTACACCCCGCGGTCTTCCGCCGGGCTCGCGGGGTACGAGCGCGTGCTGATCCGGGCCGGCCTGTCGCCGGTCGCCGGGATCGACGAGGCAGGCCGCGGGGCCTGCGCGGGTCCGCTGGTGGTCGCCGCCGCGGTCATCTGCCCGGAGGGCCGGACCTCGATACCCGGCCTGGCCGACTCGAAGGAACTGCAGCCGTCGGCCCGCGAAGAGGTCTACGAGCATCTGGTCCGGACCGCCTTCGCCTGGCACGTGGTGGTCACTCCGCCCGCCGACATCGACCGCTTCGGCCTGCACGTCTGCAACGTCGCCGGCATGCGGCAGGCGCTGGCCGGCCTGCGCTGCCGGCCGGGATTCGTGCTGACCGACGGGTTCCCCGTGCGGGGGCTCGGCGTCCCGTCGCTCGCCATGTGGAAGGGTGACCAGGTCGCCGCCTGCGTCGCCGCCGCCTCGATCCTCGCGAAGGTGACCAGGGACCGGATCATGACGGACCTGGACGAGCGGCATCCGCAGTACGGCTTCGCCCGGCACAAGGGCTACTGCACGCCAGATCACCAGGAAGCCCTGATGGATCACGGTCCGTGCCGCTCGCACCGGTACTCGTACGCGAACGTGATCGAGGCGCTCCAGGCCCGTAACGGCGCGCCGCCCGCGCCTGCTGCGGACCTCGGCGGCGCGATGCCCGTGCCGGTTGGAGACCTCGACGACGCGCTGCCTGTGCCGGGTGAGGACCTTGACGACGCGCCGCGGGTGCCGATCCAGCCGGGCGACGACGCGCTGGCGGCGCGGGGCCTGGTCGCGACAGGCGATACTGGGGCTGAGCAGCCATCACGCACGCTGGCATCGTCGCTGAACGCTAGCGGGGGATACCAGCCTCACGCTGAGAGGAGCGCGAGTTGAGGTTCGCGACAATCCCAGCGGCATTGACCGGACGCCGCCGACACGTCACCAGGGAGGTGAAGCGGCGTTCCGTCGCCGGCCTTACGGCTGGAGTCTGCCCGCCGCGCCTGCGATGAGCGCAGAGGATCTCGAGAAGTATGAGACCGAGATGGAACTGCAGCTGTACCGCGAGTACCGCGACGTCGTGGGGCTGTTCAGTCATGTAGTCGAGACCGAGCGACGGTTCTACCTCACCAACCAGGTCGAGCTGAACGTGCGCACCGCCGAGAACGGCGAGGTTTTCTTCGAGGTCACCATGCAGGACGCGTGGGTCTGGGACATGTACCGGCCGGCCCGCTTCGTGAAGAACGTCAGGGTCGTCACCTTCAAGGACGTCAACATCGAGGAACTGGCCAAGAGCGACCTGGATCTGCCGGACAGCAAGGCGGGCTTCGCGCCCTGAGCCGCCGCGCCTTCGCCCGCTGAGCCGCCGCCACGCTCGCCGCGCTGGCCCTAGCAGCTGCCCGCGGGCTGGCGGCCCTTAGCACCCGCCTGCGACATCCCCGCCCGGATATCCACATCTGCGGGCCTCCCCCGGGCCGTATCCACAGCCGGGCACGCGGTCCCGCGTGATCAGGCCCGGCTCCGCCATCGTCGATGGCGGAGGTGGTGGCGATGCACGCCAAGGACGCGCTGGGCAGGCGCGGCGAGCAGCTGGCGGCCGAGCACCTGGAGGCGAGCGGCCTGCGGATCCTCGCCCGCAACTGGCGGTGCTCCGAGGGCGAGATAGACATCGTGGCCGCGGAGCGCAGGGTGCTGGTGGTCTGCGAGGTGAAGACGCGGTCCGGGATCAGGTACGGGACGCCGCTGGAGGCGATCACCCGCGCCAAGCAGCGGCGGCTGCGGCGGCTGGCGATCCGCTGGCTGGTCGCGAACGGCGTGCTGTTTGACGAGGTGCGGATCGACGTCGTCGGCCTCATCCGTGACCAGGCCGGCGGCTTTACGATCGAGCATGTCCGCGGGGTGGGCTGATGGCGCTGGCCCGGACCCGCTCGGTCGCCCTGATCGGGGTGGAGGGCCATCCGGTCGAGATAGAGGCCGACATCGCCAACGGCCTCGTCGGGCTGCTGCTCGTCGGCCTGCCGGATACGTCACTGCGCGAGGCGAGGGACCGGATCCGCGCCGCGATCATCAACAGCGGCGAGGCGTGGCCGCAGCGCAGGATCACCGTGGGCCTGTCCCCGGCCAGCCTGCCCAAGAGGGGCAGCAGTTTCGATCTGGGTATAGCCGTGGCGATCCTAGCCGCAGCGGGCGTAGCGCCTGTGACGATGCTGGATGACACAGCCTTCCTTGGAGAGCTGGGGCTGGACGGGCGATTGCGTCCAGTCCGTGGCGTCCTGCCTTCTGTAGCTGTCGCAGCGGCCGCAGGTTTCGGTGCTGTGATGGTCCCGTCGGCCAACGCACCTGAGGTGGCCCTCGTGCCAGGCATGCGGGTTATTGGTGCACCCAGCCTGTCGGCCGCACTCCGCTGGATCCGCGGAGACAGGTCAGCGACGGATCTGGACGCCGCGGAGATTTTCGATGGTGACCGCAAGCCACCGACCGACTCCGCCCCGGCCAGGGTCGGAGATCGTCGTACGGGTCTTGACCTCGCCGATGTGCTCGGTCAGCCACTGGCCAGGCGAGCAGCCGAGATTTGCGCAGCGGGCGGCCATCACCTCATGCTGCATGGTCCGCCTGGCACGGGCAAGACAATGCTGGCCGAGCGCATCCCCACTATTCTGCCGCCTCTCGAACCTGCTGCGGCGCTCGAAGTCACCTCCATCCACTCGATCGCAGGGACGCTGCCCCCGGGCAGCCCGCTGATCAGCGAACCGCCGTTCTGCGGCCCACACCATACGGCGACTAAGGCGGCGATCGTGGGCGGAGGAAGCGGTGTCATTCATCCGGGAGCGGCTTCCCTGGCGCACATGGGCATCCTGCTACTGGATGAGGCACCGGAATTCGACCGCGACGTGCTTGACGCACTTCGCCAGCCTCTTGAGTGCGGCCAGGTCGTGATCGCCCGACTAGGGCTCACCGCGCGCTTTCCGGCAAGATTCACCCTGGTGCTCGCCGCCAATCCCTGCCCGTGCGCCCGCTTCGGTGATTCCCGCAGCACATGCACGTGCACTCCAGCCGCGAGACGCCGATATCTGGGCAGGCTGTCTGGTCCACTACTCGACCGGGTTGACGTGAAGGTCGAGGTCTTGCCGGTCGGGCGGGCCGAGTTGCTCAGCGACGGCAGATCCGCTGAACCGAGTTCCGTGGTGGCGGATAGGGTCGTGGCCGCCCGCCGTCGCGCCCTCCGTCGGCTAGCGGGTACCCCCTGGCGGCTGAACGCGGAGGTCCCCGGCAGCGAGTTGAGGCGCCGCTTCGTGTCGGCTCCTGGAGCCCTAGCGCCTCTCGACCGCGCGATGGAGCTTGGCGAGATCAGCGCACGCGGACTGGATCGCATTCTCAGGGTCTCGTGGACCCTGGCAGACCTGGCCGGTAAGCAGCGGCCCGGCGCGGAGGAAACCTGCTACGCGCTCGCGCTGTGGCTGGGGGTGAGCGTATGACGCCGGACGAGCTGCGGCAGCGCCTAGCTCGAGCAACGCTCACCTGCCTGGCCGAGCCCGGCGACTGTCTCCTTGGTGCCCTGCTGCGCGATCGAGAGCCTGCCGAGGTGGTCGCGGCCATTGGCGCAGGGCGACTTCCCTCCGTGACAGGCAACGGGGTGCCGGATCACGATGCCCGGGCCGTCACTCGCGCTCTGCGGCGCTGGGCGGCCCGGTCTGCCGCGATTCCAACTCGGTCAGACCTTGCCAAGTGGCAAAGGCAGGGCATCCGTCTGATCTGCCCCGGCGAGCCTGAGTGGCCGTCTCAGCTCGAAGCACTCGCCGACGCCGCTCCGTATGCCCTGTGGCTGCGCGGGATTGCAGACCTGCGCTTTTGCTGCCTGAACTCGGTATCTGTGGTGGGGTCCAGAGCCGCGACCGCGTACGGTGCCCACGTGAGCACCGAGATGGCAGCCGCGCTCGGCCAGCGCGGTTGGGCGGTCGTCTCCGGCGGAGCATACGGAATCGATGACAGAGCCCACCGGGGTGCGCTGGCCGCCGAAGGTCAGACCATCGCCGTGCTCGCCTGCGGGGTCGACTGGCCCTATCCCGCAGGTAACGCTGATCTCTTCGACGCCATCGCCGCCCACGGCGCCCTGGTCAGCGAGTGGCCACCGGGCCGGAGGCCGACCAGGCACGGCTTCCTGATCAGGAACCGGGTGATCGCCGCGCTCACCCGGGGGACCGTGGTGGTCGAGGCCGGGCTGCGCAGCGGGGCGCTCAGCACGGCCCGGCACGCCCGCGACCTGTGCCGCCCGCTCATGGCGGTCCCCGGACCGGTGACCTCGCCCGCATCGGCGGGCTGCCACGAGATCATCAGGGAATGGGGTGCCGTATGCGTCACCAGCGCCGACCAGGTGCTTGAGCAGGTGGGCGCGGCAGGTGAGCATCTTCCGGAACGGGGCCGCGGCCCGATTCTGCCGCGTGACGCATTGGACCAGGTGACGGCCCTGGTGCTCGACGCGGTCCCGGCCCGCGCCGGGGCAGGCCCCGTGGCCATCGCGGCATCGGCCGGGGTAGACCTGGACACCGCGATCCGCTGCCTCGGCGCCCTCGCCGCCGGCGGGTTCGTGGACCGCTGCGACACCGGCTGGCGGATCCGCCAGCGACGGGTCCTCTAGCAGGCCTGGTAGGAGGCGTGGTAACCGGATGGCGGCGACCCGATCAGGTACGAGCCGCCCTGCGGGGTGAGGTACAGGGTGATGGTCCAGTCCGTGCAGCCGCTGTGTGTCGGGCTGACCGCGGCCGGCTGGTGGCTGGTGAAGCTGACGCTGGCGGCGACCTGCGCACCCGAGGAGGTGAGCCCGGTCAGCGTGGCGGCTGAGTCGTGGCTGCCCCGGTAGCCCGCGGCGAATGTCGCCGCCGTCTCCTGCCGCTGGACCTGGGCGTCGAGCAGGCGCCGGTACTGCTGGTAATCGTGGTTGTTGATGGCCGTGAAGTAGCTGTTAAGGAAGGCGACGACCGTCGGCTCGTCGCCCTGCGTTGAGACGCCGGGAGCCACCGTGACCAGGCGGGTGCTGGCCGGGCTGGGCGCGGTTGACGGACTCGATGTCGGCTGTGCGGGCGTGCTCGGCGTCGTCGTGCTGACGTGTACCCGGGGCGTGCGGGTAACGTGCACGCCGCTGTGCGCGGCAGGTCGGGTGAGCGCCCAGGCGGCAACCCCGCCGCCCGCCGCGAGGACGGCGAGGACCGCGGCACCGATGGCGATGATCTTCCTCCGGCGTGGCCGAGGCGGCTCCGGGTAGTACCCGTAGTCCCCGGGGTGGGCCGGAGGGGCGGGCGCGGACGGCGGAGGCTCACGCGGCCCGAACAGGCTGTCGAACGGATCGTCCGCGTGGTGCGCCGGGCCGGCCAGCGGAGCGGCTAGCCGCGCCGTCTCGGCTGCTGGCGTCGTCGCAACCGCTGGTGGTGGCGGCGCTGTATCCGTGGCAGGCACCTGCTCGGTCGCACTGGCGAACGGCGCTCCACAGTACGTGCAGAACTGCGCGGTCCCGCTCCTTGCCCGACCGCACCTCGTGCAGAAACTCATCCCGGCCCCCTCAGGCCGTCGCGGCCGCCACCGCGGCCCCGCGAGCGCTACCTGGCGACTTCCGACACGGCGACGTTCATCTGCGTCATCGCGCCGTCCCCCTGCGCGCTCAGCTGGCCGAGGGCGACCTCGACGCCCTCGCGGGTAACGCTGTGCATCACCTCGCGCATCGCCCTGGCGTAGTCGTAGCGGAGCGTGACGTGCAGGTCGGTTCCTCGCTGCATAAGGGTCTGCCAGATCCGGGCCAGCCACATCAGCAGCCACCGCAGGGGAGACAGCCGCACCCAGAACGTCCAGCCGACGTACAGGTCGTTCCCGTAGGCGAAGCAGGCGATGAAGCCGGTGAACAGGCCCCGGCGGATCTCGAGGTAATCGCGGCTCTCGTCGCTGGCGAGCCGCAGCCGCCGGACCTGTATGAGGTCGAGCGGGGTCTGGTGCTGGCTGAGCGCCCAGCTGATGTGGTCGAATGTGACCGGCGCGGCCGCGGCGTTGCCGTCGAGGAAATACTTCCACTCCGACAGCAGCGCCGGCGTCGGCATCAGCCAGAACAGGCACGCGAATACGATCCCGGTGACGAATCCGCCGATCCCCCACACGGTAAGTGCCACGAACCCGAGGCCGACGCTCAGGATCCCGAAGACGATCCCGAACACGAACGCCAAGACCCAGAAGGCCGCCCAGTACACGAGCCAGTGCCAGGCGAACTGACCCAGCAGCGAGCGGTTGATGAGCGGGTCGAACGACGGCTCAGGGGGCCGGTCGTATAGCAGCCGCAGACCGAGATAGGTCGAGTTCGGCGTGCCCTGGCCCAGCGCCGCGTCCACCGGTATCGCCCCGGTCATGGCGGCCCGCCAGGGGGTGCGCGTGGCGACGGATTCCCTCGGCGGCCGCCATGGCCCCGTCTCGACCGCCGCGTCCGGCTGGGAGGCGGGCGTGCTTAACGTGGCGGCGGTCCCGGCGGGCTCGCCGCAGTGGCCGCAGAACGTGTCGCTGGCCGCGATGGGCCGTCCGCATGCCCGGCAGGTCCCCTCCATCGTTCAGCTCTCCCCTCGCTGTTGCCGTGCTGGCTGGATCACGATTATGCCCCCAGCCGGTGACGAAGGGTAGTGACCAGGCACCGGAATACGGGCGAGACCGACATCGCGCGCCGGTACCGAACCAGCGCGCCGCGGCCCGGTCAGCGGCCGCCGACGACGCGGTGCGCCAGACTGGTGGAGTGAGCGACGAGCTTCCTCCCGC
>Ga0070698_100009086_pt1 | contig 10684 bp, 6 predicted proteins | sample KBSK1502metaG_FD_65477 | JGI IMG/M metagenome (GOLD analysis project Ga0070698, IMG submission 65477) | Corn, switchgrass and miscanthus rhizosphere microbial communities from Kellogg Biological Station, Michigan, USA - KBS K1-50-2 metaG | ecosystem: Host-associated > Plants > Roots >... | reverse complement strand
CAGAAGGCAGTCGTCCCCGCCGTACCCGTCCACGCATCGTCTTCATCCACCGGGCGGAACCACAGCTTCCTCTGCAGACGCGCATTCGGATCGGCGCCGCGATTCAGCAGCAGCTTCATCAATTCCAAGTACGTGACATCCTCCTGCTCAGTTGATGGATTCGGCGCAACCACCGTCGCAAACTGCATGTCAATCGTCGCGTATAACGGAGCGAGCCCATCATCGTTCGCCAGGTTCGGATCCGCACCATTGTCGAGTAGAAACTTCGCGAGATCGTAATGTCCATTGACAATCGCTGTCACCAACGGAGTGGATCTGTCTCCAGCGGTGACTTGGTTAACCTGAGCTCCCATTTCAACGAACGCACGAGCGGCATCGACGTTCCCCTCCCGCGCGGCAAAATGCAGCGCCGCTAGGCCTCCCAGTACCCGTGGCACAACCTTGCGATTCGCCTTCGCTTCGGCTACACGATCGCCCGGCTTGGGCGGCGGTGGCGTCACAGGTGGCTTTCCAATGCGACCGGACAATTCTTGAGGACTGACCACATTCGAGGTCAGGGCGCCATTAGCACCGCGTTGCAACAGCAGACTGATCACCGGGCCTCGATTTGCGGCGGCGGCAAACATTAGCGCCGTTTGGCCTCGCGCAGTATCTTTCGCGTCGACCTCCGCGCCGTGGTCCAATAGCAGCTTCACGGCATCAAAGCTACCGGAGGCTGCAGCTGTCATGAGGACAGTGGCACCGTCGCTCGCGCGTGCGTTCGCGTCCGCACCAGCCTTCAAGAGTGTAGGGATCACCGCCGCGTTGCCATTGCTTGCCGCGAGCAGCAGCGGCGTGAGGGCGCCATTACGTGTCACGGCGCGAACACTGCCGCCACCGGCAAGCAGCATCGTCGCCATTTCGACGTCGTCGTTATACGCGGCCCAATGCAGCGCCGTCATGCCATCACCTTGAGAGGCGTTGACGTCGACCTTCTGCTCTAGCAAGAACCGCACGGCTCGGAGGTCGCCACGACGAGCGGCCTCAGCTATCCGGTCCTCACTGACCGCTGCCAACGTGGCGGTCAGGGAGATGATGCAGAATAGACTTTTCCGTAACATCCCCTTCCTCCACTCACTAGAACGCGAGCTCTCCCGTGCTATCTCCGATACGGTCCATGTTATTGACCCCCAACTTGTGTAGCGCGGTCAATAACACATTGGCCATCGGCGTCCCATTCGGCGTTGTTACGTGGAGGTTACCCTTCAGCTGGCCGTTGGCATGGCCGGTCAGGAACAAGGGCAGTCTCTTATGCGAGTGAATGTTTGGATCGGCCATCGGGCTGCCGTAGATCACCATCGAGTGATCAAGCAAATTCCCGTCACCGTCTGGAGTATCCCGCAACTTCTCGAGGAAGTACGTGACGATGCCGACGTGATACTGATTGAGCCTGGCGAACTCCGCCACCCGTTCAGACTTGTCGCTGTGATGTGAACACGCATGGAACGGCGTCGTGACGCCACTTTCAGGGAACACGCGGGGACTGGCATCGCGACCCATCTTGAACGCCGACACGCGAGTGACCTCAGTGGCGAAGGCCAAGACCTGCAGGTCGAACATCAATTTCACATGCTCTTCAAACGAATCAGGTACGCCAAACGGGGCATCAGGCAATTCTCTTGCTTCTCCCCCGAGATTCCGCTTTTCAACGTTCTGGAGCCGCCGTTCGATTTCACCAATGCCATCTAAATATTGGGTGAGCCTGACGCGGTCACCCTGACCCAGATCTCGCTGCAGCCGTCCGACTCGCTCTCGAATAGCATCTAGGATGCTGAGATCTTCTCGCCGCCGCGCCGCCCGCTCTGCAACCGTCGCGCCGTGACCAAACAGTCGCTCGAACATGACCCTCGGGTCACGCTCCATGGGAAGCGGTATGGTGGGCGACGCCCATGAGATGCTGTTTGAGTACACGCAACTATACCCATACCCGCAGGCGCCGGAAATCGAGCCAACGTTCTCGATGCACAACTGGATCGACGGCAGCGCCGTGTCCTGACCGTGTTGTTGCGCGTACACCTGATCGATCGAGACGCCGGCGAAGATGTCCGAGCCCTCAGTCTGTTTGGGATGGCTGGCGGTCAGAAACACGGCAGACGACCGATTATGATCGCCACCGCGCTCCGCCGCCGTGAGCGCGTCAGCATTGGCAAGGTCCGTGTTGCTGATGATCGTCACGTAGTCGCGAAACGGTTCGAGCGGGGACAAGCTAGGCGAGAAGCCGAAGCCGCGACCATCCTTGACAGGCGACCACAGGTGTTTCGCCAATCCCTCGACGGAACAGCCGGCGGCGCCATGCACCATCTCAATAGCGGCCAGCCGTGTTTTTCCAGCGGCCGCCGTTTTTTGCAGTGCAGTGGCGGCGGGCACCATCGCGTCCAGCAGCGGCAGCGCCACCGTCGCCCCGAGGCCGCGAAGGACCGTGCGGCGCGAAAGGTGTTTCTTCGTAATGAACATCGGAGCCTCCGTTCACGGTTTTGAGGACCGCACGCGCATGATTCAGTGCGCCGCCGCACCTCGCGTCAACTCGTTCGTTTCTGCCGGAGATCGACTTTCCTCGGCCCGTCGCATCTGGAACGGCACGCTATTGACGATCCCGAGTACGAACGCCGAAAAGCGGTTGTTCTTGAGAGCCGCTGTTCGCGTAACGGATCGAACAAACGGCATGTCATGAGATTCGACGCCGCGCCCCAAGGCATATGTCAAGAGCTTTTCGGTAAATGCGGTGGCGAACAAATCGGCACGACTGAAGAGAATCTTTCGTAGGCCGGCGGGGCCGTCAAGCTTCGTGCCATCCGGGAGTTGGCCTGAGGCGTCGATGCGCTCGCCGCTGTCATAGATCCGGGACGCGCCAACGGCATCGCGGTTCTCGAGCGCAAAGCCGATCGGATCCATCGTCGCATGGCAGGCTGCGCAACTGGGGTTTGCGCGATGTTCCTGCAGCCGCACACGCAGTGGCACCGGCTTGGTATCCTGGGTGTTTTCCTTAAGGGCAGGAACATCCGGCGGCGGTTGCGCCGGGGGCGCACCGAGGAGGTTATCGAGCACCCATTTGCCACGCAAGACAGGCGAGGTTCGCGTCGGATACGAGGTCACGGTCAAGATGCTGGCATGACCCAGAAGCCCTCTCCGGGCCTCCTCCGTGACCGTCACGCGCCGGAACTTGTTCCCGACGACATTCGGAATCTTATAGTGCCTCGCGAGGCGGCCGTCGATAAAGGTGTAGTCAGCCGTGAGCAGATCGGTGATGTTGCGATCTTCGCGGACGATGCTCATGAAGAACAGCTCGGTCTCTCGCTCCATCGATCGCATCAGATTCTGATCGGCGTTCGGATAGTGGCGCGAATCCAAGGACAGGTCCCGCAGGTTGCGCAGGTGCAGCCACTGCGATGCGAAGTTTTTCGCGAGCGCCTCAGCTCGATCGTCGGCGATCAGTCGGCGCACCTGCTCCTCAATCACGCCTGGATCTCTAAGTTTTCCCCGAGCCGCGAGATTGAGGAGGGTTTCATCAGGACCACTGCTCCACAGGAAGAAGGAGAGACGCGATGCCAATTCCAAATCACCGATCCGATAAGCCGACTCGGGACGCACATTGGCGGGCGTACGCTCAAAGCGAAACACAAACTCCGGATCAGCGAGAATGCCTTGAAGGGCGAGACGAACGCCAGTCTCGAAGTTCCGGTTACTCTGGTCACTACCCTTATACAAGCGCATCAGATAGTTGACGTCGGTCCTCACGACCGGTCGGCGATAAGCCTGACGCGCCAACGCTGAAACAATCTTCCGGGCGCAGAGCTCCCCTGCTTGCCGGGGGTTCGGTCGGCACGCAAAAATTTTGCGACGGCTCGGCGTATCTCCAGGGCCGGTCACGTTGTAGGGACCGCTGACGCCAAGGGTGTTGAGATGAGGGAGCACGGTCACCCCGGGCGCTTCCAACTTGTGGATCACGGCCGTCTCGAACTTCATCACAACATCCAAAACCGGCCCCTGGGCGCGGTTGATGAAGGATGCTGACAGCAGCTTGGGGCCAGCCGAGATCTTGATGGGGGGCGTCCGCAGGTCAGCGGTCGCGAGCATCTTCGGGTCGATATCGAGTAGAGCGATCCGTTCTCCGTCTATCGCCACCTCGATCTGCTCATCCCTCTGAAAGGTGCCAACCAATGTGCCGTTGTTCTGATGGTGGAGGGTCAGCTTGAACGCGTACTCGCCGTCGGCCGGGAAGAAGTGGCGAACGGCGATCCCGCCGCGTGTTCCCATAGGTGTGCCTTCGACATACTCGGTCTGCGAGAAAATCTGCGGCACCTGATAGGTTTCGACCCGAGGCGCAATTGCCGGATCCCCCACAGCCAGCCGGCCGATCACGCCGGCTGCCCGGATGTACCCGTCCATCAAGGTCGGCGAAATCGTGAGTACGTCCGCCATGTTGTCAAAGCCGCGGCTCATATCGTCGGCAGGCAGCAATTGGGTAACGTCGATCTCAAGTCCGAGAAGGTCGCGGACCGAATTGGCATATTCCGTCCGATTCAGACGGTGAAGTGTCGGCCTTCCTGGATTCGGACGGGCTGCCGCCGCGCCGTCGAGCGCGGCTTCCAAGGCCGACGCGAACGCGTCAATCCTCGCAGCATCAGGTCGCCGCGCACCGACCGGCGGCATCATGCCGGTGCGAACTTTGCGAATGATCTTTTCCCACACCGGGTTGTCTGGATCAGGTCGGGTCACGTCCAACTCGGACAGCACCAATTCCCCTCTTTTCAAACGCTCGTTGTGGCAGCCGATACAGAACTCAGTCACCAGAGACCGCTGCGGCGACGTGGAACGACCCGTGCTGGCGGTTTGACCAGACGCTGGCGTCACGGCCGCCAGCAGCACAGCGACCACGGAAAGCATTGTCAACAGCATCGGCGGCCTCATTGCCCCCTCAGGAGGTATGCCGTTCGTCTTAAAAGTCCGCTTGCATGCCGAATTGAACCAGCCGACCCGGCATAATCAATGCCGGCTGCAGCCAGTTTTGCCCGTACGCTAAGTTCATCCGGAGGACGGTGTTGGCGTTGAAGATATTAAAAACGTCGACCATCCCCTTGAGGCGCATCGGACCAATCCTCAGCGTCTTTGCCATGCGCGCGTCGAACTGATAGAGACGGTCGCCGAACATCGTCCCAGGAGCGACTAGTTCAACTGTAGCGCGGCCCCCGGACGATATATTGCGACCCAGATTCCTAATGTCCGCACTAGGCACCGTGTGGGTCGCCGTGATCTCCGTCCCCGGGTAACTCTGGAAGGTCGCGCTGACCTGGAACTCGTGTGGCAGCATGTAGGAACCCAGAAACTTGATCTGGGTTTGAAATGGAGGACGGACCTCGCATTGGTATAGCTCCTGAGGCGAATCCACCACAAAACATCTGTTGGTCAGTGTGCGCCCAGTACTGAACCCTCCCCCGAGCATCACACCGTTTACGGGCTGGGCATTGATGCTCACATCTACGCCGTCGAAGATCTCAGTTTGCTTCCCAAAGTTCGATGCAAAAGTTACGTACGCGTCGGACTGGCCGAACTTCAACGGGTTAACGTCGTAGAGCCCGCAGATCAGATTGCCGCCGCCAGGGAGCCGTGAATCCGACGGCGCCATCACGCAATATGGGTCGAAATCGGTCGGGGTCACGGACCGATTGTCGGTCTGAAGGAAGCCCGTGAACCACCGTCGAAAATACCCGGCGTTCAAGGCGACTCGGGGCATCAATTCATGCTGAAGACCCACCGAAGCCTCCCAGTTGCCGGCCCGGACTCCAGAGCCATTCAGATACGCGGGGTCATAAAACGTGGTGATGTTCGGTTTGCCGAAGTTGAGATTGCCGAGCGGCCCAGTGCATTCGCCATTTGCGACAGGATTGAGAAAATCACATTCCGGGATGAAATTCCCGTTGAAGTCGGTCCACGCTCGGTTCGCCGTGTTCGTCGTCGTTACCACCGGGTTGAGCGAGGTGGCGACGTTCGCCAACTCGGAGACAAGGTAACGGCTCAGTGACGCCTTGAGCGCCGTCTTGCCGTTTCCAAACAGATCGTACGCGGCGCCCAGCCGTGGTGACACATCCTTCCAGTTCGGCACATTCGGCACTTCGTCAAAGTGCCGCCCGGCCAGGAACCGAACCGCCGGGACATCCTGTGCACCCACGCTGGAGTTGTGGTAATCGAACCGAATGCCAGGGCTGAGCGTCAGTCGTTTCACGGTCCACTGATCTTGGACAAAGAGACCAAGCATCCAATTGAACTCTCCTACAACCGTATAGGGGGTTGTGTTGAGTGTGAGCTGAATAGGGACGCCATTGGAAAACGTCAGATTCGTGTCGTTGTTGAGAGAACGCTTTTGCTCAGTTTTCCCGTGCTCTTGGGTTATGCCGATTTTGAAGGCATGGGAGCCTGTCACGTAGGACGCCACAAACCGATAGGCCTCCATACCGTCCCATTTGTCCTGGCCAATGGGGGGGGCGTTATAGGTGATACCCGTGCCGGTATCCCTGATTGAGTACATATCCGGTGTGACGCCTGAGGCAAGGGGCACAAGCCTAATGTTTCTCGTGACCGAGACCGCCGATTCCAGCAGGAGTCGGTTTGTGACCGGTGAGAACCAACTGACTTGTCCCCAAGCGTTACGAGGAAAGCTTTGCTTCCGCAGCGCCTCGATCGCCACGAGCCCAAATGGCGGCGAGCCGAAGTTTGAACGCGGCTGATTCACGATGTATGAGCTGAGCTTGTTTTTGGGCGTCATCTGCCATGTCGTACGCAGGCCCTGGCTAAATGTCCAAGAGTCGTCAAGGGCCTGTCGGGTGAGGTCGGGCGTATATTTCGAGTCTCCTTGGATCGAGTCGTAAAAGACTCCAGCGATCAAGTTGTTGACAGCCACATGCCGAAGCGAAAGATAAAACCACGCCGCATCGCGTTTGACCGGGCCCCCGATTGAGACGCTAACGTCGTGGGTTTTCTCCAAACGGTTCACCCCACGTAAGCCACGCGTACGCAAATCTTCCGTGAAGTTGTTACTTTGCAGCGCTCCATTGGCGCCGCTCAGGAAGAAGGATCCCAGGAAACGATTGCCGCCCTCTTTGGGAACGAGGTTCATGATCACACCGCCGCGCTGATACTCGGCTGGGTTGGCACTCAAGACAATCACGAGCTCCTCGGCACCGCTGACGTCGAGCCTGAAATTGCCGTTTCCCGTATCGTCGGCGTTGTTAGTCGGCGACCCGTTTACCAATCGGTGCTGGTCATTGGCCCGGCTGCCGTGCATGGTCAACCTTGCTCCTTCACCGAGCAAGCCGCCGACATCCGTAATGACACCCTTACCCGACTCGACGAGGTTGAGTCCAGGAACGAGCTGAGTGAAGCCTGAAGTCGTCCTCCCAGTCGGGAGGGTCCGAACGATTTCGGCGGAAAACACTGACTGCTGATTCACACGCTGAATGTCCACCACGGGCGAGGCGCCCGAGACAACCACGGTCTCCTCAACGGCCCCGACGGCCATCTCGGCGTTCACGTTGGCCGTGAATCCTGTCCCCAATTTGACGCCCTCTCGCTTCACCGTAGAGAACCCGGAGATCGAAAAGGTAATGGAATAGACACCGGGAGGAAGCTCGATGATTTGATACCGGCCTTGACCATCTGTAACGACGGCTCGGACCTTTTCGATAAGGGCAGGGCTGGACGCTTCTACCGCGACACCAGGCAGCACGCCGCCGGAGGAATCGGTGACGGCGCCCGCGATACCGCCGCTCTGGCCTAACGTGACCGCCGGGACCGACAGCAGGAGCCCTACAGCGATAGCGCTCGCGCACGCGACGTTCTTTCCTGAAATCATATGTCGTTCCTCGGGCACGTCTCATGAAGCCCAAAGCGGCTACGTGTGGCATGTGACTCTAGCACGTCCCTGATGGAAAATCGGTATCAATACGGAAAATCGCACTCGTGAATCCGAGAACGGACGGACGTGTGCGCCGCAAGCAATGGCGAAGAATGGCAGGGGAGTGGCGAGTTTACGCTGCGCGCCGCTCGCAGCGGTGGTGCAAGCCGCCGACGTGTGGAATGGCGATCACACGTCCCGCGGTCAGCGGCGCGACAGGACGTGGAAGTGGTGCATCCTTGTCCAGCTCGAGGTGCGTTCGTGTTCGCGAGTAGTAGACGACGTACTCGTTCAGCTGCCGCGAGGTGGGCCCCCTCGCGATCGCAGATCGTCCCAGCGGTGGAGCACCTTCGTGCGGAACCATGCCGGCGCCATGCTCGCGTGCGACTTCTTCGTCATCGTCACGGCGAGCTTCCGCCGGCGGGCGCGATATGCTCAACGATGGCTGATCGCAACATCTAATGGTCTGTCGATCTAGCGGACTCACCAATCACTGACTTACGAACCAGCTAGACACTCATCAATTCACGATGAAGATAACCGCGCCTGCGGCCACTCCTGACATCCCATCGTACGCTCTTCGCATAACTGGAACTGAGGACTAGAAGCCGGGGAGATTGCTGGAGCCTTGGCCACGCGCGGTCCGATGACCATTTCCCAATCGACGAAGAAATCTGGCCGTGCGGAGAGGGGTTGTCCCGTCCGCTGTTGAAATTCAGGGGCGGCTCGGGTGATCTAGTCTGAGTGGCCTCCACCAATGTGGCACATCACGTTGATGATTGTGCCGTTCGGATCGGTCACAAAGAATCGTCGGACACCCCACGGTTCGTTCGTGAGGGGATACACGACCTTGAACCCCCGCGATACCGCCCGCGCATGAACGTCGTCGACATCGGCGACTTCTACGCTCATCTGGGGAAGGATCGCTGACGACTCGTCATCGCGCATGAGACTGACCTGGGCAGTCGGATTGGTCGACGACCGCAAAGTCACGATAAAGCCCATGTCCATCGCAACCTCTAAGCCCAAGACGTCGACGTAGAACTGCCGGCTGGTGTCGAGCTGCTTTGATCTGATGTCCGGCACAATCCTTCTCACGCTCATCTGGCCGCTCCCATTTCTCAAGCGCCAGGGGTCGTCGAGGTTGGCGCGACCTTCAGGTATCGTGACATTCTACGCGACGTTGCTCGCTGAGAGAGTGATGCCAAGTTGCTGATCACGCGCACGCAAGGCGGCGACGAGCGTCGGCATGTCCTTGTGACCTTTGAGGCGGCGAAACCCTTTGACGGCTTCGAGGACGGCGGCGGCGGTCCACCGAAGGACCATCTGACCACCACGCCACCGTTTGACATTCCGCTTCACGTGACGCGTGCGACTGATCAAGCTTTCGATCGCGTTGGTGGTCGTGAGCGATTGGCGCAGACGATCGGACAGGCCGAGCGAAGGGACCGTGAGCGTTTCCTCCAGCACCGATGGATCAGCGCGGCGGCACCAAACGTCTGCGTCACCGCCTTGTGGAGCGCCTTCGAGCCGTCGAGGATCACCAACAGACTGCGCTCGGTGCGCAAGCCGCGACTTTGCAGGTCGGCCAAGAGACTCTGACACACGGCCGCGTTTTCGGTTGACCCTCCCAGAGGCCGAGCGCGTGCTTGCGCCCCGTTTGATCGATGCCGAGGGCCGCGACGATGCAGGGCTCGCCGATGTGCACCCCGTCAATCAGCAGCGCCACGAGGTCGAGCGTATCGAGCGCCGTCGACCGCCAGGCGTCGAGCTGCGCGGCGGTCTTCGCGACGAACCGGCGGCTCACGGCGCTCTTGCTGGTGCCGCGCGTGCAGAGATCGGCCCCCGTCGGCTCCAGGCTGCGCCGGTACTGCCGCGCCGCTACGCCGACGAGCATCTGCTCCACGACGCGACGATTCAGCGGATCAGTGTCCGCGAAGGATCAGCTCCGCCCGTGTATCGACGAGCAGATCCACGAAAGGCAGATGGCGTTGGAGGGATGAATCAACTTGGTGCGACCGATCGACTGTGCGAGACTCTCGTTTCATGGCGGCTCCTGCTGGCGGGCTCTTCGCCCTGGCTTAGTCACCGGTCGTATAGCACGACCAGTGAGGAGCCGCCGCTCTCGAATTTCAACAACTACCGGGACATCCCCTGCGGAGAATGGGTGGATGTATAAGGGTTCTCATCGCGGTGGCCAAAATGTGCCACAGAGAGAGGTTTGCTATGGGATTCTCATCCGATCGTCGCCTGAACTGGCTCGCCGCCACCGTGGGCGTCTTTGTCGTGGGTGTGGTTGTGCTCTTCCTGAACGTCGGCGCGCCGTTCGCACAGGAGCCCTACGTCCACGTCAACCCGGTGATCGCGAAGCTCTCAAGGGGGGAACACGTCTTCGGGGTCCCGGTCACGGATCTCTCGCTGGTGAACGCGCGGGCATTGGCCCGGGAACCATTGATTGACTACATCACCATCGATTTCGAGCACAGCATATTGGATATGCAACAGCTCGAGATCTTCATGGCTGGCCTGATCGACAGGCGGGCCATTCGAGAGAAACAGAGCCTGGAGCACAACCTCGCCGTGTTCATCGAGCTTCCCCAGTACTCTTACGAGACGACCGTCTATGTCAGGAAAAATGCGCTCGATATCGGCGTTATGGGCTTCGTGTTCAGCGATCTCGAGACAAAGGAGGATGCGCTGAGGCTCGTCAAGTCAATGCGACTGGGTCGGTCCAAGGCAGACCCGCTCTACGAGCCA
>Ga0070698_100009085_pt1 | contig 10684 bp, 10 predicted proteins | sample KBSK1502metaG_FD_65477 | JGI IMG/M metagenome (GOLD analysis project Ga0070698, IMG submission 65477) | Corn, switchgrass and miscanthus rhizosphere microbial communities from Kellogg Biological Station, Michigan, USA - KBS K1-50-2 metaG | ecosystem: Host-associated > Plants > Roots >... | reverse complement strand
GTCCCCGCGAATCAAGCGTATTGAACAGTCGTATTCTGCCATACCAGGTCGAGCCCGCTCGGCGCGGGTACTGGCTGGCGGGCGGGGTCATCGCCTGCCGCGCCACCGGTGCCGCCAGCGCGCCGCGCACAGCTCGGCACGCCCAGGGGCCGGCGCCACTCAATGGCTTGACGCTTATCACCTAATCGTTATGTTGTTTTGTCGTCAAAGACCCGGAGCGTGCGGAAGGAGCGGCCGGTGAGCCAGTACCAGCTCCAGAAGCTCCTGTACGACTTCCTCAACGGGAGGGTCGGGGCGGCCCCTGGCGTGCGGGCGGGGGCGACCGGGGACCGCGGCGGGCCCGACCCGACCGGCTACGACCTGACCGAGGAGGAGCGGGCGGCCGCCAGCGGCGCCGACGTGCGCAGCCTGTACCAGCTGGGCGTCCACCCGGTGCTGATCAACGCCTTCGCCCGCGCCATGGGCTACCAGCGCACCGACTACGCCAGCATGCTGAAGGACCTGGAGCCGCGGACGGAGGCGAGGCCGAGATGGCGCAGCTCGTAGGAACCTTCGTCTCGTCCCACGCGCCGATGATGGCCGCCTCCGTCGAGTCGGCCCCGCCCGAGCAGCGCCGAAACTTCCTGGGAGGCGTCCAGCAAGCCGCGCGGCGGGTCAGGGAGCAGGGGGCCGAGGCGGTGGTGATCTGCTCCAACGAGCACTTCACCAATTTCTTCCTGGAGAACTTCCCGCAGTTCTGCGTTGGCGTGGGCGCCAGCCACTGGGGGCCGGTGGAGCCCTGGCTGAAGATCGACCACGGCGAGATCCCCGGCGCGCCGGAGCTGGCGGGCCAGCTGGCCGGCCAGCTCCCGGCCGAGGGCTTCGAGCCGTCGTTCTCCCACGAGCTGCGGCTCGACCACGGGATCATGACCATCTACCACTCGATCGACCCGAGCCACCGGCTGCCGCTGGTGCCGTTCATCCAGAACTGCGCGGTCAAGCCGATGCCCTCGCTGCGTCGCTGCTACCAGCTCGGGCAGGCGATCCGCCGCGTGGTCGAGGGCTTCACCGGCGCCGAGCGGGTCGCCGTGGTCGGCGCCGGCGGCCTGTCGCACTGGATCGGCGTGCCGCGGGTCGGCGACATCGACGTCGAGTTCGACCACTGGTTCCTGGAGCGGCTCGAGCGCGGCCAGCTCGACGACGTGCTCGACCTGCCCGACGCCGAGCTGGAGCTGGCCGGCAACGGCGCCCACGAGATCCGGAGCTGGCTCACGATCGCCGGCCTGGCCGCGCCCTCGACCGCCAAGGTCCTCGCCTACGAGCCGATCGCCCCCTGGATCACCGGCATGGGCGTGGTCGCCTACGACCTGGAGCCGTCCGCCGCCGGTGCCGGCGGTGCCGCGGCCGCCGCGAAGGGAGCCTGAGCCATGGAGCTGATCGGCCATTTCATCGACGGCGAGGAGGTCCCGGCCTCCGACGGCGCCAGCTTCGACACCATCGATCCGTGGACGCGGCAGCCGTGGGCGCGGGTCGCTGGGGGCACCCGAGAGGACGTGGAGCGCGCGGTGGCTGCCGCGCGCCGGGCGTTCGACCAGGGGCCTTGGCCCCGGCTGGGCTACGAGCGGCGCGGGCGCCTGCTGCACCGGCTCGGCGAGCTGATCGAGGCGGGCGTCGACGAGCTGGCCAGGGCCGACACCACCGATATGGGCAAGCCCGTCAGCGTGATGCGCGAGGCCGACGTGCCGCGCGCCGCGCACAACTTCCACTTCTTCGCCGACCACGCCCGCATGCGGCCGTCCGAGGTCTTCCCCATGGACTCCGGCCACCACGCCTACGTGCGCTACGACCCGGCCGGGGTGGTCGCGGCGATCGCCCCGTGGAACTTCCCGCTGATGCTGGAGACCTGGAAGGTCGCGCCGGCGCTGGCCTGGGGCAACACCGTCGTGCTCAAGCCGGCGGAGGACTCGCCGGCCTCGGCGACGCTGCTGGCCAGGCTGGCGATGGAGGCCGGCTTCCCGGAGGGCGTGCTCAACGTGGTGCACGGCTTCGGGCCCGACGCCGCCGGCCAGTGGCTCACCGAGTCGCCAGCCGTCGACCGCATCACCTTCACCGGCGAGTCCACCACCGGCCGGGCGATCGCCCGGGCCGGCGCCGGCAACCTGGTCCCGGTCAGCCTCGAGCTCGGCGGCAAGGGCGCCAACCTGGTGTTCGCCGACGCCGACCTCGAGGTGGCCGTGCCGTGGTCGCTCCGCGCGATCTTCTCCAACTCCGGCCAGGTGTGCCTGGCCGGCAGCCGCCTGTTCGTGGAGCGGGGGATCTACGACCAGTTCATCGACCGCTTCGTCGCCGCGGCCGAGGCGATGGTGCTGGGCGACCCGTCGGAGGCCGGCACCCAGCTCGGCCCGCTGGCGTCCGAGACGCACTACCGCAAGGTCACCGCCTACCTCGACACCATCCCCGCCGACGGCGGCAAGATCCTGACCGGCGGCGCGACCGGCGACGGCTGGTTCGTACGGCCGACCGTCGCGGTGGACCTGCCGGCCTCGGCCCGTGCCTGCCGCGAGGAGATCTTCGGCCCGGTGGTGACGGTCACGCCCTTCGACGGCGAGGACGAGGGCGTCGAGCTCGCCAACGACACGCCCTACGGCCTCAACGCCATGCTGTTCACCGAGAACCTTCGCCGCGCCCACCGGGTCAGCGCCGCGCTGCGGGCCGGCACCGTGTGGGTCAACTGCTTCTTCATCCGCGACCTGCGGGCGCCCTTCGGCGGCGTCGGCGACTCCGGCTGGGGACGGGAAGGCGGCGATTACAGCCGCGAGTTCTGCACCGAGCCCAAAGCCGTGGTGATGGACATCTGAGGCCGCGCCGGCGCTATCGCAGGGCGCCGATGACCTCGGTCACCAGGGCGGCTCGCTGGGGCGGGCCGTCCAGGCGCCGGCCGTCGGGGCCGAGCACGTAGAAGGCGTCGACCACCTCGGCGCCGTAGGTGGCGATGCGGGCCGAAAGCACCCGCGCGCCGCTGGCGTCCAGCGCCCTGGTGATCCGGTACAGGATCGCGGGGCCGTCGGCGCAGCGCACCTCGACCACGGTCGCCAGGTCCGACGCGCGGTCGTCGAAGAGCACCCGCGGCGGCGGGCGCAGCGGCGCCGGCTGGCGGTAGGCGGCCTCGCGCTCCGCCAGCCGCCGTTCCAGCGGCAGCCGGTCCTGGAAGGCGCGGCGCAGGTCGTCGGTGACCAGCCGCCATTCCGGGTCGCGGCCGTGCCTCGGGTCGGCGCTGAGCGTGATCACCGCCATGCCCTCGGCGGTCGTCGCCGTGGCCGCACGCACGTCCAGCCGGTGCAGCGCCAGCACGCCAGCCACCCGCCACAGCAGTCCGCGCCGGTCGCGCGCGACCACCGTGACCTGCTCGCCGTCGACCTGGAGCGCCAGGCCCTGGCGGCCGACCAGCTCCGCGGTGCCCGGGCTGACGGCGACCCCGGGAGCCTCCTCGCCCGCGGGGGCGGGGCGCCCCTCGATCCGCTCGGTGACGCGCCGGACCAGCTCCTCGACCAGGCGTGCCTTCCAGGGCGTCCAGGCGGCGGGGCCGGTCGCACGGGCGTCGGCCTCGGTCAGGGCGTGCAACAGCGCCAGCGTGCCCGGGTCGCCGACCGCCCTGGCGACCGCCCGCACCGTGGCGGGGTCGTCAAGGTCGCGGCGGGTGGCCGTGTCGGCCAGCAGCAGGTGGTTGCGGACCAGTTCGGCGAGCACCGAGCGGTCGGCGGCGGGCAGGCCGAAGCGGCTGCCCACGGTCGCCGCCAGCCGCGCGCCCGTGACGGAGTGGTCGCCCGGCCAGCCCTTGCCGAGGTCGTGCAGCAGCGCGGCCAGCAGCAGCAGGTCCGGGCGGCTCACTCCGCGGACCAGATCGGCGGCGTGCACGGCGGTCTCGACCAGGTGCCGGTCGACCGTCCATCGGTGGAAGGGGTTGCGCTGCGGCTTGCAGCGCACCCGCCCCCACTCAGGCAGTAGCGCGTCCATCACACCGGCCTGGTCCAGCGCCTCGATGACGCCGATCGCGCTGGCGCCGGCGCCGAGCAGCGCGACCAGCGCCTCGCGCGCCCGCGGCGGCCACGGTTCGGGCAGGTGCGGCGGCCGGGCCTCCAGCCGCCGCAGCGTCTGCGGCGCCAACGGCATGCCGGCGCCGGCCGCCTCCGCCGCGACCTCCAGCGCGAGCCAGGGCCTGGCGGCCAGGTCGGCGCCGGCGGCCAGCAGCACCTCGCCGTCGTAGGCGACCACGCCGCCGGCGAGCTGGCGGCGCACCGGGCGGCGCCAGCGCCGCACCGCCGGGCCGGCGTGGCGCGCGTCCACCCGCCGCCAGCTCTGGTCGAGCGCTCGGGCCAGTGTGCGGCCCGCCTCGTGCACCCCGCGCATCAGCGGCTCGGCTCCAGGCTCGCCGAGCCGGGCGGCGACCGCGTCCTGCTCCTGGAGGCTGAGGCGGTCGACCGCGGCACGGGCACGCCCGACCTGGCCGCCGCCCTGCTCCAGCAGCTCCAGGTGCAACGCCTGGCGGGTGTCCAGCAGCAGCCCGTAGGCCGCCTGGCCGCGCCGGTCGAGCCCGGCGGCCACCCAGGTCGCGGAGATCGCGCGCACCGCGTGCCCGTCCCGCAGCCCACCGCGCGCCTCCTTAAGGTCGGGTTCGAGGAGAAAGGCCAGCTCGCCGTGGCGCTCCGCGCGCCGCTTGCAGGCGGCTCTGAGCTGCTGGAGCCGTTCGCGCGCGGTGGCGCGCCAGCGCTCCAGCGCCCGCTCCCGCAGGCTGGTCACCAGGGCGGCGTCGCCGGCCACGTGCCGGGCGTCCAGCAGGCCCAGCGCGGTCTTCAGGTCGGTCGCCGCCACCGCGATGGCCTCGTCGACCGTGCGGACGCTGTGGTCCAGGCGCACGCCGGCGTCCCAGATGGGCCGCCACAGGCGCTCAGCCAGTGGCGCGATCTCCTCAGCGTCGTGGGTGTGCAGCAGCATGAGGTCCAGGTCGCTGCAGGGCGCCGGCTCCCGCCGTCCGTAGGCGCCGGTGGCCACCAGCGCGATCCCCGGGCCGGCGTCGCCGAGCAGCTCGGCCAGCCAGGCGTCGACCGCCTCGACCAGCGCAACGCGCAAGGCCGGTCCTCCATTGGACCGGCCCTCCCTCTCCAGCACGGCCGCCACCTGGGACGCGCCCGCTCCAGTGGCACCGGAGTACGCCACCCTGGCCGGGTTGGCGACTCCTGGCGGGCGCTCGGCCGTACGATCCGCCGTGCCATCGCCCGCGTGGGACGCCGGCGGGCGGCCGGTCGCGCGATCGTCCGCGTGGGACGCTGGCGGGTCGCCGGCCGCGCGGCCGGTCGCGCGGGGATCAGAGTGCGTCGGGGCCACGCTCCCCGGTCCGCACGCGCACCACGTCCTCCACCGGCATCGCCCACACCTTGCCGTCGCCGATCTGGCCGGTGCGGGCCGCCTTCACCAGCGCTTCGATCACCTCCTGCGCCAGCTCGTCCTCGACCAGGATCTCGATCCGGACCTTAGGGACGAAGTCGACGGTGTACTCGGCACCGCGGTAGACCTCGGTGTGGCCGCCCTGGCGGCCGAAGCCCTGGGCCTCGCTCACGGTCATGCCCACCACGCCGACGTCCTTGAGCGCCTCCTTGACGTCCTCCACCTTGAATGGCTTCACGATCGCGGTGATGAGCTTCACGAGTCAGCTCCCATTGCCGGTGTTCGGATTTCTGACGAGCCCTCCGATCTTGCCGCGACCGCGCCATCGAGCGGCTCCGGCGTGCTGGTGATCCGGCCGCGGGACAGCACCAGGCCCAGCTCGTAGGCTGTCTCCGCGTGCTGGCTGTTGTCCAGGCCCTGGTGCTCGGCCGCCTCGTCCACGCGCAGGCCGATGGTCGCGCTGACCAGCTTGCCGATCAGGAAGGTGACCACGAAGGAGAACGCGCCCACCGCGCCGATCGCCACCGCCTGCTTGCCGAGCAGCGTGAGGCCGCCACCGTAGAACAGGCCGTCGGCGCCGCCGACCGAGGAGGTGCCGAAGAAGCCGATGAGCAGCGCGCCGGTCGCGCCGCCGACCAGGTGCACGGCGCCGACGTCCAGGGAGTCGTCCAGCTTCAGGCGGAACTTCAGGCTGGTGGCCAGCGCGCAGATGCAGCCGGCGATCAGCCCGATGGCGATCGAGCCCATGGCGTTGACGTAGCCACAGGCCGGGGTGATCGCCACCAGTCCGGCGACCGCTCCGGAGGCGGCGCCCAGCGTGGTCGACTTGCCGTTGCGCAGCTTCTCGGTGGCGATCCAGCTCAGCAGCGCGGCGGCGGTGGCGGTGTTGGTGTTGATGAATGCCTGGGCGGCGAGCTGGTTGGCGCCGAGCGCGGAGCCGGCGTTGAAGCCGAACCAGCCGAACCAGAGCATGCCCGCGCCGAGCAGCGTCAGTGGCAGCGAGTGCGGGGGCATGGGCTCCTTCGGCCAATGGCGGCGCCGGCCCACGACCAGCGCCAGCGCGACACCGGCGATGCCGGCGTTGAGGTGCACGACGGTGCCGCCGGCGAAGTCCTCGGCGCCGAACTTGAACAACCAGCCGGTGGGCGAGAAGACCCAGTGCGCGACTGGCGCGTACACGAAGATCGCCCACAGCGCGATCACCGCCACGAAGCCGCCGAACTTGAGCCGGTCGGCGGTCGAGCCGGTGATCAGCGCCGGAGTGATGATCGCGAACATCAGCTGGAAGCTGACGAAGACGAGCGGGGGGATGCTCTGGGCCAGCGGGCCCACGTAGCCGGGGACGGCCTGGGTCGGGTGGGCCAGGCCCGCGAAATGCAGCGTGCCGATGAACCCGTGCCCGCCCCAGTCCACGCCGAAGGCGAGACTGTAGGTGAACAGCACCCAGAGGATGCTGACGATGCCCATGACGACGTAGTTCTGCATGAGCATGCCGAGCACGTTCTTGGTGCGGACCATGCCCCCGTAGAAGAAGGCGAGCCCGGGGGTCATAAACAGCACCAGTGCGCTGCTCGCCAGCACCCACGCGGTATTGCCCGAGTCGATCTGCATGGCGCTCCTAAACCGTCGAGAGGTCGCTTCAGACCCTGACTCATCGAGGATGGAAGAGCGCCATTTCCGCCTGGCTACACCACCGTTACCACCTCGTGAGCCCGTGTTACGAGCTGGTGAAACCACCCGTTCATGGTTGACTCCCACCCCCGACGCCGGCCCCGCCGAGGAGGCTGCAGGCCGGGGCCCGCCCCGGCGGGGAGGGCCGTGGCGGCGCGGGAACGCTCCCGCCGCCGTGCCGTTGTTGCCAGGACAGGCGTGGGGCGCCTGGTCCGCCGGGCTCAGTGAGGACGGCCGCCTCGGCGATGCTGGAGCGCGTCGGCGAGGGCCATGTAGTCGTCGTCCGGCTCCTGTGGCGACGGCGGGCTGGCCACCGAGGGTGTGCCACCCGGCGGGAGAGAGCCTGCCGGTGTGGCCCGCGGTGGGGAGGTGCTGTCCCGCCGCGACCGCCGCGGCCGGCGCCGCTCCTGGAGCACGTCCGCGATCGCCATGAAATCCACCTCCGGCTCCGGTCCGGCGCCGCGCGTCGCCGAGGGCTGCGCCACCCATGTCTCCTGCCCGGCGGCTGCCGGCTCCGCTCGCGCGGCCGCGGGCTCCCGCTCGGCGGCCCCCCTCGCCGCAGGTCCCACCGCCTGGACGGGCTCCGTCGGCGCAGGTCCCCACGGCGCCGGCCGCGATGCCGCGCGTTCCGATGGCACCGGCTCCGACGGCGGCCCAGGCGGTGGCTGCGTCCGTCGGGCACCCCGCCAAGGATCGCCGGCCAGATGGGCGGCGACGGCTTCGAGCATCGGTGCGATGAATGCCGCCCGCACCGCCTCCTCACCGTGACGTCCGTCCGCGCCCGTGAAAGTCGACAGGCCGCGGCGCACCTGCCGCTCTTCCAGACCGCGCTCGACCAGCGCAGTGGCGAGCGCCTCGACCAGCGGGTCGGCGAACGGGCGGAAGCGCGGCCCCGCCTGGGCCAGGCGATCCGGAGCCGGGAGGCGACCGGTCGAGGGTGGGCGATCCGGTGCGGCGTGGCGCGCCGCCGGAGCCGGCCGCTCGGCGGCGGGGGAGCGCCCAACCGCGGGCGAGCGTGCGGCGGAGGTACTCGAGGCACTCGGGTTCGTCGGGCCGCGGCCGGTGGAGGCGCGAACGACGGGGAAGGCCGCCATGCCGTCCCGGACGGCCGCCACCCCGTCCCGGGCAGGCGCCATCCGGTCCCGGTCGGCCACGATGCCCTCCTGGGCGGGCGTGATGGGGTCCTGGGCGGGCGCGCGGGTGGCGGCTCGCTCCAGCTCGGTATGCCTGCGCAGCCAGAACTGGAGCGGCGCCGTGTCAGGGTCCAGGTCGAGCGCCTCGACCAGTCCGTGTGCCTCGTAGAGGTGCCGGAACAGCGCCTGCGGGCTGTCGATCACCTCGTGGTCGAACTCGTCGGGCATCCGTCCGGTCCTCTCCCCGGTACTGGGCCAGACTGCGATGGAAGTCGAACGTCAGTTCGGATCCTAGCATGTCTCCCCGCCGGTGACAGCGAACTGTCCACAAGGAACCACCGCGCCGGGTGCCCAATGGAACCCGGCGCGATGGCCCGCCGCTAGCGGGATGCGTGAGCCGTCACGTCCTGGCCGGTTGGCCGGTTGGCAGCGACTGGGCCCGCTCGGTGACCTCGCGGAGTGTGCGGATGGTGGTGCCGATGTCATGGGGGTCGAGGCCGCCGAGGATCCTGGCGGTCAGGCGCCCGATCGACTCGCGCAGACTCCGATGCAGGGTCTCACCGCCGGCCGTCAGCTCGATCCGGGTCCCGTCGGGCGCTCCCCGGTCGCCGGCGGCCTGGATCAGCCCATCGGATTCGAGCTGATCGAACAGTTCGGCGATGGACCGCTCGTCGGCCTGCAGCGCCTCCGCGACCTCGCGGCGCAGTGCGTCCAGGGGGGCGGATCCGCGCGCGGCGAGCATGTTGAGGGCGGCCCAGCGCTGGAACGTGGTGCCAGCTTCTCCGAGCAGATCGTCGAGCACGGCGCTCAGAGCTCGCTGAGCGACCGCGACGATCTGTCCGAACGGGGGAGGAGGGGTTTGGGTCTCGGGCATGTGCCACGCTCCTCATGGTGGTCGGCCGCCCGGTGGCCTTGACAAGTCGCTCCCCGGGCGGTAGACACCTAGACAGGTGCCTGTCTAAGAATAGTCGATAGACAGGTGCCTGTCTATCTCCGAAGGAGATTCCATCCCGTGACAGACCGGCTCCCGCCCCGCCCCCTCCTCGGGCTGCTGCTCCGGCTGCTCAACCAGTACTTCGCCCAGGACGTCGATGCGGCGCTGCGCGACGCCGGCTTCGGCGACATCCGCCCGCCGCACGCCAACGTCTTCCCGTTCGTGCCTCCGGAGGGCATCCAGGTCAGCGAGCTCGCCCAGCTCGCGCGCGTGCGCAAGCAGACGATGGCCCAGGCGGTCGAGCAGCTCGAGCGTGCGGGCTACCTGGAGCGCCGCCCCGATCCGCACGACCGCCGGGCGCGGCTCATCTTCCTGACGGCCAAAGGGCAGGCGGTCGGGCCCGTCGCCGTCGCCTCCGGCCGCCGCGTCGAGGAGCGCTGGGCGCGGCTCACCAGCCCCGAGGAGATCGAGGCGCTCCGTAGCTCCCTGCAGCGCCTGCTCGCCACGCTCATGAGCGAGCCCGGCCCCGACACGATTCCTGAGCGGAAATGACCGCTGTTGCGACCGCATGGTCAGCGTTGCCGGCCGTGCCACCCGTCTCCCGTCCGCGGCGCCCGCCGCCGGCTCACCAGCGGCGGCGGGGGCGGACGAACCTGGTGAGCACGAAGACCCAGAACAGGAGCGGCAGCAGCGGGAAGAACCCGCGGTGAGGCGGGCCGCCACCGAATGCCCAGAGGACGACCCCCAGCGCGATCAGGGCCGCGATCACCACCGGCGGCGTCAGCAGCGACCGCCAGTTCGGCCCCGAGGCTGCGCGGCGCTCGGCCGGCGGCCCCGGCTCCTCCAGCGGGGGAAGGTCGGCGAGCGTGCGGCGCAGGTCCTGGCGGGTGCGCGCGCGGAACGCGGCCTCCGTCCGCTCGGAGAACTCCTCCCAGGTCAGGCGCCCGTCGACGTGATGGCGCTCCAGCAGCTTCACGGTCTGCTCGCGGTCCGCGTCGGAGACGCGGATCTCCGGTCGCTGGTCCCGATCCATGTCGACTTGTCTCCTTCTCCCCTTGTCGTGCTCTGCTCTCAACTCGTCGTCTCCTTATCTCTACGTCGATGATCGCGCTGCGGAGTTGACCTGTCGTCATACGAGCGACGGCTTTGCGTCTACACCCGTCGGCGCAGGCTCCGGCGCCGTCCGGGCGCCGGTGACCACCGGACCACTTGCGCCCGCCCACCGGGCCTTGGCGTCGGCTGTCCTCCACGGCCGCGGGGCGGCACAATTCAGGCATGGAGCGCTACGGGCCCGAAACCTATGGAGAACGGGGAGCGGATCTCTACGACGCCTGGTACCAGGACGTCCTGGACCCGGGTGCCAGCGTCGACCTGCTGGTGGAGCTGGCGGACGGCGGGCCGGTGCTCGAGCTGGGCGTCGGGACCGGCCGCATCGCGCTGCCGCTGGCGGGGCGCGGCCTGGAGGTCCACGGGATCGATGCCTCCCCGGCGATGCTGGAGCACCTTCGCGCCAAGCCCGGCGGGG
>Ga0070698_100009084_pt1 | contig 10684 bp, 6 predicted proteins | sample KBSK1502metaG_FD_65477 | JGI IMG/M metagenome (GOLD analysis project Ga0070698, IMG submission 65477) | Corn, switchgrass and miscanthus rhizosphere microbial communities from Kellogg Biological Station, Michigan, USA - KBS K1-50-2 metaG | ecosystem: Host-associated > Plants > Roots >... | reverse complement strand
CCGGGGTAATCAATCCCGCCAAAGGGCGTGGGGCGGAGGTCGCCGATGCCAGTGGCTGAGGCACCCACGAGCACAATTTTGTCGCGGAAGGTGCCAGGCGCAAACTTGTGTTTACCACATCTGTTATGAACTCATAGTGATACGTAAAGACGGGTCCCTGATAGTTGATCATCACCCGCCCGATAGCGTCGGGGCGAACGCGGAGCCGCGGGCCGAACTCGAAGCTGACGATACCGGTTTCGTCAAAGTTCATCACCGCCTGTTCGTTCGGAAGCCGGAGATATACGCGCATGGCTTGGACGTCCACCGAGGCGTAGAAGTCCCAGTCGTCGTAGCTCTGCGAGCGTCCGTAGGGCAGAGCGAGCAGCGCGTGGCGCACCACGCTATCCGGATCGGGCTGTACGTTGAAAAAACCCGTGGCGGAGTTTTCGCCCCGCAGCGCGCCGGTGAGGATTTCGATGTTGGCTTGCGCGCCGCGGGGTAGCAGCCGGAAGGGGGCGTAGCCCTGGATCAGATTGAGGCGGTCGCGCTTGCCGGTGGCAGGGTGGAGCGGGCGCGCCTGGGAAAAGGGAAGAAGGCCAGCAGGTCGGCGTAGCGGTTGAGCGTCGCGTCGTCGAGGCCTTTGAGGTCGGCCGCGGAATAGAGAAAGAAGTTGCCGAGCACGACGCGGCCGGAGCGCACGATCGCGTCGGCGAACTGCTGGTCGGCGTTGAACTGCACTTCAAGGCGCGCCAACTCCTCGAGCAGACGCGGGTCGATGCGCTGGTCCGCCTTCTGCAGAGCTTCCAGGCGCACGCGGAAAGCGGGGAGGGGCTCGGCCGACTCATCGGGCTTGCTGAAGGTGATGTCGAAGGCCACCACCCGCGCACCGTCCTCGCGCAGCACGTCGGGGAGGTTCCCGAAGTGCGAGCGTGAGAACGGCCAGCGGCCCAGGACCTCCTGCGAACGCTGGTCAACATCCACGACGACGATCCGGGGATCGGGGGCGGGTATAACGACGCGGACGGTAGCGGAAGCGTGTATCGAGCGCGTCGACCTCCAGGCGCTGGATAATTCGAACAGCGGCGTCGGGCGCTCGCCGACAAACGTGTAGAAGTAAACGAAAAGCGCAGAGGCCGTGATCCCCAGACTGATCCCGAGCGAGACCTTGTGCTGCCACCAGGCGCGGAAGAGGCCCCAGAAGCGCCCACCGCTTCCGCGCAGCGTGAACTTCGGTCCTGTCCCGGGCATGGCTCCCTGCAGCCTCCGTGTCCGCCGCCGATCGAATCCGAATATACGACCCTGCGGCGAGCGGGTCGAGACAAGGATCGCTTCGCGAAGCTCAGGGAGCCGCTAGTCGCGGTACAGGAAGTTCAGCCGGACGCCGCCCACCTCAATCAGGTCGCCGTCATTGAGCCGCGTGAGGCTGGTGATGGGCTCGCCGTTGATCTTGGGGACGCGATCGCCGCGACCGAGGTAGTAGCCGTCCTCACGTTTGCTGATTTGTGCGGCGACCTGCGGGGCGAACCAGCCACGCAGCCGCACCGTGGCCATGGCTGACTTGCCGATGACGGTGAGCTTGCTCGAGAGCCGGTAGTCCTTCTGATCCGTACGGCCCCTGAGCACGACGAGACTGGGAACGCGGGTGCGCTCGGGAGCGAGCTGTGAGCGCTCGCCGACGGCAACCGCCTGCTGGAGCATATCGCGGCGCTCCCGGGTATCCAGTACCATCGTCTCGTCCACTTTGGGCGCGGCGATCTTGCGCCCGGGGTCGAGCGGTAGCGCCGCGTCGCGGGTTGTGTCTACCAGGATGTGGTGCTTGCCGATGAGGATGGCGTCGCCATCACGCACGGTAGCGCGCTCGATGCGCATGTCATTCACGAACGTGCCGTTCAGGCTGTTCAGGTCTTCGACGACCAAGCGCTCCGCTTCGGTGTAGACGCGGGCGTGATAGTTCGACACAGCTAGATTGTCAATGGGGATGTCGTTATCGGGCGCACGGCCGATGCTGACGGGCCGGCCGCCGATAGGGACTTCCTTCAGCACCATGGCCTCAAACTTTAAAACGAGCCTCGCCATCTCAGTGACCTCCTGCTTGCGACGCCTCGCCGGGCGGCCTTCCGGGACCTCGCGACCATCGGCGTAGCCGTGAAAGCCACCCGTCGGAGTCGAGCGCGATGCGCAGCACCACCACGGTCACGTTGTCTTCGCCGCCGTATTCGTTCGAAAGCTCGACTAACCTGTCGGCAGCGGCCTGCGCGTCGGAGTGAGTCAGCAGGGTGCTCGCGATTTCGGGGTCGGTGACCATGCGCGTGAGGCCGTCGGAGCACAGCAGCAAGGCATCACCGTCGAGCAGAATGTGTTCGTCGGCATCCACCTCGACGTCCTCGTGCGCGCCCAGCGCCCGGATCAGCACGCTCTGCATCGTGCTGGAGTCGGCCTGCTGCGGTGTAAGGATCCCGCGGCGCACCTGCTCCGCCACCAGAGAATGATCGGAGGTCAACTGCTCGAGCGCCCCCGACCGCAGTAAGTAGGCGCGGCTGTCGCCCACGTGGACCAGGCTCAGTCGCTGTCCGTCGAGCCAGGCGGCCAGGACCGTGGCGCCCATGCCGCGATGCGCGGGATCGTCGCGCGAGGCTTCGTGGATCTTGCGGTTGGCCAGGCGCACGGCGCTGGCCAGGCGATTGCTCTTCTCCGTAAGATCGGGCTGCCGCGCTCCAAAGGAAGGAGCGGAAACATTGTTTGCCGCTTCCAGGATATGCGCCGCCACAGATTCGACCGCCAATGCGCTGGCGACCTCGCCGCCGGCTTCCCCGCCCATCCCATCGCTGAGCACGAACAGGTTGAGCGCGGCCACCACCCGAAAGCTGTCCTCGTTGTTGTTGCGGACGCGCCCGACGTCAGAGCGCGCGCCGATCTCAACGCGCAATGGGAAACCTCGGCCAGCCGGATAGCCCGGCAGCGGCAGCCCCCCGGAGGCAACGCCGTTGCCCCATGCCTCGCCACGCAGGACCCGGAGCGATAAGTCTCAGCCGCACCCGTCTGATTCCAGAAAAGAAGCAGGCCCTTGGCTCAGGCTAACAAAGGGGCGTCTCGCATTCAAGTGGCAGGGCCGCAAGTAGTTACGTCCGTTGCAAACTGGTACTTCAGGACGATAGGCCGGCCCATAGGAATTCGCTATACTGAGCGACTGCTCAAGTCCGTAGCTTCGTGATGCCGGGCAAAAAAGAAATCTGGTTCTTCGAGGGCTCTCCGGCCGCTTCATTGGCGAAGTTTCTGCGCCGGTGTTATTTAGTGCGCACCTTGCCCGGCGCGAAATCCCCACGAAAGACAGCCAGCGGGTCCACCGAGGCGGGCGGGAACCATGCGGTGTATGCGGTGTGCCTGGCCGATCTGGAGCGCGACGACGCGGGCGCGCTGCGCCGACTGGCGCGCCGGCAGCCGGGCGTGCGACTGATCGGGATCTTCGGCGACCACGGCGCCGATGGGATCGCTGACCCGCACTGGTTCGCCTGCCTGCCGCGAAAGGCATCGTCGGCACTGGTACAAAAAACGGTGGCGGCCGCATTTGCCCATATCGAGCTGGCCGAACGCGAGCAATCTGCCCGCGAAGAGCTCGAGCGGGCCGAGCGCGAGACGGAGGAGCTGAACCGCATCGGCGTGGCGCTTTCGGCGACGCACAACGTCAACGCCCTGCTGGAGATGATCCTCAGCAAATCCCGTGAGATCACCGGGGCCGACGCCGGCTCGCTCTATCTGGTGGAAGAGGCGCGCTCCTCCCTGGGGGGCCCTGGCGAACGCCTGCTCCGGTTCAAGCTGACACAGAACGACAGCCGGACATTCCCCTTCGCCGAGTTCACGATGCCAATCACCGAAGGCTCCATCGCAGGCTACGTGGCCGTGCACGGTGAGTCGATCAACATCGCGGACGTCCACACCTTGCTCCGCAAGGACAAACCGGGCCGGGCCAGGGCGGCCCCGCCGTCGCGCCCTTATCACTTCAACCCCAAGTTCGATCAGGAGTCCGGCTATCGCACTCGCTCGATGCTCACCTTGCCGATGAAAGGTGCCAAAGGTGAAGTGCTTGGCGTGCTGCAACTGATCAACTGCAAACGCACCTCGTCGGCGATGCTGACGAGCCCTGAGGCGGTTGAACGCGAGGTGCAGGCGTTCCCGGAGCGCGCCGTGCGGATGGCGCTCTCGCTAGCTTCGCAGGCGGCAGTGGCGTACGAGAACAGCCGGCTCTACGAGGACATTGAGACCCTGTTCGAAGGCTTCGTCCACGCCGCGGTAACCGCCATCGAGCAGCGCGATCCCACGACCTCGGGTCATTCGCAGCGCGTCTCCACGATGACCGTTGGCCTGGCCGAAACTGTGGACCGCGCCGATCTCGGTGCTTATGCCGCCGTGCGCTTCAGCCGCGAGCAGATGAAAGAGATCCGCTACGCGGCGCTGCTTCACGATTTCGGCAAGGTCGGCGTGCGCGAGGAAGTGTTGGTCAAGGCCAAGAAACTTTATCCGGCGCAACTCGCGCTGGTGCAGAATCGCTTCGACTACGTCCGGAAGGAGCTGGAGGCGGGTGCGGCGCAGGAGAAGCTGCAATCCCTCCTCGAACACCCTCGCGACCAGGCGCTGCCACAGCTCGAAAGGCTCGAGGAGGACTACCGCAGGCGACTGGCCGAGATTGAGGATTATTTCCAGTTCATCCTTCGGGTGAACGAGCCGACCGTGCTGCCGGCGGGAAACTTCGACCGGCTGATCGAGATCGCCCAGCAGACCTACCAGGATCCTCGCGGCGTAGAGCACCACCTGCTCACTCCGGAAGAAGTCCGCTTCCTTTCCATCCCCAAGGGCAGCCTCGACCCCGATGAGCGGCAGCAGATCGAATCGCACGTCGTCCACAGCTTCAATTTCCTGATGCAGATCCCTTGGACCAAGGAGATCAAGGGCATCCCGATGATTGCTCGCGCTCATCACGAGAAACTCGACGGCTCGGGCTACCCCTACAAGCTGCGCGGCGACGAGATCCCGGTCCAGGCCAAGATTATGACCATCTGCGACATCTTCGACGCGCTCTCGGCCGCCGACCGGCCCTACAAGAAGGCAGTGCCGTCCGAGCGCGCCCTGGAAATCCTGGAGATGTCGGTGCGTGAAAGGGAACTCGACCCCGATCTTTTTAATTTGTTCTTCGACGCCAAGATCTACCAGCTCACCCATCGCAAACCCTGAAGCAGTTCTCGCCCGGCCGCACCTGCCGTGGCTCCCGGCCAACGCCCGAAAAGCGATACAATCGTCGGCATGATCCGGATGGGCAGCGTCGTTGCGATCGGCGTCGCCGCGGTGCTTTCGGTGCCGGGTGGCGCCGCGCCGCAGGACTCCTCGAATGCGACTGGGGCCCCACCCGCGACAACTATTGTGCTGCCGCAGAAGCTGGTCGCTGGCCAGCGGGCGACACTCGCCGTGCTGGACGCAACCGGGCGGCTCGCGCCGGGAGTAGTGGTCGAGTTCACTGGCGGCGAGCGCGTGAGCACCGACGCCACCGGCCGCGCCGGCTTCACCGCGCCCGCTGAGGCGGGCGTGCTGCGGGCGCAACTCCCGGGCGTCGAGATGAGCGCTTCGACCACCATCATCACGCCACCTCCAAGTCCGTCGAATGGCGTGCAGGTGTTCGATTATCCGCACGTCATCTCCGTGTCCGACCGGTTTGCCGTGTATGGCTCCGGCTTCCGCGGCGACGCCGACGACGACCACGCCATGCTCGGTGGCCAGTCGGCGCTGGTGCTGGCGGCGTCGCCCGTTGCGCTAGTGCTGCTGCCGGGGCCGAGGGCGCCCGAAGGGACGGCCCAACTTCTGATTGAAGCGGGCGGGCGCAGCGCGGAACCGGTTCATGTAACGCTGGTGTCAATCGAACTGTCGGCAGTGAGGAACCAGTTGGCGCCGGGCGAGAAGGGCAAGTTGACCGTGCGCCTGCACGGCACCGGCCAGAGCGTGGTGGTCGAGGTGCGCAACCTCTCGCCCGAGATCATCGCGCTCCCGCGGGGCAATCTGCAACGCGTGACCTCGAGCGGCGGACTCGTGAACTCGGCACGGGTTGAACTGCAAGGCGTGCGCGCCGGCGATTTCTCCATCAGTGCGAAATTGGTGCCCGGCGTAACCGGGTTGCCGGATGTGGAGGCCGCTCGGCAGTACTTAATGGCCGCTCGAGGTCTGGTAACCGGGGAGGTGCAGGACCGGGTGGACCGGATCATCCGCCGGATCCAGCGAGATCCGCAGGACATCAAGCACATCCGCGTCGATCTGGAAAAGATGCTGGCCAAGCAGCCTGTCGGGGAGTTCGGACGGCTGCTCGAAGCTGCCTGGCGAGAGCTGCTGAGGCGCTGAGCACCGTAGCGTCAACTTGGAGGAACCGGGCCGGAGGAACTAGTCTTTGGTCGTGGCTTCCAGCGCTTTGGCAGGTGCTTCCGGCAGGGCTCCCTGGGCCATCTGATCGAGCGCATTGCGCGCGCGGCCCAGTTTGCTGTCGGCATCCTCGTAGCTTTGCTGGGCATGTCGCAGGTGGGTGCCCAGCTTCTCGTATACTTCGGCGAACGCCTCTACTTGCTTCCTTAGACCGGCAAGGCTGCCTAACAGCCGCCGCGCATTCTCTTCCACTTGCATACCTTTCAGGCCCATCAGGATGGCGCTGAGGTAGGCGTGGAGCGTGTTCGGGGAGACGGGGATCACGCCCTTCGCGCGGCTGTACGCGTCCAGGCGCGCGCCCTTGGCGTCCTCGGTCATCAGCAACTCATAGTAGACGCTTTCCGACGGCACGAACATGAACGCAATGTCGAGCGTGCCTTCGTTCGGCAATATGTACTTCTCGGCGATGGAATCAGCGTGCTTGCGGGCCGCTTGCGCGAACTCCCTGCGGGCTTCCTCGCCGGTTTCTACGAGCCGGCGGTAGGCATCGAGAGGGAATTTTGAATCGATGGAGAGGTTGCGGTTACCGCTGCGCACGATGGCGTCCACGACTGCGCCGGTCGCGAACGAGTATTGGAACTCATACGCGGCCCTTGGCAGGGCGTCTTCCAGCAGGTGCTCGAGCGCGACCTCGCCGAGCGTACCCCGGGTCTTCGCCCCACCCAGGACCATCTGCAGCGTCTGCGAGGCCTGCGAGAGGTCCCGTCCGGCCCGCTGCACTTCACCGAGTTGCTGATTGATCTTGCCGAGCATCTCGCGGGAGTTCTGCAGCTCGGTGGCCACCGCCGTTTGGGCCTGTGAGGCAAGCAGCCCCGTGTCGGCTACGCCCTTCTGTAAGGCGTGCTGCACCTGCCCAAATTGCTGGGTCATTGTTTGCGACAACTGGCCGACCTGGGTGGCAAGGGTCTGCGCCTGCGTCGCCAGCAGGGCCTGCATCTCCTGCCGCAATGCCGCCGTCTGTGCCTCGCTGCGCCCGCGAGTCCACACAATAACCGCCCAGGCCACCACGGCAATGGCCGCCAGTGCTACTGCGACTGCTGCTATGGAGTTCATTTTCCCTGCCGGTCGGCCGGCTGGTGCTCGAGAGGACGCGCAGCCATGCCTGCCCTGCTCTTCCACTCTAGCGCGGATGGCCTGCCGGGCAAAAGCCTTTCAAACCAAGTGCGTAGGCCGGCCCCCCTCGCTTGGGGCGACCGCAAGAAGTCACTCTCGCAAATAGCCCGATGGAGAAACGAGGGGCTCCGCCGGAGCGGAGCCCTTGGGGATCCCCGGTTTCGAGCTACCAGTTGATCTTTAGTGCGAACTGGAACTGCCGCGGGTCGAGCGCCGCACTGGGCTGGCCGGCAGTGCACTTACCGGTTGGACTGCTCAGGTCGCAGAGCGGGTTGACGTCAGCGACGTTGTTGCGGTTGAGCAGGTTAAATGCATCCGCGATGATCTCGAGGTTCAACCTTTCGGTGAAGTGGATCTTGCGCGAGACGCGCAGATCGAACTGGCGGAAGTTGGGCCGCACGAAGCTATTGCGTCCTAGGTTGCCCGTGCAGCCAGCGGGCGGGGAAATGGATACGGCCGGCGGGATGGGAACCGGTGCGGGAGGAAGTTGCAGGGCAGCGTCGCACACCGTGGGAAGCGTAAATGAGACTCCAGGTATGAAAGGAGAGGTCACTCCAGGCGCGCCGACCGACGGCCGGCCCGTATTGGCGCTTAGATCCAATCGGAAGTCCGTGCCAGTTACAACGGTGAACGGCCGGCCCGAAGAAATCTCGAGGATTGGTGCGACGGTGAAATCGGCCAGGAACTTTCGCCAGAATCCATCGTCAGAGCGCTTGTAGGGGCTTTCAAGAACGGAGCTGACCACCCAGCGGTGGCGTTGGTCAAATGTAGAGTTGCTGCGCTCGCGTTGCGGGAAACGGCTGTCCTGCGGCTCGAGTAGCGTTTGCAGGTCGGTCGAATCATCAATCGCATGCGACCAAGTGTAGCTTGATAGGAACTCGAAATGGTGGGCGAAGCGCTTCGAGAAATTGAAAGTCAGCCCATGATAGACGGAGCTGCCCGTAGACTCCTGGTTGTCCACGCCGCCCAAAGGCACTTGCACGCCCGGAAAACCTCTCGGAAACCCCGCGAGACCAGCCAGCAAGACCTGATTGGCGTAGCCTCCAGCTAGACCGGCGAACGAGGGATTCGGCCCGGACGGCCGGAAGAAGTTAAAGAAGGCGGCTGTGCCGAGGAACTGGCCATTCAAGGGGGCGAACGGCCCGGGGCAACCAGTGAGCGTGCCGAGCGCATTGGGGGCGATGACGGTGACGCCGCAGGTGCTGGCAGTCGCAGCTTGGTTGGAAGCAGGGGCGAGCACGGTCAACGGGCTCGCTGGAGAAAGACCCGCCGCGAGGGCGTTCCGGAAGTTGGTTGCCAGCAGACGCGGGTCGGTGGAATTGAGGTCGCGCGGTCGATTCAGTTTCAGACCGTGAGTGTAGGTGTAGCTCAGGCTGAACTTGAAGTCTTTGGCAAACTGCCGCTCGACGGTCAGGTTGGCTTGCTGGGCGTAGCCATACACGAAATTCTTGTTCACTGCCAAGGTGAACGGCAGGATGGGCACCGGAATTCCAGCGGTTAGGAAATTCTGGTTAACAAAGATTGAGGTGGGGCAAGTAGGATTGCTCGGGCCGGGCCTGGGATCGAAGCGCTGCTGGCTGGCGAGGTAGCACGTCAAGCCCAGAGGATCGTTGAGGACGCCCTGAAAAATCGTGGCGCCGTTCAGAGCGCCCGGGTTCGTTGGATACGGTAATGCGCTGGGTACGCCGCCGCCGGAGATCAACTGCACCGATTTTGCGCCCTCAGCTGTGAACGAGTCGAAGGCTACGGCCAGCAGCGGGTGATCGTAAAAGATACCATATCCCGCCCGCACGACCGTCTTGCCGTCGCCCCATGGGTCCCAGGCCAGAGCGAACCGCGGCGCCACGTTGTTCCTGTCGTGCGGGATGCCTTCGACGACCCCCAGAGCGGCCTCGGCGGCGGCGTTGATCGCGGTGCCCGCCGGGAACAGTGGGGTCAATTCGATATCGTACCGCACGCCGTAGTTCAGGGTGAGACGCGGACGGAACTTCCAGCTATCCTGGATGAAAACCGCAAAGGCTTTGTTGTCGAACGGCCGAGCCGAGGTACCGACACCCTGAATAAAGCTGGTTGGAAGGCCGAGGCCGTAGCTCTGCACGGCGTTGAGACCGGGTACGACAGTCCCCGCTGGCAGCGACGCCAAACCCGCAGCCGCCGCGGGGCTGGCCGCCGCAAGGATGGGTTTCGCGTCGAGCACGCCGAAGTTCATCACTCCGCCGAAATTCAGCTCGAAGATCTGCGGTTTCTGCGAGCGGAGCTGGATGAGGTTGATATCGCCACCGACCTTGAACGTGTGGTGTCCCTTGATCCAGCTCAGGTTGTCGGTCCACTGGAAGCGACGCTCGATCCGGTCCACAGTGGAGAATGGTTCGCGGCCGAAGAAAGCAAAGCCAGTGATGTTGACGCCTAATCCACTTCCTCCGGGAAGCTGCGAAAACCCGTAGTGCAGGCCGCGACGGGCAAACTGGAAGCGGGCTTCATTGAAGAGGGAATCCGTAATTGCAGTGACGTGCTGTCCGACCACGGCCAAGTCGCGCGTTTGCTGGAGCGAGGTACGCGAGCCCGCATTCTGCCCGAAGTTTTGGTTCTGCGCGTTCACCTGAATCCCGGTGATCAGTGAGGGAGAAACGCTTACGCGCAAGAAGGAGTTGTTCCGCTGGTTCCATTGCTGGTCCAGGCGCGCTGACCACAAGCTCGTGCCTTCGGAAATCGGGTAATTGCCGCGCAGTGAGTTGAGCGGAACAAACGAAGCAGGCAAGGGTGCAAGGCCCCTCCCGGAAGGGGAGCAGGGAATAGGGCTCAAGGTGCTCGGGACACAGGTTACCGGAAGCGAGAAGCGGGCCCCCGGTCCGGCCCCGGAAATCACACCGGGGTCGATGCCGTTTACGGCCACGCTGTTGGCTGACCCGGCGAGTGCCGCATAGGTTTGTCCGAGAGCCCTCAGGTTCGGATCCGAAGACGCCAACAGGGGCAAGATGAAGTTCCTCTGCGCCTGCGTCACCTTGAACGGCAGTCCCGGGACTCCCAGATCAACCCGGTCGAAATCATTGGCGCCAATGTTGGTGAAACCAGTCTCCTGGCGGCGAGTGGTCTCATAGGAGAAGAAGTAAAAGGTCTTGTCCTTGCGGATGGG